>Ga0194061_1000302_pt1 | contig 30507 bp, 28 predicted proteins | sample SepL2221m_MetaG_FD_163423 | JGI IMG/M metagenome (GOLD analysis project Ga0194061, IMG submission 163423) | Anoxic zone freshwater microbial communities from boreal shield lake in IISD Experimental Lakes Area, Ontario, Canada - Sep2016-L224-21m | ecosystem: Environmental > Aquatic > Freshwater >... | reverse complement strand
TCAAAAGAGAGAATGCGATTTCTAGGGATTACTCGGGCAACGAGTTCAGCGCGGTGCTCCCACGGTTCGTTTGCGAAGAACTCGGACTCTGGTTCTTCCGTTGCCAACGCGTTGTACACCCAAGCAGCCTTGCCACCCGGGCCGGCACACATATCTAGCCAGCGATTTGCGCTACCCAAATTCTTGGTGGCGTAAAAGATTTCCGATACTAGTTGTGAACCCAAATCTTGAACACCCGCGCTGCGATTACGAATTTGCGGATAATCCAATGGCTGGCTTGCTGCGATTACGCCACCCGAGACATAAGGAAGCAGCTCGCCTCCTACTTCCAATAAATCCGCTGGTGTTGATTTTCCGCGCCAGGCAACCAAATGTGGCGCGGCCGGAACATTATTAAACGCTAATACTCGTTTTACTTCATCCCAATTCCTGATGGCATCGTGATAGCTCGAGATGATCCACTCGGGGTGAGAGTAAGCGTTAGAGAGAGCCGTGAGATCGCCAGAAAGCTCTGATTCCCCTAGCTCAGAAAATATCTCTTCATCATTGCTGATGGCGCGCAAAAGTGCATTGACATATGCAGTCTTGGACTCACCTACCACTTTTCGAGCGAGTTCAACGGTCTCGCCAACTGCGGCGTGCAGTGGTACGCGCATTTCAAAGATTTGATGGCAGCCAAGGCGGAGCAAATCAATGATCTTGGGCTCGATCTCATCAAATGGTCGGTCAATCTTTTTTCGGATCGCGAAGTCATACCGGCCCTGCATTCTCAAGGTTCCATAAGAAAGTTCGGTGGCAAAGGCCTTGTCTCGAAGTTCTAGTTCAGAATCAGAAAGAAGCTGAGGCAACCTTATGTTCGCATATGCGCCTTCGCGGTTGACTTGAGTTATTAGATCAAATGCCAACAGTCGACTGGCACTGGGTTTTGGTTTTCCGGAATGGGGTGGCTTAGACGACTTTGCCGGTTTATTGGTGTTCATCAAAACTCTCGGACTCCAACAGTCGGGCGCCTCGGGCGAACTCACTTACCGACATTCGTTTCTTGCCTGCAGGAGTTACCGATCCGATTTCAAGACAACCGTCGCCGCATTGAACTTTAAACCCGGTCGGAGTAACTGAAAGCGCCCCAGGTTTTGCTGCAATTGAGTTGGGTAGTGCTAAACCCAGTTCATGTAAAACAATTCGTTCGCCCCGAAAAATGGACCAAATTCCAGGTTTGTCTCCGATTGCTTGATCCTTTCTGAGGATCTCAATCGTTGAGCTCTTCCAATCTATTTGCCCCATCTCCTTCGAGATCTTTGGGGCTAGCGTGAACCCAGTTGCCGGTTGCGCCTTCGGTTTAACCCCAGTTGCAATTAGTTCAATAACGTCCATGATTCGCTCCCCGCCTAATTGGCTTAGCCGAGAGAGTAGTTCTGGCGTTCGCTCGCCATCACGGATTGTGACCGACTCCTGCAAGTAGATCGGACCCGTGTCCATCCCTTTATCTAATTTGAAAATCGAAATTCCCGCTTCCTCTTCTCCTGAAAGGAGCGCCCACTGAACTGGAGCAGCGCCACGCCATTTCGGCAAGAGTGAGAAATGCAAATTCAACCAGCCAAATCTTGGCCCATGCAGAAGCTCAACGGGAATCAACTTTCCATAAGCGGCGGTGATGATGAGTTGTGGTTGAGCTGCCAAGAGATGACGGTTTAGCTCCGAGTTGTCCGCTGGCTTGGCCATGGGAATTTCCGTAGTTTGCGCCCAAGCTGCAAGTTCATTTGGCGTTAATTGAAGTCCACGGCCACTCTTTTTATCCGGATTGGTGATGATAGAGGCCAATGTATGTTTTGACTTTTGGATCGCATCAATAATTGGAAGCGAGATCAACGAGGAAGAAGCTACTGAAATATTCACCTGGCGCTACAACCCTAATCCGCGAGTGCCATGGGGTGAGACCTTTATAACGGGTTGAGATCCAGCTTCGTGCAGCGTGCCGAACCAATCGGAGTTACGAATATCTTTCATTGCGTGTTTTCGCTCCGATTTACTTAAGCGATCGATGAAAACAATTCCATCGAGATGATCGCTTTCGTGCTGAAGTACTCGAGCTAATAGTTCGGTTCCCTCTATGGTCACCGGTTCGCCGTGCATATTGAACCCTCGGGCAACTGCTTTGAATGCCCGTTCGGTCTCGTAAAGAAGCCCTGGGAATGAAAGGCAGCCTTCATCGCCATCTTGCAAATCCTCAGATAGATCCAATGACGGATTAATTAGGTGCCCGTCGGAGTCTTCGATGTCCCAGACAAAAACCCGCAACGAGACCCCAATCTGTGGTGCCGCAAGTCCAGCCCCCGGAGCGTCGTGCATAGTTTCAATCAGATCCGAAACCAAATTTCGAAGCTCTTTGTCAAAAGTTTCCACGGGCGAGGCGGAAGTAGTTAAGACCGGATCCCCGAATAAGCGAATCGGTTGAATGGCCATTGGGAAATTCTATCGGTTATTGAGAACTTCCTAAATCGTGAAGGGATCCACTCTAAAAGCAAGGTTCGGCAGCCCTTTGAGGCTGCGAAAGCGTTTAAGGTCAAAGATAAAGTCGGAGAGCAGCTCCCCATTCTCAACGGCAATCCGAATAATGAGCCTCGAATTTTCAGCATCAACTGGCACCGGTCCCGTAACGCTGAAGTTGCCAGAGAGTTCGATCGCCGTTGCAATCTTGTCAATCTCGGTTCTGAGACCTTCTATTGTGGCCAATCGAAATTCCGGTGGCAGCCCGGCACTCTTTCGCTGTGCGATTTCGAGAGTAGCAATCTGCCGAAAGTCGCCTTTGGTGAGAGCTTGAGTCACTGGATGGCCGTTCGCAAGCGAGATAAAGAGTTCTCCCGAAGCATGGAGCATCGAATAACTGCGAAACCAACGATCCCGCGCAATTTCATCGCTGCGAAGTTGAGTCCGGTTGAATAGGACGACGCCATCCATCAGCACGACCGCGGCGTACTCCCCCTCTGGTTCACACCCTGAAGTAGCAATCACTAATACTTTCCCGGCAGGAAGTAGATCGATTCGGTGCTCGGAACTCGATTGCAGGACTTGGGTATTTGGAAAACTTTTACCGAATTCCTGCCCCAATCTGGAAACTCCACGCCTAATCACCCACGGCTTGGCGGCGCCACACCAGCGACATTTCCAATCCAAAATTACTTTCAAGCAGATAGTGCAAGAAGGTGAAGCGTTGCTGTTTGCGATGATGAGTCGGCCACCGCAGTCACACTCGGCACGATTACGACACTTTTGACAGAGGAAACCATTTACATATCCTGGCTCCGAAGTCGAAATGAGTACCGAGCCCCGCTTCAAGCCATCGCCAATTATTGCGTGGCTGCTTCTGCGACTATCTTCAGAGAAGACCTTGATATTCCTGGGCAAGACACTGGTCACTAAATGTAGCCACTTGCTCTCGATCAGGCGGGTCAATTCAAGCGAGGGCGAGTAGCCGAGGAAAATTAGGGAATTGTCGCGACTTCGGATTAGAGCCACATCTCTGACATTCCAGCCGGGAGAACGCTTCTCGTACATTGATTCATCTACTTCACCAAGGACAATGATCGTGGAATCAGGACGCAATGTAGAGAAAATTGCGCTGCGAGTTCCCAAAATAATCCTCGTCGTAGGTGAGGTTACCTTCAAGAAATTTAAGTAGCGCTCTGATTTCGGCAGGTGAGATCCAAGAACAACGAGACTTTCCGCGAATTGCGTTGCGAGAACCTGAGAGATTAGAAGTAGATCCTTCTCATCAGGTACAACTATGAGCACTTGACCCAGTGGCGCTCGAGCTAGAACGAGCCAGCTCATTAGCGTGAGCATCGGAAGTCCAGGTTGCATCTGCAAGACCGCCCGAACATGGCTGGTCGTGAACACTTGAGCGTCGCTGACATTGAGAAACTTCGGATTCTTGTCCACGCCGGGTACCAAGGCGGCCGCATTCGAACCGGCAATACTTTCTTTCAAAAAAAGTTTTTCCGCGGTCGCAACTCGGTCAGGTATCGCGCTCCTTAGTAAATCCCAAACCCTCGAGGCGTAGCGTTTAGCCACCAATGTCAATAGCTCGTGTAATTCTGGGGTGAAGACCGGAACTTCAGAGAGCACCGAAATCAATAGTTTAGGGCTTGGACTCTTTGATTTTGCCGGCATCCGAGTCTCGGAGTATCGCGCCAAGATATAACCTAAAGTTTCGGTACTGCCGAATTGAACTTTTACAAGTGACCCAATTTTCGCGGAGTCAGTGAGCACTTCAGGGACCAGATATTCATACGGCTCTTCTAGGTGAAAAACTGGAGTTTCAACCAGAACGCTGACATATGGATTAAAGCTAGCAACGTCAAGGCGCTTGGGCGCCCGCTGTGCCTTAAGTCGAAGTGGCTTCGCTTGCGCCACTATTGCTCATCCCTTAACAGCTAGTTGCAGCGCTGCGGCACGATCAGTGCGCTCCCAGGTAAATTCTGGCAATTCGCGTCCGAAGTGACCGTAACTACTGGTTAGTGAATAGATCGGACGAAGCAGATCCAGGTCGCGAATTATGGCAGCTGGTCGCAGATCAAATACCTGGTTAATCGCATCAGTAATTTGATCAACGGCAACTTTTTCCGTGCCAAAAGTTTCAACGAATAGCCCGACTGGTTGTGCCTTCCCGATTGCGTAAGCAACTTGAACTTCGCATCTGGCAGCGAGCCCAGCCGCTACAACGTTCTTTGCCACCCAGCGCATCGCGTAGGCCGCCGAACGGTCAACTTTGGAAGGATCTTTACCCGAGAACGCTCCGCCCCCATGACGCGCCATTCCACCGTAGGTATCAACAATGATTTTCCGTCCAGTAACGCCGGCATCTCCCATCGGACCACCGATTACAAATCTACCTGTGGGATTGATTAGCAAATTAACGTTCGAGGTATCGATCGCCAAACTTCGCAGAATCGGATCTACGACGGCAGCTTTCACTTCGGGAGAGAGAGTTCTTTCAAGGTCAACCTCTGGCGTGTGCTGTGTAGAAATTACGAGTGTGGTTAGCGCTATTGGCTTTCCTTCGAAATATTCAATAGTTACTTGGGTTTTGCCATCAGGGCGCAGGTAGGGCAACGAACCATTCTTGCGAACTAGCGCCAACTGCGCTGACAATCTATGTGCCAAGGAGATCGGAAGTGGCATCAACTCTGGAGTGTCATCGCAGGCGTAGCCAAACATCAAACCTTGATCGCCGGCGCCTTGCAAATCCATAGGGTCGCTAGAGGCGAAGATGCGACTTTCGAATGCCGAGTCGACCCCTTGAGCGATATCTTGACTTTGCTGGCCGATTGAAAGGGAGACGCCACACGAGTTGCCGTCGAAACCTTTTTCAGAAGAATCATAACCAATACGCAAAACGGTATCTCGGACGATGCTCATGACATCGGCATAACCATTGGTGGTTACCTCACCCGCGACATGAACTTGGCCCGTTGTTATTAGCGTTTCAAGTGCAACTCGACTTGCAGAATCTTGTGAGAGTAACGAATCCAAAATTGCATCCGAGATTTGATCTGCCATCTTATCTGGATGACCTTCGGTCACAGATTCCGAGGTGAAGAGTCGTTTAGTCATTGGCATAACCTAACTTAAGTGCCAGTGAATCTAAGAGTTGATTTGCCAGTGAGGCCTTTGTGGCGCTAGCAACCGCTATTGGCGATTGCCCTTGCGCAAGAATCCAACCAGCGGTCTCGTTGGTGCCGAATATCGCCCCGTCCGAAACATCATTAACGAAGAGCAGGTCGGCCCCTTTTGCAATTAGTTTGCGTGTTCCTCGCTCGACCAACTCATCCTTAGAAGTCTCGGCAGCGAACCCCACAAGAATTTGTTCTGAGGTTTTACTCCGCGACATTTCTAAGAGGATGTCAGGATTAAGGGTTGTTTCAATGGCTCCCAAATCATTTTTGGCTATTTTGCTTAACGCTGCATTTGTAGGTCGCGAATCAGCAACTGCGGCCGTCATAATCAAAGCTCGGACCTTAGGAAAACGTTCGGAAACCGCGGCAAACATTTGCAGCGCGGTCTCAACATGAATCGTTTCGATGCCTTCGATATCTGGTAATTGAACATTGGCGCTGATGAGCGTCACCACTGCCCCTCGCTTCGCGGCGGCAAATGCTAAGGCGTACCCCTGCTTGCCAGAGGAGCGATTTCCAATATAGCGAACGGGATCGATGGGCTCTCGTGTACCTCCTGCAGTTATAAGAAGGTGGTGGCCCAATAAGTCAGAATCACTAAGCAATAATTCCTGGAGCGAGGAGATGATGCGCGTCACTTCTGGAAAGCGCCCGACGCCAGAATCCTTGCCAGTTAGCCGTCCGATATCTGGTTCAAGAACAGTTATCCCTCGACTTCGCAGGGTTTGCACGTTGGCGATCGTTGCCTCATTGAGCCACATTTGAGGATGCATGGCAGGCACCAGAAGAAGTGGAGCATCAGAGGCCAAAATTACATTGGTTAGAAAATCATCAGCTCGGCCACTGGCAATGCGGGCGATTAAATCAGCGGTCGCAGGTGCGACCACAATCGCATCTGCAATCTCCGCAGTACGAATGTGAGGAACTTTATGAACGTTATTCCAAAGTGAACTTTGTACGGGTCTTCCAGATAGCGCTTCCCATGTGGCTTCACCTACAAAGTTCAAGCTCGCCGATGTCGGAATGACGGTCACCAAAAAACCATGATCTTGGAGCCGGCGCAGAAGTTCCGCCGATTTGTATGCCGCGACTCCCCCGCCGATACCTAAAATAATCTCTCGGCCTCGTGGCAGGGTGTTCATCTGAATAGGTTAAGCGACCTCAGGAGCTTTTGGCTCTAGATTTTCAATCGTTAGTAGACCTTCATTAATCTCGCGCAAGGCAATTGAAAGCGGCTTCTCGTGGACATAAGTGTCAACAAGTGGCCCTACATATTCAAGAAGTCCCTCGCCGAGTTGGGAATAGTAGGCATTGATCTGCCGGGCACGCTTAGCCGCGTAAAGAACCAAGCTGTACTTAGAGCCGGCTTTATCGAGCAACTCATCAATCGGTGGATTCGTGATGCCATCCAAACTTGTCATTAATGAACCTCTCAACTGCGTGGTGTCGTCTGCCCGCCTTGGGGCGAAGTCGCCAAGGATACCAGTTCCGCGATGACCTCATCGACTTGAGAATTGACCAGAACATGCTGGAAATCGGCAGCCGCAGCCAACTCGGCCCTTGCTAGCGCCAGCCTAGCGGCGCGGCGTTCGGCAGAATCAGTGCCACGAGCTGTCAAGCGAAGCTCTAGCTCCTCCCATGAAGGCGGTGCGATAAAGACCAATAAGGCGCTGGGATCGGCTGCGGCAACCTGCTTTGCCCCTTCAATCTCAATCTCTAGCAGCACGTGTCTGCCGAGCTCTCGTCCTTCTTGCACCCCCGACTTTGGGGTTCCGTATCGAGCTCCGGCAAACTCGGCCCACTCGAGGAAGGCCGAGCCCTGGATCATTCGATCAAATTCGACCTCGGAGATGAAGAAATAATCAACTCCTTCGCGTTCACCAGCTCGCGGCGGTCTAGTTGTGGCAGAGACGCTCACCCAAAATCTCGGATCTTGTCGCAGGGCTGAGGCAATGGTGCTCTTGCCAACTCCGCCCGGGCCTGAAATCACAATCAATCGCCCCATTGGTGGATTTACCTTGTTCAATGTGGGCTCATTTCTTAAAGCGCGGATCTGATGCTTACCTAACCCGCCAATCTTACGGGTCAATGAGATGCCCGAGCGCTCCAAAATTGTCTGCGCTCGCGAAAGTCCAATTCCTGGAACACTAGATAGCAGGTCAACTACTCGCATTCGCTGAATACTTTCCCGCGGATCGGTGATCGCAGCAAAGATTGATAGTTGACCTTTTGAAATCTGCTCTCGAAGAAGCGCGCGCTCTTTTCGAGAAATGGCCGAATTCTGAACTGCCTTAATCCGTGACTCGGGTGAGAGTGGGACGGTATTCACCTTATGAGTTTATCCGATTAGCTTTTGGCAACGATCGAGTCAAGAATGAGCTTCGCTTGTGTGTTCATAGCCAAAGCGCCCGCCTTCCAAAAAGAATTTATGGGTCGACCTATTACGACAAAATCCGCACCAGCAGAAATCGCCGCTTGCGGCGTAGTTGTGCGCTTTTGATCTGCATTATCGGATCCAGCAGGTCGAACCCCCGGGGTTATCAATTCAACATCAGCGGTAACCAGAGCTCGGATTGCGGCAACTTCTAGCGGCGAGCAGACGATGGACCGTGCGCCTGCAGCAGTCGCCAGAACGGCTAAACCAGTCGCTGTACTTAACGCATCAGATCTAAATCCAATTTGGTCGAGCTCTTGGTTGCCTAGTGATGTTAAAACGGTAACTGCAGTTATTGAGGAGTTCGGTGCTGCCACCACTGCTGCAGAAATCATTTCACTTCCCCCACTTGCGTGAACTGTCAAAAATTTGGGCGCAAGATGTTTGACGCTCAAAGTTGCCGCGCCCACCGTGTTCGGAATGTCGTGCAATTTTAAGTCAAGAAATAAGGAGAAATCGCCTGCTTCTCGCAAGGCCGTGACGCCAGAGGAGCCATTCTTTAAGAAGAATTCCAGCCCCACTTTGTATATCGAGATCGAGTCCGAGGTGGCAGCGATCCATTGGCGAGCAATATCTACCTCGTCGGTGTCTAGCGCCAAAATAATCGGTGACTTCATTTAGTCCTCTTCTCTGTGCGCGTAACCAACTGCCGCTGCCACCGAAGCAAAACCTCGCTCGATTAGCAGTTCTTGCAGCTCAGCCTTGATCTTCATAGTGGCAAGTGGATTTCCAAAATTTGCCGTTCCTACCGAAACCGCAGATGCACCTGCGAGAATCATTTCAAAGGCCTCTCGCCCGTTGGTGACTCCCCCCATTCCCAAGATCGAAATTTGGGGAAATCGCGCTTTTACTTGGTAGATCGCTCGAACTGCAACCGGTCGAATCGCTGGGCCCGAAAGACCACCGGTCTTGCCCGCTAATTTCGGCTTCATGGAATTCGTATCAATAACCATTCCTAGAAGGGTATTTATCAGTGCCAGACCATCTGCACCTGCGTTGATTACCACATCGGCAATTTCGGTGATGTCGGTTACGTCGGGAGAGAGTTTGGCGATAATTGGAAGAGAGGGATCAATATTCTTCTTAACTGCACTGATCGCGGCATGAGCGGTAACTGGGTTGCAAGAAAAAACTTGGCCGCGACTTTCAACATTTGGACAAGAGATATTTACTTCTACCGCGCTAATTCCCGAAACGCCACTAATTAATCGGGCAAGTTCGGCGTAATCTGCTACTGATTCGCCAGCAATGCTTACGACAATTCGAGCTCCTTTGGACTTTAGCCAAGGGATGTCATCCTGAAGGAATGCAGCGATACCTGGACCTTGAAGTCCAATTGAATTAAGCATGCCGCTTGGAGTCTCTGCCATACGAGGGGTAGCCCGGCCAGAACGGGGTTTTAACATTATAGATTTTGTGACAACCGCCCCTAGATCAGTCAATGGAAAGAACTGAATTAGTTCTTTGCCCGAGCCGGCGCAACCGCTTGCAGTAAAAATGGGGTTAGGAAAAATAGTGCCAACTAGCGTGGTGGTGAAATCAAAATTCATTGAGCCCCCCAAGTACCTTCGGGAATTGCCCGAGGACTGTCCCAAATGACTCTGGAGCCATCTACTACTGGTCCTTCAATGCAAGAGCGTTGCATTCGAATCGTGCCATTTGAATCTCTCAAAGGGAGAACGCAAGTCATGCAAACTCCGATACCACAAGCCATGGCCTCTTCCACGGCGCATTGGTGCACGAGGTCGAGCTCCCCTGCGATTTTGGAGATTGCCGCAAGCATGCCCATTGGTCCACACGAATAAATGATTTCGGTGCCCGAGGCGGCTATTAGATCCGGCAAGAAGTCGCTAACTTTTCCGTGTAATCCAGCGCTACCATCATCGGTTGTTATTGTCAGTGAATTAACTGCTCTCTTGCCCTCAAGCGGGGCATATATCTTTCCGGCCGTGCTCGCGCCCAAAACCATATCTACTCTAGAGCCACGTGACTTGAGAACTTCGGCCAAACCAAATAGTGGCGCTGAGCCGTACCCACCGCCGACCAAAAGGGCACGTACTGGCTCAGTAGGAATACCAAAAGCGGTGCCAAGTGGACCGACAATATTAACTTTGCGATGTACCTCAAGACTGGTCAACCATTTACTGCCGCCGCCATGTGGTGCGACAACTAGTTCTACAACCCCGCCAGATCCGCCACGATCCATTGATCTATGGATTGCAAAGGCGCGTCGAAGGACCATTGCTGAAGTTTCGCCACCCACTGAAATCGCGACGAAGTTGCCAGGGCGAACCTGACCCGCCATCGCACCAACTTCAAAAACCATGTGATGATAAGCGCCAACTCTTTTATTGCTGATAATTTCAGCGTCAACGGCGTGTGCATATTTATTTATCACTCTGCTAGCCACTCTTGGATCGATTGAATTGCAAAATCATGATCCTTTAATTCAGTGATGCCCGCGACTGCAGCCTTAAAGCCGGCAATAGTAGTTATGCATGGAATGGATCGTTGAACAGCGGCTGTGCGAATCAACCAACCGTCATGTCGAGTACCTCTGCCTAAGGGCGTATTTACTACCAGTGCAATTTCGCCAGAATTTATAACTTCAAGCGCAGTCAGATCGGAACCACCTGTTGAGCCTTCAGAATGTTTGCGCACAAGCCTTGATGGAACACCATTATCCAAGAGGTACTTATGAGTTCCGGCCGTAGTTACCAATGAAAAACCCAGCCCGACCAGATCTCTGGCGGGCTTTAGCGCACCAGACTTATCTCGATTAGAGAGCGAAAGAAAGACCTGGCCCAATTTTGGAAGCGCTCCAAAGGCAGCGGTTTGACTCTTTGCGTAAGCCTCACCGAAAGTATGAGCGATACCCATAACTTCACCGGTCGAACGCATTTCAGGTCCTAATACCGAATCAACTCCCATTCCGTCTATGCGACGGAAGCGATTCCAAGGCAGCACCGCCTCTTTAACCGAAATTCCATTAGCCACGCCATCGCCAACGCTGGGCAGAATTGATTTTCGAAGCTCTGAAATTGGAACTCCCGTAGCAATTAGCGCTGCTGCCTTGGCTAGCGCATTTCCAGTTGCCTTTGAAACAAAAGGTACTGTTCGAGAGGCCCGAGGATTAGCCTCTAGAACGTAAAGTTGTTCGCTCTCTTCACCCTTTGCTATGGCAAACTGAATATTAATCAGGCCGCGCACGCCAACGCTGCGTGCAATTTTCTCGGTGGCCGTACGAATTTCTATCAGCTTCTCACTGGTGATAGACATGCTGGGCAGCACGCATGCTGAATCGCCGGAGTGAACTCCGGCCTCTTCAATATGTTCCATTACTCCGGCCAAAAAGAGTTCGTCGCCATCGAAGAGTGCATCAACATCAATCTCGATGGCATCATCCAAGAATCGATCAATCAAAACCGGATGATTGGGCGTTATCTCCGTTGCCTTGGCTATAAAGCCCTCAAGAGATTCGTCGTCGTAAACGATCTCCATACCGCGACCTCCCAGAACAAAAGAAGGCCGAACTAAAACCGGATAACTTAACTCTTTGGCGATCTCAAGCGCCTCAGCGTACGAGTAGGCCATTCCGAATTTGGGGGCTACTAAGTTATTCTGCGCAAGAATTGCGCCGAAGGCGCCCCGATCTTCCGCTAAATCGATGGCATCGGGACTGGTGCCCAAGATGCTCACTCCGGCTTCCATCAAACCCCTGGCGAGTCCTAGGGGCGTTTGACCACCAAGTTGAGCGATAACTCCAAGCACTGGTCCCGCCAAAGTTTCAGCGGCGATAACTTCGAGGACATCTTCTAACGTCAACGGTTCAAAGTAGAGACGATCTGATGTGTCGTAGTCGGTTGAGACGGTCTCTGGATTGCAATTAATCATGATGGTCTCGTAACCAGCGTCATGCAATGCATATGCCGCATGGACACACGAGTAGTCGAACTCCACACCTTGACCAATGCGGTTTGGTCCGCTTCCCAAAATGATCACTGCCGGTTTGGTGCGATGACGAACTTCTGTCTCCAGGTCGTAACTTGAATAGTGATAAGGAGTATGAGCTTCGAATTCTGCTGCGCAGGTATCTACAGTCTTGTAAACCGGTCGGAGGCCATTTCGGTGACGCAGTGAGCGAATTTCACCCTCGGTCAGAGTCGTTAATTCCGACAATTGGAGATCTGAGAACCCTAGTGATTTTGCGCGATGGAGAAGATCTAAGGAAAGATCGCCGGATCGAATAATTTCCGCTGCCATCTCATTTATGATCTCAATTTGTGTTAGAAACCAGGGGTCAATTTTTGTTGCGTCGTGAACTTCGCTAACAGTGGCTCCCAATGCCATAACTTGTTGAACTTGTTGAATTCGAAATTCAGTAGGAATCGCAATTTGCTCCAGCAACCAATCTTTATTCGCTCCGCCCTGCTTCCAAGTGAAAGAGGAGCCCTTCTTCTCGACCGACCGCAAAGCTTTCTGCAGCGCCTCTGGAAAACTGCGACCAATAGCCATCGCTTCGCCGACGCTTTTCATCGTAGTGGTGAGCCGGTTATCTGCTTCTGGGAATTTCTCGAAGGCGAATCTAGGAACCTTTACAACTATGTAATCGAGGGTGGGTTCAAATGAGGCAGGTGTCGACTGGGTAATATCGTTTTCAATCTCATCTAGCGTGTAGCCAATTGCCAATTTGGTGGCGATTTTTGCGATTGGGAAGCCAGTTGCCTTTGAAGCTAATGCCGACGACCTTGAGACTCTTGGGTTCATCTCAATGACGATTATTCTGCCATCGCTTGGATTTACTGCGAATTGAATATTGCAGCCTCCTGTTGCGACTCCAACTTCTCTAATAATCTCAATCGACAGATTTCTGAGTTTTTGAAATTCAACATCGGTAAGTGTTAACGCTGGTGCCACCGTGATCGAATCGCCGGTGTGAACGCCCATTGGATCAATATTTTCAATGCTACAAACAATGACCACATTATCTTTGTGATCTCGCATAACCTCTAACTCGTACTCTTTCCAGCCAATAATTGATTCTTCGAGCAATACTTCAGTTGTTGGACTATGGCGCAAGCCAGCGCCAGCTATCAGTTCAAGTTCGGTCTCGTTATATGCAATTCCTGAACCCAAACCACCCATCGTGAAAGATGGTCGTACAACAACTGGGTAGTTCAGCACTTCTGCCGCAGCCAGACACTCGGCCATTGAATGGGCGATCTGGGACATGGCAGACTCCCCGCCAATCTTGGCGACGATTCCTTTGAAAACTTCGCGGTCTTCTCCACGTTTGATGGCCGGAATATCGGCACCGATCAACTTAGTTCCGTACTTTTCTAGGAGACCACTTTCGTAGAGCCCCATGGCCGCGTTGAGTGCGGTTTGGCCTCCGAGTGTGGCTAGAACAGCCGAAGGTCGCTCCTTTGCCAAGATCTTTTCAATGATTTCGGTCGTGATTGGTTCAATATAGGTTGCATCCGCAAATTCCGGATCGGTCATAATTGTCGCTGGGTTTGAGTTAATCAGGATGACCCTGATGCCTTCCTCTTTAAGGACGCGACAGGCCTGAGTGCCTGAGTAATCAAATTCGCAAGCTTGTCCGATAACTATTGGACCACTGCCGATAACTAAAACGCTCTTGATACTGGTATCTCTAGGCATTCGAAGCAGCTTTCTGGAGTTGGGATTTAGCCATCAAATCCACAAAGTGATCAAATAGGTATTGGGCGTCATGAGGCCCCGCTGCAGCTTCTGGGTGATATTGCACGCTGAAAACCGGAAGTTCAATCAACTCTAACCCTTCGACAACGCCGTCATTCAAACAGATATGGCTCACATATCCGGCGCCATATGCAGTAGCGAAATTGCCATCAATCGGCGCCTTAACAGCGAATCCATGATTGTGAGCGGTTATCTCAACTGCACCGGAATTAATGTTCTTGACTGGTTGGTTGATTCCCCGATGCCCAAACGGCAACTTATAAGTTTCAAAACCGAGTGCCCGACCCAAGATTTGATGTCCGAAGCAAATTCCGAAAATCGGCATCTTCTCTAATAGAAACTCTCGGACAAGAGCCACCATTTCAGTCATGGTTGCAGGATCGCCTGGACCATTTGAAAGAAAGATGCCATCTGGTGCGATTGCGCGAATTTGGTCCGCAGTGCTGTTCAGTGGCATTACGTGAACTTCAACGCCGCGCTCTGCCAGATAACGAGGCGTGGCTGCCTTAATTCCAAGATCGAGCGCAGCAACTACATACCTCTTTGACGTTCCAGGGGGCGGACTTACTACATAAGTAGTTGGGGTAGAGACATCAGATGCCAAGAAAGCGCCCGCCATCTGTGGCGACTTGCGAACGCGGACGACCATCTCATCGCGAGTGAGATCGAGGTCAGAAAATATTCCAACCCGCATAGCCCCGCGGTCACGTAGGTGTCGGGTAATTGCCCGGGTATCAACTCCCTTGATCCCAACAACTCCTGCCGCAATTAGTGAATCTTCGAGCGAGATCTCTGATCTCCAGTTGCTTACTGTTGGTGAGGGATTTCGAACTACAAACCCCGAAGCCCAGATTCGTTCAGACTCTTCATCAGTTCGGTTCATTCCGGTATTTCCGATATGCGGCGACGTCATAATTACGACCTGGCGATAATAAGAAGGGTCTGTCAGCGTTTCTTGATAGCCAGTCATACCAGTAGAGAAGACGGCCTCGCCAAAAGTCTCACCCGTACAAGCCCACGATTGGCCTTCAAAAATCGCACCATCATCCAAAACCAAATAAGCCTTAGGCATTACTCTCCCCAACTACTTCCCCATCATTAAGCACCAATTTACCTCTAAATATTGTGTGCCGAATTCGAGCCGGCAACGTCATGCCATGAAAGGGCGTGTTCTTGCTTTTGGAAACCGTCATCATGCGGTCAACTCTCCACGTGGCGTCGGGGTCGACAACTATGAGATTGGCCACGTTACCTACTGCTATGGATTGACCGTGGTCGGCATATCCTGCAATCCGAGCTGGAGCAATCGACATTCGGTCAACTAAATCCGACCAACTCATCAAGCCAGTTTCGATCATCGATTTAACAACAACCGAGAGGGCGGTTTCAAGACCAATCATCCCAAATGCTGCGCTTTGCCATTCACTCTCTTTATCTTCGGTTGGGTGAGGAGCATGATCAGTTGCCACAATATCAATCGTGCCATCGGCTAAGCCCGCTCGAAGCGCCATAACATCGTCATTGGTGCGCAGCGGTGGGTTAACTTTAAAAACTGGGTCATAACCAATCACTGCTTCATCCGTCAGTAGAAGATGATGCGGAGTGACTTCGGCAGTAACTTGCACTCCGCGCGATTTCGCCCATCGAACAAGTTCCACACCGCCCGCCGTGGTTAGGTGGCAGATATGCAGCCGGCTCTTTACATGTTCGGCAAGCAGAATATCGCGCGCGATGATTGCCTCTTCTGCGATCGCGGGCCAACCAGTTAGACCAAGAAGCGAGGAGACATAACCCTCATTCATCTGAGCTGACTCAGTCAAACGCGGCTCTTGGGCATGTTGCGCAATGATTCCATCGAAGGACTTCACATATTCAAGGGCGCGTCTCATTACTAGTGGATCGTAGACACACTTACCGTCATCGCTAAATATTCGCACCTTTGCGATTGATTCCGCCATTGCTCCGATCTCTGCCAGTTGCAAGCCCGCCAAATCTTGTGTGACGGCACCAATTGGAAAGACATCGCACAGTCCGGCTTCTTGGCCTAATCGGAAAACTTGTTCAACCACGCCGGCGGTATCGGCAACGGGAGTCGTGTTCGCCATTGCAGAAAGAGCGGTGTAGCCACCTGCTACGGCAGAACGCGATCCCGAAAGAACGGTTTCAGAATCCTCTCGCCCAGGTTCCCTAAGGTGCGTGTGTAAATCCACCAAGCCCGGAAGCAGCAAAGCTCCATTGACATCAAGGATTAGATCGGCGCTATCTTGAATGCCTATTTCAATTGCCGCAATTTTCTCATCAATAATTAGTACGTCGGTTTTAGTGCCATTGACCAATTGTGCATTTCTTACCAGAATTTTCAAGACTTTCGCTCCGTTCCGGCGTTTAGTGGTAATCCACCTAAAAGGGTGTACAGGACGGCCATGCGAACCAGAACACCATTGGCAACTTGTTCGAGAACAACCGATTTTGTGGAATCGGCGCTCTCTGCCGAAATTTCCAAACCGCGGTTCATCGGCCCGGGGTGCATCACAATCGTTTTTGGTTGCAAGAGCGCCAACCGAGAGTTTGTTAATCCAAAGGCGCGCGAATATTCTCGGGCCGATGGGAAGAAGAAGTTGGTCATTCGCTCCTGCTGAACTCGCAGCATCATTACAACATCGATATCTGGAAGAATCGAGTCCAAGTCATAACTAATCTTTACCGGCCATTTCTCAGCGCCAACTGGTACTAGCGTCGGGGGCGCAACTAAGGTGACACTTGCTCCCATCTTTGCAAGGAGCAGTACATTGCTTCGAGCGACCCTTGAGTGCAAAATGTCGCCAACGATTGCAACTCGCAAGCCAGTAAAATCGGCGGCGAAATCCGGGAAATGGCTGCGAATCGTAAACGCATCTAAGAGCGCTTGCGTTGGGTGTTCGTGTGTTCCATCCCCGGCGTTAATAACGGAGGCGGAAATCCAACCCGAATCTGCTAGCCGCTGAGCCGCCCCAGAAGCACCATGTCGGATTATTACCGCATCTGCTCCGATTGCCTGCAAAGTTTGGGCGGTATCTTTCAAACTCTCACCCTTGCTAACGCTAGAACCTTTTGCGGAGAAGTTAATTACATCTGCCGAGAGTCGCTTTGCGGCCGATTCAAAAGAGATTCTAGTTCTTGTTGAATCTTCATAGAAAAGGTTAACCACTGTGCGACCACGCAACGTGGGTAGCTTCTTCATGGGTCCGTCAGAAATTTTTCGAAGCTCTTCTGCGGTATCTAGTATTTGAATGGCCTCTTCCTTACTTAAATCTGAAATGGAAAGAAGATGTGATTGCATCAGCGCTCCCCCAGAATCTCTACCTGATCTAGCTTGTCGATCTCGGTAAGTGATACTTGGACTGATTCAAGTGCTGAAGTAGGAATATTCTTACCCACATAGTCAGCTCGAATCGGAAGTTGCCGATGTCCTCGATCTACCAGGACTGCCAGTTGAACACTCTTGGGTCGACCAATTTCCCCGAGGGCATCTAGGGCCGCACGAATAGTTCGACCTGAGAAGAGGACATCGTCGATCAGAACTACATCTCGACCTTCAATGCCACCTTCGGGCAAAACCGTTGTAAGCAGCGGGCGAGGCGGTCGCAATCGCAAGTCATCGCGATGCAACGTGATATCCAGAGTCCCAACGGGTGGGGCAAATTCGATCTCTGCCATGATTTTCGCTAGTCGCTGGGCTAGGTAGGCCCCGCGGGTTGGTATTCCTAGGAGCGTCACGCCAGTCAAGCCGTGGTTACGCTCAATAATTTCGTGAGAAATGCGCTTAAGCGCGCGGGCGATATCGCCAGAATCCAGAACTATGCTCATAAAACTCCTTGGCCGCCTCTCGGGACGGATCGTTAAAGGACTATGTCCAGAGGATAGCACCTGTGGATTGGCTAACCCCTCGAAATTCCAACTCCCCTAGCGTGGCGCCATGAATCCAGATACCGGCAGCGAGATCGAGCTGGCCCGAATCGGCCAAAACTTGAGAAAAATTCGAAGGCAAAAAGGATTTACCCTTCACGATGTCGAGCGCCAATCGAAGGGCGAATGGAAGGCGGTCGTTGTCGGCTCATACGAGCGCAATGATCGAGCGCTATCGATCCGGCGCGCGTTGCAATTAGCCACCTTTTATGGCGTTCCCCTATCAGAGCTATTAGGTATTGCCACCACTGCGCAAATCAGTAAAACCGATCGCCTAATTTTGGATATGCGACGGTTGGGCAGGCTCGTTCAGAGTATTCCGGAGTTAGAGCCGGTAAATAACTATGCACTTCTAATTTGTGCTCGCCGTCGCGATTGGAATGGCGAAGTTCTATCGCTGCGCAGTGAAGATCTCAGTACGCTGGCGCTAATTAACTTTAAGACCGAAGACCAAATGCAGGGAGAACTCGAAGCGAACGGGCTGATCCTGAACTTCAAATAACTAAGACCGGTTTCAAAGTAACGATTCGACCTAAAACGCCATTTATATAGGAAGATGATTCCTTCGTAGAGATCTCTTCTGCAATGGAGATTGCCTCGTCCACTGCGATCTTGTCATCCAATGTGCTCTCCCAAAGAATTTCATAGATTGCAATTCGAAGAATATTGCGATCAATTGCTGGCATTCGATCCATATCCCAACCTTCGGCATACATCACGATAATCTCATCGATCTTGCTCTTATGCGCAAGGACGCCGGCAACGAGAGTTTGCGAGTACTGTCCTTCTGAAAGCTCTGTTGGCGGCCTGCTCTCTAATAAGAGTTGCGGATCCACTCCTTTGATCTCAGCCTCATAAAGAAAATCAAGTGCCCGTTTTCGCGCCTTGCGACGAGCAGACACTAGTTAGCACGACCAAGGTAGGAGCCATTGCGGGTATCCACCAAAATTTTCTCATCTTGCTTGATAAATAATGGTACTTGAATGGAAATTCCGGTCTCTAAAGTGGCAGGCTTTGTTCCGCCAGATGAGCGATCCCCTTGTAAGCCCGGCTCGGTGTAAGTGATCGTAAGTTCTACTGATGCCGGAAGTTCAATAAATAGTGGGTTGCCCTCGTGAACGCCGACGATCGCGTCGCAATTTTCCAGCATGAAATTGGCGCTCTCGCCTACGGTTTCGGCGGAGATATTCATCTGATCGAATGTCTTGGAATCCATAAAGACGAAATCTTCACCGTCTTTGTAAAGGAATTGCATATCGCGCTTCTCTAGAATCGCGACATCAATCTTGATACCGGCGTTGAAGGTGCGATCGATAACCTTGCCCGAAAGTACCGACTTAAGCTTGGTGCGAACAAAAGCAGGACCTTTGCCGGGCTTGACGTGTTGGAATTCAACGACGTTCCAAAGCTGACCTTCAATATCCAAGGTCATGCCATTCTTCAAATCATTTGTTGTTGCCATCGTCAGTCCATTTCATCTCGCAGCGCAGATCGCTGAATAAATACCCGGGTCCGCGCTCAACCTAAAAATGCGAACTCCCGACCAGGTGAGAAGAATACCTGAGGTTTTTGCACCCCAAAGCACGAAAAAGTGGCTAGCTGAGGAGCTTTGAGAGGGCGATTAGCGCTAATCGATAAGAATCCGGCCCAAATCCAGCGATCGTTCCCTTTGCAACCCCAGAAATAACCGAGGTATGACGGAACTCTTCGCGTGCTAATGGATTAGAGAGATGGACTTCTATCAGTGGTGCTTTCAACATTTCAGCGGCATCTCTGATGGCATAGGAATAATGCGTAAAAGCTGCTGGATTGAAGATCACAGGAGTTTGCGAATCTGCCGCCTCATGCAACCAGCCAATAAGTGTGGCCTCGTCATCACTTTGACGAATATCGGTCTGCAAATCTAACTCTGCCCCACATTGGGTTATGTAGGCGCTTAGCGCAGCAAAATCCATAGAACCATATTTCGCTGAATCTCGCAGATCCAACCGCGACAAGTTTGGACCATTAAGGACTAAGACCTTCATTATGAAATCCTTTCATAAGCGGCGATCAATTGATTTTCCGAAATCTCTTCTAGCCAGATTGGCTCACCAGCTTTAGCTAATCCTATAAAGCGAATCCGAGACCCGCGGCTCTTCTTGTCCCCCCGCATCAAGTTAAGAAGGTCAGGCCAAGCATCTCTCTCATAGCGTGTCGGCAAACCATACTTCTCAAGCAAAACTCGATGACGATTTACCTCCTCTGGCGAGAGCGAAGCTGCGATGGCGCTAAGTTCAGCAGCAAAAACCAATCCGATAGCGACCGCTTCGCCATGTCGCATGCTGAAATTACCGTGCTTCTCGACAGCGTGACCGAGCGTGTGCCCATAATTCAAAATTTCGCGAAGCTTGCTCTCTTTGAAATCTACGCTTACTACATCTGCTTTAACTTTGGCGCTGCGGCCTATAAGTTCGCCAGCTACGGCTCGGGCGCCAGTCAAATTGTCGGCGCTCTCCAAAATCTTCAAAATTTCTACATCAGAAATGAAACCAGTTTTAATCACCTCTGCTAGGCCGGCCTGGAAATCGCGATCAGAGAGTGAAAGCAAAAATTTAAGGTCGACTAATACTTCCGCTGGCGAATTAAAGGCGCCAATCAAATTTTTTCCGCTAGGACTATTCAGGCCGGTCTTGCCACCGATCGCAGCATCAACCATCCCAGCCAAAGTAGTCGGAATCGCTATCCAAGAGATGCCGCGTAGCCACGTAGCAGCTACAAAACCGCCAAGATCAGTTGTTGCTCCCCCACCAATTGCCACAATTAAATCGGACCTTGAAAATTGATTTTCGCCTAGATAATTCCAAATCGCTTCTGCGGTGGCAATACTTTTCTGCGATTCACCATCAGGTGTTGAGTAAAAGTGCACATTAGGAAATTTTGATAAGTGGCTCTCGATATTCAAAATTGTCGAAACTTCTCTTGAAGATATAACTAGAACCTTCCCATAATTCGGCAAGATTAAACTTAGCTCCGTAAGCCAATCCACATCAACCTTAATCGAGTAATCTCTTTCGGCCGCAACAGATATCAGCTTTCTCATGTGCGCTCCAAGTATTGTGCGATCTCGATTGCAACTTCCGAAGCCTTTTTATTGTCAGTGCTGATTATTTGATCAGCAAGTGCCTCGTAGATTGGTCGCCGTTTCTCCATTAACGATAGCCACTGTTGCCTGGGATTAATGAGCAACAATGGACGATCCTTGTTGAAACCAACCCTTGGCCCGGCTTGGCTAATTGAAACATTGAGAAAGATTACTGGAGCAGCGCTGGCAGAAACGGCACTTTGCGTTTGCGGGTCTAATATGGCGCCACCGCCAAGGGAGAGTATCCCGGATTCATCGATCAACGCTCTTCGAACCACGTCACCTTCAACTTTGCGGAAATACTCTTCGCCCTCATCGACAAATATTTCTGAGATCTTTCTGCCTTGTTGGCTTTCAATAATGTGATCAGTATCGGCGAAATTTGTTCCTAATAATTTCGCCAAACTCTTAGCAACCGAAGACTTTCCAGCCCCTGGCGGTCCAATTAAAATTACTTTCGGCATTACTTAATCTCAAGAGTAGCAAGATAGGCAAGATAGTTCCTTCGCGTCTCACCAACGCTGTCGCCACCAAACTTCTCGGCTACCGCGTCCGCCAAAACTAGAGCGGCCATCGCTTCGCCCACAATTCCAGCCGCAGGAACAGCACAAACATCGGAGCGCTGATTAATCGCTTTTGCCGGTTCGCCGGTAACGACATCGATGGTGTCCAGGGCGCGAGGAACCGTTGAAATTGGTTTCATCGCGATTCGAATTCGAAGAATCTCACCATTGGACATTCCGCCTTCGGTACCTCCGGCACGGTCGGTACGTCTCACGATCGCTCCTGAAGAATCTTTTTCGATTTCGTCATGCGCTACAGAGCCACGCCGGCTTGCCGTGGCGAAACCATCTCCGATTTCGACCCCTTTAATCGCTTGAATTCCCATCATCGCTGCAGCTAATCGGGCATCCAATCGACGATCCCAATGCACATGCGAGCCCAGCCCCGGCGGTAAGTTGAAAGCCAAAATTTCAATTACCCCACCTAAAGTGTCACCAGCCGAGTGCGCAGCTTCAATTTCGGCAACCATTCGCGCTGACAACTCTGGATCAGCGCAGCGCACTGAATCCTCATCCACGCGTTCGCGTTCTGAATAGTTGGGGCTGTAGTAATTTTCTGCGGCAGCCACTGCACCTATTGAAAGAACATGGCTCATGATTTGAATACCGACCGATTGTTCAAGAAAGGCGCGCGCAACAGCGCCAAGTGCCACTCGAGCTGCGGTTTCTCGCGCGCTAGCTCGTTCCAAGATCGGACGGGCATCCATAAAGGCATACTTTTGCATTCCTACGAGATCAGCATGACCGGGGCGTGGCCTCGTCAGTGGCGCGTTCCTGGCTAACTGATCGAGTTCCGCGGCCGGAACGCTATCGGCAGCCATGACCTTCTCCCACTTGGGCCACTCGGAATTTGCAATTTGAATTGCGATTGGACCGCCCTGACTCTCGCCATGACGAACACCGCCAAGAATTGTCACCTGATCGGCCTCGAAACTCTGACGCGCACCTCGACCGAAACCTAAGCGGCGACGGCGAAGATCGGCATCGATTACCGCAGTATCGATCTGAACATGCGAGGGCAAGCCTTCGAGAATGGCGGTCAGCGCTGGACCGTGCGACTCTCCCGCAGTTAACCAACGAATCATGTTCTCCCCCAGCGAATCGACCCAAGCGACTTATGCGCTCAAGGATAGGGAGCTATTGTCTCAGATTAAGGCCGGCTCATGCTGCAGAATCGACTAAGCACGAAGTGCGAAAAGCAGATGCTTTCTAAGCGCCGGTAGATCAAAATCGAGTTTCGTGAACAATTTGAGCTGTTCGAGCCCTTGCTCCACCAACAGGTCAATCCCATCAGTTACGGAAAGATTTAGTGAGAGCCAGCGATGCGCCAAATCTGTCGGCCACGGGGAATAGAGCACCTCGATTAGCTCCCCCTTAGGTTGGTGAATTCTGGCAGCGATTTCATCGGAGGCGCCCTTGGGAGTGGTTGAAATAATTAAATCGTAATCGGCGATCTCATGGGTAAGTTCACGAAAAACCGCCTCAGTTTCAAGCAAGCAATTCTGAAGCCCTTGACGCTGAGCCGGATTTCGAAGCAAAATTTCAACGGTAGCTACCGTTCCATCTAAAGCTCCAAGCGCGGCCCGGGCCGTACCCCCGCCGCCAATAACTACGACTCGGGAATATTCTTTAGCAGCCAAAATAGTTTTGAAGGCAAGATAATCGGTAGATGTTGCATAAGTGGTCTTGCCATCCATAAGCAGAGTATTTGCAGATTGAATTCGCGAGGCAATTGGATCAACGACGTCGGCAATTTGAAGGACTTTCTCTTTGAGCGGCATAGTTAGCGAGAAACCAGACCAGTCTTGCAAATCAATGCTTTCAATAAAATCAACTAAACCTGCTTCATCTACTTCAATGGCTTCGTAACTGCCCTCAATTCTCAGAAATTCAAAAGCCGCTGTGTGCAGTTTCGGTGAGAGGCTATGCGAGATGGGCGATCCTAAAACCGCTGCGCGGATCATTTGAAAGCCCCTGCCGCCAAGTTTTGATGGAAGAGCAACTCCCACTTGGAAAATTCTGAGTAACTATTGGTGAATCTGGTATCTCCAGGTTTTACCGTTATGAAATAAATCCAATTCCCGGCGGCTGGATGAAGAGTCGCCCCAAGAGCGGCGCTCGAAGGGTTTGAAATTGGTGTTGGAGGCAACCCAACATTTCGGTAAGTGTTATATGGCGAATCGATCTGTGTGCTTTTCGTTGACAACTGAATCTTCCCGCGCTGATTGGTTGCATACTGCACGGTGGAGTTAAGTTGCAGCGGCATTCCAATGCGAAGCCGATTCATTATTACTCGAGCAACCTTTGCAAAATCTTGACTATCCGCTTCCACTTGAACCATGGATGCGATCGTGAGCACCTGGTACCCAGAATAGGATTCATAACCATTTGACAGGTGCAATCCGGCGGCAACGGAAGTGAACTTAGCGCTCATAGCGGCGATAGCAGATTTGGCAGTGGTTCCTTTTGCGAAGGAATAATGGGCCGGGTAGAGCAAGCCCTCCAACGAATTAGATGGATTCGCAATTGGCGGCGCAATTTTCAGTTTGGCGAGGACGAAGGGCGAGATTGCGGAACTTTGCTTTAGCGCCCCTATAACATCGGAAAAAGTTGATCCCTCTTTGACCACCAACAATCCAACGATTCGTTTCGAATCCAACAACTCAGTCAGAGCTAGAGCCGACGGAATATGAGTTTCGATTCGGTGCGAGCCGGGAGCGATTGATCCTGCTCTGCTATCAGAAAGCGCCAATTTATAGAAAGTTTTCGAATTTTTAATTACCTTTTGTGCGGCTAATGCGATTGCAATATCAGAACCGGTGGCCCCGTCAGCTACATCAAATGAAATTTCAGTTCCAGGATGGCCCACCGAAAAATCCGAAGAGTTATGCAGGAACGAGGAGATCAACATCGCAACACCAAGCAGTACGCCAATGACCGAAACTAAAGGCAGTTTGCCCTTCATAGCGCGACTCCCCCTACTGAACCGGAAAGACGTTCCTCAGAGAGCGCACTCTCTAGGATCGCTACCGCGGCCGCCTCGTCAACACGTCGCCGAGCAGCTTTGGCGTTTACGCCAGAATCTTGTAGCGCTCTCAAAGCTGAGACTGTGGTCAAACGCTCGTCGATCAAAAAGATTGGTGTCGCCGTCAAACTTCCGAGTAATTCGGCAAATGTTCTGGCTTCTCGACTCTTTTCGCTGACCTCTCCTGACATATGTTTAGGATCGCCAACAACAATATAGATTGGTTCATGCTCTGCAAAAATTTGCGAAAGTTCGTTGCTTAAGTTTTGATCCTGCGCTTTTAAAGTAACCAACGGCGAGGCTAACATCCCGGAATAATCAGAAATCGCTACGCCGATTCGCACGAGCCCGAAGTCAAAGGCGATTCTTCGGCCGGCCAGCATTAGTTACGCGCCAGTGTTGGCAGAAATAAGCGCGGTCAAAGCTTTAAGAGCAGCGTTAGTTTCAGTGAGTTTGGCGCCACCGCCTTGAGCAAAGTCATCGCGACCGCCGCCGCCACCGCCCAAGATCGTTGATCCGGCTTTAACAAGTGCTCCCGCCTTGATTCCCGCGGCCTGAGCCTGGGGACTGCATGAGGCGATCAGTGTTGAGCGCTCATCGCTATTTGAAATCAGAACCACAACGCCATTTTGTAATTGGTTACGAAGATTGCCCGATATTTGACGCAGATCTTCAATGCTGACGCCATCGCTGAGCTGAGCAACAATAAATTCAACCTCACCAGCTCGTCCCTTTGTGGCAAGAAGCGAATCCGAATCTTTGAGAGCTTGAGCGCTTTTAAGGCCGGTCAATTCCTTTTCAATCACTTTCATCCGCTCTAGCAGACCGTGAATACGTTCGGGGAGTTCTTCGACGCGCGCACCTTTAACAATTTCAGTGAGTGAATTGAGCAAAACATGTTCCCGGGCCAAGAAGTCAAAGGCATCGCGGCCCACCAGTGCTTCAACGCGGCGAACACCGGCTCCGATTGACGATTCCGAAAGTAACTTCACTAATCCCAATTGTGCAGAAGAGGTAACGTGAGTGCCGCCGCATAGTTCATGCGCCCAATCACCAACGCTGACCACGCGAACCTGATCACCATATTTTTCGCCAAAGAGCGCCATGGCTCCCATAGCCTTTGCCTGCGGCTGCGTCATGATCTGTGCTTGCACGCGCAGATCCTCCAACAAAATTTCATTTACTCGAGATTCAACATCATTCAGAACCGAAACTGGGACTGCACCTGACGAGGGGAAATCGAACCGGAACCGACCCGGTGCATTCTCCGAACCCGCTTGAGTAGCGCCTTCCCCAAGGGCTTCGCGGAAGGCTTTGTGAACCATATGAGTTGCGGTATGTGCGCGGGAGATTGCCATCCGGCGCTCTCGATCAATTGCCGCATTGGCAGCGGAGCCTATTTCAGCTAAACCACTCAACAAACGACCGCGGTGAATATATAGACCAGGCACTGGGCTCTGGACTTCATCAACTTCAATTACCGATCCGTTACTTAATGTGATCGTGCCACCATCGGGAAGTTGGCCGCCACCTTCAGAGTAAAACGGCGTGCGCTCTAAAACAATCTCGACCTCATCGCCCGCATCGGCGCTCTGTACGCTCCTGCCATCAATAAGAATCGCCTTCAGCTTTGATTCTGCTTCAACGCTCTCGTAACCAACAAACTTGGTGGCTCCGACTGCATCAATAATGGCGCGATATTCACTTAGATCGGTGTGACCGGATTTCTTCAAGCGGGCATCGGCCTTAGCTCGATCCTTTTGCTCCTTCATTAATCGTCGGAAGCCATCTTCATCGACAACCAGATCAATTTCGGCGGCCATCTCGAGCGTTAAATCAAAGGGAAAGCCATAAGTATCGTGGAGCTTAAAAACGGTTTCTCCAGAAAGCTTTGGCAGCGAACTTTTCTTAACTACATCGGCGGCCACATCGAAAATCTGAGTTCCACTCTTGAGAGTTTGCAGGAAAGATTCTTCTTCGGCAATCGAGACCGACAAAATACGAGCCTGGTCGGCAATAAGTTCCGGATACTGCGCTCCCATCGCACCAACCGATGCGGTAATTAGTTCGGCGATAGTCGGCTCTGGTGAACCAAGAATTCGCATATTTCTGATGGTTCTTCGCATCATCCGTCGAAGGACATATCCGCGACCTTCATTTCCCGGTAATACGCCATCCCCGATCAACATCATCGCGGTTCGAGCATGATCAGCAATTACCCGAAGAGCGATATCACTCTTTGGGTTGCTTCCGTATCGAACTCCAGTTAGTTCGGATGCTTTAGAGAGAATTTGCATGGTCGTGTCAATTTCATAAATATTTTCTACGCCTTGAAGAAAGGCGGCCATTCGTTCCAGACCGAGCCCCGTGTCAATGCTTTTTGCCGGAAGCTCCCCTACGACTGGGAAATCGTCTTTGCTTCCACCTTGGCCGCGAACGTTCTGCATGAAAACCAAATTCCAAACTTCAATGTATCGGTCTTCATCAGCAATCGGTCCGCCCTCTTTCCCATATTGCGGACCGCGATCATAGAAGATCTCCGAACAAGGGCCACATGGACCTGGTACTCCCATTGACCAAAAATTATCGGCCATGCCTCGCCGTTGAATTCGCTCCTTGGGAACGCCAACTTTATGGTGCCAAATATCTGAAGCTTCGTCATCATTTAAATAGACGGTGACCCAAAGGCGCTCTTCTTGGAAACCGTAACCACCTGCCGAAATTGGCTTGGTTAATAACTCCCAAGCCATAGCGATGGCCTCCTCTTTGAAATAATCACCGAAGGAAAAATTTCCACACATTTGAAAGAAGGAGGCATGGCGGGTGGTCTTTCCAACCTCATCGATGTCAAGGGTCCGAACACATTTTTGAACCGACGTAGCGCGCTTAAATGGCGGGGTCACTTCACCTAAAAAGTAGGGCTTAAATGGAACCATTCCAGCATTTACCAAAAGTAGGTTGGGATCATCTGCGATGAGGGAGGCGGAAGGTACAACCGTATGGGTTAGCCCTTGGCTATTTCCGGATTCAAAAAATCGGAGCCAACGCTCCCGAATTTCAGCAGAATTCACGTGCTTACTCTTGCTCCTCTGAAGAGCGTCGTCTGGACTTTCTCGGCTTCGACGCGCCCTTCTTCATTTGGGCAGCGGTCAAAATAGCGCCAGCAGCTTTCATCGCCAGACCATTCTTATCCATGAAGGATCCAGTAGCCGAAGTGATCTTTTCCGTGAGTTCCTCCGCAGATTTGGTGATCTTATTAAGGCTGTGCAAGGGGCCATTTACCAAAGTAACGGTAGTAGTTACCTCTTCTAGTAACGGGGTCGTCTCGGCGGTAATCGACTTAAGCGATAATTTCGCCTCATCGATGAAGCGACCAACGCGAACCACGGCATAAGCAATAGCTGCCGCGATGATCGCCAACGAACTAGCGGCGATTATGGTTGCAATTCCTCCAGGACCCATGCCTTAACTCTACCCGACTTTAAGCTGGGGTTGGAGTGAAGATTGGGATGGACAGATCAGGTTTTTCGTGCGCGTTGTGAGCGCGCACTGCCGCCGAGTGGTAACTCTCGATGGCAGAAATATTCTCAAAGGAAAGATATGGCCGACCATCCACCAGCGGACCGATGGCGCCTTCCATAACAGCGATCACATCCTCGCCGGACATTGTCTTGTGAATTTCTAGCGCATGGGCCAGAGACAAAACCTTGGCGCGGTTGGTTGTGAGAATCTCTTCTGCACGAATTAGTAGTCCAGAAAGGTTGTCTTCAATTCGGTCCGAGAGCGCTCGACGCAACTCATTTACCCCATCCTCTTTGGGGCGACCGCCACCTCCGGGCGAACCAACTTCAAACTGCCGGTTCGAGGCATGCGAGGAAACGGTTACACCCATCCCCCAATGCCCTTCCATGAAGCTAGCGATCGTTGTTGCAGTTTCAAGGTCCCCAGAAACCCCAGAAGAGTTGTCACCTTCAAAGAACATTCGCTCTCCCGCCAGGGAGGCTAATGAAACCAAAATATCCGCTTCGTATTCAGTTCGCCATCTGGTGAATTGATCATCTGGCGGAATACTGGCCACCATTCCTAAGTAGTCAGATCCTTTTTCGATTGTTGCAAGGTCGATCGACATGTGGTGGCGAACCAGATAAGCCATCACTCCATGACAGGCTTCATGAATCGCAATTGCATGACGTTCGCGTTCGATATATTCCACATCTTCTGCAGGTCCAAGCTCCTTCAATTGCTTTGCTCGGATTACATCCGCCCACGTGATTGATTGCCGACCGTGACGAATCGCCATGATCAGCGCTTCGTTGATAGTGTCTTTGATAGTGGCACCTGTTGAGTAAGGCGTAATTGTCGCCAACTTATCAATCTCTTCGGGTGTAAGTGAGTGAGATACCTTCGCCAAGTAACCCTCATAGGTTCTTACGCGACCCGCTTTGCTCGGATAACCAACGCGATACATTCGATCGATTCGGCCCGGACGCAACAAGGCTTCATCGAGGGCCTCCGGCATATTGGTAGCCATAACAACGAGAATCCGATATTTAGGCGGGTTCTTTGGTCGAAGCCCTAGGGTTCGGCGAACGATACGATTGAAAAATCCTTTTGGCTTCTTTAGGCCTGATAGTTCCGTGAGCAATGCTTGCAAAGTTCCCATTCCTGAGTTCCCGCCGCCCATTGCGCTGTTCGCAACGAATTTTTCTTGGGCAACCTTCTCCTGTACCACCAACTGCACAGAGGGATCGGAAAGATAATTTCCCCCATGGCATGGCGTAGCAAAGATTGAATTCGCCGGCGAGAACCGCCCACCACTAGTAGAAATGCCCCGATTACCTAAAGAATCAGCTTCATCAAAGAAGACAACCACGCCACCGTAACGAAGCGCCAACTTGCGAAGCTTACGAAAGAGCGACTTCACTTTAAGCACGCCAACCCCAAAGAACATGTTGTTGAAAGCGCCGGGATCAACGAATACAAAGGGCTTTCCGGTCTCGCCGGCCATCGATTCGGCCATCAGAGTTTTACCGGTGCCTGGTGGACCCCAAAGCAAAATTCCGCCCGGCACATAGCCACCGTGTTTTTCAATCTCTTCTGGCGACTCTAGGAAGAGCAAATTCTCTCGGATGCGATTCAGAACGTGATCTTGTCCCCAGACATCTGAGAAGCGAGTCCTAATATCATCGGGAAAATAGGTGTCGATGCCACCACGACTGAGGAACCAGAACATGGCAACGAATTGAATGACCACAAAGAAAACCCCGAAAAGCAACTGTCCCAGCAGCGGCAGAGCGCTCCAAAGTGCTTTGGGGGCTAAAAAGAGTGCTCGAATTGGCGTTTCTTTGTAGATCGCGCCTAGGACTACTGACAACAACACCAAAAAGACCAACGCCTTTATTACGCGCGAAATTCTAAAGCGGTTCCAGTCGCTAAGGCGATGAATCATTCGATCCACTGCAGCAAAGTAACGTTGCCAAATTCCGTGATACGGCGCCAAAATTTCCGCCGCTAAGAAATGTAACTGTCGAATAGTTTCAATTCCAAAGAGCGCTAATAGCCACCACCGCCGTTGTAGACCATCGACCGCGGCATCACGCAAATTAAGTAGCGGGTTGTCAGCTAGTTGTGCCCACATGAGAATGACGAATACCACTGCGAAGAACAGCAGAAACTTGATGCGATCGTAGAAGGAGAGATGAATTCTCGTCTTTCGATCAGTATCGCGCGGACGACTGGTCTCTGTCATCGGGTACCTCTCACAGTGAAGGATTTAGAGATTTTAGAAAGTACAGCTCGGTTCTTATCAAAGCAGGTCGTTGTGCAACGCACTATCAAAACATAAATCAAACTGCGATCTTCTGAAACCAGGGCAGTTTGATCGATGGTTTGAGATGGTTGGTCTTTGACCGTGAATTCATAATTTGTATGCACTCCCCTGGCAACCTTTTGGATTACTGGGCTATCATCGAAAATTTGAAATTCTGGTGCCGTGGTGTCGGTGCCATCTATCCAAG
>Ga0194061_1000301_pt1 | contig 30591 bp, 35 predicted proteins | sample SepL2221m_MetaG_FD_163423 | JGI IMG/M metagenome (GOLD analysis project Ga0194061, IMG submission 163423) | Anoxic zone freshwater microbial communities from boreal shield lake in IISD Experimental Lakes Area, Ontario, Canada - Sep2016-L224-21m | ecosystem: Environmental > Aquatic > Freshwater >... | reverse complement strand
ATGGCGATGACCAGGCCGGCCGGCTTGAGCAGCACGGCAAACAGCACCACCGAACCAAGAATAATCATCAGGGGCTTGAGGTGAAGTTTGGCGACCGTGCCGTTTTCCACTTTGCTCAGGAAGGAACGCACGAAAACGACCACTCCAAGTGCAATCTGCATTCCTGCCAACAGGGTTGGAAAGTAGGCCGGGCCCATGCGAACGGCGCTGCCCATGGCGTAATTCTGCGACACCACTATGAAGGCGGTACCGAACACTATGAACATCAGTCCGGCCCAGAAATCCTTGGCGTTTTTTACCTTGCTCATCATTATTACGTCTCCTCAAACGTCTTGTCGGGTGGGTGACAAGAGCCTAATTGTGCCACAGGACTCTGTCTTCCAACTGACATTTTAAACGCCCCCGAGGGTCATTCTGCGGGGGGTCCGCCCTCCCTGTCCATGTAACTGACCAGTTTCTGGCTGGTCTGGCGCAGCCGCTGCGACAGCATCAGCACCAGCTCCATCAACACCTTCGAACCGAGCACCGGCTGCTCGAGGATGATGCGCGCAAGATTCTCGCGCGACAGCACCGCAATCTGGCAGGCCACCGCGGCAATGCAGCTGGCAAAGCGCGGTTCGCCGTCTATCATCGACATCTCGCCCAGGCTCTTGCCCGGTTCGACCACTGCGATCAGGCGCGGCGCATTCCAGCGGTCCTGCTTGAACACCTCGATGCGGCCCTCGATCAGCAACATCATGAAATCGCCGTCCTCGCCCTCGCGCAGTATTTCCATGCCCGGCTCGGCGCGGTACATCTGCATGAAGTGGCTCATCAACCGTATTTCCGCCAGGTTGAAGTTCTCGAACAGTGGGGAATACATGATCAGGCCGTGAATCTGGCTGGCAAACTGCGTGGCGTCCCCGATGAATTCGAGATGCGGCAGCCGGACGTCTTCCGTTGTTTCAGCCATGGCGATGCTTTGTTCCTCCCCGCCCCACCGGCCGGTCGGCCGAGCTGGACGGGCTGATTATGCAGCAAAGCGCGGGGGCGGACAAAGCCCCGCGGACTATTGGGCGTTCCCCAATGGAGGGCAGTCAGAACGCCCAAGCCCTCTCTTGCAGAGCGCACTGCCCGCTGCAGCGGGCAGCCGTTCGGCAGGCGGGCGACATGTCGCCCGAATTCCCCGCCTCACCCCCGGCCCTCTCCCGGAGGGCGAGGGTGAGAATGGCACTACTTCGCTGCCGCGAACCAGTGGGGGATTGACCGTCAGACCACTCGCGCGAGCACCGCCAGCGTCACCACCAGCCAGCCCAGGGTCGCCGCAAGCAGGTGCGGGTCGCGCAGCAGTTCGCGCGTCGGGTCGCCGCCGCCGCCCTCGCGGTGCAGCAACCAGAGGTAGCGGAACACCCCGTACAACACAAAAGGCAGGGTCAATATCAATTTTCCGGTGCCGTGGATACGCACGGTTTCGGCGCTCACCGTGTACAAGGCATAGCTGATGATGACACCGCCGGCGCTGACGGCGATCATGCGATCGAGGATGGCCGGGCTGTAATCGGCCAGCACCTTGCGCTGGTCACCGCCTCCGGCCTGCAATGCACCCAGTTCGGCGCGGCGCTTGGCAAAGCCCAGGAACACCGTCAGCATCAGGCCGCACAGCAGCAGCCACTGCGATGGGGCGATGCCCACGCCGGCGGTGCCGGCGAGAATGCGCAGCATGAAGCCGGCGGCGATGATAAAGACATCGAGTATCACCACATGCTTGAGGCCCAGGCTGTAGGCGGCGTTAAGGACGAGGTAGGTGGCGACGATGGCGAGCGCCGTCGGTGAGGCGGCCAGCGCGAGCGCAAGCCCGCCCAGCGCGAGCAAGCCGGAAAACCAGAACGCCGCTGCGAGGCCCACCCCGCCCGAGGCCACCGGCCGGCGGCGCTTTTGCGGATGTGCGCGATCGGCCTCGCGGTCGGCGATGTCGTTGAATACATAGACAGCGCTCGATACGAGGCAGAATGCCGCGAACACCAGGGCCACCGATTGCAAGGTCGGCGCATCGCCCCAGGCATGGCCGAACACCAGGCCCACCAGCACGAAGCTGTTTTTGACCCACTGGTAGGGTCGCGCCAGACGGATGAGGTTGGCAAACATCATGTCCGGCCCTTCAGCGTACCGGACAATATTGTTGCGACAGGTAGCGCTCGCAAAAATCGCAGCGCCCCTGCGGCAGGTAGGCCGGAATGCGGTAATAGCGCTCGACAAGCGGAACGAGGATGCGCTCGCGATAGGCCGGGTAATCAAAGCCGCGTCCCAGCACCAGGTGGAAGGTCGCCCCGCGCACCGTGAAGCTGCGGTACTCGACCGATTTGAAATACGGCGCGTACTCGCCCGCCTGCGGCGCGTTTTTGCGCAGCACCAGGATGTTGCGCCCGTCGAGCGGGCGAAAATCAGTGAGGATGTCGTCGTGCCGCGCATGCGACGAGGCGGTGCCAAACACGAGGAAATAATTGCGCCGCCAGGCCGCCGTGTCATCGCCCGCCTGCAGGCCGGCGCCCTCCAGCCCGGTGCGCGCCGCCTCGTAGGAAATCGTCACCGCCGGCGAATAACCGTCGGCGGCCATTGCAAATTCCCCGGCGTAGGGCCGCAAGGCCTTGACCAGCTGGTCGGTCTCGACGGTGTAGACGAGGCCGTCATAGATACGGCTGTTTTTCCAGGTCTCCAGCGGCAGGTTGGCGACCACCAGCACGGCGGCGACGTGCAGCAGGCTGAAGCAGCCCAGGTACACCACGGAGCGCGCGAGTTGCGCGCGCGACAGCAGCATGCCGAAAAACACAAACGCCACCGGCACAAAAGACAGCACCCAGTGCAGGCCGATCTGTTTTACCAGCGACAGCGCGGCAAACGCGGCAAATGGAAACGCAGTGCAGACAAAAACAAATCGCAACACCTTGTCGCCGGCGGGCAGCACCGGGCTGCCCTGCCCGCGCAGTAGTTGCAGCAGCGCCACCGGCGAGAACGCGTAGAGCACCGTCGCGAAGTAAAGCAGCGGCGTGCGCCACGACCAGCCGGCATCGCCGTGGCGGTTGTACAGGTTGAACATCAGGTTGGCCCAGCAATTCTCGTAGTTCCAGTAAAAATTGAAACCGAGAAAGGGCAGCGCCACCGCCCAGGCGAGCAGCACGCCGCGCCAGGGCTTGTCGCGTCGCGGCGAGAACAGCGCATAGACGCCGTAGGCGATGGCGAGCAGGCCGGCGAAATATTTTGATAGCAGCGCCAGGCCGAGGAACAAGCCGGCCAGCGCGAACCAGGCAAGGCCCTTGCGCCCGCCGGGCGCGCTTGCGCGCAATCCGGCGGCAAAGGCGGCGACCGACAAAAACGACCACAAGGCGAGCGGCGTGTCGGTGGTGATAAAGACGTTCCACACCTCCATCGGCACCAGCAGGAAGGCGGTGGCCGCCAGCCAGGCGCGCGCCTCGTCGAACGGCCGCAGCATGGCCAGCACAACCAGGGAAAGCGCCGGCGCGAGCAGCAACGAGGGCAGGCGCAACACCCATTCGGCCGCGGAGATCTTGAGCATCAACGCGAGCAGCCAACCGACCATGGGCGGATGGTCGTAGAACCCGGCCCCGGGGAACACGCCCCAGTAGGTGAAATAGGCCTCGTCACCGGTGAACGGCACCAGCGCCGCGAGCCACAACCGGAACGCCAGGGTCAGGACCAGCGCGGCGGCATAGCCGCGCCGCAGGCCGGTCAGCGCGTGCACTATGCGCGCGCCTTCATGCGGCCACCCGTGCCGTGCCGCGCCGGCATCAATCGGCCTTGAGCTTGCGCCGCGCCTTGACAGCGGCGGCGAGGTCGTCGAGCAGATTCACGCTCTCCTCCCAACCAAGGCAGCCGTCGGTAATGCTCTGGCCGTAGGTAAGTGGCCGGCCCGGTTCGAGGTCCTGGCGCCCTTCGACAAGATGCGATTCGACCATCAGGCCGATGATGCGCCGCTCGCCCGCAGCGATCTGCCGGCCGACATCGGCGGCAACCTCGATCTGGCGGCGGTAATCCTTGGAACTGTTGGCGTGGCTGCAATCGACCATCAGGCGCTGCTCCAGGCCGGCCTTGGCGAGGTGCTTTGCCGCCGCCTCCACGCTCGCCGCATCGTAATTGGGCGTCTTGCCGCCGCGCAGAATGATGTGGCAGTCGTCGTTGCCGCGCGTCTCGACAATGGCCACCTGCCCGCTCTTGTGCACCGACAGGAAATGGTGTTTTTGCCGCGCCGCGAGTATCGCATCGACTGCAATCTTGACGTTGCCGTCGGTGCCGTTCTTGAATCCCACCGCCGCCGACAGCCCGGATGCGAGTTCGCGGTGCACCTGCGACTCGGTGGTACGCGCGCCGATGGCGCCCCAGCTCACCAGGTCGCCCATGTACTGCGGCGAAATCACGTCGAGAAACTCGCAACCGGCGGGCACGCCAAGCTGGTTGATGCGCACCAGCAGGTCGCGCGCCACGCGCAGGCCCTCGTTGATGCGAAAACTGCCGTTCAGGTAGGGGTCGTTGATCAAGCCCTTCCAGCCCACGGTGGTGCGCGGCTTTTCGAAATACACGCGCATCACCACCTCGAGCTCGCCAAAGTGCCGCTGGCGCTCGGGTGCCAGCCGGCGCGCGTATTCGACCGCCGCTTCAGGGTCGTGGATGGAACACGGGCCGATCACCACCAGCAGGCGGTCGGTCTGGCCGTGGATGATGCCGCTGACGTCGCGCCGGGTTTGCGCTACCAGCTCCTCCGCCGACGAGTCTTCGATGGGGAAAAAGCGGATCAGGTGCTCCGGCGGCGGCAGCGGAATGATTTTTTCGATGCGCTCGTCGTCGGTGCGCGACATCTTGTCGGCGGCGGCGGGGACGGAGTGGTTGTCGATGATGCTGGTCATGATTGCCTGCTTTCAATGCTGGTTCGGGTTGGTCTGTGCCTGCCCGGGTGCTAAACCTGGCGGGGTAAAAAAAAACCGCCAGGCGGGTGGCGCTGGCGGTTTTTCGGGTATTGCGCGTACGAGGCTAGCTCGTTCCCTCCGCCGGCGGCTGGGAAAAGCTGCAAAAATAAAAGTCGTAGGTGCGATACATAATGGTTATTTCCGACGCCATTCAAGCATGTTCCCGGGCATCGTGCAAGCCCCGCCCTCCCCGGCCTGCTGGATTCGCGGCACGTTTGGACGCGCAGCACACCGGCGGGGAGTGCGGCGGTGAGGCGTTTTGCGCTGGTTCGCACGGCGCGCAAATGCGCCGTCTCTGGCAGCCGGCAAAGACGAGTGCCAATTATTTGCGCCAGTCACCGCAGCGCCGGCAGCGCCGGCAGCGAAAATAAATCACACAGCGCGCTGTCATCCCTTGCGTATTTTGGTTCGTTTATCGCTTAATGGATCCTGCGTGGCAGTCGATACAGATTAAGGGATGGCTTTTATTCGTATTCTTTGCGGAGGAGTGCATTCATGAGCGTAGGCACCTGTGACACCAAGGGCACGAACTTCCCGATGACGCTACCGATCGCCGGGTTCAAGGATGTCTACGATGTCGCGCAGGTTGACCGCGCGCTGCAAGAGCTGCCCTCCTCGGCCAACGAGGCGCTCAAGACCACCTACGAAAAAATGCTCAAGACCGGCGGCACCCGCCTTACCGTCAAGCCCTCGGGCCTGCCGGCGATGGACAAGCTCTACGAAGAGCTGCCCAACTTCGGCGAGGTGCTCGATGACATCAGGAAGCAACTCGCACTGTGTACTTCGAGCAACGACGCGCTCGAATTGATGCCGATGCTGCTGCTGGGCGAACCGGGCATAGGCAAAACCCACTTTGGCAAACGCGTCGCCGGCATGTTGGGCACCGGTTTCGGTTTTGTCTCGATGAGTTCGATGACCGCCGGCTGGATTCTCTCCGGCTCCTCGTCGCAATGGAAAAACGCCAAGCCGGGCAAGGTATTCGACTCCTTCCTGCACGGCACCTACGCCAACCCGGTGATGATGATCGACGAGATCGACAAGGCCGGCGGCGACAGCCAGTTTGACGCCCTCGGCCCGCTCTACTCGCTGCTGGAGCACGACACCGCCAGCCACTTCATCGACGAATTCGTCGACATTCCGCTCGATGCCTCGAGCATGCTGTGGATCGCCACCGCCAACGACAGCTCGCGCATACCGGAGCCAATCCTCAACCGCATGAACGTCTACGAAATCGAGCCGCCGGACCACGACGGCGCGATGCGCATCGCCCAGTCGATTTACACCGAAATCCGCGGCGCCCACCAGTGGGGCCTGCGTTTCCCCGAGGTGCTGGAGGCGGGCGTGCTGGAAAAACTCGCCGAACTCGGCCCGCGCGAAATGCGCCGCGTCATCCTCAACGCCTTTGGCAACGCCAAGCTGGCCGGCCGCGACGAAGTGCGCGAGGCCGATGTGGTGGACGCGCGCAACGGCGCGAAAAAACAGCGCATCGGTTTCTAGAACAATCGGCTGGAAACCCTTGCCAGTAGCGGGTTTCCAGCCGATTAACCAAAGAAATCAAGGAGCGGTATAGCCTGCAGCGGCGAGGCGTGCGGTGGCGTTGGGGCCGGTGAGGTGTGCGATGAAAGCATCGACCGCGGCGGCGCGCGGCGTTCCTGGCACCGGCACCGCCACATAGACCGTGTACTTTTGCAATTCGGCCGGCAGCGGCCCGACCAGGCGTATGCCAGGCACGGGAATGATTTCGCTGATCTGGTGTATGCCCAGTTCAATCTCACCGCGGCCGACCGGGGCGACGATGTAGCCGCCGGTGCCCAGCGTGAGCTTGGGCTTGACCGCATCGACAATGCCCAGGCGCTCGAACACCTCGGCGACATGCTTGCCGCTGGTACCGATTTTCGGGTCGATATAAATGACGGACTTGGCCGCGAGCACGGTTTTCTTGAAGGCGTCGGCCGTTGAGATGTCCGGCACCGGGGCTTTTTCGTTCACCGCCACACCGACGCCGACGCGCGCGATGGGCCGGCCTATGCCTTTGGGCAGCTTGCCCTCGGCCTCAAGGCGCTCGAGCACATCGCTGGTGATGATCACCATGTCGATGGCCTCGCCCTTGGCCAGGCGCGCGGTGAGCGGTCCCATGGGCTGGAACTCGACGCCGGCCTTGTGGCCGCCGGTGGAAAAGGAGGCGGCCAGCGGTTCGACCAGTGCCTTGGCCGCGCCACCCGAGAGCACGCGGATTTCATCGGCGTGCGCGATTGAAAAAACAGCAAGCAGCGAGCATGCGGCGAAGGTCAGCGTCGTGGATTTCATGTTGTTCCCCTTTTCAAGCACGCTCATTTACCCAGGCCTGCACCGACGCGAGGGCCGCGGGCAGCTTCGCCGGCTCGGTACCGCCGGCCTGCGCCATGTCCGGTCGCCCGCCGCCCTTGCCGCCCACTTGTTGCGCGACAAAATTCACCAGCTCGCCGGCCTTGATCTTGCCGGTAAGGTCGGCGGTGACGCCGGCAATCAGGCTGACCTTGGCGCCATCGGCCGCACCGAGCAGGATGACGGCAGATTTCAACTTGTCCTTCAACTTGTCCAGGGTCTCGCGCAACGTCTTGCCGTCGGCGCCCTCGAGCGAGGCAACCAGCAGCTTGACGCCTTTGACATCGACCGCCTGGCCGGCAAGGTCATCACCCTGGCTGGAAGCGACCTTGGACTTGAGCTTGGCCAGTTCCTTTTCCAGCGCCTTGACGTGGTCTTGAATCTGCCCGATGCGCGTGGTGAGTTCCTGCGGCTGCGCCTTCAACGCATCGGCCGCTTCGTTCAGGCTGGCGTTCAGCTGCTGCACGTAGGCGAGCGCGTTGGCGCCGGTGACCGCCTCGACGCGGCGCACGCCGGCGGCCACGCCGCCCTCGGCGACGATCTTGAAAAAGCCGATGTCACCGGTGCGCGTGACATGGGTACCACCGCACAGTTCGCGCGAGCTGCCGATGTCGAGCACCCGCACCTCGTCGCCGTATTTTTCGCCAAACAACATCATGGCGCCGGACTTTTGCGCCTGTTCGATAGCCATCACCTGCGCCTTGGTCGCCGCGTTGGCGGTGATTTCGGCATTGACTATGGTTTCGACCCGGCGGACCTGGTCGTCGGTCATCGGCGCGTTGTGGGCAAAGTCAAAGCGCGTCTTGTCGGAATCCACCAGCGAACCTTTTTGCTGCACATGATCGCCCAGCACCTCGCGCAGCGCCTTGTGCATCAGGTGGGTGGCCGAGTGGTTGCGCACGGTGCTCTCGCGCCGCGCCGTGTCCACCTTCGCGCCGACGACATCACCGAGCATCAGTGCGCCCGTCTCCAGCCGACCGTGATGGCCGAACACATCGGCCATGATTTTTTGCGTGTCGAACACGGCAAAGCGCACGCCCGCCGCCTCGAGCACGCCGGCGTCGCCAACCTGGCCGCCCGACTCGGCGTAAAAGGGCGTGCTGTCGAGCACCACCACCGCGTCCTGCCCGGCCTTGATTTCGCGCACTGCAACACCATCGGCATACAGCCCGGTGATGCGGCTGCCGCTGACGGCGAGTTCATCGTAACCGCGAAACTGCGTTTTCGCGCCGGTATATTCGAGCCCCGCCGCCATCTTGAACTTGCCGGCGGCGCGCGCCTGCTCGCGCTGGTGCGCCATGGCCTTGTCGAAAGCCGCTTCATCGACGGCAATGCCGCGCTCGCGGCAAACGTCGGCGGTGAGGTCGAGCGGAAAACCGTAGGTGTCGTGCAGTTTGAACGCCGTTTCGCCGTCGAAGGTCTTGCCGCCGGACTTGGCCATGGCGGCGAGCGAGGTATCGAGAATTTCCATGCCGTGGGAGATGGTCTCGTAAAAGCGCTCCTCTTCCAGCCACAACACCTCGGTCACGCGCGCGGCGTTTTGCTTGAGCTCCGGATAAGCGGCGCCCATCTGTTCAACGAGGTCGGGAATCAGCTTATGGAAAAACGGCGTCTTTTGTCCCAGCTTGTAACCGTGCCGGATGGCGCGCCGCACGATGCGGCGCAATACATAACCGCGGCCCTCGCTGCCGGGAATCACGCCGTCAACAATCAGGAAGGCGCAGGCGCGGATGTGGTCGGCAATCACCTTGAGTGAATTGCTCTGGAGATCCTTGCTGTGCGTTTCGCGCGCCGCCGCCTTGATCAGCGCCTGGAAGAGGTCGATTTCGTAATTCGAATGCACGTGCTGCAGCACCGCGGCAATGCGCTCCAGGCCCATGCCGGTGTCGACACAGGGCTTCGGGAGGCGCGGCATGTCGCCGTTGGCCTGGCGGTCGAATTGCATGAACACCAGGTTCCAGATTTCGATATAGCGGTCACCGTCTGCATCGGGCGAACCGGGCGGGCCGCCGGCGATACCGGGGCCGTGGTCGTAAAAGATCTCCGTGCACGGGCCGCAGGGGCCGGTGTCGGCCATTTGCCAGAAATTGTCCGAGGCATACTTGGCGCCCTTGTTGTCGCCGATGCGCACGATGCGTTCGGCCGGCACGCCGACTTCCCTGGCCCAGATGTCGTAGGCCTCGTCATCATCCTGGTAGACGGTGACCCAGAGCTTGTCCTTGGGCAGGCCGTAGACACCGGTCAGCAGCTCCCAGGCGTACTTGATGGCGTCTTCCTTGAAATAATCGCCAAAGGAAAAATTGCCGAGCATTTCGAAAAACGTGTGATGGCGCGCGGTATAGCCGACGTTTTCGAGGTCGTTGTGCTTGCCGCCGGCGCGCACGCTGCGCTGCGAACTGGTGGCACGCTTGTACGGCCGCGTTTCCTTGCCGACAAACACGTCCTTGAACTGCACCATGCCGGAGTTGACAAACAACAGCGTCGGGTCGTTGCCCGGCACAAGAGAACTCGAAGCCACAATGCTGTGGCCCTTGGACTCGAAGTATTTGAGGAACTTGTCGCGGATTTCGGTGGAATTCATGGCTTCATTCGTAACTCGTAACGTTAGGCAGCCGGGGCAACAATGGCGACCGGCTCAACGTGTTCGGGGTGGCTCAAGCTATTGAGAAAGCGGGATTTTCGCCCGAATTGCGGCTTCGCGCAAACACCAACTCGCAACACTTGACAACTTACCCAGCGTACATACAATGTATTTATGATTAAATTCGAGTGGGATTTAGCAAAAGCGACCTCAAACAAGAAGAAGCACGGCGTTTCGTTTGAGGAGGCTCAATCTGTGTTCTACGACGAGTTCGCTGTGCAATTCTTTGATGATGATAATTCCGCTTCAGAAGACAGATTTCTAATGCTTGGTTTCAGCGACGAAGCTCGCCTCATGATTGTCTGTCATTGCGAACGTGATCAAGGCAACACTATTCGAATCATCTCGGCCAGAAAAGCCACTAAAAACGAGAGTAACCATTATCAAGGGGTTAAACCATGAAAACTGAATATGACTTGTCAAAAATGAAATCCCGCAAAAATCCTTATGCGGCCAAGCTCAAAAAATCCGTCACGATGCGCTTGAGCGAAGATGTTATTGCTTATTTCAAACAAATGGCTGATGAGAAGGGTGTCCCGTATCAGAGTCTTATAAATCTCTATCTGCGAGACTGTGTATCAAGTCAAAGAAAAATTGATATTTCCTGGCAATCAACCGTCCTTGGTTCAAGCGGGCGATAAAAACGGGGACAGACCCTGAGGTATCCCCGCATTTAGGGGTTGTAGACGCGAGGCTAAGTTGTTAACGTAATTGGTAAAAAAGTGCATGCAAGGCACATTGGTGCTCAGCTTTTTGTTATCGATGCTAACGTGCGATCGGCTGGAAACCCTTGCCAGTCGGACGTTTCCAGCCGATTTACCACCTCAAGACCGGCCCGGTTCAGGCGAGACTCACACCCAACCAGCGGCCGATGAAGAAGGTCAGCGCGCCGGCGCCGGCGCCGATCAGCAGCATGCGCAGGCCGTCGCGCCAGGCGGAGCGGCCGGTGAACAGGCTGATGACCGCGCCGATGCCGAACAGCGCAACGGCGGTGACACCGATGGTGGTGTAGAGCGCCGCATGGCCCTTGAGTAACAGGAAGGGCACCAGCGGCAACAGCGCACCGGCGGCAAAGGCGAGGAAGGACGATGAAGCCGCGCCCCAGGGCGAACCGAGTTCATCCGGGTTGAGGCCCAGTTCCTCGCGCGCGAGGGTATCGAGAGCGCGCACCGGGTCGGCCATGAGTTTGCGCGCGATGGCGAGGGCCTCATCCTTGGGAATGCCGCGCGCGGCGTAGACCAGCGCCAGTTCCTGCGCTTCTTCTTCGGGGTAGGCGTCGAGTTCGGCTTTTTCCAGGCCGATCTGGTATTCGAACATTTCGCGCTGCGAACGCACGGAAACGTATTCGCCCGAGGCCATGGAAAACGCCCCGGCGAGCAGGCCGGCAATGCCGGTAAGCAGGATCACGCCATTGTCCGTTCCGGTGGAAGAAGCGGCCCCGGCAACACCGAGGATCAGGCTGCAGTTGGAAACCAGGCCGTCGTTGACGCCGAACACCGCGGCGCGCAGGTTGCCGCCGGTGCCGGCGCCGCGATGGCGCTTGCCCACCTGCTCGATGGAGGTGGGCATCTGGTGGCCGGGCGTGGCGTGCGAATAAATCGACAGGCCGCGCACTTTCATGGCGGCGAGAATGCCGCGCACCGGCCGCGGGCCGTAGCGGCGGATCAGCGCCGCGGCGATGCGCGCGCGGGTGTCGGGCACATAGGCAGGCAGCGCGCCGCCCTCCTTACGCCCCCAGATCGCCGCCTGGCCCTCGGCTTCGGTGGCCAGCTCGTTGAACAGCGCCTCGCGCACCGTGCCACGCTCGTGCTCAGCCATGACGCGGTAAATCCATGCGGCGCGCATTTCATCGCGCCAGCCTTCGTGATTGTTGCTCATAGGTCTCTCATGAATGCATTCTACTCATTCATCGGCAAGAGTATCGTCGTCCTCACCGGTGTCACCGGCGGGCGCGCTGAACTTTGCCGGCACCACGGCGCGTATGGTGTCAAAGGAAAAGCCCCTGCCCTGCAAAAAACGCATTTGTTTGGCTTTTTCGAGGGCGTTGGCAGGCGGCACGCGAAACCGCTTGGCCCAGGCGCTGCGGGCACGCTCGACTTCGCTGGCACGCGCGCCATCGACGGCCTTGCCGGCGAGCTCGTCGCTGACGCCGCGCGCACGCAAGTCCTGGGCTATGCGCGCGGCACCGAATTTTTTGGACAGGATGTGGGTACGCATCTCGGCAAAGCGCGCATCGGACAACATGCCGCGTTTGGCGAGTTCATCGAGGACGGTTTCGATTTCTTCCGCGGTTTCGGCGTGCGCGGCGAGCTTGCGCGCGAGTTCCGCCCGGGAATGCTCCCTGCGCGCGAGCAATTGCATCGCCCGGACGCGCAGGGAGGGTTGTTGCATGGGGGTCAGCTACCGCGCAATGAACACTCCGTCATTCCGGGGCCGCGGAGCGGAACCCGGAATCCATGGGGTCAAATGCCGCCAAACCCCATGGATTCCCGCTTTCGCGGGAATGACGAAAACCGGACGTAGTCAGATGTTCCCCGAGCGGCGGCCTGCGTCCTAGGCCGCGGCCTGCGCCTCGGCCGCCGCGATTGCCGCCGGATTGTTGACGCCGACCTTTTCGCGGATCAGCGCCTCGATTTCCTGGGCCATTTCCGGATGCTCGATCAAAAAGTCGCGCGAGTTGTCCTTGCCCTGGCCGATGCGGTCCTTCTTGTAGTTGTACCAGGCGCCGGATTTCTCGACGATGCCGTGCAGCACCCCGAGTTCAAGGATCTCGCCTTCGCGCGAAATACCCTTGCCGTAAAGAATGTCGAAAATCGCTTCGCGGAACGGCGAAGCCACCTTGTTCTTCACCACCTTGACGCGCGTCTCGGAGCCGACCACCTCGTCGTTTTTCTTGATCGCGCCGATGCGGCGGATGTCGAGGCGCACCGAGGCGTAGAACTTGAGCGCATTGCCGCCGGTGGTGGTTTCCGGGCTGCCGAACATGACGCCGATTTTCATGCGGATCTGGTTGATGAAAATAACCAGGGTGTTGGTGCGCTTGATGTTGGCGGTGAGTTTGCGCAGCGCCTGGCTCATCAGCCGCGCCTGCAAGCCCATTTGCGGCTCGCCCATCTCGCCCTCGATTTCGGCCTTGGGCGTGAGCGCTGCGACCGAGTCGATGACAATGACGTCGATGGAACCGGAGCGCACCAGCATGTCGGCAATTTCAAGCGCCTGCTCGCCGTTGTCCGGCTGTGAAATCAGCAGGTCATCGACCTTGACGCCGAGCTTGCCGGCGTATTGCGCATCGAGCGCGTTCTCGGCGTCGATGAAGGCGGCGGTGCCGCCCATTTTTTGCATTTCGGCGATGACTTGCAGCGTGAGCGTGGTCTTGCCCGAGGATTCCGGGCCGTAGATCTCGACCACGCGGCCGCGCGGCAGGCCGCCAACACCAAGGGCGATATCCAGGCCGAGCGAACCGGTGGACACCACGGCAATGTCGGGCACCACCTCGGAATCCATGCGCATGATGGACCCCTTGCCAAACTGTTTTTCGATTTGCGCCAGCGCCGCAGCGAGGGCTTTTTCCTTGTTTTCGTCCATGGGTATGTGTCCTTTTTTGTCTTTCAGCAATGTCAGCATGTTTGTCTCCATTCTCGCATAAACGGTACGGCCGTCTGCCGGGTTGACTGTTCCTGCCAACGTATTTATTGCTGCCAAGGCCCAGATTCACGTCAACCTTGACAACCGAACGAACGTTCGGTAATGTACCCCCATGGCCGACGATAATCAATACCTTTTAAAACTTCAGGACTACTACGCCAAGCACCGCGTCATGCCTTCCTATGCAACGCTGGGTGAGCTGGTGGGCCTGTCTTCCAAAGCTTCGGTGGCGGAGCTGGTGCTGCGCCTCAAGGCCGAGCGCCTGGTTGAGAGCACGCCCGACCGCAGGCTCAAGCCGGGCAAGCGCTTTTTCGAGCGCCCCATACAAGAGAGCGTGCACGCCGGCATGCCGCACCCGGCCTTCGACTCGCGCCCCGACACGGTGTCGATTGACGACTACCTCGTCTACCACCCTTCCAAGACCACGCTCATCACCGTCAAGGGCGACTCGATGATAGACGCCGGCATACACGACGGCGACATCGTGGTGGTGGAAAAACGCGCCACCGCCAACGTCAACGACCTCGTCGTCGCTATCGTCGAGGGCGAATTTACGCTCAAGCGCCTCGGCCGTGAAAAAGGCCGCGCCATATTGATCCCGGAGAACAAGGCCTACCCGGTGATCCGGCCGAAAGAGGACCTGGAGATTTTCGGCGTGGTGGTGGGGCAGTTCAGGCGCTACCGCTGAAGGGTTTTCCGGGCAGAGGGGCCATGGCGGATTTTCTATTTACTGATTATTTTGAGCGCGAAGTCCTGCGCAAGCGGCCATACCTGAAAAAAGAATGGTGTATCCGGGTGCTGGAATCGCCGTACCGGGTGGAACCACAAGAAACAAACCGATACCGATTCTGGGCCTCCATACCCGAACTCGACGGGCGTTACTTGAGAGTAATCACGCTTGGGGATAAAGTAACGATCCACAATGCATTTCCCGACCGGGGGTTTAAGCCATGAAGCTGAACTACGATCCAGAGACAGATTCTCTGTACATCGACTTGTCGGAAAAAACCAGCGTCGAAACCCGCGAAATTTCCGCGGGCGTCCTACTTGACTATGACGCCAACGGCGATCTGGTCGGCATTGACATCGACAACGCCAGCAGCAAAGTGCAGCTAAAAGACCTGCTCCTGAGCAAGCTGCCTTCCAAAGTAGAGACGGTTCCCGCTTAGCCATCTGCTGGAAACCCGCTTCTGGCGCGGCTTTCCAGCCATTCATGCCGTCTGATATACAGCGCTTTGCTGCGCAATCCGATCAGCCGGGCTGACCACGCCGCGCCCGCCCTTGTTCATGACGTGGGTGTAAATCATCGTCGTCTCAACACTTGCATGGCCGAGCAATTCCTGCACCGTGCGGATATCATATCCGCCCTCAAGTAAATGCGTGGCAAAGGAATGGCGCAGCGTGTGGCAGCTCACATGCTTGGTGATGCCGGCGCCATGCACCGCGAGTTTGACCCCGCGAATCAGGTAATTCTCATAAACATGGTGGCGACGTATCACGCCGGTGCGCGGATCAACCGAGCGCTTATATGACGGAAAGGCGAACTTCCAGCCCCACTCGTAGGCGGCCCTTGGATATTTGCGATGCAGCGCGGCGGGCAACTCGACATCACCAAAACCCTCGGCGACATCGCGTTCGTGCAGCAGTTTTGCGCGTTCAAGGTGTTCCTGCAGGGGCGCCACCACAGCCTGGGGCAGCATGGTGACGCGATCCTTGCCGCCCTTGCCGTCACGCACCAGGATCTGCCGGTAACCGAAATCAATATCCTTGACGCGCAGCTTGAGGCATTCGCGCAGGCGCAGCCCGGCGCCATAGAGCAGGTTGGCCATCAACCACTTGTCACCCTGCATGCGGCCCAGAACAAGGCGCACTTCGTCGACGGTGAGAACGGTGGGGCGGCGGGCCGGACGCTTCGGCCGCTCAAGCCCGTCCAACCACGCCATTGGTAAAAGCAAGACCTCCTTATTTGCATCAGAACTACGGGGTAGATCTCGTCGATGTCGAGGTTGATATGTTGCTTGGTGTGAATGACGACCCTGATGTGTGAGTCTTCCAAAAAGTCGGCACTGGTCGGACGGCAGGCGCTTTATTACATCCATTGCCTAACCCGGCAGTCCACTCGGACGCTGCGCGATAAAGCCGCGCAGCGCCGGTGACTTTTGCGTTATGCGTCTCTGAACCAGCGGCGCCATTCGATGTGAAACCGCGAATCCGGCTCTGTGGCATCCTTATGGCTACCGCATCCACATGGAGGCAATATGCCCATCCCCATTTATGAGCTTGAGGCGGAAGTATTGAGCTTGCCGCCCGAGGAGCGGGCCCAGCTACTCGAGCGCCTGATCGAGAGCTTCGAGCCGGAATCTCGTGTACGAGATGCATGGGTCGCGCTGGCCCTAAGACGTGAAGCTGAGGTTAAGTCCGGTAAGGTCGCCCTAGTGGACGGCCCAGAGGCAGTAGGTCGCGTCCGCGCACGAATCGCGTGAATTATTGGCTTCACCCGGAGGCCGAGGCGGAGTTTGGCGATGCTGCGGTTTACTACGCCGAACATGCGAACAAATCTATCGCATCTGCTTTTGTCATTGAGTTTGAGCGTGTGCTCGCGTTGCTGATCGCCAACCAGCGCCTTGGTTCGCCAGCTGATGATGGTCTACGCGTGTACCCCTTCAGGCGATTTCCTTATTCGCTCGTTTATCGGGAAGACACAAATGGTCCTCAAGTCTATGCGGTTGCTCACCAGCATCGTGAACCGGATTATTGGCGGGAGCGTTTGTAGTGCTCGTCAAAACATGCATCGCAATTCGGCTTTCGACGCATAACAGCGCGGCGCAGTCGGACCGCCTCCAGCCCTGCGCGCTTCCGGCGGCCGCTGGCCGCGAACGTTATGCCTCATGAAACAAACCGCTGGACACCCATACGCCCGGGGCGTATAGTCGTTAAATGTTCACCGTTGTCGAAACTTTCGTTTTTGAGAAGCAATGGACTCATTACTGGAGTGAAGACGAACGTGGCGAATTTGCTGCATATATCGCTGAGTCTCCCAATGCCGGTGACGTGGTACCCCAGTCGGGCGGGATTCGAAAGGTCCGATGGCGCCGTTCTGGCACTGGCAAGTCCGGTGGCGTTCGCGTAATTTATTTCACTCGGACAGTCGAAGAAGAGGTTGTACTTCTGCTTATTTATGCAAAGTCCAAAACAGACAACATCACAGGCACCAAGCTTAAGGAGATTCGCCGTGTCATCGAAAGCTAAACCGCTAACGGGCGCCAAGTTGAGAGAGTACGAAGCCAAGCGCGACCTTGCCGCCGAGTTGCTTGAATCCGTGAAACAAATGAAAGCAGGAAAAACGAAGGTTGTCCTGTCCCCCGCGATTGAAGCGCGAGAACGTACTGGTTTGTCACAATCTCAATTCGCCAGGCTTCTTGGAGTGTCCGTTCGTACTCTTCAAGGCTGGGAGCAAGGCCGTAAGCAACCTAGCGGCGCCGCACGGACTTTGCTCACAATAGCGCAGTCCAATCCCAAGGCATTGCTGGCAGTCGCCGACAAGTAGCTCATGGCCGGCATGAGGCATAACAAGCTATTTGAGCCGACGCCTATCGGCGCGGCTCAATAGCGACGTTGGGCATCTTAGGAACCGCCTTCGCACGCTTGACAGGCTGTAGCCACATGGCTACAGTATGCCTATGGTCGAAGTTCGCAAAACTGATGCTTTCATCCAATGGCTCGATGGTCTGCGCGATATTCAAGCTAGAGCTCGAGTCCAAGCTCGTATTGAGCGGCTAGTCGCTGGTAATCCCGGCGATGTTGAGGCGGTTGGTGAGGGTGTCTCGGAAATGCGCATTGACTATGGCCCCGGCTATAGGGTGTATTTCAAAAAGCGAGGCAAAGAACTGATCATCCTTCTGGCCGGAGGAGACAAAAGCTCTCAGGCTAAAGATATCAAAGCAGCATTGCAGTTTGCACGCGTCCTTTCGGAGAAACCTAAATGACCAAAGTAACCACGACTCGTTACGATGTCGCCGAACATCTCAGAACTCAAGAAGAAATGGCTGCCTATCTCGAAGCCTGCTTTGAAGAAGCAAATGGCGATGCCGCATTTATTGCCAAAGCGCTTGGTGATATAGCGCGCGCGAAAGGTATGTCACAGGTGGCTCGAGATGCCGGGCTGTCCCGAGAAAGCTTATACAAAGCACTGTCAGGCGAGCGAAGCCCTGGTTTCGATACCATCCTCAAGGTAATTGGAGCGCTTGGTTTGAAACTGCATGCTCAACCAAATCGTATCTAATCGCGATGCCCAACTTTAGGTGCAACGGACAGGCGAAAGCGGGCTTGAGTTTCTTCGGAAACACCGCGCGCGCCTGCCGCTGACCATGACGTTGGGCGCCTAGTTCCTGGCTTTAGGAAAAGGAAGCAATGTCATATGCACGGGCAATTGTTCTAACGTCGCTGGCCATGATTGCATTTGCGGGCAATTCACTTCTATGCAGGGTCGCTCTCAAAGACACCACAATTGACGCGGCCAGCTTTACTACGATTCGATTGCTTTCCGGAGCGGTGATGCTATGGCTGGTCGTGCGTATGAGTCGAGGCACGCTTTCCGGTAAGGGTAATTGGCTGTCGGCATTTGCGTTGTTTGTTTATGCTGCGGGTTTTTCCTTTGCATATATGAGCCTGCCTGCGGCAACTGGTGCGCTATTGCTGTTTGGTGCGGTCCAGGCAACGATGATCGGCCGCGGCATATGGGCAGGAGAACGTTTTCGGCGACTGCAGCTCGTCGGACTTGTGCTGGCTCTCGCAGGACTAGGCGGCCTGCTACTGCCAGGTCTCACGGCACCGCCGCTGTATGGCTCCATATTGATGTTGGGGGCCGGGGTTGCATGGGGAGTCTATTCTTTGCGCGGGAAGGGTGCGGGTGATCCCACTAGGGTAACGGGGGGTAACTTCCTGCGTGCCGTTCCTATCGCGGCAGCATTGAGCGCAATAACATATCAAGGCGCCTCTCTGGATAGCGCCGGACTTTTGTACGCGGTTTCGTCGGGTGCCCTAGCTTCCGGAATAGGGTACGCCATCTGGTACACGGCATTGCCGGCGTTGAAAGCCACTACCGCCGCGACCGTGCAACTCAGCGTTCCAGTTATTGCGGCCTTGGGCGGAATTGTTTTCCTCGGTGAGTCCATCACCCTGCGCTTGGTCTTGGCGTCCATAGCCATACTCGGCGGAATCGCGCTCGTAATTCTGGAGAAACAACGTACGAACGGCGCCCAACAAATCGCTCCAGCCGACGCCGCTTCACGGCGCGGCTGAGCTCAAACGTTATGCGGTAAAGGAAGATCGTGCCTGAACTCAGTCGCTTTCTTGGAATCGTGATCTACATGTACTACCGTGATCACGCACCACCACATTTTCACGCCGAGTATGCCGAGTTCGAAATTACAGTGCAGATTGAGTCCGGCCTAGTCACGGGAAAGTTTCCGCATCGTGCATTGAATCTGGTATTGGAGTGGTACGCTTTACACAAGACAGAGCTTGCCGCAGACTGGTTACTTGCCCAAGGTAAGCAGCCATTGAAAACAATTGACCCATTGGAGTGACGCAATGTTTCTTCATATTCTTGAAGCACGCTACGCTCGTGACTACGTCGTCTGGGTGCGGTTCAGCGATGGCACGAAAGGCGAAGTGGATCTTTCTGCCGAACTCGTTGGGCCAGTTTTTGGCCCATTGCAAGACATTGAGAAATTCAAAGCATTTACCCTTGCGTATCACACGCTCACGTGGCCCGGTGGCGCAGACTTTGCGCCCGAATTTCTTCGCGAGCGCGTGGCTGTTACCGCATAACTTTAGGTGCTGCGGACGGGCGAATGCGGCCTTGAGCTTCTTCGCAACCATTGCGCGCGCCCGCCGCAGACCAAGGCGTTATACCTCACCATCGACACAGGAAGGACTCTGGACATTGATACGGCATTGCCGTAGCATAGAACCATGTTTGAGTTCATTGAAACTCCGTTTTTCACCAAGGCGCTAGATAGGTACCTCGACGACGACGAGTACGGCGAACTGCAGACTCATTTGATTAAGCATCCCAATTCCGGGAAGGTGGTTCCAGGATCAGGGGGTGTTCGTAAACTTCGGTGGGCCGCCGAAGGGCGGGGGAAACGTGGAGGTTTGCGGGTGATCTATTACCTGCGGTTGGCCCGTGGCCACATCTGGATGCTTACGCTCTACGGCAAGAACGTAAGTGAAAACATCCCAGCCCACGTCTTGAGGTCAATGAAAGAGGAAATTGACAATGCGAAAAATGACTGAAAAGCAACTGACGAAATGGGAGAAATCCCGTGATCTCGGCCAAGAAATCCTACAAGGAATTCGCGACATCAAAGCCGGTAGCATTGGCCGCCGCTACACGATCGGGTCATATCCAATCGTCCGAGCAAGGGAAAAGTCAGGTCTGTCGCAAGCAAAGTTTGCCCAATTGCTGGGAGTCTCGATCCGTACGATCCAAGACTGGGAGCAGGGGCGCCGTGAGCCTAATGCGGCTGCAAAGACGTTGATAAAAGTAGCTGAGCTGCACCCATCGGTGCTTCGCAAGATCGCGGCGTGAAGCGGTGAGGTATAACTTTAAATGCAACGGACGGGCGAAAGCGGGCTTCAGTTTCTTCGGAACCACCTCGCGCGCCCGCAGTTGATTATGACGTTAGGCATCACAACCGAGGAGTCATCATCATGCAAACGAGCGTCTACAGCATTCAGAAACCTCTGAAGTCCAAGTACAAGGAAGCGCCCGAGTCGGCGATGGTCATTGACCATGCCAAGACATCCGGCGAAGTCGCAGCGGACCCGTTTCACTCCAAGGTCGAACCGATGGATGGCTGCGGCGTATCCATCCCAGTAGGGGTGCATGCGGCAGTCGGAGGGCTGCACGACGCTCCCACGCCAGGGGATCTGCTCTGCGCAGCGCTCGCTGCCTGCCAAGATTCCGCTGTGCGGATGGTCGCAAATCTGCTTGGCGTCGAGCTGACAGAGCTGGAAGTCCGAGTTACTGCGACGGCGGACGTACGCGGAGCGATGGCTATGGATCCCACGGTCCCCGTTGGCTTCCAAGCCATGACATGTGACGTCAAGCTGAAGGCGAAGGAAGGAACTTCACCCGACCTGTTGCAGAAGCTTCAAGTCGCAGCGGAGCGGTGCTGCGTGGTGCAGCAAACGCTCAAGTCACCTCCGCCGGTCAAAACAAGTTTCAGCTTCTAGCAGACCAGGTCAGCGAGAGCCGTGCCCCGTGACGCCTAACCGCCGCATCAACGCCGACCTGCTCCAGCGTCGCTTCGCGCAGCCTCCGCAGGCGGGTTATGCGGGACGTTAGATTCCTTGTGCCCCGCCTGTGGTATGATGTATTGTCATACTTTGGAGAAAAACATGAGTAGCGTAAAGGTAGCGATTACCCTGGACCAGGACACGCTGATCCGCGTTGACGGTTTGGTCTCGAAGAGCATTTTCCCCAACCGTAGTCGGGCGATTCAGGCGGCCGTGAGCGAGAAACTTGCCCGAATGGAGCGTGGTCGCCTTGCGTTGGAGTGTGCCAAACTCGATCCCAAGTTTGAAAAAGCTCTCGCCGAGGAAGGCTTGGGCCAGGAGCTTGAGTCGTGGCCCGAATACTGAGGGGCGAAATACGCTGGGCCGATCTCAACCCCATACGCGGCCGCGAACAGGCCGGCCTGCGTCCCGTGCTGGTTCTCAGTCATGACGTGTTCAACGAACGCTCCGGTACAGTCATCGCGGTTGCCTTGACCAGCCAAGCTCAGCGCGCGGGATTTCCTCTCACACACGAACTAAAATCTCCGAAACTGGCGAAACGCTCCTGGGTCAAGATCAGCCAGATACGAACCCTGTCCGTTGAGCGCATCGGCTCGAAGCTGGGGCGCTCCACCCCGGAGGAGCTTGCGCTTGTAGTCGAAGGACTAAATGAAATCATCGGAATCTAACTTGAAATGCAACGGATCGCCTTCGGCGGCCGTTGATTGTCGACGTTATGCCGCACCGTCAGCCGGCAAAAAGAAACTCTGATACGCTGATGATGTGAAAGTCACAGGTTACTTTGCGGCAATCCGTCTACGAGCGGATCGGGCTATTATTCGAGACGAATGGATTGATAGGGCCATTCGGACACCAATACGGGAGGCAATTCAGGCTGACGGTCGGATTCGACGTTGGGTCCAAGTGCCCGAAATGGAGAATAAGTTTCTGCGCGTGGTTCTCTTGCCCGATGGTGAAACCGTACATAACGCTTTCTTTGACAGAAGGTTTGCGCCATGAAAGTTCGTTACTTCGCTGACACCGATACTCTGCTTATCGAGTTTCTCGATTCTCCCGTGTCCGAGACTCGCGACCTTGATGAAAACACCGTTCTTGACGTGGATGCCAAAGGCAACATTTGCTCCATCACCGTCGAGCATGCGTCTCAGCGCGCCGGCGCGCCGCAGTTTTCCTACGAGCAGGTTGCCGCATAACTATAGCTGGTGCGGACGGGTGGCCAGCACAGCGCCACCTGCAACCATCTCGCGCGACAGCCTCGCCAGCGTCACCGAAGCGCCGCCCTACCCCGGGGCGAGGCCGCACTTTCTGATTGGTGACGAACTTGAGGACAGGCAGGCGATGATCACCCTGATCCGGATCACCGCGAGCGAGCTGCCGCCGCCAAAACAGAAAAAGGCCAAACCGCGCCAGACGAGAAAACGCAAGTAAGCTGGAAACCCTTACTGGGCGCAGGTTTCCAGCAGATTACCTGTGCGCGGCCAGCCTCACCGGAATGCGTTTTGGCCCAAAGGGCTTGTCAAACCTGCCGTACCTCCCGGCAATCGCCCCGCCGCACTCCAGGCAATCGCCCAGCTCGCTGACGCGATGATTGAGTATGGTGTACCAGTCGCGCGCAATCACCGCGTTGTCGCAATGCGGGCAGTGGGTGCTGCCGCCCTCGCTGTCGTGCACATTGCCGGTATAGACATAGCGCAGGCCATGGTCGAGGGCGATGCGCCGCGCCCGCGTCAGCGTCGCCGGTGGCGTCGCCTGCACGTCGCGCATTTTCCAGTCGGGGTGGAAGGCGGTGAAGTGCAAGGGCACGTCCGGACCGAGCTCCCTGGCAACCCACGCACTCATGGCCTTGAGCTCGGCGTCGCTGTCGTTGCGCCCGGGTATAAGCAGCGTGGTGATTTCGAACCACACCTTGGTTTCGTGCTTCAGGTAGACCAACGTGTCGAGCACCGGCGCGAGGTGTGATCCGGTCTCTCGCCAGTAGAAATCCTCGCTGAAAGCCTTGAGGTCGACGTTCGCCGCGTCCATTTTTGCGTAAAAATCGCGCCGCGGGCCGGGCGAGATATAGCCGGCGGTCACCGCCACGGTCTGCACGCCCAGCGCATGGCAGGCGTCGGCAACGTCCATGGCGTACTCGGCAAAGATCACCGGGTCGTTGTAGGTAAAGGCAACGCTCTTTGCACCCAGTTCCTGCGCCGCGCGCGCGATGGTCGCCGGCGAGGCCTCGTCCATCAGCGTGTCCATTTCACGCGACTTGGATATGTCCCAGTTCTGGCAGAACTTGCAGGCCAGATTACAGCCGGCGGTGCCGAATGACAGCACCGAACTGCCGGGGTAAAACTGGTTGAGCGGTTTTTTTTCTATCGGGTCGACGCAAAAGCCGGACGAGCGCCCATAGGTGGTGAGCACCATCTTGTCGTTTTCGCGCGCGCGCACAAAGCAGGCGCCACGCTGGCCCTCGTGCAGGCGGCAGTCGCGCGGGCACAGGTCGCACTGGATGCGACCGTCATCAAGGCGGTGCCACCAGCGCGCGTCGTGGACGGCGAGTGGAGCAGCGGTGCTCATGTCCTGAATTCCGCCTCGCGCCACTTGGCGGCGCGGTAACGCCAGACTTTGCAGCGCGTGCTGGCCACCGCCGGCAGGCCGGCCTTGGCCTTGAGTTGCGCGATGAATTGCTCGCGCTCGGGGATGCTGCCCCAGACCTGTGGCAGGAAGGTGGCGCGGCGACCGTCGCATTCGAGGATGATGCCATCCTCCCCGGGCGCGAGTTGCGCGATGAGGTCGGCATGGTCGGCAAACACCAGGCGGCGTGGCGTGGCAAGAAGCGATACTTCGACATCGACACGCGCGACCCCGACCCGGGCAAACTCTTCGGCCGTCAGCCTGGCGAAGCGCGGATCGGAAAAAGCCGCGGCGCGCGCATTGGCGGCGACATCCTCGCCAAGCGGGCGGTGCGCCTCGAGTGAACCGATGCAACCGCGCAACGCGCCGTTGATCGTCAGCGTGACAAAACTCGCCTGCCGGCGCCGCAGCCAGGCGTCACCGGCGGTAGCCGACGCCGCAGCACCGTCACCAGAGGAGCCAGCAAACGCAGCGGCAATGCTGGCACGGGCAATCGCCAGCAAAGCGCGCCCCTGTTCGGGCGTGAACTGCGCAGACTGTTCATAAAAGGCAAACGAGGCATAGCCGACCACGCGCGCCTTGCCGCCGGCGGTATCGCCGGAGTTGCGCACATCCAGAAGCTCGGCAGCGACGCCATGGCGCTTTGCCGCGAGCAGCAAGCCGGCGATGGGCGTGGCGCCGCAGGCCTGCTGGTGGCTGATGGCGGTTTCGGATTGGAGAATGGCCTTGACCGTTGCGGCATCGGTTCGCTGTGCCGCGTCGTAGGCCTGGTAATGCGACAGGTCGGAACTGATAAGGATCAGCGTCTCCTCGCCACCCCAGAGCAAGTCGAGCACCTGTGCCACCTCTTCGACCGTGGCATCGCCCACCACCAGCGGCACCAGTGCAACATTGCCAAGGGCCTGCTGGATAAACGGCAACTGCACTTCGAGCGAATGTTCCTGGCGGTGCACCTCGGCCGATTCGACCACCTGCGGCAGCGCCTTCAAGGCGCGCACCGCCCCGGCGTCGATGGCGAGGCGCCCCAGCGGCGTGTCAAAAGCCTCGACGCCGGGCAGGGCCAGGCCGCACACCGCGACGCGATGCGCCGGCCCGAGCAGCACCACGCGGCGCACCGTGCCGCGTGCCGGCCCGAGCAAGGCGAAAGCCTGCGCGGCTACCGGTCCGGAATAAATATAGCCGGCGTGCGGCACGATCAGCGCCTTGGGCCAACCGGGCGCGGGCAAGGCCGCCGGCGTGTGATCAATCAGTTCGGCGACGTCGCGCGCAAGTTCGGCGCGCGCGGCGGGGTAGAACTGGCCGGCGACGGCAGCGGGGCGAACGGAAGGCGTCATGGCAACCATATAGGGACGGGGTTGAATAATTCTAGGCCATCCTGCCGGCCCCGGGTGGACCGAACCCTGACCGACGCCGCTACACACTACAATGTCCGCCTGCATCCGCTTCCCGCACAGCAACACGCCCAATGACCGCCACCGCACCGCACCGCCCTCCCGCCCCTTCGCTCACTCCCGGGCTGATGCTGCTGCTGACCCTGACCATGTTTGTGTGTTCGGGCAACGTCCACTTCCAGACGCCCATGCTCACCGCCATCGGCGCCGAATTCGGCGCCGGTGCCGCCGCAACCGGCTGGGTACCGACGCTGTCTTTTGCCGGCTTTCTGGCCGGCACGGTGTTCCTGGTGCCGCTCGGGGACCGCTTTGACAAGCGCTCGCTGTTCCTCGCGCAGTTCGCAATATTAATCGTGGCGGTTCTCGCCATGGCCGCCGCGCCCTCGCTGGCGGTGCTGGCCTTCGCGTCGTTTTTTGCCGGCATCGGCTGTTCGTCGGCAAGCCAGAACATCATCCCCATGGTCGCCGAGATGACCAGCCCGGGTGAGCGCGGCCGCATTGTCGGCACCCTGCTCACCGGCCTGTTCCTCGGCATCCTGTATGCGCGCGTCGCTGGCGGCTTTGTCGCCGCCCACCTCGGTTGGCGCTGGATGTATGTGATCAGCGCCTGCACCCTGCTCGCCCTCGCGCCGGTGCTGTACCGCCGTTTGCCGCGCTTCGCGCCGACCACGCATCTGGGTTATTTCGCGCTGCTTCGCTCCATCGGTGTGTTGTTACGCCAATACGCGGACCTGCGCCGCGTCGCCATCATCCAGGCATTGCTTGGCGTCACTTATGGCAGTTTCTGGGCGACCATTGCCGCCATGCTGCTGCAATACCACCAACTCGGACCGGCGCAAGCCGGCCTGATGGGCATTCCAGGTGCCGCCGGCATCCTCATCGCGCGGCCGGCCGGCCACTGGATGGACAGGCGCGGCGTGACGCCGGTGGTGACTACCGGAATCTGCGTGGTGATCGCCGCGTTCCTCGCCCTTGCCTTTGCCGACCACTGGGTCGCCGCCGCGGTGGCCGGGGCAATCCTGCTCGATTGCGGCCTTCGTGGCGCCATGGTCGCCAACCAGACCCTGATCAACACCATCGTGCCCGATGCGCGCAGCCGTTCGAATACGATATTTTCAGGCGGGGTGTGGGGCGGCAATGCGCTGGGTGCGTTCCTGGCGAGTATCGCGCTCGCCTATTCGGGCTGGCTCGCGGTGTGCGGCATTGCCATCGGCGCGGCCGTCCTCGCGCTCGCCGTACAGTTGCGCAGTTCGGCAAAGAGCAAATAGCCCGGCGGCGCCCGGCGGAACTTCTCAGTGCAGGTAGGGCTTGCGCAAAAAATCGGCGCGATCGCCAGAGCGCACGGCTAGGCGCAACACGTCGCCGCTGCGCCCGATGGTTAGCGGCACCTGCACACCGGCCGGCCCGAGGCGCCAGACCTTGCGGAAAAAGTCCGCCTGTCCCTTTACCCGCTCGCCAGCCACTTCGATGATCAGGTCGCCAGGCTGCACGCGGTCGCGCTCGGCCGGCCCGCCGGTGGCGGTGGCCGTTACCAGCAGTTGCCCGCCCGACTCGGCGGCATAGAGGCCCAGCCAGGCGCGCGCGGCGTGCCGCGGCCGGCCGAACTTGACCATGTCATCGAGTATCGGGGCGAGCAGGTCTATGGGCACGATCATATTGCGCTGTACGGTATTGTTGCCCTCCAGTTCCTGCACCAGCAGCGAACCGATGCCGCACAACAGGCCGTGCTCGTCGATCATCGCCGCACCGCCCCACTGCGGGTGGGCCGGCGACGTGAATATCGCCTCGTCCAGCACATACTCCCAGGGACCGGAGAATTCGCGCTTGTCGGTGATGCGCGCCGCGAGCGCGTGCGTCCTGCCGCCGTGGCCGGCCACGACCACTTCATCACCGGGCGCGCAACTGGAGGAGGAGCCGCGTTTCATCGGCGTGACATCGATGCGCCCGAGCGGCTGCACCAGGCCAAAGCCGGTGGCCTGGTCGTAACCGAGCGGATGGCCGGCCACCACCTGGCCGCGCTGCGTCGTCAACCATACCGTGCTCGCCTCGGTGATGAGGTAACCGATGGTGAGGATCAGGCCGTCCTCGCGAATCACCACGCCGTAACCGGCGCGTTCGGTTCCGAGCACCTCGGCGGTAAAGGCGTCGGCCGGCACTTCGGCGCGCAGCAGTACCATGGCATCGAGCGCGGTGTCGAGGTCGTAGCCAAGTTCGTCGGCCTTGGGTCTCATTTCTGGCGCAAACGCCCAGTCGCGACCGGCTGCCATCAGTGTTGTGCGGCGGTCGCGCGAGCAACGGCCGGGACATGGAAAACAGGCAGAACAGAATTGAGGCTTGGCATGCTGTCAGGGTGCCCGCAGGGCGGGACTGGAATAAGTGCCCGCGTTTTGCACGGGCTCGATGGTGCGAGGATAACGCAGAATGCCCGCGCCCCGCCAATCGCCGTCGCTCAGGGCGACGGGGTGTTGCGTAGCGTGAAGGCGATGCGCTCGCGCAGGGTTTCGGGAATGACCGGCTTGATCAGTAATCCGTAACCGCGGCGCAGCGCCTCTTCCATTCGATCGGGCGTGCTGCTGCCGGTGACCATGATCGCCGGTATCGCCGGATCGAGCTCGGCATGCAGCCGGGCGATGACATCGGTGCCGACGCGGCCGCCGGCAAGACGGTAGTCGGCGATGATCACATCGGGCAGGCGTCCCGCCTCGTGCACCCGCGCCACCACGTCCTCGCCGTCGGGCGATGCGATGACCTGCGCACCCCAGCTCGAAAACAGCAACTCCATGCCCTCGACGATCGCCGTTTCATCGTCGATGACAACGATGAGGCGGCCGGCAATGTCATTGGCGGAGCGCGCCTGCTGCGCTTGCGGCGGCGCCACCGGCGCGGGCTGCGTACCGACCGGCACGTGCAGCCGGAAGCGCGTGCCGCGCCCCGGCAAGGAGGCAAGTTCTATCTCGTGGCCGAGCAAATCGCACAGACGCCTGACGATGGACAGCCCGAGGCCCAAGCCGCGCTTGCTGCTGCGCTCCGGGTTGCCAACCTGGTAGAACTCGTCAAACACATGCTGCCGCTCCTCTTCGCCAATGCCGATGCCGCTGTCGATGATCTCGAACACCATATACTCGCCGCGGCGGCGGCAGCCCACCACCACCCCGCCGCGCTCGGTATAGCGCAAGGCGTTGCCCACCAGGTTGCGCAGGATGCGCTCGAGCAGCACCGCATCGGTGCGCACATGGCCGGCGCAATGGCGCACCGACAGGCGCAGGCGTTTTTCGGCCGCCTCGGGGGTGAAATCATGGCGCAGCCGCGCCAGCACCCGTTCGGCCGGCACGTCGTCGATATCCGGCTGGATGACCCCAGAGTCGATTTTGGAGATATCGAGGATCTCGTTGAATAATTGCTCCAGCGCCTCGGCCGAGGCATTGACGCTGGCCACCATATGCACCGCCTCGGGGTCGCGCACCTTGGCGGCAAGCGCGGCGGCAAAGAGGCCCAGCGCATGCAGCGGCTGGCGCAGGTCATGGCTGGCCGCGGCGAAAAAACGGTTTTTCGAACGGCTCGCCACCGCGGCCGCTTCGCGCGCCTTGGCAAGGTCGAGGTTTTGCTGGCGCAGGCGTTCGGCCAGCGCCTCGTTCTGGAAGCGGTTGCGCAAGGACTCGATCAACAGCCGCGTGTGGTTGCGACCGAAGGAGATGACCGCCAGCGTGACGGTGAAGGCCACCACCCCGAGCAGGCCGTGCAGCAGGTCGTCCTCGAGAAAGTTGCGCAGCACAAAGGGCAGCAGGGCCGGCAGCACGAACACATAAAAAGACCAGGTGTGCGAGGCGATCAGCGGTACCGCCCCCGCGGTGATGCCGAACACCAGCACCATCAGCACCGCCTGGTGCAATGGCGAGGTGCTGGCAAAAAACAGGAAGGCGCTGACACCCCAGAGCGAGCCGGAGATACCCGAGCCGACGGCCCAATAAGTCGACCAGCGGCGCACGGCGGCGTCGTGCAAGCCGTGCGATTGCACCGGCCCGTGCGCCTCCCCGATTGACGCCAAGCGGCGAAAACGCACATACAGGATGGCGCGCCAGCTCTGGTTGGCGAGAATCGCGGCACACCAGAGCAGGATGTGCAGGTGCGTGGACACCGGCCACATCGCCGCGGCAAGGATGATCATGCCGACGAGCGTGCCGGCGATCGAGGTGGGCAGTTGCTGGTAGAGCAGTGCGACCTGCTCGCGCCGCACCATCAGCGTCAGCGTCTGCTCGGGCAGCAGGGCGTCGGTATTTGCGGCGGCGCTGTCGCCGGCGGGGGTGGCCAAGTCCTAGCGCTCCGCCACGATCGCGGTCCGCTCAGCGCCCATCAGGCCATCTGGTCAAAGGCCGGACGGTGCGAAAGACCAATGCCGGTTTGTGCAAACGCCAGGGTCTGTTGCAGGTAGCGGGCGAGTTTCTCGCCGGGTGAGCCCTTGAAATAGCCGCAATGCCAGAGGTTTTCCTCGACACGAAAGGCCCGGCCGATGGCAGTGGCCGACTCGACACTGACCACCAGGTCGTTGCTCTCGGTGCGACCGCGGGCGGCCGCAGCGCGCCTTTCCGGCACGGCGTCGGAAAACAACGGATCGGACAGCAGCACAAAGGCTTTTTGCACCAGGTTGAGGATATAGCGCGATGCTACATCAAGCTTCTGCGGGTTGCGGCGCAAATCATAGGTGCTGCCAAAGGTCCAGAAACGCGCGCAATGCGGCTCGGGCGAGATCTGGCTGAAAAAAGCCGAGCTCTCGCGCACGTCCTCGATGCCCGGCGGCCACTTGAGGATGCTCGGCCCCTGGCCGCGCACCGTCACGCCGCCCGACCTGCGCCCCGAGATCATGCGCCGCAAGGCCAGCGTCGACGAGCCCGAACCGAGCCCCATCAGCACACCGGCACGGCGCAAGGCATGGAAGTTGCGCCGCAGCGTGCGCAGCGGCCCGCGCTGGCGCAGGTCATGGACAAAGCGCATCAGGCTGAACCCGACGATGCCCGCCCAGCGAATCAGCCGGTCGACCATGAAGGTGACTTCACTCTCGAAAAACGGCGTGCCGCGGTGCGGGCTGCCGTAGGTAAACACCTCGAGCCGGTCGCGGCTCCAGTGCGCGCGCTCGATCAGCAGGTCGGAAGCCAGGCGCGCCACCAGGCCACCGCGCGAATGCGCGATGAACAGCAGCTCGGGCTGCGCCGCGCCCGCGCCCTGTTGCGCCAGCTTTTGCGTCACCAGATCGCACAGCCGTTCGGCGTTGACGCGAATCCCCTGGTAGGTGTCGTGCTCAAAGCGCAACAGGCTTACCAGCGGCGGCGCGTCACCGAGCTCGACGAGGCTCGCCTCTATGCGCGGGAACAGGTCGGCGAAGGCGTCAAAGCAGCAGGACAGCCCGCCGTGCACGAAAACAATGTGCAGCGGCTTGTCAGCAACGGGGGTTTTCGCATTCAGTTCGGCAAACAAGGCCGCCGCCGCGCCGCGCTGCAGGTTGCGCGCCGTGCGGCGCACCGCAAACAAGGGGTCTCGGTTGAGCATGCTCTGGCCCGGGCGGCGCGTTGATGATAAATGGAGCGGCCTAGCCGCCCACCGCCTCAAGGCCGCGCTCGCCGGCCAGTTCGGGCGGCATGGCCAGAACGCGCGGATGCTTCTCGGGGGCAGAGGCGGGGGC
>Ga0194061_1000299_pt1 | contig 30771 bp, 26 predicted proteins | sample SepL2221m_MetaG_FD_163423 | JGI IMG/M metagenome (GOLD analysis project Ga0194061, IMG submission 163423) | Anoxic zone freshwater microbial communities from boreal shield lake in IISD Experimental Lakes Area, Ontario, Canada - Sep2016-L224-21m | ecosystem: Environmental > Aquatic > Freshwater >... | reverse complement strand
TGTCGTCAGAAATGCATTTTCAAACAGATGAAAGGGGAGACACCATGATCGAACATCACAAAAACTACAGCGTTGAACACATCGGGCCACTCGAGGAACTTTCAAAAAAAGAATTCATGGGCTTTCATGGCAAATATCTTCTTGGCAGTGAACTTGGGCTTACCGGATGCGAAGTATCACTCAACCGGTTGCCGGCAGGTAAAGGTATGCCGTTTGTCCATACCCACAAAAAGAACGAAGAAGTCTACATCGTGCTGCGCGGCAGCGGCGTTTTTTATGTCGACGGCGTCTAGTTCCCGATACGGGAAGGCAGTGTGGTCAGGGTTGGGTTAGAGGGCGAACGGGCGTGGAAAGCCGGGGATGAAGACCTGTATTTTATCTGCATCCAGGCAGAAGCGGGCAGTCTGACACAGTCTACTCTTGAAGACGGAGTCAGGCCCGGCACCAAAGCATCATGGATGAAAAAGTAACTCGGCTTATGTAACGACAGTCATTCCATCTTCGCCACGAACTCCCGAGCGCACCTGATTCGCTTTACCGACTCCTCAACTCCCAATGTCATTACAATCTCTCCGATGCCGGGTGCCTGAGTGCCGCCGGAAAGCGCTATGCGGGTCGGCTGTCCGACCTGGGGCATCTTCCACCCCTTTTCTGCGCAGATTTCCTTGAAAAGTCCGTCGCAGGCTGCGGCGTCTGCAACACTTGCAGTTGATAACTTGTCTGCTACCGTTTCGTATACCCCGACCAGCAGTGGTTTGTCGAATTTTGCTAGCGCCGCTTCGTCGTAGCTCTGCGGGGCGTCAAAATAGAAAACCGCCCGGTCTGCCATCTCCTCAAGGGTCTGGGCCCGTTCCTGCAGGGTACTGACCACCGCATTCAGATCCGGCCCACCTGCAGTATTGATTCCGCGCCTGTTGAGGTGCGGCAGCAGTAGCTTCGCCAGTCGTTCGGGGTCGCAGGTCTTAATGTGGTGAGCGTTCAGCCAGAGCAGTTTTTCCGTATTGAATACCGATGCGGAGCGGCCGACGCTGCCGATGTCAAATTTAGCAATCATTTCTTCGCTGCTGAAGATTTCATCGTCACCGTGGCTCCACCCCAGGCGCACCAGATAGTTGTTCAGAGCTTCCGGCAGGAATCCCATATCACGGTAGGCAATAACACTGGTTGCGCCGTGGCGTTTGGAAAGGCGTGCCTTGTCACTGCCCAGAATCATCGGGACGTGGGCAAACTCGGGCACAGCAAAGCCGAGCGCCTCATAAAGCTGTATCTGGCGCGGGGTGTTATTAACGTGATCGTCGCCGCGAATGACGGTGGTGATGCGCATGGTGGCGTCATCAATGACTACGCAGAAATTGTAGGTCGGCGTGCCGTTGCTGCGCTGGATGATCAGGTCGTCGAGCTCGTCGTTGGGAAAGGTAATGGTCCCCTTGATCAGGTCGTTGAAGGATGTTTCCCCCCCCTGCGGCGCACGGAAGCGGACGACATACTGTCCCCCATCCGGCTGACCGGTTCCGGTGCGGCAGGTGCCGTCGTATTTCGGCTTGCGCCCCTCCTCCAGGGCCAGGTTGCGTCTGGTTTCCAGCGCTTCAGCGGAGCAATAGCATTTGTAGGCTTTGCCGGAATCGAGCAGTTTCTGCACATGTTCCTTGTAGAGAGGAAACGAGTCGGACTGGTAAAAGGGGCCTTCGTCCCAGGTCAGGCCGAGCCACTCCATCCCCTGCAGAATGGCGTCCACGGACTCTTTAGTAGAACGCTCCACGTCGGTATCTTCGATGCGCAGAATGAAAGTGCCACCCTTCCTGCGGGCCAGCAGCCAGTTGAACAGGGCTGTACGGGCGCCGCCGACGTGCAGGTAACCGGTCGGGCTGGGTGCGAAGCGAACGCGGAGATCGGACATGCGAAAATTTCCTCCAAGGGTGATGATGACATACAGCGGACGGCACTATAACACTCCCCACACATCCCAAAAAGAAATTTCTGCCCTGCCGGGCGGTAATCAGTTTCAGGTTTGTCTTGCCGCCAAGCCTTTTTTTACGTAGACTCCAAACTATCCCGTTTTACTGTCGGTCGATACCACATGTGGAGTCTGCATAATGAGCATTGCTGAACAGATTGAAATCATAGCGCACAACGCTCGCCTGGCATCGTTGGTAATGGCTCAGCTGCAGAGCTGCGTCAAAAACGACATGCTGCTGAAGATGGCTGGAGCCCTGGAACAGGGTTCCGCTGGATTGATAACGGAAAACGCCAAAGACCTCGAAGCCGGCCGTCAGAAAGGGCTTTCATCAGCCATGCAGGACCGGCTGATGCTTGACGGCACGCGCATCCGCGGCATCGCCGATGCCATGCGCGAAGTTGCTGCCCTCCCCGATCCGGTAGGCGAAATCACCGGGATGAAGAAGCGCCCCAACGGTCTGATGGTCGGCAAGATGCGCATTCCGCTCGGCACCATCGGCATCATCTACGAATCACGTCCAAATGTTACCGCCGATGCGGCGGCACTCTGCCTCAAGGCCGGCAACGCCGTCGTCCTGCGGGGCGGTTCCGAAGCCATCAATTCCAACCGTGCCATCGCCTCCATTCTGCAGGGAGTGCTGGTGGAGATGAGTATTCCTCCTGCGGCGCTTTCCCTGATCCCGTTTCCCGAGCGTGAAGGTGTGCTGGAGATGCTCAAACAGGAGGAGTCCATCGACCTGATCATTCCGCGCGGCGGAGAAAGCCTGATCCGTTTCGTGGTCGAAAACTCGCGCATCCCGGTCATCAAACACTACAAAGGGGTCTGCCACATCTTCGTGGATGAGGGGGCCGACTTCGATGCAGCGGAGCGGATCATAGTCAACTCCAAGGTGCAGCGCCCCGGTGTCTGCAACGCGCTGGAGACCCTGCTGATCCACAAAGATGCCGCTGCGGCATTCATTCCCCGCATAGCTGCCACGCTCACATCCCTGGGGGTGGAACTGCGGGGTGACGAGGAATTCAGGGGTTATGCGCCGACAGCCGGAGCCGCCACAGAAGAGGATTGGCATGCCGAATATCTGGAACTGATCCTGGCCTGCCGGGTGGTGGACGATCTCGATGCTGCCATTGACCATATCAACCGTTACTGTTCACTGCACACCGAGTCGATCATCACCCGCGACTACGGCCGGGCCCAGCGTTTTATCCGCGAGGTCAACTCTTCCTGCGTGCTGGTCAACGCCTCGACCCGCTTCTCCGACGGTGGCCAGCTGGGGCTGGGCGCCGAGATCGGCATCTCCACCACCAAGCTGCACTCCTTCGGTCCGATGGGGCTGGAGGACCTGACAACCACCAAATTCATCGTCTACGGCGACGGACAGGTACGGGAGTAACTGCCGCCGTTTCCAGGAGGAGATTATGACAATCGACGAACAGATCAGCAAATTTCTCGCATCCCCCGCCTTCGGCGTCGTAGGGGCGTCCGCCAACCGCGACAAGTTCGGCAACAAGGTGCTGCGCTGCTATCTTCAGAACGGCAGGAGCGCCATCCCGGTGAATCCGGTCGAAGCCGAAATTGAAGGGGTGGCGTGTGTCTCTTCCGTCTCCGGCCTGCCGGCGAATGTCGAAAGTATCTCGATGATCACACCACCGGCTTTGACCGCACAGATTGTTCCGCTGGCGATCGAAAAGGGGATACGGAACATCTGGATGCAGCCGGGCGCCGGGCACCCGGATGCGGTGGCGCTCTGCCGGGAAAAAGGGATCAACGTGATTGCCGACGGGAGCTGCGTACTGGTGGTGATGGGGTATCACGACCATTGATTGCGGGTTCACGGACAGAGAAGCGAGGGAATATGCCGGCGGAAATCAGGATCATCAGAGCAGATATCACGGCGTTAGACGTCGATGCGATTGTCAATGCCGCCAACAATACCCTGCTGGGGGGAGGGGGCGTTGACGGAGCTATCCACCGGGCTGCCGGCCCTCATTTGCTGCAGGAATGCTCCAGTCTTGGGGGGTGCGAAACCGGCGATGCTAAAATTACCAAAGGGTACAACCTGCCGTCCCGCCACGTCATACATACGGTGGGTCCGGTCTGGCAGGGGGGCGACCGGGGTGAACCTGAACTGCTGGCATCAGCCTACCGCCGCTGCTTTGAAGTCGCCCACATAAACGGAGTGAAGAGCATCGCTTTCCCCGCCGTCAGCGCCGGCGTCTACGGGTATCCGATGCGAGAAGCGGCAAACATTGCCCTGTCGGCGGCTCAGAGTGCGGCAGCACTGTACCCGGAACTGGAGCTGATTATCTTCGCCCAGTTCAGTGAAGCGGCACTCCAGATGTATCGCGAAGTCGCCGGACGGCTCGGCATATCGGATTCTGCCGCTTAGTCCAGCGTTTTCCGGTATCGTTTGACACCGACAGCCAGCACCACAACAGCAAACAGTGCTATCTGCCACAGCTGCGGCGCCACTTCGGCGAAACCGTTCCCCTTCAGCAGAATTCCCCGCACAATCCGCAGAAAATGGGTCAGAGGAAGAACTTCACCGATCGACTGCGCCCACACCGGCATGCCGCGGAACGGGAACATGAATCCGGACAGCAGAATGGAAGGCAGAAAGAAGAAGAAGGTCATCTGCATGGCCTGAAGCTGATTGCGGGCCAGGGTCGAGAACATTATCCCCACCGCAAGGTTGGCCGTGATGAACACCAGTGCGACCAGCAGAACCAGCGGAATGCTGCCGAGCATCGGCACGCGGAAGATGAACCGTGCCGCCAGCAGAATCAATCCCACCTGAATATAGCCGACCAGTATGTAGGGCGTGATCTTTCCGAGCAGAACCTCAAGCGGCCGGGTCGGCATGGAAAGCAGGTTTTCCATGGTGCCCCGCTCCCGTTCGCGGGTTATTGCCAGACCGGTTATCATGACCATGGTCATGGTCAGAACCACCCCCATCAATCCCGGCACAATGTTGAACTGCGACACCCCTTCCGGATTGTAGCGGGGATGGACGGTCAGCCGCACAGGATCGTCACCGGCTGCCAGAAATGACAGCGGCCCGACAAAGTCGTGCAGCAGGGCATTATTCAGCACCGTCCGCAGTGAAGCGATGGCATTGCCGGTTGCTGACGGGTCGGTAGCGTCCGCCTCGACCAGGATGGCAGGTCGTTCTCCGCGCAGCAGGCTGCGCCCGAAATTCTCCGGAATGGTTACCACGAACTGCACGTCCCCTCGTGCCAATGCCTCTTCAGCTTCCTGTTCGCTCTGAAGCTGGCGGACGAATTTGAAATAGCCGCTGTTCTTCAGTGAGGAGAAAACAGTGCGGGCGTACGGGCTGCTGTCGGCCAGCAGCACCGCCGTCGGGAGTTGCTTGGGATCGCCATTGATGGCAAAGCCGAAGAGCATAAGCTGGATCAGCGGAATGCCGATGATCATGCCGAAGGTAAGGCGGTCCCGCCGCATCTGGACGAATTCCTTGACGGCGATTGCCCGGAAACGCTCGAATGAAAAAGGCGTTCGCGTGCTCATTCCCGAAAATTGTCCCTGGAACTGCCCATCAGGTGGATGAATACGTCTTCAAGCCCTGAATTGATTCTGCTCCATGAGTAGGGCTCCGTGCGGAAGGGGGCGATGGCCTGCTCAAGACGCTCTGCATCGGTGCCGCTGATATGCAGCCTGGCACCGAACGCCACCGCCTGTTGAACATCGGGATGCTCGCGAAGCCGTGGCGCCAGTTCATGCAGGCCCGGTCCGCTGACCGACCAGGTTGTCAGCCCGGCCTGCGCGACGACCTCTGCAGCGCTCCCCTTCGCCAGCAGGTTTCCGTAGGAGAGATATGCGAGCCGGTCGCAGCGTTCGGCTTCATCCATGTAGTGGGTTGTGATCAGAAAGGTCAGTCCCTGGCCGGCAAGATCATGAATCTGCTCCCAGAAGTCACGCCGGGCTTTAGGGTCCACCCCCGCCGTCGGTTCGTCGAGCAGCAGCAGTCTGGGATTGTGGATCAGGCAGGCCGCCAGGGCCAGACGCTGTTTCCATCCACCTGACAACTGGCCGGCCAGCTGTTTATGCCGCCCGGTCAGTCCCAGCCGTTCGATGCTCTCCCGCACCGCCTCACGTCGGTTCGCCACCTGGTACATACGTGCCACGAAATCAAGATTCTCGTCAATACTCAGATCCTCATAAAAACTGAAGCGCTGGGTCATGTAGCCGACCTGGCGCTTGATGGACTCACTCTCCCGGATGACGTCGAAACCGAGGCAGGTTCCTTCCCCCGCGTCCGCGGCCAGCAGTCCGCAGAGCATCCGGATGAAGGTGGTTTTGCCGCTGCCGTTAGGGCCGAGAAAACCGTACACCTCTCCGCTCCGGACCTGCAGGTCAACACCGTTCACAACGGTGCGGCCGTCGAAGCTTTTGGTCATGCCGCGGACATCGATTGCGACAGAATCAGTTATTATCACGGCCCGAACCTGACATCAACCGGCTGGCCGGGATGCAGCTGCTGCGCTGCCGTCTGTTCAAAGCCGATTTCAACCATGTACATCAGTTTCCGGCGGTTCTCCCGACTGTAGATCACCGGCGGTGTGTACTCGGCGCGGGGGGAGATGAATGTTACTTTACCGTTGACGGCATCGCTTCTGCCGTCGACCGTCACCTTGACTCCGTCGCCTGCGCGGACTTTTGTCAGATCGGGTTGCGCCACAAAGGTGCGCACCTTGACGTTTCCGGGCGGGAGCAGCACTACTGCCGGTCGGCCGGCGGCAACCCATTCCCCGGCACGGTAGAGCGTGTCGAATACCAGCCCTGCTGCCGGCGCGCCCTGCCGTTTTTGCGACAGTTCCCATTCACTCCTTTGAGCAGTGGCACCCTGGGCCCGCATGCCTGCCTCAGCCGCAGTTATCTGGTCGCTGCGCGAAGCCAGTCTCGCGGTGGCGAGATCCGCTTCCAGCTGCACAACCCGCTGCCGGTCCTGATCCCGCACCGTGCGGATCTTTTCAACTTCCTGCAAAGAAACGATCCGGTCATTCAGTAGTTTTTCCTGGCGTGCCAGTTCGTTTTCCGAAAAGTGCAGCGCCGCACGTGCCTGTTTCAGCTGTGCCGACATTGATTCCACCTCGGTCGGCCGCTTCCCTTTTTTGGCATCAGCCACAAATGCACGTGCCTGGGCGAGCCGCATCTGTGCCTCGTCGCGTGCCGTTTTCTCCGGCACATTCTCCAGCTCGAAAAGCGGATCTCCACTCTTCACACGGTCTCCGCGCTGCACGAACAGCTTCTCCATCCTTCCCGAAAGCGGTGCCGAGATACAGACATATTCCCCCTCCACGTACCCCTGGAATGTGCCGGATGTCGACGTGGGTTTGGAACAGCCACTTCCAACTGAAAGTGCTACGCTGACGCAGATGAATAGTCCCGCATCTTTCAACATGCCCATTAATCGTACCATCATGATGGAACCACTTTCTCTTGGATTACACTGGAATTACATGCCCGGCATCAACTCGCCTCCGGAAACCGGCAATTGGCCGACATCGAAGTGCGTTATTCCCCAGTCTAGTATTTCGCTGCAGGGCGCTGTTACGAGTTCCAGAGGCGGATTCTGCCCGTGGAAGCGCAGTATGGCATGCAGCAGCTGATTCTCGTTTTCCGACCAGTTGCCGAGCCGGTGAGAGACGAGATTGTCGCGCTTGCTCAGCTTGGTTCCACCCGGTCCGCAGACCAGCGGCAGATGGCAGTATTCCGGTTGCGGAAAGCCCAGTTGCTGCTGAAGAAAGATCTGCCGCGGAGTTGAGGCCAGCAGGTCATCCCCACGAACCACCTGTGTCACCCCTGTCAGGAAATCATCCACCACGACGGCCAGCTGGTAGGCAAATCCGCCGTCACCGCGTCGTATCGCAAGATCTCCGCAACTGTGGAAAAGATTCTGGTTACAGTCGCCGCAGCGCAGATCTCTGAATCCTATGTGCCGGTCAGGCACCTGTATGCGCCACGAGCGGACCGCTGCGCCCGGTTTCAGGCCGGTGTGGCAGCTTCCAGGGTAGGGTATGCAGTCATCGTCGTGATGGGGGGCGGAAGCGCTGGCAGCGATTTCCCTGCGCGAACAGCCGCAGGGGTATACCAGGCCGCTCTGTTTCAGCTGTTCAAATGCCTGGCGGTAATTCTCAATGTTTCCGCTCTGACGGGATACTTCGCCATCCCACTGCAGACCGAATGTCTCCAGCGTCCGCATGATGTCATCGGCCATCCCAGCAATCTGGCGGGGGGCGTCAAGGTCATCGATCCGCAGCAGCCAGCGCCCGCCCCCCCTTTTCGCCAGCAGGTAACTTCCCACGGCGGTTGCCAGCGAGCCGGTATGCAGCGCGCCGGTGGGTGACGGGGCGAAACGACCGACGGGAGTCACGGTACAAACCGGCATGGAGACCGGTTAGGCAATAAACGAACAACAGTAATCGGTCACGACCGGCACCTTCATCAGGAACGCTGAGTTGGCCGGGACGTTAAATGACTGCCCACCGGTGACAAACTGCCATCCGTTGTCACCCTTCAGTTGCCACTCAAGCTCCCCGGATAGAATTTCCATCACCTCAGCAGCAGCAGTGGAAAATTCGTACTCTCCAGCCTGCATGACTCCCAGAGTCTTTTTGCTGCCGTCAGGAAACAGTAACGTGTGGCTGGCAACTTTGCCGTCAAAATAGATGTTGGCTTTCTTTACAACCGTGACCTGCGTGAATTCCGACATGAAAACCTCCCGGATATTTAGTGGTGCGTGCGGCTCCTACAGCCGCCGTGTGGTCAGGAACAGACAAAAAAGCCTGTTGCGGGAGCAACAGGCTTTTTGAGACGAAACTTGAAACGGATCAGTTAAAGGTGCCCCGTAGAATACTGGCCTGCCAGACGACAGCGGTCCGGCCGGTAGATGGAGACTCAACTACACTGGGGATTACGGTCGGCATTGCAATGACAACCTTCCCGTTATCGAGCGATGCGAGGGAGCGGGCCGACTTGGCCAGGCCGTAGGCTGTTCCGCCCAGGGCTCCAATGGCTGCCCCGTAACCGAGGTTTTCGAGGTGAGCGGCAGGCTTCTTGGTGAATATCATGAAGGCTCCCCCGATCACTGCACCGATGGCCGCACCATAGAATGCGTCTTCGAATACTTCGCGGAGGGTGTTATCGGCTGCAGAGGCGGACGAAGCGAAGAAGGTTGCAAGCATCAGCGCAATAACGGTCAGCCTGATTTTTTTCATGAACACCGCCTTTAACGTTAGTAATGTCGCAATAAAGCGGGATACTTATGCAATATTTACGCCATAAATACGGCTTGCTGCGCAGCGCCAAAGATATTTACGTTTAAAATTAATGCGTTATGGCTGAATGTCTGCCTTGACCAGAGGATGTCAATCCTGACGCCAGACCGACCGTCCGCTGCGGAATTGATATTACACATCCCCCTGTCGGCCAATTCGCGTAATCATAGTTCGTGCCAGTGCCAGTTCATCTTCCCTGCTGACGACTTCTCCGTCAAGGCGGGCCTGCAGCAGTCGCTTCATGATCCGTCCCACCTGCGGCCCCCCATTCATCCCCAGGCTGAGCAGGTCATCCCCTTTCAACAGCGGTGTCACCCCACGTAAGCGAGTCAGGTAGCAGGAAACAAGTCGCTTGACCTGTTCACTGCCGGCACGGGCCGCCAGATACAGCAGCACTTCCAGCGACAGCCCACCAAACCAGGTGTGTAGCTGGCTGTTGAGGAGCGGATCGGAGCTTTTCCCGGCCACCTTGATTGCCCGCACTATCCTGGCGACCTGATGCCGCTGACGGTTAAGCTGTGTGGAAAGACGGCCCGGGAGTGCCAGTCGCCGGCATGTTTCTGAAAATTCTTCCTGGTGCAATCCGTCGCACAGTCCCAGGAACCAGACCTGCCAGGTTTCGCAATGCTCTTTGAGATACAGCAGGCGGAACCAGGCCATCACTTCCCCCGTTTCCCGCAACGCCTGAACGGTTGCCGGGTGGAGCTTCAGGGCATGATGGATGAAGGGAAGCAGCCCAAGGGACGACATTCGGTTGATTGAAGCGGCCGGATCGTTCTCGTTCATGATCTGGATAAGCTCGTTTCGCAAGCGCTCCCCACCCAGTCTGTCAAGAAGATCCATCCGCACCGCGTTGCGGATCAACTTCTCCGTGTGCGGTGCAATCCGGAATCCGAGACGTTGTTCGAAACGAATGGCACGAAAAACGCGGGTCGGGTCCTCGACGAAGGAGAGGTTGTGCAGCACCCGCACCATCCGCTCGCTGATGTCGGTCTGTCCGTTGAAGTAATCGGTCAGGTAGCCGAAGCGCGAGCCGTTGATACTCAAGGCCAGCGTGTTGATGGAGAAGTCGCGGCGGTACAGATCGTGGCGCAGCGAAGCCCGTTCCACCATCGGCAGTGCGCCGGGAGATTCATAATATTCGAGACGGGTGCTGGCAACGTCCAGCTTGCGACCGTCGGCGAAAATCAGCACCGCCGTGCCGAATTTGGCATGACTGCGCACCCGACAGCCGTATCGGGCGGCGACCTGCTCGGCGAAAAAAATCCCGTCCCCTTCTACGGTCACGTCGATGTCAAGGTTGTCGATCCCCAGCAGCAGGTCGCGAACGAAGCCGCCCACCGCATATACCGCCAGTCCCAGCTCATCCCCCACCGTCCCCAGATCGTGCAGCAGTCGGCGCACGTCTTCCGAAAGGCGCCGTTCCAGCAGATTGGTTATCGAGCGTTTACGAACAGGCGGATTAAGTGCCTCGACGTCATACAGTGAGTCCCTCTCACCGGGGTGGCCACCTGAAATATGCCGCAGCAGATCGGTGCGGGTCAGGGCGCCGACCAGTTTCCCGCCGTCGAAAACCGGAACGAAGCGTCGGTCCCCCCCGGTAACCGACTCCAGAATTTCGGTAAGTGGTGTGTCAGGCGCCGCCCAGGTGAATTCGGTATGCATGAAATCGGTCACCGATGACTCGCCAAGTCCGTGATACAGTGCCTTTTCCACGGTCTTGCGCGAGATAATGCCTGCCACCCGTCCGTCAGCAATCACCGGCATGGCGCTGCAGTTATAGCGGGTCAACAGCTCCCGGGCGGCATTGATGTCAACCGAATCGGGCATGGTTTTAACCGGCGACGACATGATGTCGGCCGCGCTGACCTTTGCGCTGACCGAGATCAGCAGCAGCTCATCGAGTTGGGCCAGCACAGCTGGTAACGTCCGGTTGTGGACGGTGGCAGAAGCGGCAGTCGCATGCCCCCCACCCTGAAAATGCTTCATAATCTCGCCGACGTTAACTTCCGGGGCATGACTGCGGGCCACGATGTAGACATGCTCTTCCATGGCGACGACTACGAACAGTGCATCGAGATTGCCCATATCGCGCATCAGATGGGCCAGTGATGCGGCTTCGGCGATGTAGCGGTCGCTTGAAGCGTGGGCTATCGAGATGACAATGCCGTTAACCGACGTGGTCCTGATAGTTGCCAGCAGCTGTTTGAGCAGCCCCATCTGTTCCCCGTTCAGCTCCGGCGTCAACGCCTCGGCCACACGATGCAGGTGCGCCCCCTGGCTGAGCAGCCAGCCGGCCATTTGGTAATCTTTTGGAGTTGCCGCAGCGAACAGCAGTCGGCCGGTGTCTTCGTGGATGCCGATCAGAATTAGGGTCGCCTCTTCGGGAGTCAGAGATGTGGCACGCTCCATCAGGAAGGATGCGAGGAGTGTCGAGGCGGAACCGAGCGGGATAGTGGCACCGTCGTCGGAACGAATACTATCATCACCCGGCGGATGATGGTCGTAGATGTGGATCTGGAGTCCGGGCCGGTCAAGGATTTCGGCAAAGCGACCGATACGGCTTGCCTGCTGGCAGTCGACTATAATCAGGCGGGAAATGGAAGCAAGGTCAATATCTTTGGCGCGTGTGATATGGGGGAGATACTCGGGGTGCCGTTCGATAAAATCGCGCACCCCCTTTTCCTGCGAGCCGGGCATTGCCAGGACAGCACCGGGGTAGAGCCGCAGGGCTGCTGTCATAGCCCCCAGACTGTCGAAGTCGGCCTGTATATGCGTGGTTATGACATCCATCGCACCGCTCCGGTCATCTTCGTCAATCGCGGGGAACAGCCAGCATTCTGTCCAGTGCACCTTTGGCCCGCAGTCTGATTTCTTCAGAAACGCTGATTACCGGAGACATGGTCTGCAGCGAAATAAGAATATCTTCAAGGGAGGTCAGCTTCATGTTGGGGCAGAATAGTGCGGGAGAGGCCAGAATAAACTCTTTGTCCGGATTTTCAACGCGCAGTTTGTAAAGGATGCCGGCCTCGGTGCCGATGATGAACTGAGCAGCGGGACTGGTGCGGCAGTAATCGTACATGCCGCTGGTGGAACAGACGTGGTCGGCCAGGGTGGATACCTCCGGTGCGCTTTCCGGGTGGCAGACAAACAGCGCATCGGGATGTTCCTGCTTCTTCTGCAACACCGCCTGGACGGTCATCCGCTCGTGGGTCGGGCAGAAACCCTCCCAGAAAATGAAGCGTTTTTCCGGGGCATATTTGGCGATCCAGCGCCCCAGGTTACGGTCCGGCACGAAGATCAGCTCCTCTTCCTGCAGTGAGCGGACCACCTTGATCGCATTGGCGGACGTGCAGCAGATGTCAGAATGGGCTTTGACCTCGGCCGATGAGTTCACGTAGGTCACCACCGGTACGCCGGGGTGACGTGCCTTGAGCTGCTCCAGTTCCCCGGCAGTTACCATGTCGGCCATCGGGCAGCCGGCATCAGGTCGTGGCAGCAGGACTTTTTTCCCTGGCGAGAGAATTGCTGCCGACTCGGCCATGAAATGGACACCGCAGAATACGATCACGTCGGCACCGGTCTTGGCGGCCTCGATAGAGAGTGCCAGGGAATCGCCGGTTATATCGGCAATTTCCTGCACCTCGTCACGCATATAATTATGCGCCAGCAGCACGGCATTGCGCTGCTGCAGAAGTTCCCTGATCTGCTGTTTGATATCATCGGCGGCCATATAAGCGGAGCCTTTCTGGAAGCGGAGTAGTGAACTTAATTGAATACATTAATACTATACCAGGCGTCTCTTTGCAAATGCACTTTGGCCCCTTTAGTATGCTTGCCCAATGTATCAGTTATCGGAAGATCAAGACACTGCCCACCCCTCAGACAGCACCTCGGTCTGCTCCAATACAATCTGGGTCGCCTTTTCCTGCTTGTCCGGAGGATAGCCGTACTTACGCAGGATGCGTTTGACCAGCACTCGCAGTTGGGCGCGGACGTTCTCGCGCATAGTCCAGTCGATGGTGACGTTCCGTCGGACGGTATCGGCCAGCTCTTTGGCGATTGCCTTGAGAGTTTCGTCGCCCATGACCTTAACTGCGCTGTCGTTGGTCTCGAGTGCGTCATAGAAGGCCAGCTCGTCCTCGGTCAGCCCCAGTTCTCCACCACGGGCGCTTGCCTCTCTCATCTGCTTGGCCAGTGCAATCAACTCCTCGATGACCTGCGCGGTCTCGATGGCGCGGTTCTGGTAGCGCCGCAGCGCCTCAGCCAGCATCTCGGAAAAGGAGCGCGCCTGTACCACGTTCTTGCGGCCTCGGTTCCGAATTTCACCTTTGAGCAGTTTTTGCAGCAGTTCTACCGCCAGATTGCGCTGCGGCATGCCTTTGACTTCGGCCAGAAACTCGTCAGACAGGATGGAGATGTCCGGTTTCTTCAGCCCGGCAGCCTCGAAGATGTCGATAACCTCGTCCGACACAACCGCCTTGGAGATAATCTGCCGGATGGCATGGTCGAGTTCTTCATCCGTCCTGCGCACGTCGATAGTGCTCTTGGCCAGAACCGCCCGGACTGCCTGAAAGAATGCAACATCGTTACGGATGGCCAGAGCATCTTCATGGGGCACCGACAAGGCAAACGCCTGCGAGAGCTCGGTTACGGCGCGCAGCAGGCGGTTCTTGCCGTCCTCCTGAGCAAGGATGTGCTCTTGCGCAGCCGGCAGCACTCCAAGGCGCTGTTGCGGTGTCCCGGTCAGCCAGTGTGACCAGTCGAAGCCGTGGAAGAGCCCGAGACAGACTTCGTACTTCTCCTGCATCAGCGCCACTGCCTCTGCCTGGTCGATGGCGGTCTTGCCGGTGCCACCGCTTTCGGTGTAGGTGGCCAGCGCCTTGCGCAGCTCATCAGCCAGCCCCAGATAATCGACTATCAGCCCTCCCGGTTTATCCTTGAAGACACGATTGACTCGGGCGATGGCCTGCATGAGGCCATGACCGCGCATCGGCTTGTCGGCATACATGGTGTGTAGACTTGGGGCATCGAAGCCGGTCAGCCACATGTCACGGACAATAACCAGCTTGAACGGGTCTTTGGGATTTCTGAACCGCACCGCCAAAGCCTCGCGTCGCTGCTTATTGCGGATGTGCGGCTGCCACTCAAGCAGGTCAGACGCCGAGCCGGTCATAATCACCTTGATGGAGCCTTTGTCGTCATCCTCATTGTGCCACTCAGGCCGCAGCGCAACTATCTGCTGGTAGAGCTCATAACAGATACGGCGCGACATGCATACTATCATAGCTTTTCCGTCGAGCGCCGACTGCCGCTCCTCGAAGTGCCTGACAAGGTCTGCTGCTACCAGCTTGAGCCGTTTCTCCGAGCCGACCAACGCTTCCAGCTGTGCCCAGCGCGACTTGAGCTTTTCCTTGCGGTCTACCTCTTCGCCCTCGGTGACCTCGTCGAACTCAGGGTCAATGAGTGGCCGCTCCGTCTCCTTCAGCTCCAGCTTGGCCAGCCGGCTCTCGTAATAGATTGGTACGGTGGCGCCGTCGATAACCGCCCGCTGGATGTCATAGACGCTGATGTAGTCACCGAAGACCGAGCGGGTGTTCTTGTCGGTCAATTCGATGGGGGTGCCGGTAAAGCCGATAAACGAGGCATTGGGCAGGGCATCCCGCATGTGGCGTGCGAAACCGTCGATGAAATCATACTGGCTGCGGTGCGCCTCGTCGGCGATGACGACGATGTTGCGCCGCTCGGACAGTACCGGGTGCTGGTCGCCCCGTTCCTCCGGCAGGAACTTCTGGATGGTGGTAAAAACAACGCCGCCGGCATCAACGGTAAGTTTGTTGCGGAGGTCAGCGCGATTCTCGGCCTGCATCGGTGGTTGGCGCAGCAGTTCGGCGCAGCGTGAGAATGTGCCAAAGAGCTGGTCGTCGAGGTCGTTGCGGTCGGTAAGGATAACCAGCGTCGGGTTGGCCATGGCCGATTCGCGGATGACGCGACCGGCAAAAAAGGCCATGGTCAGGCTCTTGCCGGAGCCTTGTGTGTGCCAGACCACGCCGATGCGCCTGTCGCCGGGGTCGCCACCATGGCGCTGCCCTGTTTCATATCGGCCAAGCTCTTCGGCGGTGCCGTCAGCGACCTTGCCGGCTCGCAGCGTTTCGGCCATGGCAGCATTGACGGCGTGGAACTGATGATAGCCGGCCATTTTCTTGATGAGGGCGCCGTCGCCGGCATCCTCGAAGACGATGAAGTAACCGAGCAGGTCGAGCAGGCGGCGCTTGTCGAAAACGCCTTCAAGCATGACCTGTAACCCCGGCAGATGCTGGTCGGCCAGTGTCTCACCTGAAATTGTCCGCCACGGTTTGAACCACTCCTTACCGGCAGTGAGTGTGCCGATGCGCGCCTCGATGCCGTCAGAAATAACCAGCAGGGCGTTGTAGCTAAAGAGCGTCGGCAGTTCTGATTTGTAAGTCTGGAACTGCTGCCACGCACTCCAGATGGTGGCATTCTCGTCGGCTGCGTTCTTCAGCTCCACCAGCACCAGCGGCAGTCCATTGATGAACAGCAGAACATCAGGCCGGCGATTACGCTTGTTCTCGATGATGGTGAACTGGTTGACCGCCAGCCAGTCGTTGTTGTCCGGTATCTCAAAGTCGATGACCCGTGCCTGCGCGCCGGCAATGTGGCCGTCCTTGTGGCGATACTCAACCGTGACACCGTCCACCAGATGCCGATGCACAATGCGGTTGCGCGCCTCGAGTGTCGGTGCTTCGGGGTGGGTCAACTTGCGGAAAGCATCATCGAGGGCTTCAGCTGGTAGCATTGGGTTCAGGCGCATGAGAGCCTGCCGCAGCCGGCCTTCAAGCAACACTTGACCATAATCCTGTCGTTCAGCAGCAGGTTCACCGGGGGCGATGTCGAGGCCGTTCTTGACTGTGTAGCCGAGGCTATCCAGCCAAGCGAGCGTGGCTTCTTCAATAATGGCTTCCGAAAATGACATCTATTTGCCCTCAGCCAGAGTAACTCAAATTAAAGGTCTTCCTGAAAATGCCGAAAAAAGTATTGACAAGGCTATTAGCATTTATATATACATCTGCTCATTCTTGGCGCTACAATAACAACAGAAAAGATAATTAAGTGTCTCATCCACCATGCGTGGACAGAGCATCCGAAGCCCTTCGATAGCAATATCGCGGGGCTTCAGCCTTTTTAGGGTGTCCGAAACGCATTAAGTTCCGCCTCAAAAGCTGCTCGTCTGCCTGATTTAAGCTCAGCATAAGCCGTCTTCAGCATGTAGTAATCATTTCGTTTGGCGAGTATCACGGCAAAGTCGTGGTTACGTGCCCAGATTACAACATGAGTATCACGACCACGTCTGTTTTCCCACCACGGGAAACCATCTCCACCTGCATTTGCGATAACCCAAGATATCCAGAGGATGCGCTCGCATCGTCTGGGGTCAGGGATACGGTCATCTTCATTTCGGTTATTCTGGGTTGGCGCTTCCGAGATGGTATGCCAAAAGCTATAGCCCTTACCCTTGGTTTCCGGTCGATACTGTGCAGTGACACGCAATCCCCTGAACTGGATATTAGCGCGCACGAACGACTCAAGAAACGCCTCGTAAATAACGTTTTCGTATGTATCCCAATCGCCATTAAATAGTAAAAGTGCCGGTGGCTGGTTCATAGCACGCCTTTGGGCTGCCAGACCAGCACGTTGAACTTTTCTACTCGAGGCGGCGTTGAACACAGCAGATTGTGCCCGCTCCGCTCACGTATTTTGGCAATGATACTTTTTTTGGCCTCTGAGCCTTCGAGTCCACGATGAAAGTACGACAACGCTCCAATCATCAAATCGGACAATTGAATCAGTGGCACATCGTGAGACTGTACCTCTTCAATATCAGATATGCGCTGTCTGTCAAAATCATAATAGGTGTTACATAGCACTTCGTGAAGCTTGCGTACCTTATCTCGGCCTCTTGTGTCTTTTTTGTCAATGAAGACACGGAAGGTGTTTTGGTCATCCACTAAGTGTGTGAGGAGCATGTACCACATTTTATAGTAAAAGTCGTCGTGAGTCTGACTGAACCGTTCGTGGTCAAGAACTGACTTGTCAGGAACTACGACAGCCCGAAAGCGCAGCATCGGTTCGTCGAAGAACAGGTCAACAAGCGCCATATAGTAGTCGAGCCCAGCTGGTGAGATTTTTGTCCACTTGATTTCGATTTCAGGCGGTAGGCCGAATTGTTTTCGAATTGCTTTGACCTTGCGCCCAAGTGCCGCACGGTGTGATGCCGGGCACCAAATCGCGCCAAGTACCATCGCTTTCTGTTGGTCGTGCTCAAGATGGCATGATTCGTCACAATAGATATGAATGGTATCGTTCATAATTTTTCTCTAATCACCAATCGTTCGTTGCAAAAGAAGGTAAATGATTCGTGCAGGCCGAGTGACCAACGTGACGAACCTGTAAGTAATCCTTACAAGTTGGTCTGTTCAACATCTTTAACCCGCACCTCACCCGACAACAGCTTCGGCAGCAGCGTATCGCGCTGGGCGGCGAGGGTTTGTGACTCATTATTGTTTTGCCCCATTTTCTCAAATAGTGGAGCTGTAATCTGTGAAAATTTTGTGAGTACACTGTGACACGGCAATATCACCTTTGTTGCGCTGACCACTTCCGGCCTCACTGCTGGATAGGCACCACCATCAGCGAGATGTGCAAGTGACTCGATGTTTTCAGAGGATGTAGCTGCAAGGTAAACGTATTCAGCATTAATAGCACCTTTAGGGCGTAATACGGCAAATCCTGTGCTTCCGGTCAATCCGTCTTCGGCAATGAAAGCATAAGACCCGTTTCCTGGCCGAACAGTGCCAAGGATTGTATCTTTAGGCCTCAGCACACGCTGCGCTCGACTTGGTGCTTCGTCAACGGTATATGCTGAGGTTGCCTCTATTCGTCCCCACTTTGTATTTGACAGGTCAACGTAGCTGATGAAGTCAGGTCGCGTCTCTTTTGACCAGCTTTCGGGGTTCAGTGAGGCCAAGTCAGCAAGCGCACCCACTCGCCACCCCTTAGGCACCTCACCCAGCTCCGAATCCTCGAATGAATCAGTGAATAAGTTGGCAATCTCTTTTGGCAGGCCGGTAGCGCGTCCTTTGACTTTCGCCCGCACCGGCTCAAAGTCCACAAACCACGATTTGAACAGCGCCCGCGCCATGGCCTCGAGCGTCTCGTTCATCTGGCGGTTCAGCTCAATCTTGTCGTCAAGGGTACCAAGAATGTGAGCAATGGCGCGTTGTTCTGGTATGGGAGGTAGTTGTATTTCTAAGGATTCAAAAGTGCTGCGTGTGATAGTGTCGAATACGGCGCCATGAGCAAGACGCTTCATTTCATCGACAGACTTGTGGATGGCGTAGTATAGAAAGTTCGTGTCAGCTTTGTCAGCTACAGCTCTCAATCCATAGCACGATTGATTGAATGCCATCGCCTTTGCTAACTGTGCAATAGCACCAACAGTACCACGAGCTGAAATGATAATATCTCCCTTGCGAAGAAGAGTCGTGCTACTACAATCAAGGCCTTTCTGTGTAATAGTCTTTTCAGTCTCTGAAACCCAGCGAAACCCATTATTGAAGTCTACTACGCTGAGCCATGGTATTGTTCCGCCCCAATATTCACAAGTTTGAGTGTTGGGCGTACCACCTCCAATAATTTCAAGCACATCAGAAAGTTTAGTCGAGCGCCTCTCACTTCCCATAACAGCAACTCCTAGTTAGCAACATAGCCTTCATTCACATCAAGCCTTTCCACGACCATAACCGGCGGCAAATGTGTTATAGTGTTCGCATGCCAAAACAAAGCCTGCGCAATACCAACCCATACCTGAAGGGCTCTGACAAGGGGCGGGAGCTGATAGCCCTGTCGGTGTCATCATCGTCCGCTATCGAGGACATCCGTTTATCACCTCAGGAAATACTGTCGTGGCAGCATCAGGTCAACGCTCCTCGGTCTGCTCGAGGCACCTCCGATAACCTCTGCAACTAATCCCTTATACCTAACACTTTCAGGTTCTTCCGAATCGCTGTCTCCAGCCGTGCCGACTCGGTGAACTGTTGCTCGAGTGTTGTGGCAAGGCGCGCCATCTTTTCCTCAAAGGGCTCGTCGTCCGCTTCCTGCTCCTCGGCACCCACATAGCGTCCCGGTGTCAGAACATGTCCATGCTTGCGGATGTCCTCGAGCGTGGCCACCTTGCAGAATCCGGCGATATCGGCATACTCGCCGGCATCCTTCTCGCCGCGCCATGCATGGTAGGTGGCGGCGATGCGGGTAATCTCTTCGGCGGTCAGTTCGCGATGGGTGCGGTCTACTAGCTGCCCGAGCTTGCGGGCGTCAATGAAGAGCACCTCGCCGCGCCGGTCACGGAAACGGTTATTGCGCTTGTCCCTCGTAACGAACCAGAGACAGACAGGAATCTGCGTGGCGTAGAAAAGCTGACCCGGCATGGCCACCATGCAATCGACCATGTCGGTCTCGACGAGGTTCTTGCGTATCTCCCCCTCGCCGGACTGGTTGGAAGACATGGAGCCGTTGGCCAGCACAAAGCCGGCAATGCCGGTCGGTGCCAGATGGTGCACCATGTGCTGCACCCAGCCGAAGTTGGCGTTGCCGGCAGGCGGTACGCCGTATTGCCAGCGTTTGTCGTCGCGCAGGCGGTCGCCGCCCCAGTCGGAAATATTGAAGGGGGGATTTGCCAGTATGTAGTCGGCCTTCAGGTCGGGGTGACGGTCGTTGTGGAAGGTGTCGCCCTGAGCAATCTGGCCATCGATGCCGCGGATGGCGAGGTTCATCATGGCAAGGCGCCAGGTGGTGTAGTTGCTTTCCTGCCCGTAGATGCTGATGTCGCCCAGCTTTCCGCCATGGGCGGCGATGAACTCCTCGGACTGTACGAACATGCCGGATGAACCGCAGCAGGGGTCGTAGACGCGCCCCTTGTAGGGCTCTATCATTTCAACCAGAATCCTGACCACGCAGCGGGGTGTGTAGAACTCGCCCCCCTTCTTGCCTTCGGCGCTGGCAAACTGGGACAGGAAATACTCATACACACGACCGAGCACATCCTTTGCGCGGCTCTCGGCGTCGCCGACACGAATATTGCTGATGAGGTCGATGAGCTGGCCAAGGCGCTGTTTGTCCAGCGCCGGCCGGGCGTATTCCTTGGGCAACACACCCTTCAGCTGCTGGTTGTCACGTTCGATGCTGGTCATGGCGTCATCGACCAGCTGGCCGATGGTCGGCTGCTTGGCCTGTGCCTTCAGGTGCATCCAGCGCGCCTCGGGCGGCACCCAGAAAATGTTGTGCGCCCGGTATTCGTCCTGGTCTTCAGGGTCGGCACCTTGGGCTCGTTCTGCATCAAGCTGGCTGTGTTTTTCTTCGAAGGCGTCGGAGATGTATTTCAAGAATAGCAGGCCAAGTGCGACGTGCTTGTACTCGCCGGCATCCATACTGCCGCGCAGGGCATCAGCCATCTGCCAGAGTTGCGCTTCATAGCCGATATTGGCGGCGGTTCCGTTGGTGTTTTTTGGGGCGCGTGCCATCAGGTCTCCGGTAAAATCTCATGAGCAGAGCAGTCAATAAATGCGCGTAGTTTATGCCATTTTCAGAGATTGCACAAGTGCTGCAGTGATACTGGAAGAAAACACCTGCCCAGGATATGAGCTGAGGGATTGAGCTTGAATGTAGGTAGTTCTTCACCGGAATAGTTTTGACGGTGATTCTCCTTGATGGTATTGTCGACCGCGTATGAAGCAACCACTTGACGGGGGTGTCCAATGCCTGATCTGAACGGCGTCATGATGCAGTACTTCCACTGGTACATTCCGGCCGATGGCAGTTTTTGGGATCAGGTGTCTGCGCATGCTGAAGAACTGGCCGCAGCCGGCATTACGGCGCTCTGGCTGCCGCCGGCCTACAAGGGGATCGGCGGCGGCAGCGATGTCGGCTACGGCGTCTACGATATGTACGACCTGGGGGAGTTCGATCAGAAAGGCTCCGTCAGGACCAAATACGGGACGAAAGCCCAGTATCTGGCTGCTGTCGAGACACTCAAGCAGGCCGGCATCCAGGTGTACGCCGACACAGTACTTAATCACCGCATGGGAGCCGACGAGGCCGAATTCTGCATGGCGACCCCCTTCTCCCGCGATAACCGTCTGAACCCCTCCGGTGCCCCACGCCAGATCAGCAGCTACACCAACTTCACCTTTCCCGGCCGCAAAGGACTCTATTCCGATTTTCACTGGAACTGGCAACACTTTGATGCAGTGGATTACGACGCACTCAATCCTGCTGAACGCGATACGGTTTACCTGTTGGAGGGGAAACGTTTCGACGACGATGTTTCACAGGAGTTCGGCAATTATGCCTACCTGATGGGGTGTGACATTGATTTTCAGGATGCCGAAGTGCGGGCCGAAATCATCCGCTGGGGGAAATGGTGCCTGGACACGACCGGTGCTGCAGGATTCCGTCTGGATGCCATCAAGCATATCGCGGCCTGGTTTTTCCCCGAGTGGCACGACGCCCTTGAAAAACATGCCGGTAAAGAGCTGTTCATGGTCGGTGAATACTGGGCCAACAGCCTCCCGGCCTTGCAGTGGTACATTGATGATGTCGGCGGCCGGATGACCGTATTTGACGTGCCGCTGCATTTTAATTTTTATGCCGCCGGCTGGCTGGGGCGTGATTACGACATGCGGCGCATCTTCGACGATACCCTGATGAAAACTCGACCGACCCATGCGGTCACTTTTGTGGACAACCATGACTCCCAGCCGCTGCAGGCGCTCGAATCCCCTGTGAAACCCTGGTTCAAGCCGCTGGCATATGCCCTGATTCTGCTGCGCCGTGACGGGTATCCCTGTATCTTCTACCCCGACTATTACGGGGCCGAGTATGATGATAACGGGCGGGACGGTAACAGCTATCACATCTCCATGCCGTCGCACCGCTTCCTGCTGGACAAATTTCTGTATGCCCGCAAACATGCCGCGTTCGGAGAGCAGATCGACTACTTTGATCACCCGTCCACCGTTGGCTGGACGCGTCTCGGCGATAACGAACACCCCCGGGCACTGGCGGTCATCATGAGCAACGGCGACAACGGTTTAAAGTGGATGAATGTAGCCCGGAAATGCACCCGTTTCAACGATATCACCGGCCATATACCGGAAGCGGTTATGACAAATGGCGACGGCTGGGGTGAGTTCCGCTGTCCGGGGGGGAAGGTTTCGGTCTGGGTTGAGGATACGGAAGAGGGGTCAGCGACGGTCTCTTGATCTTTGCTCCCGTTCTTCCAGTAGCATGTCGAGTGCCAGCAGGAAAACACCCACGCAGATCAACGAGTCGGCCACGTTGAAGGCCGGCCAGTGGTGGCTGTACCAGTGGACATCCAGGAAGTCGATGACTTCACCCAGACGCACCCGGTCGATCAGATTGCCGACTGCGCCGGAAAAAATCATCGCCAGGGCGGTGTGGGCGCGTTTCTGATCGTCGCGCAGCTTATTGAATGCCACCAGAATGACGATGGCAGCTATAATAGAAATTGAAATGAAAAAAGGGAGCCGCCAGGATGCATTCGAAAGAAAGCTGAAGGCGGCGCCCTTGTTTCTGACGTAGGTGATGTGGAAAAAATTCTCTGCAACCGAAATAGAATCATACAGGCGCATGCTGCGGTCGATGTAAACTTTGGTGATCTGGTCGACGATGATACCTGCTGCCGCTATGATGGCAAAAATCAGCGAACGTCGATTCATTGATCGCTGCCGTGCATACGAGGAACGGTATCTTCCAGGGCGTCTTCGGGTGGAATAATGGTGACCTTGTTGCGTCCGCTCTTTTTCGATGCGTACAGCCCTCGGTCGGCCAGATCAACCAGGCCTTCCCAGCAATCATAGCCTTGTTCTTCGACCTGGGAGGCAACGCCGCAACTTAACGTAATGAAACCGTACGGGCTCTTTTCGTGCGGAATGTTCAGGTCGGCGAAGCCCGCCAGAATACGGTCCGACAGGATCAGGGCGCCATGAAGAGACGTTTCCGGCATCACCAGTAGAATTTCCTCCCCACCGTAGCGGTAGAGTCGGTCGCATTTGCGAATCGCCGCATCCAGATGCTGCGAGATGCGCCGAAGCGCCGCGTCCCCCGCCAGGTGGCCGTAGCAGTCGTTATAGAGCTTAAACATGTCGACGTCAAAGAGTGCCACAGCGTATGAACGGTTGTAGCGGGTTGCCTGAGCGTGGGTGTAGGAGAGGTCAACCTCCATAGCCCGCCGGTTGCCGAGTCCGGTCAGAGCATCAACCATCGAAAGTGATTTCAACTGGTCATTGGCCTCTTGCAGTTCCCGGGTGCGTTCATGTACCGAATTTTCAATGATGTCGCGCTGCTCCTCAAAAATTCTGAAATGGGCCTTGGCGAGATCGGCTTCGGTGACGATTCCCACCAGCGCCCCGACATCGTTCACCACCGGCAGATGTCGAATGCTCCTGGCCGACGAGATTACCAGCGCATCAAACAGCGTCGTATCTTCCGTGACCGTGGTCAGTGGCGTCGACATGACCTCTGCGACACGCAGCGGGCTTTGAGGCCGGTTATCCATAAACTCGGCCATCAGATGAACGATATCCCGCTCGGTAACGATGCCGACCGGCTTGCCACAATCGACCACGATCATAAAGGAATAGTTGTGCGCGAGCATCTGTTGAATGACATCCGGCAGCATTGCATCGGGATTCGTGCTGATTATGTTGGTGGTCATCAGGTTTCCGGCGACTATTGAAGACACCATGATATCACTCCTTCAGATAACTGCTTTCGTACATTTTGGGCAGATAGTGGCATGGAGGCTGTCGGTTCCAAGCTCTTCGCTGTAGCACCAGCAGCGCTCGCACTTTTCTCCCGGTGCAGCTTCAACCTGCACCCGCAGACCGCTGATGCTTTCCGACGTCCACGCTTCCGAGGAAACTTCACCCCCCAGTACAACCTTCGAGACGATGAAAATGGTGGCCAGCTCGTTGTTGTACCCCTGCAGAAAATCGAGAAGCTCCTGCGGCGCGGCGATGGTGACGGAGGCATCCAGCGAATGGCCGATGACTTTGGCGACACGAGCCAGCTCCAGCGCCTTGGAGATATCGGATCGCACCTTGATGATCCGCTCCCAGCTCGCTGCCAGGGCTTCGTCTTTGTGGTGCGACTCAAGCGGGGGGAATTCGGACAGGTGGACGCTCTCGACCAGGCGTCCCGGCATGAACTGCCAGACTTCGTCGGCGGTGAAGGAGAGTACCGGCGCCAGCAGACGCACCAGCGTATCGAGGATCCGGTGCATGACCGTCTGGGCGCTGAGGCGCTCCAGCGAACCGGCCCTGCTGGTGTACATGCGGTCTTTAAGGATATCCAGATAGAAGGAGCTCATTTCAACGGTGCAGAAGGCGTTCACGTCCTGGTAGATGATGTGGAACTCCAGCTCCTGGTAGGCGGTCAACACCCGATCTTTGAGCAGCTCCAGCTGATGCAGCGCCCAGCGATCGATTTCCGGCATGTCGGCAAACGCCACCTGCTGGGTGGCCGGGTCGAAATCGCTGATATTGCCGAGGATATAGCGGCAGGTGTTGCGGATGCGGCGGTAGGCCTCGGCCACGCGGGTCAGAATCTCCTGGGAGATGCGGGTGTCGTCGCGGTAATCCATGGCTGCCACCCACATCCTGAGAATGTCGGCGCCGAATTTTTTAATGACGTCTTCCGGCGCCACCACGTTGCCGACCGACTTGCTCATTTTGCGCCCCTGGCCGTCCAGCACGAAGCCGTGGGTCAGAACACTCCGGTAGGGGGCCACACCGCGGGTTCCGACGCTCTCCAGCAGTGAAGAATGGAACCAGCCGCGATGCTGGTCGCTCCCTTCAAGATACATGTCGGCCGGGGAGCCGAGCTTCGGGTTCGGCTCCAGCACAGCGGCGTGTGAAACGCCGGAGTCAAACCAGACGTCGAGAATATCGTTCTCCTTTTCAAAGGATGCGCCGCCGCACTTCGGGCAGACCGTGCCGGCCGGCAGCAGCTTTTCGGCCTCCCAGTCGAACCAGAGGTCGGCGCTGTGTTGTTTGAACAGTTCGGCGATATGATCCATGATGGCGCCGTCGGCGATATACTCGCCGCAGTCGCGGCAGGAGAAGGCGGTGATTGGTACGCCCCAGCTCCGCTGGCGTGACACGCACCAGTCAGGACGGTTTTCGATCATGCCGTAGATCCGCTCCCGTCCCCATTTAGGAATCCACTGTACCTTGTCGATGGCCTCAAGTGCCTTTTTGCGCAGATCATTGGCCTCCATGCTGATGAACCACTGCTCGGTGGCGCGGAAGATGATCGGTTTCTTGCAGCGCCAGCAGTGGGGATAGGAATGGCTGACCGTGCCGGAATCCAGCAGGGCGCCTACTTCGGTCAGCTTTTCGATGACGCTCTTGTTGGCGTCAAAGACAAACTGGCCGCCGAAAAACTCCAGGTTCTGAACGTACTTGCCATGATTATCGACCGGGTTGTAAATCTCCAGCCCTTCCGCCAGTGCCAGCTGGTAATCTTCGTGGCCGTGGCCGGGGGCGGTGTGGACGCAGCCGGTACCGGCTTCCAGGGTGACATGCTCCCCCAGCAGCACGATCGAATCGCGGTCGTAGAAGGGATGTTTGCAGCGGGTGCGCTCCAGCAGACCGGCCTTGAAGGTCGCGATGACCGTGCCGCCCAGGCCGGTTCTGGACAGGAACGAATCCTTCAGTCCTTCGGCGACGATCAGGACACCCTTTTCCGTTTCCAGCGCCACATAGTCGTACTCCGGGTGCAGGGCCACGGCCAGGTTGGCCGGAATGGTCCAGGGGGTAGTGGTCCAGATGACGACGAAGGCCTGTTTCCCGGACAGTTCAGGAATTTTCGCCGAAACGTCATCCTGCAGAGGGAAACGGACAAAGATGGAGGGGGAGGTGTGGTCGGCATACTCCACTTCGGCCTCCGCCAGGGCGGTCACGCAGGATGAGCACCAGTGCACCGGCTTGCGGCCGCGGTAGAGACCGCCGTTATGGGCGAAACGGGCCAGTTCGGCGGCCGTCAGACCCTCGTACTCGTAGTTCATGGTCAGGTACGGGTTATCCCATTCACCCAGGATTCCGAGGCGTTTAAACTCCTCACGCTGGATGGCGACGAATTTCTCAGCATATTTGCGGCATTCGCGGCGCATCTCCAGTTTGCTGATCTGGTGCTTCTTCGATCCGAGATTCTTCTCTACCTGCAGTTCGATGGGAAGGCCGTGGCAATCCCAGCCCGGCACGTAGGGGGCGTGGAAACCCTGCATCCGCTTGACCTTGAGAACGAGATCCTTGAGCGTTTTATTGAGCGCATGGCCGATGTGGATATGTCCGTTGGCATAGGGGGGACCGTCGTGAAGCACGTAGAGCGGTTTGCCTTTGCAGGCCTGCTCGATTTTGGCATACAACCCGTCGGTTTCCCACTTTGCCAGCATTTCCGGCTCCCGCTGGTTCAGATTGGCCTTCATCGGGAAATCGGTGTGCGGAAGGTTGAGGGTATCTTTATATTCCATGGTAGTGGATTCTCCGTTCTCCGGTCATCAAAACTGATACAAACTACAGATATAAAGCCGTAATGTCAAGAAATCGAACATAAATCCACTTGACCGGGCGCGGTTGTTTGGGTATGTTTCCGCGTTCAGGGAAACACTAAATTTATGCGCATTCTTTTCATACATCAGAATTTCCCCGGCCAGTTCAAACACCTGGCTCCGGCGCTGGTGGAGCAGGGGCACGACGTTACCGCCTTTTCGATGCAGCCCGCTGCGCCGGAGGTCTGGTGCGGGGTGCGAATCATCCGCTATCAGCCTGCACGCGGCAGCACTCCCGGCATTCACCCCTGGATCGTGGACATCGAGACCAAGGCCATCCGGGGGGAAGCTGCGTTTCACGCTGCCACTGCCCTGCAGCAAAGCGGGTACGTTCCTGATGTCATCATCGCACATCCCGGCTGGGGGGAGAGCCTGTTCCTCAAGGAGATCTGGCCCGATGCTCGACTTGGCATATACTGCGAATTTTTCTACCATGCCCACGGCGCCGATGTCGGCTTCGATCCCGAGTTCCCATCGGCTGATCCAGGGGAGGTCTGTCGTCAGCGACTGAAAAATGTCAACAACCTGCTGCATTTTGAAAGCGCCGATGCCGGCATATCTCCCACCCACTGGCAGGCCAGTACCTTTCCGGAGGCGTTCCGCAGCAGAATCAGTGTCATACATGACGGAATCGATACGGCGGCGGTTGCCCCGAATCCCAACGTCAAACTGACGCTGAATGGTGACGTCACACTGACCCGGCAGGACAAGGTAATCACATTCGTTAACCGTAATCTGGAACCGTACCGCGGATATCACATGTTTATGCGGGCCCTGCCGGAAATACTCCGGAACTCACCCGATGCATGTGTGCTGATTGTCGGTGGCGACGACGTCAGCTACGGCGCCAGACCGCCGCAGGGTACGACCTGGAAGAGCATCTTCATTGACGAGGTCAGTGGAGGCATCAGCACAGCTGACTGGAAACGGGTTCATTTTCTGGGAAATATCCCGTACCAGCACTTTATCGCCCTGCTGCAGGTTTCCACGGTGCACGCCTACCTCACCTATCCCTTTGTGCTCGGCTGGAGCCTGCTGGAAGCAATGAGTGCCGGTTGCGCAATTGTGGCAAGCGACACGCAGCCGCTCCGCGAGGCGATAACGGACGGTGTGACCGGCAGACTGGTGGATTTTTTTGATGTGAAGCAGCTTGCTGCACAGGTGACTGACCTGCTTGGCAAGCCGGCTGTTCGGGAAACATTGGGAAACAATGCCCGCACCTTTGCAGTAGAACAGTATGATCTTGCTTCCGTCTGTCTGCCGCGACAGCTGGCGTGGGTGCAGAGCATAATGAGCTAACGCTTGATTCAACTCCCGTTCCCTCTGTGGACGAGGCTACTTACGAAAGGAATACACAAATGCCGTTGATCAAGATTGATGAAAAAGAGTACGAGCTCGACCTGCTTTCCAGCGCCGCCAAGCAGCAGCTGGTAAGCCTTCAGTTCGTCGATGCCGAACTGCAGCGTATGAATGCCCAGATCGCCATCCTGCAGACCGCACGCATAGCGTATGCCAACGCGCTTAAAGAGGCCCTGCCAAAACCGGTTGACATGTCCGAACTGGTGCTTGGAGATGTAACACCAAACATTGGAATTAGCTGACAAGATGAATGCTGCAGCGGACCCGTAACCGGCAACATCAGGCACATCGGGTCCGATTGTAGTCCGTCCGTAACATGCTGTATTGAAGACCCTGACAAGCTGAATGCGAGGCGCCCGGATGGCCGCTATTACTCCAACATCATCGTCGAACCCGTGCTCCCGCTATGCCTGACGCCAGGCCGTCCCGAACCGCCCTCATATATTCATCTCTTTTCGGTAATTTCAGCTACGGCGCCGACCACCCTTTCAAGCTGCAGCGCAACCGCCTGGCGTACGATCTGCTGGAAGCATACGGGTTACTTGGTTTACCGACCATGGAGATTCGCGATTGCCGACCGGTGGACGAACAGCTGCTACTGACGTTCCATGATCCGGAATACATATCCCGGCTCAGGGAATTCAGCGACTCCAGCGAGCCGCGGGCCGATTTCCGCTACGGTCTGGGAGATGCCGACTGTCCGGTCTTCAAAGGGCTGTACGACTGTGCAGCATTGGGTGCCGGGGCTACGTTCGAGGCGGTGCGCCTGGTCGAGGAGGAGGGCTTCGACGCTGCTTTCAACCTGGTTGGTGGCTGGCACCATGCCCACCGGGCGCGGGCGTCCGGCTTCTCCTACATCAACGATGCGGTGCTGGCGATCAACTGGCTGCTGGAACGAGGACGGCGGGTGCTCTACCTGGATATCGACGCCCATCATGGCGATGGCGTGCAGGAGGCTTTCTACGACAGCGACCGTGTGCTGACAATTTCGCTGCACGAAAGCGGCATCTATTTTTACCCCGGCACCGGCTTTGAGGACGAAACCGGCGAGGGGGCCGGCAGGGGCTATTCGGTCAACGTGCCGCTGCTGGCCCACACCGACGACGCCATCTACATGAAAGCTTTCGAAGAGGTGGCCTATCCTTTGATTGCGGCCTACAACCCGGATATCATGGTCACCCAGATCGGTGCCGACACCTTCCGCACCGACCCGCTCACCAACCTTGAGGTCACCACCGGCAGCTACCTGGAGATAATGAACCGGCTGAAAGCGCTCAAAATCCCGTGGGTTGCACTGGGAGGAGGGGGGTACGACCTGATGAACACGGCCAGGGCCTGGACGCTTGCCTGGGCGGTCATGAACGGACTGGAGCTGAATCCGCGCCTTCCGCCATCTTTCATAGCTAAAATTGGACCGCTGGGGTACCCGCACCGTGTGCTGCTGGATGCGCCGCACAGGGCGGCGGAAGAGGACCGGCTCCTGGCACTGGCCGCTGTGGAAAAAAGCATCGCCAGGCTTAAAAAAAGCGTTTTCCCTGTTATACTTGGACGTCATGGCACGACTGCCCGATAATACACAGCTGCTGGACAGCAGCGGTAAACCGCTCCGCTCGCTGCTGGCGATCAACCGTCTGGAGTCTGTAGAAAAGGAGCAGATCTACTCCCGCGTGCTTCCCCGACGTTTGCATGATTTTCTCGGGCTGCTCCCCGAATCGCTCTGCAATGCCGCCGGAGAGAAGCTGGTCAACATAATCGCACCCGACGGCCTGCCGCTGATGCGCATCGAAGCCCGTCTGCGCCCTGATGACAAGGTAATCGTCTTCTTCCTGGAACTGTCCGACACCCAGTTCCGCCAGCTGGAGCTCAGTTTCTGCATCATCCGCGACCCAACAGCAGTGCGCTACGCGGTCGATGTGAACGAGCGGGGAGAAAACAACTGGTTTGCCTCCCTCGGGCGCAATATGCCCGAGGAGTTGCGTGCCATGCGGGCGGGGCTGTTCCCGAACCAGACCCATCACGGCCTGCAGCTGTTCGTGGCTTTTTTCCCGTTGCTGGAGCGCTTCACCGATGCTTTGGGGCTGGAGATGATAGTTGCCGAGCCGCTTACCTACGACAACGCCATCCGCTACGAAAAATACGGTTTTGACTACCTGCGCGGTAAACGGCTGATGCTGGAGATCGACCGGGAGTTTCAGCCGGGGGGGCGCTATTTCCGACGCCTGGACGGCTCAACCCCCTTTCGGCAGCCAGGCATGGAAAAGACGGTCAGTGGCCGGAGCTGGGCCATACACGATGGTATCCTTGATGAACCCTGGGACGAAGTACAGATTTACCGCATGATCGGCGTGAACGCGGGTATTAACACATTTCCCGGACGGGAAGAGCAGGTACGGTGAACAGTTGCAGCGGAGGAGGAACATGGTGGCAGAAAACGTTACATCACGAGGGGG
>Ga0194061_1000297_pt1 | contig 30826 bp, 26 predicted proteins | sample SepL2221m_MetaG_FD_163423 | JGI IMG/M metagenome (GOLD analysis project Ga0194061, IMG submission 163423) | Anoxic zone freshwater microbial communities from boreal shield lake in IISD Experimental Lakes Area, Ontario, Canada - Sep2016-L224-21m | ecosystem: Environmental > Aquatic > Freshwater >... | reverse complement strand
TCCAATACCAGAATCTTTTCAGATTCATACTGATTCAAACATGAATCAGTGGGAATATTTACAGCATTTAACAAAGGAAGGAGCACAAAAGCGTTATAATGAAATTACGCCCGAAATACAGGAGCGTCTCGATTTTGAGTTGTTTACGATTCGAACCATGGGGTTTGCAGGTTACTTTTTAATTGTAAGTGATTTTATTAAAGCTGGAAGAGAAATGGGCGTTTTTGTAGGACCCGGAAGAGGTTCTGCTGCTGGAAGTGTGGTAGCATTTTGTATCGGTATCACTAATATAGATCCTATAAAATATAATTTGCTTTTTGAAAGATTCTTAAATCCGGATCGAAAGAGCATGCCCGATATAGATACTGATTTTGATGATGAGGGCAGACAAAAAGTGATTGATTATGTTGTAGATAAATATGGCAAAAATCAAGTAGCACAGATCATTACCTATGGTACCATGGCTGCGAAAATGAGTATCAAAGATGTGGCACGTGTAATGGATCTTCCATTGGTTGAAAGTAATATGCTCGCGAAGTTAGTACCAGATAAACCAGGTACCGAATTGCGTAGGGTTTTGCACGCACCTTTTACAATAAAAGAAGGTGAAAAATTAAATCAGAAATCTTTTGAGGAAAAAGAGGGCTACCAGCAGGAAGACCTTGAAAATATTAAAAAACTCAGAGAAATTTATGCAGGAACTGATATTCGGGCACAGGTTTTACGAGAAGCTGAAAGACTAGAGGGTTCTGTAAGAAATACCGGCATCCATGCTGCGGGGATTATTATTGCACCTCGGGATTTAACGGATTTGATTCCAGTTGCTATTGCCAAAGACTCACCACTCTGGGTTACACAAATTGAAGGAAGCACCATTGAAGAAGCTGGTGTAATTAAAATGGACTTTTTGGGTTTAAAAACCCTTTCTATTTTAAAGACTGCTTTAGAATTGATCAAGCAAAATCATAAAGTTATCATTGACCTTGATACCATCCCTTTGGATGATGAAAAGACTTTTTTGTTGTATCAACGCGGAGAAACAAATGCCACATTTCAGTTTGAAAGTATTGGAATGCAAAAATATCTACGCGAATTAAAGCCCGACAAGTTTGCCGATTTGATAGCTATGAATGCTTTGTATCGACCCGGGCCAATTGCCTATATTCCAAATTTCATTGATCGTAAGCATGGAAAGGAAGCCATCACATACGATTTAGCAGACATGGAAGAATATTTGGCAGATACGTATGGAATTACCGTGTATCAGGAACAGGTGATGTTATTATCTCAAAAAATTGCCGGATTTACTAAGGGACAGGCAGATGGTCTGCGTAAGGTCATGGGTAAAAAAGATCGAAAGACCCTCGATAAAATGAAAGATTCATTTTTGCAAGGTGCAATTGCAAAGGGCCATGCGATAGATAAATTAGAGAAAATATGGACCGACTGGGAAGCATTTGCTCAATATGCTTTCAATAAATCACATAGTACTTGTTACGCTTATGTGGCTTATGAAACAGCCTACTTAAAAGCGCATTATCCGGGTGAATATATGTCGGCAGTATTGAATCATGCGGGTGGTATTGAAAAAATTACCTTCTTCATGGAAGAGTGCAAGCGAATGGGCATCAAAGTTTTGGGACCAGACATTAATGAATCATTGAAAGGTTTTGCCGTAAACGCAAAGGGTGAAATCCGTTTTGGTATGGGAGGAATTAAAGGAGTTGGTGAAGCTGCAGTAGAATACATTATTGAAGAAAGAGAAAAAAATGGTTTTTATACAGACATATTTGATTTTATCTCAAGGGTTATTCAGAAGAGTGTAAATAAGAAATCCTTAGAATCACTTGCTTATTCAGGGGCATTTGATTGCTTTACTGCTTATCATCGTGCTCAGTATTTTAATATTCCAGAAGGTGAAAAGCTAACTGGGTTAGAAAAAATAGTGAATTACGGACAAGCGAAACAAGCGAATAGTATTGGCAATAGTAATACGTTGTTTGGAAGTATGTCTGCTGATATGGAAGTTCCCATTCCAAAAATCGCCATTTGCGATCCCTGGACATTAACAGTATTATTGGATTACGAAAAAGAAGTAACTGGTATGTTTATGAGTGGGCATCCACTCGACCACTTTCAGTTTGAATTAAAATATTATGGCATCACCCGAATCAATGATTTTAATGAGATCAAAGAAACACTTCATTTACAGCCAAACCCGGGTAGGATTATAAAAGTGGCTGGATTAATAATTGATGTACAACACCGTGTAACAAAAACGGGAAAGAACTTTGGATCATTTAGTATGGAAGATTATACAGGCAAAACTGAATTCCTGCTTTGGAGTGAAGATTATATCAAATTCCAAAACTATTTGGAAAAAGGACAAAACGTTTTGCTGAATGGAATATTCCGGGCAAAATACAATCGTCCTACTGAATTTGAATTCAAAATTCATTCCATGTCACTTCTTGAAACAGTAAAACAAACACTTACTAAGAGTATTGATATTACGTTAAAGCCATCTGCTGTAACCAATGAGTTAGTGAATTTTATAGATAAGAACATGAAGGACAATCCAGGCAAAACCTCTTTGAGAATTAATTTATATGAACCCAAAGAGAACCTAAAAGTAAGTTTATACAGTATGGAGAAGAGCTTTTTAATGAATGAAGACATGGCAGGTTATCTGTTAAACAACCCTGATTTAGATATCCATGTTGGTTTGGCAAACTGACCTGATGTCAGTATAACACTGCTGCAAAGTCATTAATCACAATGGTGGAAAAGTCAAATCAGCATAAACGAGTCTTTGGATTTATATTTGACAGTATCTAATTATTACAAATAATAAAAAATCAATAAAAATGGCTTTAGAATTAACCGATGCAAATTTTCAGAGCACTGTGTTAGACAGCGATAAATTAACTATGATCGATTTCTGGGCTGAGTGGTGTGGACCATGTCGCGCAATCGGACCTGTTGTAGAAGAATTATCAAAAGAATATGCAGGAAAAGTAAATGTGGGAAAAGTAAATGTTGACCACAATCCAAACTTAAGTGTTACTTATGGTATCACTTCAATACCAGCAATCTTGTTTATCAAAGGAGGTAAGATCGTTGATAAGCAAATTGGTGCTGTACCTAAAAGTGTTTTAGACAAAAAGATACAGGCGCATTTATAGTTTGCAGAAAAAAAACTTATATGAGAGGCTTCCTTGGGAGCCTCTTTTTATTTGTATCTACTTTCATTATTATTATTTCATTATCTTCCAAGCTGATTGATTTTGTTAATTGTATTACTATGGAACGCTTTCACGGCTTATTAGGGATCATTTTGATTTTAATGATTGCTTTTTTGTTTTCAAATAACAAGAAAAGAATCAACTATAGATTAGTTATTAGCGGTATCATCTTGCAAATAACCATTGCGGTATTGGTTCTAAAAGTACCTCCGGTAACCTGGTTTTTCCAACAATTGGGACACGGGATGGAGAAAATTGAAAAATTTGCAAGAGAAGGTGTTTCATTTGTATATGGTGGAATTATGGTAGCCGCTCCTACTGGTGTTCAGAATTTTAATCAAGGTGGTTTTGTTTTTGCTTTTAGTGTAACGGCAACCATCATTTTAGTTTGCGTATTAGTTGCGATCTTATATCATTTCGGTGTGATGCAGCTGATCGTATCAGTTATTGCAAAAGCTATGAATTTTATTATGCGTGTAAGTGGCGCAGAAGCTTTAAGCAATGTGGCAAGTGCATTTGTGGGCCAGGTAGAAGCACAAGTTATGATTCGCCCCTATTTAAGTTCCATGACGAAGAGTGAATTATTAGCCAGTATGAGTGGAAGTTTGGCATGTATTGCCGGGGGTATTTTAATTGTGTATGCGAATATGGGTGCCAAGGCGGAATACTTGCTAACTGCAAGTTTGATGGCTGCACCCGGTGCATTAGTGATTTCAAAAATTGTTTTTCCTGAAACAGAGGAATCACAAACAATGGGTAAAGTAAAATTGGAAGTAAAGAGTCCGTATAGCAATATCATTGATGCTATTTCACATGGCGCCAGTGATGGGATGAAAATCTCTATCAATGTAATTGCCATGTTAATTGGGTTTATTGCATTGATTGCATTTATCAACTGGGGAATGGGATTGATTTATCCAGGACTTACATTAGATTCTTTGTTTAGTAAATTATTTTTTCCAATGACTTGGGCGATGGGTGTACCCTCGGTTGATGTAGCAAATGCTGCTACATTATTGGGACAAAAACTAACCATCAATGAGTTTGTTGCATTTAATAATCTTACATCAAAAGCAGTTCCCATAGTTTCAGAAAAGGGTTTATTAATTGTAAGTATTGCCATCTGTGGCTTTGCAAATTTTAGTAGTGTAGGAATGCAAATTGGTGGAATCGGGGAGTTAGCACCAACCAGAAGAGCAGATTTAGCAAAATTAGGATTGAAAGCCTTACTCTGTGGTACACTTGCATCTTACCTATCTGCAAGTATTGCCGGAATCTTAATGTCATAAAATGAATGACTTTTAGCATTTAATGCTAGTAAATTTGGTTTATTTTTGCTAAAATTTTCAAGGCATGATGAATCAGCAATCTGGAATTGGGGCATTAGTAGAAAATGCAAAAGATGAACAATTAAAAGCTATTGGTTATAAAGTATTAAACAAAGAGCGCATCAGTTTTGATGAAGGTGTTATTCTATTTGAAAAGGGCGCTCTATCCTATCTTGGTGCACTAGCTAATTGGGTACGTGAACAGAAACACGGCAATAAAACTTATTTCAATCGAAATTTTCATATTGAGCCAACAAATCTCTGTGTTTTCAGCTGCAAGTTTTGTGCTTATTCAAAATTATATGCTCATCGTGAAGAAGGTTGGGAATTGAGCATTCCACAAATGTTAGATATTGTTAAAAGCTACGATAGTAAGCCAGTTACTGAAGTTCATATTGTGGGTGGTGTACATCCTAAAATGGATATGGCATTCTTTATTGAATTATTGAAATCTATTAAAGCTCATCGACCAGAATTACATATTAAAGCCTTTACTCCTGTTGAGTTAGATTATATGTTTCGGAAAGCAAAACTTAGTACGGAGGAAGGAATGAAATTAGCACATGAAGCAGGCCTGGATTCTTTACCAGGTGGTGGAGCTGAGATTTTTCATCCCGAGATTCGTACACAAATTTGTGAAGATAAAGTAGATGCTGATGGTTGGTTAGCAATACACGAAGCCGCACACAAATTAGGGATGCATAGTAATGCCACATTATTATACGGACATATTGAAAAATACTGGCATCGGATTGATCATATGGAGAGATTACGTCAGTTACAAGATAAGACAGGAGGCTTCAATACATTCATTCCATTAAAATTCCGGAATAAGGATAATGATATGAGTTATGTGCATGAATCATCTGTTATTGAAGACATGAAGATGTATGCTGTATCTCGTTTATATCTCGATAATTTCCCGCATATCAAATCTTATTGGCCCATGCTTGGTCGTCAAAATGCGCAATTATCATTAAGCTTTGGTGTGAATGATATTGATGGAACCATTGATGATACTACTAAGATCTATTCTATGGCCGGAAGTGAAGAACAGAGTCCTGCCATGAATACTGCACAACTCGTAACATTAATAAAACAGGTAAATCGACAGCCAGTAGAAAGAGGAACATTATACAATGAGATTCGTGATTATTCTACCATTGAATTAGCTGAGATCGAATCGAATCCTTTGTTGAACTAATACATTTATATCATTCATAGATCCATCAGCATTCAGGTAAGCTGATGGGTATATGAAATGCAAGTCCTCCATCTGAGGTTTCTTTGTATTTGCTATTCATATCAAGAGCTGTGTCCCACATGGTTTTAATGACTTTATCCAAACTTACTTTTGCAAAATCTGGTGAACTCTGCAGTGCCAGTTGAGATGCGGTGATTGCTTTGATAGCGCCCATGGTATTTCTTTCTATACAGGGTACTTGAACGAGCCCCCCGATAGGATCACAGGTTAAACCTAAATGATGTTCCATTGCAATTTCTGCGGCCATCAGGCATTGTTTTTGAGTACCGCCCATCGATTCGGTGAGCGCTGCCGCAGCCATGGCAGAAGAAACACCAATTTCGGCCTGACATCCGCCCATGGCGGCGGAGATCGTTGCTCCTTTTTTAAAAATGCTACCTACTTCAGAGGCTGTTAATAAGAACCGAATAATTTTCTCTTCCGTATATCCATCACAGAATGCAATAAAATAAAGTAGTACTGCAGGAATAACCCCAGCTGCTCCGTTTGTTGGAGCGGTTACGACCCTTCCAAATGAAGCATTCTCTTCATTCACTGCCAATGCAAAACAGCTCACCCAATCAAGTATATAATTAAAATTATGTCCCCCGCTTTTTATTAATGTTAACCAATTCTCAAAATCTGTATAGGGTTGATTGTTCAACAACTTTTTGTTTAAAGCAGCAGCCCTTCTTTTAACTTCCAAACCACCCGGTAATTCACCATCCGTTTTACATCCCCTGAAAATACATGCTTTCATTGCCTGCCAAATTTCCAATACTCCTTCTCTTGTTTTAATTTCTGACCTCCAGGAGGATTCATTTTCTAATACTACATCACTAATGCTCAAACCCTGCATACACCAATGTTGTAAGTCATCTGCTGTATTAATTGGAAATGGTAAATCAATTTGATCTTTCTTATTGGCCCCTTGATTTTCTTTTACAATAAATCCCCCACCAATAGAAAAATATGTGTCACACCAGGAATTGCCATCTTTTAATGCAACTAAAAAAGAAAGTCCATTTGGATGAAAACTCAGGCAATCATTTATTAAAAAATGAAGGTCATTTACTGTGTCAAATACCAATGGGATAGTACCACCTAATTTCAATTCCTTTTTTTCCTGAATAGCTTTTATTTTTGGAGTTATACTATTTACATCAATTGTAACAGGATCTTCGCCACAAAGTCCTAACAGAACTGCGATATCAGTTCCATGGCCTTTTCCTGTTTTAGCAAGAGAACCATATAGCATGATCTTGATAGATTGAACATCATTTAGATCAGCGCGCAGTTTAATTTGTTCTACACAAGCCAATGCGGCTCTCCAGGGTCCTAAAGTATGAGAACTCGAAGGGCCTACTCCAATCTTAAACATATCGAAAACAGAAATAGACTCATGTGGCATAAGGCATCGTTAATTGATATTCAAAATTAAGTGAAGATGCCGCTTCTGAAATTATTAAAAATTATTCAATAAAATGGGGAGAAATTTAGAGGAAATAAGGTTTTTAATACGAGATCTTTGAATAGTTTTTCCGAACTTCGCCCTCCAAATTAATTAGCACAATATCAAATACAAATTATGGAACTCTCTTCTCTATTAGACAGGTTTGCGGAACCAGAAACATTGAAAATGGCCAAATTGGGTCGTGAATTAAGAGCTCAAGGAATTGACGTGATTGATTTAAGTTTAGGTGAACCGGATTTTGATACCCCTCAGCATATTAAAGACGCAGCAATCAAAGCTATTAATGATAACTGGAGTCACTATACCCCCGTATCTGGTTTTCTTGATTTAAGAGAAGCTGTTTGTACAAAATTAAAGCGGGATAATAATTTAGATTATAAGCCTGAAAATATTGTTACTTCTACAGGAGCTAAGCAAAGTTTAGCAAATACTATTTTAGCATTGGTGGATGAAGGTGAAGAAGTAATTATTCCAACACCATATTGGGTAACCTATTCTGAATTAGTGAAGATTGCTAGAGGGAAAGTTGTTGAAATCAGAACTACTGTTGAGAACCAATTTAAATGTACCCCTGCAGAATTAGAAGCGGCCATCACCCCTAAATCAAAAGTGTTTATGTTTTCTTCTCCATGTAATCCTTCTGGAGCAGTTTATACAAAAGCAGAATTAGAAGGTTTAGCGGAAGTATTTCGTAAGCATCCAAATTTGATCATCCTTTCTGATGAGATTTATGAGTATATCAATTTTGAAGGGAAGCACGAAAGCATTGCACAATTTGAAGACTTAAAAGATCGTGTTGTTTTGATCAATGGTTTGAGTAAAGGTTTCGCAATGACTGGCTGGCGTTTAGGTTATATAGCAGCAAACACCACCATTGCTAAAGCTTGTGAAAAATTGCAAGGTCAGTTTACCAGTGGAACCTGTTCAATTGCTCAGAAAGCAGGCGTAGCAGCACTTTTAGGCGATCTTAAACCCTCTGTAGAAATGACAGAAGAATTTACCAGAAGAAGAGCTAAAACGCTTGAATTGGTAAAATCAGTACCGGGTTTTAAATGTTTTGAACCGCAAGGAGCATTCTATGTGTTCCCGGATGTTAGTTATTATTATGGCAAATCAAACGGAACGGAAACCATTAAAAATGCAGCAGATTTTAGCATGTATCTTTTAAATACTGCTCATGTGTCGTCTGTAATGGGAGATGCATTTGGAGAACCTCACTGTGTTCGTTTTTCTTTTGCCAATAGCATGCCGAATATAGAAAGAGCCTGGGTAAGAATTAAAGATGCTTTGGCTAAATTGAACTAATAATAGTAAAAAGTATTAAAAAAGCTTCTGAGATAATTCAGAAGCTTTTTTATTTATTTACTGATCTCTTTTTCTTCTAAGAGATAATCCTTTTTAAAATACCATTTCTCAAAATGATATTCAATTTTATATCCAACTACTAGTTTAGATGCTTCACTAAAATGTATCGTTAATTTGTATTGTTGGTTTTTAATCCCTTTCAGCCAAGATTCTTCTAAATGCTTATTTGTGGTATCCATTTTTGCATCACCAAGATAGTTATTCACTACACTTGAATCTTGCATCATTGGAATATTTCGCCATGCATATGGAATAGAAATTTTGGCAGCATTGGGCACTACATATGTAAACACAAAAACATAGAACAAGCATAATAATAGTAGCATTGCGCCAATGGAGATAAAAACAGTTTTCTTTGACATCTTTTTGAAATTTGAAATAAAAACTAAAACAAACTGCTATCAAACCCATAATCCCTTTCTACCAAACATATCCTGGTTTTATAAGAAGTATACCATTTATCTCTTCCCATTTGCTGTGCCACTAAATGTTCTGAAACAGATTTCCAATTTTTAATGGCTTCCAAACTATTCCAGTAAGAAACTGTGATACCAATCGTATTTCTGGCAGACTCATGGCCCAAATAACCGGATTGTTGTTTAACAAGTTCATTCATTTTTTCTGCCATGATGCCATACCCTTCTGAATCATCTGCGGCTATTGAACTAAATATTACTGCATAATAAGGAGGTTTGGGTGTGGTGGCAATCATAATCCAATAAATTTATTGTGTAAATCAAGTACTTGTTGCGTAAGCATTTGTTGATCGTCGTTGGTTATTACAAAATCACATAGTTTCATTTTAATGGTATCTGATACTTGTCTATCAATTCTTTCTAATACCTCATTTCTGTTTAAACCATCCCTTTTCATCACTCTTTGTATACGTAAAAGTTGTGGTGCAAATACTCCTATCACATAGTCTAACCCGGCTCCGGCACCAGCTTCAAATATGAGTGCTGCTTCTTTAATAGCATAGGGTGCTTTTTGTTCTACAAACCAATCCTCTGCAAATTGTAAAGTTAAGGGGTGCACAATTGCATTCAGGATATTCAACTCGTATGGATCCTTAAAAACTTTATTAGCCAACCATTTTCTATTCAAATGACCACCTTCAAAAATAAGTGCCCCAAAATGATCTATCAATTGCGCTCTCAGTACCAGATCATTTTCCATCAAATCTTTAGCAACAGTATCAGCATCAAATACAGGTATACCTAATACTTTAAAAATATTAGCTACGGTAGATTTACCACTTCCTATTCCTCCTGTTAGTCCGATTTTGAGCATAAAAAATCCGAAATTCGATTACTCGAATTTCGGATATAAGAATTGTAATAAAGAATTATTTCTTCTCAACCTCTGTTTTATTGATGGCAGCAGTCCATTCCATACTAATAGTAGATTTTTCTATCTTCAAATAGCTACCAGGACTCACTTCTAATTGCAGCGTTCCGTCTTCATTAATTTTATTGATTGTACCATGAATACCCGCTATAGTAACAACTTTGCTACCTTTTTGCATATCCTCGATAAATTTCTTTTGTTCTTTTGCTTTTTTTGCTTGAGGACGGATCATAAATAACCAGAATACCAATATGATGGCACCCATCATTACCAACTGCACCATACCACCGCCCTGCTGTGGATTACCTGCTAATAAAACTGAATTCAAATACATTTTTTTTATTTTTATTTTTAATAAGACGTTTGCAAATAAACAAATTTTATATTAAAGCTTCTTTGAAGAATTAGCTGCTGCATTTGCAGATTCAATAATCCCAGTAAAAATCAGGGTTTTATTGATGCCATTTTTAGAATTTGTAGTCACAAAAATACTCTTCCTAACTTCTCCTGGATGTGCTTTATTGCTATCAAATGAACCCATTACAAAACCAACACCACCTGGCGGAATGGCTTCTTTTGTATAATCTGGAACCGTGCAACTACATCCAGCTTGCACATTGGAAATTGTCAAGGGTTTATTTCCAATATTGCGCATTCTAAAAGTAACAACTTTGGTTTCCCCAATCGGGATCGTTCCAAAATTAACGATGGTATCCAACCATTGGATCTCCGTAAAATTACTTGAATCTGCTGCTGAATATGGATTTAAATGAATAACTGGACTTGGGTTTTTGCAAGCAAAAATCACAAGCATAGAACCAATTAATAATAGCCCAATGAATGATTTCATTTGATTATGATTTGTTTTTAAAGTTTACTTTATGAATTTCTCCTTTATCCATAAACTCTTTATGGATATTATCCAGAATTCCGTTTACAAATTGACCACTTTGAGCGGTACTGTATTCTTTTGCAAGATCAATATACTCGTTAATGGTAACTTTTGTGGGGATGGTGTCGAAATATAATAATTCACAAACACCTAACCGCATCAGGATCATGTCCAGCAAAGCAATTCTCTCCGCATCCCAATTTTTCAACTTTGGCTTGATGAGCTCAGCCGTATATTCTTTTTTTTCTATGGTAGTAGTTAAAAGTGTTTTAGCAAATTCCCATTTTTCAGCTCCAATCATCTGCTGTAAATCATAACTGGCGGGCTTATGAAGATAATTAAGTACTAGTTGATCCATCATTTCGGCGTCATCATCCCAGTTTGAATATAATTCTTCAATATGGTTGATAAAGTCCTCATTAGGAAGCATAAATGCTGTAAATATAAGTTTCAAAATTTCCTTTTCCTTACTCTTATCCCTGCTTAGTTCATGGATATAGGATGTATATTTTTCACTTTTTGCAAGTTCTATATACACTTTTTTCAAAAGATCTCGATCAATTTTCAAGGATGGTTTATATTGTTCGATGGCTTTTTTATAGCTATCGGTCTCCAATATCTGCCATAAAATTTCGTTTCCTGCAATCTTAATATTTACGTTTAAATCTTCTTCTGATGGCAGATTTTTGGCTGCCCTAAATGCGGAACTAGTTTCCGCATATCTAGCCACTTCTGTAATGAAATAAATGAGATAAACAAACAGGTCGCTAGTTTGGTCAAGATGCTTCTGTAACTGGCTGACAGGGTTTTTAAATGATATCGGACTATGGCCTGACTCTATCATGTACAGTAACTGCATTACTTTAACACGAATATTTCTTCTACTGATCATTGATAAGAACTTATTTTGGGAGCCGCAAAGGTATTGGTTTCGAACCTCCTTTCAAAATGAAAATGGTTTCTATTTTACAATATTGGCTTGATTTTAAAGCAATTCGATTCATCCTAAGAACTGGCAACCTCCATTTTTATGAAAAATTGACACAGCCATTTCCCAAAACTTACCCATCTTTGCGCCGTTTCTGACAGTCTATGTATAAGCTTTGCCCTAACCTGATAGGTTTCTGAAAATTTGACCTAATTCTTCCTTATGGCATAATTATCGATGACATACAGTACATTTTACTCAATCAATTAAAAAACCTATAAACACATGGCTAAAAAATTGCAAGTTACTCCGCTTCACGACAGAGTAATCGTTAAGCCTGCAGCTGCAGAAGAAAAAACTGCTGGTGGAATTATTATTCCAGATACTGCTAAGGAAAAACCTCAACGTGGAATCATTGTTGCAGCAGGAACAGGTAAAAAAGACGAACCAATGACCGTAAAAGTTGGTGACAATGTTTTGTATGGCAAATATGCTGGAACAGAAATCACTATTGAAGGACAGGATTTGTTGATCATGAGAGAAAGCGATATTCTGGCGATTGTTTAAAGCGTATTTCAAGTAGGAAATTAAATTCCTTATTTGTTCTACAATTTCAAAAATTCCAAAAAATAAAAATATTATGGCTAAACAGATTTTCTTCGATATCGAAGCAAGAAATAAAATGAAAAAAGGCGTTGACACTTTGGCTAACGCTGTTAAAGTAACGCTTGGACCAAAGGGTCGCAATGTGGTTATTGAAAAAAAATTCGGTGCGCCACAAGTAACTAAAGATGGTGTTACTGTAGCAAAAGAAATTGAATTAGAAGATGCTATTGAGAACATGGGTGCTCAGATGGTGAAGGAAGTGGCTTCTAAAACAGCGGATATTGCTGGTGATGGCACTACAACTGCAACTGTATTAGCTCAGGCTATTATTGGTGAAGGTTTGAAAAACGTTGCTGCAGGTGCTAATCCAATGGATTTAAAGCGTGGTATTGATAAAGCAGTTGCTAAAGTAATTGAAAGCTTAAGAGCTCAATCACAAACTGTTGGAACCGATACTAAAAAAATCGAACAAGTTGCTACTATCTCTGCAAACAGTGATAGCGAAATTGGCAAGTTGATTGCGATGGCAATGGCTAAAGTTGGTAAAGAGGGTGTAATTACTGTTGAAGAAGCAAAAGGAACTGACACTACAGTTGATGTAGTAGAAGGTATGCAATTCGACCGTGGATATATCTCTCCTTATTTCGTTACCAATAGCGAAAAAATGGAAGTTGAATTACAGAATCCTTATATTCTGATCTACGATAAGAAGATCAGTGCTATGAAAGATATCCTGCATATTTTAGAGAAAGTTGCTCAAACTGGTCGCCCGTTAGTGATTATTGCTGAAGACTTAGAAGGTGAAGCATTGGCAACATTGGTAGTTAATAAATTGCGTGGTACTTTGAAAGTAGCTGCAGTTAAAGCTCCTGGTTTTGGTGATCGTAGAAAAGAAATGCTGACTGATATTGCTATCTTAACTGCAGGCACTGTAGTTAGTGAAGAACAAGGTTTCAAATTAGAGAATGCAGACCTTACCTATTTAGGTCAGGCAGCTTCTATTACAATCGATAAAGACAATACAACTGTTGTTGGTGGTAAAGGCAAAAAAGCTGATATCGTTGCACGTGTGAATCAAATCAAATCTCAAGTAGAAAATACTACATCTGATTACGATCGCGAAAAATTACAAGAGCGTTTGGCTAAATTAAGCGGTGGTGTTGCAGTTCTTTATGTAGGTGCTGCTACAGAAGTTGAAATGAAAGAAAAGAAAGACCGTGTTGATGATGCATTACATGCTACACGCGCTGCTGTTGAAGAAGGTATTGTACCTGGTGGTGGCGTTGCTTATATCCGTGCAGTTGAATCTTTGGAAAAACTGAAAGGTGCAAACCAAGATGAAACAACAGGTATACAAATCATCAAACGTGCTATCGAAGAACCATTACGTCAAATCGTTATCAATAGCGGTATTGAAGGTTCTATCGTAGTTCAAAAAATCAAAGAAGGTAAGGCCGATTTTGGTTTTAATGCACGAACTGAAGTTTACGAGAACCTGTTTAAAGCAGGTGTTATCGATCCTACTAAAGTTACTCGTGTAGCTTTAGAAAATGCAGCATCTATTGCAGCCATGTTGTTAACAACAGAGTGTGTGATAGCTGACAAACCAAAACCAGAATCTCCATCTCATGGTGGTGCTCCTGATATGGGTGGCATGGGTTATTAAATAAAACAAAGTAGGTAACTCCTACTGAAAATATAAAAGCCGTTGAATTTATTCAGCGGTTTTTTTTTGATTTTTTAGAATTTTGAATTTTGAATTAGTATTTAATTTTGTAATACCCCATTACAATATATAATTGCGCCAATCCATAAGTGAGCATCACAAAAATATCAAAAGAAGGATCTTGCAAATTGAATTTGTTGATCGCTAATAATCCATCAGACAAAACAAATAATACAGCCCCTGGAATAAAATAATGAATAGCAGCATGATTGTATTCAATCGATTCCGCAAGGTTCGCAGAAAGAATGGTCATGGTTGCTATTAAGAGCATATACACTATGATAGGAATAAAAAAAGTACCCGCATTTTCTTTGATAATAAATACAATAAATGAACAGGTAACAGATAAGATCAGTAGTGCTATTTTGGCAAATTTTGCCTTTTTAATACTCATACTATTTAGTGTATAAAAATAAATACCATTGCTAATATGGGTGATCATAAATCCAAGCATCCCAAAAAGAAAAAACTGGGCGCCATCAAATGCTAATAATACATCACCAGAAAAAGATCCTATTAAAGCAATGATGGGAAGAAGAAATGTTTTACTACCCTTATTTCCTGAAAAATTTAGCGTAAACAAGAGCATTAAAAATGGAACTAATAAAAGCTTGGAATAAAAACGCCAATCATTTAGTTCAAAAAATATAAAAAAACAGTGTGCGAAAAGTATCAGGAGATATAGTAATATCCCTCTTTTCTTAAGAAATTCCATGGCTTGAATCGATTTGGCTAAAATAAATTTAGCCTAAAGAAAAGTTAGATTAACGTTTTGGGCCATTTATTTCTACAGGTTTTAGTAATATTGCGACATGCCGAAAGAAGCTGATAAGGATTTTTTTGAAAGATGGTCTGCCCAAAGAGATAGTTATAAAAATGCTGCTCGACCATTTTTTATAGGATTATCCGCCGGAATTAGCATTGGAATAGCCATTTTATTGTCGATTTACCTTGGTTGGTACCAAAGAGCAAATATGGAATTAAATAATAATCTGAACCCCTTTATTTTTTTAATTGCCATTATCGGGATTTCTATTTTTATGGCATTTATGTATCGGAATTACCAATGGGAAAAGAACGAACAACGATATTTATCCATTTTAGCAAGAAAGAAACAAACAGAAATCCATCACTAGATGCAGCCTAAAAGCATAAATATGCGTCTTAACACCTAAACCCCAACATGAGAAAACTGATTTTCGTATTACCGGTATTTTTATTAGCTGCTTTATCCTGTGGAAAAACAAGTACTTCAGGTTGTACGCCAGCTACTGTAGCTTCAGAACAAACGGCGCTGGTAAGTTACTGCACCACCAACACCATCAATTATACAGCACACAGTTCTGGAATATTATATGAAATTGTAAATCCTGGAACAGGAAATACCCCTACTTTAACTTCACGTATATTTATTACATATACTGGCAAACTATTTAATGGTACGGTTTTCGATTCACAAAGTAATGCCACTTTAACTGGTTGGACATTGAACTCCTTAATAGATGGTTGGAAAATAGGACTTCCATTGATAAAAAAAGGTGGACATATTAAATTAGTCATCCCATCATCATTGGCATATGGATGTGTTGGATCGGGTACCACTATTCCTTCAAATACACCTCTTTTCTTTGATATTAGTTTAGTTGACGTACAATAAATAGGAATCTGCCTTAATTAAGGAGGTCTCAGAGCTAAAAAATGGGCACAAATAACAATTTGGGCTCGTTTTTTAGCTTTTTTTGCCTTATTACGATCCTTCCTAAACCAAACTATTCACAGGAAGGAATTATTCATTCCCATTCCCCTATCTTTGCCGCTCTAAAAAAAATTGTAAACCGTTACTTATATGCAACTTAAAGGTTTAGTGCGCTTCTTTGCCATTGCTCTGATTTTGATCTGTCTGTATCAATTGTCCTTTACATGGATTGTTCGTAACCACGAATCTAACATGGAAGCCAAGGCTGATATTTGGATGAAGCAATTTGCAAGCCCAGAACAGAAATACCCTTCAAACAAAGAACAACAATCTGTTTACACAGATAGTCTGAAAGAATTAAAGAAAGAACGATTAACTCGTTTGCTCGACAGTACGAAAGATGTTAGCCTCGCTTTTGGTTTTACCAATTATAGAAGTGCTAAAGAAAAAGAGTTATTGTTAGGTCTTGACTTACAAGGAGGAATGAGTGTAACGATGGAAGTTGGTTTGAGCGACTTGCTTAAATCACTTGCTAACTACACTAAAGATCCTGTCTTCACGAAGGCATTGGATAAAGCTGTGGTAAGAAAAGCGAATAGTGGAGCTGATTTGATTTCTTTGTTTAAAGAAGAGTTATTGTTAGCAAATCCTCAGGCAAAATTGGCGCCTTATTTTGCAACCAGAAGTAACGGAAAAGTTAAGTTTGATGATAGCGATTCTAAAGTAACAGAATATTTAAGAGAGCAAGCTACTTCAGCTTTCAACAATACCTATCGTATTCTTCGTACTCGTATAGATCAGTTCGGAGTTTCTTCTCCAAATATCAATCCTGATCCTGCTAAAAGTATTATCAATATTGAATTAGCTGGTATTAATGATAAAGAAAGAGTTCGTAAATATTTACAGGCAACTGCAAACCTGCAATTCTTTGAAATGTATACTTTGGAAAGCAAAGACGTTCAAAGTGGCATCGTTGCTGCTGATAAAGCTGCACAAGAATATTTAAACGGAATTAAATCTACTGATACTGTTTCTACAAAAATAGATACAACCAAAAAAACTGCAATTGTAGCTGCTAAAACTGCAGACACTTCAAAAACAGCCACTATCTCAACGATCGCTGCTGATACTAAATCTGCAACAGCAAAAAAAGACACTACTAAAGCTAAATTGAATGAATCACCGATTGTTCGTTTAATTCAATTTGCTCAACCTTATCAGGGTCGTGGTGGAAAAACAATTTTCCCTTCTAATCTTGGATATATTCAAACAAAAGATACAGGTCGCTTAAATGATTTCTTAAGAATGGATATTGTTAAAAACAAATTCCCTTCTAACCTAGCGTTCATGTATGGCAAAATGGATGCTTCTGATGGTAAAACAAAAGATATCCTGATGCTTTATGCCATTAAAACATTAGATAATGGTCAGGCTGAATTAGAAGGCGACCATATCACTAATGCAGGACAAGACTATGATGAAAGAGGCAAGATTGCTATCAAAATGAACATGGACAAGATTGGTACCAATATCTGGGCTAAAATGACTACGAGAAACGTAGACAAACCAATTGCTATCGTTCTTGATAATTTTGTTTACTCTGCACCGAATGTAAATGATCCGATTACTACTGGTAATTCTCAGATCAGTGGATCTTATACTTTAAAAGAAGCACAAGACCTTTCTGAATTATTAACCAGTGGTAAATTAACAGCTCCTGCAAGAATAGTTGCAGAGCAACAAGTTGGTCCTACATTGGGTAAAGAGTCAATTAAGGGTGGCGCTATGTCGTTCTTGATTTCCTTTATTGTAATTTTTGCTTTAATGTTATTGTATTTCAACACAGGTGGTTGGGTAGCTAACATGGCATTGATTTTAAACTTATTATTTACCATTGGTATCTTAAGCGCTTTAGGCTTTACTTTAACTGCACCAGGTATTGCTGGTTTAGTATTAACCATTGGTTTAGCCGTAGATACGAACGTAATTATATTCGAGCGGATTAAAGAAGAGCTTACTAAAGGAAAGAGTTATCAAAACGCCGTTAATGATGGTTATCAACGTTCATTGTCTCCTGTATTGGATGCACACGTTACTACCCTATTAACTGCCTTGATCTTAGCATATTTTGGTCTTGGCCCGGTTCTTGGTTTTGCCACCACACAGATCATCGGTATTTTATTGAGTTTGTTCTGTGGTATCCTAGTTTCAAGATTAATCACTGATTGGTATACAAATAAGAATCGTCACTTCGAATATTTCACTGGCATTTCTAAGAAAATATTCAAACACGCATCTTTTAAATTCATTGAATACAGAAAGGTTGCTTATGGTATTTCTGTAGTAGTTCTTATACTAGGTATTGGATCTTTCTTTAATGGCTTCAAGCAAGGTGTTGAATTTAAGGGTGGACGTAGTTATACCGTTAGATTCGATAAACCTGTAAAAGAAGAAGATATCAGATCTACTTTAAAAACAACTTTTGGTGAAGATGTAATCACCAAAACGGTTGGATCTGCTAATCAAATTAATATCACTACAGCTTATAAAATCACGGAGAGTGGTAACAATATTGATTCATTGGTGGAGAATAAATTATATACTGGTTTAAAACCATTTATACCTGAGACAGTAACTTTCTCAGAATTCGAAAGCAAATACAAACAAGGATCACAAACTGTTTTACCTACTATTTCTGATGATCTTAAATCAGGAGCTGCAAAAGCGGTAATCTTCGGTATCATCATTATTTGTTTGTACATCTTTATTCGTTTCCGCGACTGGCGTTATTCTTTGGGAACTATTTTCTCCTTGTTACACGACGTTTTCGTAACCTTGATTGTATTCAGTTTCTTCAAAAATATTGTACCGTTCCCATTAGAAATAGATCAGCACTTTATTGCGGCGATATTAACGGTAATAGGTTTTTCTATGAATGATACGGTGATTGTGTATGACCGTATTCGTGAAGACAGCAAATTGATGAAAGGTGTAGACAATGGTACCATCATTAACCGTGCCATCAACGAAACATTGAGTCGTACTATCATGACTTCATTAACCGTATTCTTAACCATCCTGATCCTCTTCATCTTTGGTGGTGAAGTAACACGTGGTTTTGCATTCGCTATGTTAATTGGGGTTATCACAGGTACCTACTCTTCTATTTTCGTAGCTGCTCCAGTATTGGTTGATTTTGCTAAGAGCAGACCTCTTGGAAAAAACACTGATGATAAGAAAAAGTAATTAATCTTCTATATTTTGAAAGCCCGTCCTGATTTTTCATGACGGGTTTTTTATTTTAATTAAAAGAAAATATTTTTATGATGTAATTTTAACATTCATTATTTTTGATCTGGCATAAGTTTGCAATGCTTTTCTATGAAAGTACTAAGCAAAAATATTACCCATTTTATCATCATAATAGTTGCTTTGCAATTATTAAATCTTAGTATATACGCCCAGGATTTTACTCCGCTATACAGTAATCAAGCAACTACTGAAACCAATATTTCAGAAACAGTCGTTGAATATATAGTAGAAGTTATAATGGGTCATACGAATGCATTTCCTGAGCAATCTCAGCACCATAAAGACCTTCATTTTCATAAACATATTGATTACAAAGTCATCAATAGTTTTATAAAAAGTAATAGCACTAAAGCAGCACTAATTTGTAGTAAGAATAATTATCAATTAATGGATTATTCATCTGTACCTATAGGTTACGTAGCTGATATAAACCCTCCTCCTCCCAAAGGGAAAATTTGATCTGACTGGCACTTTATTGTTCCTATTTTTTTTATCTTAAATTATCATACATGCATTTTGTTTTCAAACGAAAACCAATTTTGGTTATTTGTTATTTGATACTATTTCAGTTTTTAGTGAACTCAAAAATTGAAGCTCAGCAAAACTATCCAGATACAATAAGATTGAGTTTACCAGAGATGGAAAAAATATTCCTTGATAGCAATTTAACACTGCTTGCAGGACATTATGGTGTTGATGCACAAAAGGCGCTTATCCAACAAGCTAAGATCTGGGACAACCCAATGTTGAATACGGATCAAGTAATTGCTGCAAATGGGAAGTTTTTTCCCTATGGTAAAAACCCAGATGGTTCATATAGTGGACAATATTTTATTCAGATACAGCAACTAATTAAGACTGCTGGGAAAAGAGGTAAATTAATAAACCTAGCAACTACTAATGCAAAATTAAGTGAACTCCAGTTACAGGATGTTTTAAGAAATCTTCGATATCAGCTAAGATCTGATTACTATACTATTCAACAACAATTAGGAATTAAACAGATCTACGAAACTCAAGAATTTCAGCTTAAAAAATTGTTGACTGGGATGGATGCACAATTAAGTGCTGGGAATATTGCACAAAAAGATTACTTGCGAATTCAGGCATTATTAATTGCATTAGAACAGGATATCACAGAGTTAAATAAAGATTTAGAAGATAATCAACGTGATTTAAAAGTATTGTTGCAAATTAAAAATTCTGGTTTTCTAAAACCTATTAATAATGCAACATCTAGCCCTTTTAATTTACTTAACGCAGAAATCATATTTGATACTGCCAAAATATCTAATCCAAATTATCTGTTACAACAAACTCAAACTGTTTACCAACAGCAAAATTTGTTATACCAAAAATCATTAAGAACACCTGATCTTACACTTAGCCCGAATTTTGATCGAAATTCAAATTTCGCTCCAAATTATTTTGGATTAGGTATTTCAATTCCCCTCCCGATAAACAATACTAACAAAGGAAATATCAAATCAGCAGAATATAGTATCAAACAACAGCAAACCATAACAGCAAGTGCCGAAACTGAATTGTGGAATAATATTAATAGTGCTTATCATAAACTTATAATGACTATTAAACAAAACAGTAATAATCAGAAAGATTTTTATTCGAAATATCAAGCAATGTATCAGAATGTTTTACAAAGTTATCAAGGCAAACAAATTAGCCTCTTGGAATTTCTTGATTTCTTCAATGACTATACCGCATCACAACAAAGACTATTACAACAAAATCTGAATTTGCAATTAGCAAAAGAGGAATTGAATTATCATACAGGGGTTGACTTACTTAAATAATAAATACAGTTTACGTTATGAAATATGCATCTTTTTATACCATTGTAATTGGATTTACAGTTTTAGCATCTTGCAAAGAGCCAGAAAAAAAAGCAGAAGAATCAAAAATTGTTTGTGTTAGTGATTCTATGCAATCGAGAATTACGCTTGATACTGCTAAACTCAGTAATATCAGTAATCAATTACAATTATCTGGTGAAGTGGGATTTGACGAAAACAAAATAGTAAAAGTATTTCCTTTTAGTAGTGGACAAGTAATTGAAGTTAAAGTTTCAATAGGTGATAAAGTAAATGCTGGTCAGGTTTTAGCAATTATTAAAAGCGCCGATATAGCAGGTAATTATAGCGATTTAAAAACAACTTCATCTGACGTGGCAATAGCAAAACGTCAGATGGATAACGCAAAGTTATTGTTTGAAAAAGGGATTAGTAGTGAGAAAGATTTTGAAGAATCAAAGGAGAATTATCAGAAAGCATTATCTGCAAATCAAAAAATTCAGGATGCACTTAAAATTAATGGTGGCGGAAACACAAATTCAAGTGGTATTTATACTGTAAAAGCTCCAATTGGAGGATATATTGTTGAGAAAAAAGCGAATGCCGGAAACTTCATTCGCCAGGATAATACGGAGAATCTCTTTACCATTTCTGATCTTAAAGACGTATGGATTTGGGCCAACGTTTTTGAAACTGATATTTCTAAAATTCATGAAGGTTTTACAGCCATTGTAAAAACATTGGCTTATCCAGACAAAATATTTATAGGTAAAATTGATAAAATAAGTGAAGTACTGAGTCCAGATAATAAGGTGATGCGTATCCGTATCAATTTGCCAAATGAAAGACTATTGTTAAAACCGGAGATGTTTACGAATGTATTAATTGAGAATACGGAAAAATTAAAAGCAGTAAGTATCCCATCAGATGCAATGGTCTTTGAAGGCGGAAAGAATTATGTGGTTTTATTTAAATCTAAATGTGATTTAAAATTGCAAGAAGTTCAGATTTTAAAAACAGAAGAAAAAAGAAGTTATATCAGTAGTGGATTAAATGAGGGTGAAATTATCATTTCAAAAAATCAAATTTTATTTTATACTGCGATTCTTGAAAAACAATAACCATTTCTTTCAATCTTCAATTTAATTCGCATGAATAAATTTATAAAAAATATCATATACTTTTCTTTAAGACACCGATATCTCATATTCTTTTTTACAGGAGTTTTAGCAATTATCGGAGTTATAAGTTATAAGAATACCCCTATAGAAACATTTCCCGATGTAACCAATACACAGGTTGTGATTATTGCACAATGGCCTGGGCGAAGTGCAGAAGAAGTTGAAAAATTTGTAACCATCCCAATGGAAACAGTTTTAAACTCCGTGCAGAAAAAATCTAATCTTAGAACCACTTCTGCATTTGGATTAAGTTATACTCGTATCATATTTGATGATGATGTTGACGATGCATTTGCACGACAACAAGTGTTAAGCAGACTTGGTGGCGCTGATCTTCCAGATGGTGTAAAACCAGATGTACAACCACCCTATGGTCCAACAGGTGAAATTTATCGTTATACCTTAAAAAGTTCCACAAAATCAATTCGGGATTTAACTACCATTCAAAACTGGGTACTTGATCGTCAGTTCAAATCAGTACCTGGCGTTGCGGATGTGAATAGTTTTGGTGGAGAAGAAAAAGTATTTGAGTTAAGTGTAAATCCTAGTCTATTAAGTAAATACAATTTAAGTTCATTGGATGTTTATACTGCTGTAACTAAAAGTAATGTAAACGTTGGTGGTGATGTAATTGAAAGAAACGGTCAATCCTTCCTTGTTCGGGGTATCGGTTTATTAAATGACATCAAGGACATTAATAATATCATTATCACAAAAATCAATGGCTTACCCATTTTAGTGAAAAATGTGGCAGAGGTAAAAGAATCGGGTAAACCTAGATTGGGGCAAGTTGCAAGAGATAATAATACGGATGTAATCGAGGGAATTATTGTGATGCGTAAAGGTGAGAATCCTGCGATTGTTTTAGATAATATTCGGGCTAAGATTAAGGACCTTAATGAAAATGTATTACCTCGTGGTGTAAAAATTGATACGTTTTATGATCGTACCAACTTAATGGATTATTGTACAGAAACAGTTATCCATAACCTTTTAGAAGGTATAATTTTAGTAACAGCTATAGTATTATTATTCATGGCTGATTGGAGAACTACTGTAATTGTAAGTATCATTATACCTCTCTCGCTCCTATTTGCATTTATTTGTATGCGCATCAAGGGAATGAATGCCAATTTACTGAGCATGGGTGCAGTAGACTTTGGAATTATTATTGATGGAGCAGTTGTAATGGTAGAAGGTCTTTTTGTTGCTCTTGATAAACGAGCCCGTGAAGTTGGAATGGAAAAATTCAACAAATTGGCCAAGCTTGGATTATTTAAAAATGTGGGAAGCGAAATGGGAAAATCCATTTTCTTTTCAAAATTAATTATCATTACCTGTTTGATTCCAATTTTTGCATTTCAGAAAGTAGAAGGTAAAATGTTTTCCCCTTTGGCTTATACTTTGGGATTTGCTTTATTGGGTGCATTACTTTTTACGCTTACACTTGTTCCAGCACTTTCAAGTATTTTACTGCGCAAAAACGTAAGAGAAAAACATAATCCGATTGTTATATTCTTCGAAACAATTGTTTCAAGATCTTATAAAATGGTTATGAAATGGCCGAAAACAAGTTTGTTGATTGCATTATCTGCAATGATGCTTACTTTTTTTTCTGCTAAATTCCTGGGTACTGAATTTTTGCCTCAATTAGATGAGGGCGCCCTATGGGTAGAGAGCGAATTACCTATGAGTGTTTCATTAAATGAAGCAAACTTTATTGGTAATACGATGTCAGATATTCTTCATCGCTTTCCAGAAGTTAAACAAACACTTTCACAAGTGGGAAGAACCAATGATGGCACTGACCCTAAAGGATTTTTTAATGTACAAATTCAGGTGGATCTAAAACCTAAAAAAGAATGGCGAAAAGGATTGACTTCAGAACAATTGATTGATGAAATGGATAAGCAATTAACAAAATTACCAGGGATTGTTCTAAACTATTCACAACCTATCAGAGACAATGTGGAAGAAGCGGTTGCAGGAGTTAATGCCGCATTAGCAGTGAAGATATTTGGTCCTGATTTTAACACACTTGATTCTCTTGCTAAAGCAACTTTAAAACAATTACAAACAGTGAGAGGAATTGAAGATCTGGGCATACTTAGAAATTTAGGCCAACCCGAATTCAGGATTGAACTGGATCAAAATAAAATGGCGCTTTACGGAGTTAACATTGCGGATGCTGAGTCTGTAATTGAAATGGCTATCGGTGGTAAAGCAGCAACTACATTATATGAAGGTGAAAAAAGATTTGATGTGCGTATAAGGTATCAGAAAGAATATCGAGATGATCAAAAGAAAATTGAAAATCTAATGGTACCTGCAAGTGATGGCGCGAAAGTTCCATTGAAAGAAATTTGTTTATTCAAATCAAGTACAGGTCCAGCATTTATTTATCGTGATAATAACCAACGATACATTGCGGTAAAGTTTTCAATTCGTGAAAGAGACTTAGGAAGCACCATTGAAGAAGCTCAAGAAAAAGTAAATGGCAAAGTAAAATTACCTAAAAATTATACTGAGACATGGAATGGTGAATTTGAAAATCAAACCAGAGCTTCAGAAACACTGGCAAGAGTGGTTCCCATTTGCCTATTAGTAATTTTTGTGATTCTGTTTATCACTTTTGGAAATGTAAAAGATGCCATGCTTACTATATTAAATGTACCATTTGCTTTAATAGGAGGAATTCTGGCATTGCATATCACTGGTATCAACTTTAGTATTAGTGCCGGTATTGGCTTCATTGCATTATTTGGTGTATGTATCCAAAATGGAGTAATCCTGATCAGTGTATTTAGAAAAAATCTTGATTTAAAAATGAGTTTAGAAGATGCAGTTTATCAAGGTGTTATTTCTAGAGTCCGCCCAGTTGTAATGACCGCTTTAATGGCTGCCATTGGACTTCTCCCTGCAGCCATGAGTACAGGTGTGGGTAGTGAAACTCAAAAACCACTGGCCATAGTGGTTATTGGAGGATTAATTACTTCCACTATTCTAACCCTTTTAATACTTCCTGTTATTTATAGTTTGGTACACAGATTCATTCATAAAAGAGAAAATATGAAGCTGTTGAAAAAAATGGGCGCCGTTTAAGCCAAATGAAAACGGCCTTCTATGACGCAGTTAATGGCCGTTTTCATTTTTTAATAAATTTATAATAAGCTAAATTAATTTTTAGACGAATCTAAATATTATATTTGAGTATGCTAAAATTATATTCCACTATTATTGTACTATTATTATGTCAATTAGGGCTTACTCAAGCGGATTCATCCCATATTAGGAATCATAAATTGTCTATTCATGGACAAATAACTATCATACCTCAATATCATTTTAAATTTAATGCTGCTTATTCAGGTGATAATAGTCTGCAAACAAGTGAACCTACAAGAACTTCATTCTCTACTACCCTATTTTTAAAGTACAAACCCTTAAAATATTCTTATATCGTATTTAATCCAGAAGCTGCTGGGGGAAAAGGTTTAAGTAAAACATTGGGGATCGCAGGCTTTAGTAATGGCGAGGTTTACCGGGTAGGTGACCCTACTCCTAAACCATTTATAGGAAGACTTTACTGGGAGCAAAGAATCCCTTTAAGTTCCGAAATGGAAAAAGTTGAGGATGATATCAATCAGATAGCTGAATCTACAAACAAAGATTATATTTCAATCTTAGCAGGAAAATTTAGCCTGACTGATTTTTTTGATGACTCACAAATTAGTCACGACCCTCGAACACAATTTTTTAATTGGGCTTTAATGGGTAATGGAGGTTGGGATTATCCAGCAAATACAAGAGGTTATACAATGGGTACTGTAGTGCAAGCACTTTATAAAAATTGGGCAGTAAGAACTGCATTTACTACAGTACCAAAGGAGGCAAATGGTCCTGATCTTGAATTCAAATGGGGAAAAGCAATGGGATTTGTTTTTGAAATTGAAAGAAATCATCTATTTCAAAAATCAGCCACACATTATAGTACCATTCATGTAGGCTATTTCATAAACTATGCCCGAATGGGTAATTATCAATTAAGTATCAATGATGCCATTTCTACTTTCCCAGGTATTCCAGATATCACCAATACAAGAATGTATGGAAGAACAAAGTGGGGGTTTTATGGCAATATTGATCAGGATTTGGGAAATATTCACCTATTTGCCAAAGCAAGTATTAATGATGGTAAAAATGAAAGTTGGGCCTTTACTGAAATTGATAAAAGTGTTACCACAGGAATTCAATTTGATGGTGTTTTATGGAAAAGATTGCAGGACAAATTTGCATTTGCCTATATCAACAATAATTTATCAGCCACGCACAAACAATATTTAGAAAAAGGCGGTTATGGTTTCCTGATAGGAGATGGGAAATTAAACTATGGTGCTGAACAAATCATTGAAGTTTATTATGCTTTGCATGTAACAAAGCAAATATTCATAAGCCCTGATTACCAATTTGTGATCAACCCTGCTTATAATAAAGATCGAGGCCCGGTACATATTATCGGGTTAAGATTGCATACAGATTTCTAAAAAAAAACCACTCGAAAGTGGCGAATAATGATTTATTCTAAGTTGCTATACTGCAAAAGAAGTACCACATCCACAAGTACTGCTTGCATTTGGATTTGTGAATGTAAACCCACGACTATTTAAACCCCCTTTCCAATCTACTTCCATACCGTATAAATAAATCTGATGACTTTTATTCATAATGCAATCAATCCCTTCAATCTCAAAAACTTCATCACCTTCCTCCTGCTTGTCAAATCCTAACACATAAGTCATTCCACTGCAACCACCTCCTTTCACTCCTACTCTTAATTTTTGAGTGGCATCAAATCCTGGCTCCTCAATCAATCTTTTAATTTCTTCCACTGCTCCTGATGTGAGTTTGACTGGCACAATTACTGCTGCTTCCATAATTTGTATTTATGAGGCAAATTTACAATCATTCTGTTTCAAAATTGTTAAGTATGTTTTCGATAACTGGAAATTCATGGTTCGAGGCTGCTTTATCCTATTTTTGCTGAAATTTGGGATATGTTAGATACGACAATGTTTTTTACCATTTTGATCGGTGTTTTAATTGCAGGATTAGCCGGATGGCTGATCTTTTTACAAAGAAAGATATCGGCTGCCGAGAAATCAGCTAATACTCAGCACAGTGGTTTACAATTACAGGCATATGAAAGATTAACAGTTTTAGCAGATCGGATTGCCTTACCCAATGTAATTAGTCGTTGCAATATCTCAGGAATAAGTGCAAATGAGATGCAGGAATTACTAACTAAACAAATCCGTGAAGAATTTGAATACAATATTAGTCAGCAGATCTACGTAAGTCCCGACGCATGGAAATCTTTAAAAAAATTAAAAGATCAAAACCTTTTAATCATTAATCAAACTGCTAGATCCTTAACAGAAAACGCGAACGGATTAGAACTCAATAAAACGATTCTGCATTTATTATTGAATGATAGTAAAGCCGATCTTCACAACTTAGTGTCAGAAGCGTTGAGCTATGAAGCAAAGAAACTCATGTAATCATATTTAGATAGAAATAAATCACGCATAAAACTGCTTTCTTGCTTAAATTTGATAGAGGATCAAATGGATGTATCCTTCTACATCAAATGCAGTTACAATGAGCGAGAAAAAATGCTTCACGGACAGTGGTATTGAAATCAAGAAAGTTTACTATTCAGCACCTACTTCCAGTTATAAAGATATTCCTGGAGAGTTCCCATATACCCGCGGTGTACAGCCTGATATGTACCGTGGTAAACTTTGGACGATGCGGCAGTATGCAGGATTTTCTACTGCAGAAGAAAGTAATAAACGGTATCATTTTTTATTGTCGCAGGGTGTTATGGGTTTAAGTGTGGCTTTTGATTTACCGACGCAAATTGGATATGATAGTGATCATGAACTTGCAGAGGGAGAAGTGGGTAAAGTAGGTGTAGCAATTGATAGTATCGAAGACATGGAATTACTATTTGCAGGCATCAATTTAGAAGAAGTATCTACTTCCATGACGATTAATGCAACCGGATTTATTTTATTGGCATTTTATGTAGCGCTTGCAAAAAAACAAGGAGCCGATTTAAAAAAGATATCAGGAACGATACAAAATGATATCCTAAAAGAATATGCAGCAAGGGGTACTTATATCTATCCTCCAAAGCCTTCTATGCGCATCATTACAGATATCTTTGAATGGTGCGCGAAGGAGGTTCCCAAATGGAATACCATATCCATCAGTGGCTATCATATTAGAGAAGCCGGCAGTTCTGCTGTTCAAGAAATTGCTTTTACACTAAGTAATGGCAAAGCTTATGTAGCAGCAGCACTTGCAAAAGGGTTAGACATCAATGTATTTGGCAAAAGACTTTCATTCTTTTTCAATGCACATAATCATTTATTTGAAGAAGTTGCAAAATTCAGGGCCGCGCGTAGAATGTGGGCAAAAATAATGAAGGATTTAGGCGCTACCGACGAAAAAGCAATGATGCTTCGTTTTCATACACAAACAGGTGGCGCAACACTTACGGCTCAACAACCTCTAAATAATATTTGCAGAGTAACCATTCAAACGTTGTCGGCAGTTCTTGGGGGCACTCAAAGCTTACATACAAACGGATATGATGAAGCGCTTAGTTTACCAACCGAAGACGCAGCACGTGTGGCACTTAGAACACAACAGATTGTAGCTTTTGAAAGTGGTGCTACTGATACTGTTGATCCATTAGCTGGTAGTTATTTTGTAGAATCACTAACGGATGAAATAGAAAACAAAGCACTAGCTCTTATTGCTAAAATTGATACAATGGGTGGAAGTGTTAGTGCCATCGAGGCAGGATTTATGCAAGATGAAATTGCAAAAAGTGCATATGCTTACCAGAGGAATATCGAAAGTGCTGAAAAAATAATCGTAGGTGTAAATAAATTCCAAATTACAGAAACCAATAAAATTCCAGGTTTTAAAATTGATGATTCGATTAGAACAATCCAATCAGATAAGCTAAAAGCATTACGTAATAAAAGAAACAACCAAATAGTCTCCGAACTTTTACAAAAGATCGAGGCAACGGCAAACTCATCTGAAAACTTAATGCCAATTGTAGTAGAAGCGGTTGAAAACTTTTGTACACTTGGAGAGATTTCTGATGCTTTACGAAGCGTATATGGAGAGTATAAATAATTAAAAGTCAAAATTCAAAAGTCAAAAAAATATTGGGTTTTGAATTTTGAATTTTAACTTACCTTGAAACCTAGTATAACCAAAATTAATACATGAGAAAAGCTATCCTTTTTACTTTCTTTGCGCTTCCTTTGGCAGCAATGGCACAAATCAGTCCTTCTAGTATTGAAAAATATGCAAATGACGTAAACGACTCTGTGGTGGCATGGAGAAGACATCTTCATCAATATCCGGAATTATCGAACCGTGAAACCAATACGATGAATTATATCGTATCAAAATTGCAAGGTCTTGGTTTAGAAATTAAAGCGCCTTTTGCAAAAACTGGAGTTGTTGCCATTTTAAGAGGCGGCAAGCCTGGTCCGGTGATTGCATTAAGAGCTGATATTGATGCATTGCCAGTAGTTGAAAGAGTAAATATACCATTTGCTTCAAAACTAACGAGTGAATATGGTGGACAAAAAGTTGGTGTAATGCACGCTTGTGGTCACGATACACATACCGCTATTTTATTAGGTACTGCTAATGCATTAGCGAAAATTAAAAAAGACGTTCCAGGAACAATTGTTTTCTTATTTCAACCTGCTGAAGAAGGTCCTCCAGGAACTGAAGAAGGTGGCGCTCCTTTAATGATCAAAGAGGGTGCATTGAGTAATCCTAAAGTGGAAGCAGTATTCGGTTTGCACATTAGCTCTAACACAGAAATTGGAAACATTAAATACCATTCGGGATCTTTTATGGCTAGCTCTGATTGGTTTACCATTAAAGTAAAAGGCAAACAAACTCATGGTTCAATGCCATGGGGAGGTATTGACCCAATTGTAGTTGCTTCACAAATCATCACAGGTTTACAAACTATTGTGAGCCGTCAGGAAGACCTTACTAAAGCTCCTGCAGTTATAACAGTTGGAAAAATAACAAGTGGCGTTCGGGCAAATATTATTCCAGAGGAATTATTTATGGAAGGAACTATAAGAACACTGGATGCTAAAATGCAAAAGGAAATTCATGAAAAAATCAGAAGAACTGCCACTAAAATTGCGGAAGCTTCTGGTGCTACAGCTGAAGTATATATCGATACAAAAACATTAGTTACTTATAACGATCCTGCTTTGGTTAAAATGATGTTGCCATCATTAGAAACTGCTGCTGGCAAGGCAAACGTTTCGGAATCAACCTGGACAACTGGTGCCGAAGATTTTTCTTTTTATGGTGAAGTAGCTCCCGCATTCTTTTTTAATTTAGGAGGAATGCCTGCAGGAATGGATCCTAAAAATGCAGCACCGCACCATACCCCAGATTTCTTTATTGATGACAGTAAATTAGATGTTGGTGTTAAAGCATTTTGTAATATGGTTTTTGATTACGCAAAACTCAAGTCAGGAAAATAGCTTTTGAACATACCTTTTTTTAAAGTTCATCAGTTATTTCACAAATAGTTGATGAACTTTTTTATT
>Ga0194061_1000295_pt1 | contig 30838 bp, 28 predicted proteins | sample SepL2221m_MetaG_FD_163423 | JGI IMG/M metagenome (GOLD analysis project Ga0194061, IMG submission 163423) | Anoxic zone freshwater microbial communities from boreal shield lake in IISD Experimental Lakes Area, Ontario, Canada - Sep2016-L224-21m | ecosystem: Environmental > Aquatic > Freshwater >... | reverse complement strand
AATGATCAATCGGACTAAAGTGGCCTACAATCGCACCAATTCCGCGTCCAGCAGCGATTGAGGTTAGCGTTAAAGTACCGGCACCCATGATTCGCATAGTGCAGTAGCTATCAGCCAAATTTTCCAATAATTTCAACATTCCGGGCCAAGGTTGATAAGCCGCCAATTCGGTCAACACAACTTTTCCTGCCAGTGGGTTATCGCCTGCTACCTCAGTTCTCAATTTCAATTCTTTGCCATTTAGTTTGGCACCACGACCTGATCGCGCCTCGTAAATCTCATTGCGCCACGGGTCGATTGTTACGCCGATCAGTGGGGTTCGATTCAGTGCCAGCGAAAGCGACATCGAGGTCCATGGAATTTGATTGGCAAAATTAGTGGTTCCGTCCACTGGATCCAGATACCAGGTTGGGATATCGGTACGGCTTTCGCCACCTTGCTCCTCACCAACCAAAATGTGGCTAGGGAAATTGGCCGCGATCACTTCGCGTATGTGGGTTTCAATCCACAAATCAACTTCGGTAACCAAATCGGCAGGGTTTGCTTTGGTCGTCACCGTTCCTGGCTTCATGAAGTTGCAGACCATAATCGCCCACTTCGCGAGTTCGTGGGCAACAAGCTCAGCGCGATCTAGGTCAATCTCCTCTAGCTTTGAAATTCTTGGTTCTGCGGAGAAATCATGCTCTTCTTTCAAAGTTTGCTGGAGCAGTGCCAACTGGTTGGAAGTTATGGAGTCCACACCTATAGCTTTTGCCCACCGCATGGTGGGTTGATCATCGATCGTCCAAAGTGAAACTTTATAGCCAGCGTTATGAATGGCGTCGACCGCTGGTGCGCTCAAATACGAATAGTGCAGATTGATAAACTCAGGTTTAACTTCATCAAGCAACTCGTTAGGTGGCATGCCGGCTTCGTTCCAGGGCAATAGGATACGGGCCGACTCAGAGAGCGATCTGATGATTTTCATGCCGTCTAGCGCGCCACACCACGTGATTTGCGAACTACTTAGGCTTGATTCTTCGGCAACCTTAAGAGCCATCGCAGCGGGTTCAGCCAACTCCATATCGATCATGATTGAAACTTCGGTGCCGACAAACAGGTCAAGAACTTCGGCCAGGGTAGGTATCCGAACATCATCGAAACCTAAAACTTGAATCTCAGCCAAAGTCTGATGATTGGCGTTAGATTCTCGCCCCCAAAGGCGCTCAGTGGTGGCATCGTGAAGTACAACTACCTTGTCGTCCGTAGTTAAACGCACATCGATTTCAACTAGATCCGCGCCACTTGATATTGCTGATCGAATTGCTGCAATTGTATTCTCACGAAACCGGCTGGAATCACCACGATGAGCGCAGGCAAGGGTCATTGGTTATGCCGATCTAACGAGGTGGCCATCTTGATAGATGAGCGCTTTATTTATCCGAACATAGCCGATGTCACCATGCTTTGGAATCTCGCTTGAGAGAAAAGCTCGTAAAGCAACGTCATCACGCTTTAGATAAACCTCGTAGAAATGACCGCGCGGAACAACTAATTCGACCGTTGCTCTGTGGCCACCTGGAATCTCATTGTGGCTGAAGAAGACATCTTCAGGACGAATTCCAATCGCATCAGTTCCAGCACCTATGAGACCCCCGTTATAACTTCCTTCCACGCGATTTAACGAGCCGATGAAGTTGGCAACATATTCGGTGGCAGGGCGATCGTAAAGTTCTTGCGGTGTGGTGAACTGTTCAATTTTTCCAGCGCTCATAACTGCGATTCGATCCGAGATTGAAAGCGCCTCGTCTTGATCGTGAGTAACAATAACCGTCGTAATATTTAGGCGGCGCTGAAGTTCTCTGATGTCTTCGCGAACCTTGACGCGCAATTTGGCATCTAAATTGGAAAGTGGTTCATCTAACAACAAAATATCGGGTTCTTGAACCAAGGCTCTTGCAAGTGCCACGCGCTGTTGTTCGCCACCTGAAATCTGGCTTGGCCTCGAATCTTTGTGGTGCATCAGATTAACTAGTTCGAGTGCCTCATGAACGCGTCGTTCAATTTCAGCCGAGGCTAGCTTTCGAACCTTCAACGGATAGGCAACATTCTTAAATACCGACATGTGCGGCCAGAGCGCATAATTTTGAAAAACCATGGCACTTGGACGCTTTTCTGGTCCGAGATCGGTGACATCTTTGCCCGCAATGGTGATGTGCCCCTGATCTGGAATTAGAAACCCAGCGATCATTCTCAAGGTCGTGGTCTTGCCACAACCGGAAGGTCCAAGCAAGGAAACCATCTCGCCCTTATGCACCGTTAAGTCCAGATTATCGATGATCGTGCGGCCACCTAGAACCTTGGAGAGTCCATGAAGGATTAAGCCTTCACTATTCGGAGTCGTCATTTAATTTGGAACCCTTCTGCTAGCTGTCCCCCAATAATGTGCTTGCGGGCAATTCCAATGAGAAGCACGGATGGGAAGGCAAGAAGCAACGAGAAAACTGCTGCAACCTGAATCGGGTAGTTTTGAACTAAGGAATACATCTCTGTCGGCATCGTGTAAATCGAAGGAGCTCCAACTAAGTAAGAGCCTTGGGCCTCATCAAATGAAGCCAAAAAGGACATGACAATCGCAACCAAAATTCCCGGCATCGCTAGCCGCAAAGTAATAGTGAAGAAGGTCCGGATCTTCGAGGCGCCAGCATCGCGCGCCGCTTCCTCCAGATTACGAGGTATGGCAGCAAAGGCGGCGGCTGGAATCCAAGTCATATAAATGATGGTTCCTAATAACTGGATAATTACAACCCCGACAAAGGTTCCCATCAAATTCAAGGCGTAATACAAGGTAGCAATTGCCGCGAAGAGCCCGATCTTCGGAAATGAGTTTGCCGCGAACATTCCAATCAAGAAGGTCTTGCGGCCGAAATAGTTCAGTCGCCCGGCGGCGTAAGCCGCTGGCAGGCAGATCACCATTGAAAGAAGTACCACGATCGGACTAATTATCAGTGAGTTCTTGATCGCAGTTCCCAAAGCTGAGTCTAGAAATACTTTGCTCCACCAGTGAAAGGTCAAAGAATCAGGAAGCAGGTTTGGGTAGGTCCAATTGGTGGCAAAGGCATGGACCGCTAACCAAAGCAATGGACCCAAAATAAAGAGCGACATTAAGCCAATAAAAAAGTAGAGCGAAAGGCGAATTGGCATTGAAGTCTTCTGTCTAGTTCTTACTCTTGCCATCAGATTCGGCCGCTCTGTTTTGCGCTGCGAACATTGGCCCAAATGTAAGCCACGGCAATTCCGGAAGCCGCCATGAAGACAATGAAAGCCATAACTATTGATTGTTGTGGGCGATTGTAGGAACCGAAGAAATTCGAAATCTCCACACCTAACATCGTTGGTTGATTTGGTCCCAAGAAGTAAGGAATTGTGAAAGACCCCAAAATTCCGATAGCAGTGAAGGTGGCGGCAATGATTATTGGCGTTAGCGCCAACGGAATCAAGACGGTTCTGACGATGCGGAAGAATCCAGCTCCGGCATCTTGCGCCGTTTCGATTAGGGCGTCAGGGATGGATTGAAAACCGGAAGTCACCATCAGAATTGCAAAAGGCAGCGAGGTCCAGATGGTACCAATCACGATCGCGGAGGTCGTAGAAGTCAGCGTTGGAAAGTTGATTCCCACATGATGGAAGACCGTGCGCATAAAACCGTCGCCAGAATAGAAGGTGTGAATTGCCCATGAAGAAATTACAACTGGAACGAAAAGCGGTACCAAGGTCAGCGTGCTCATGATTGTGGCAATTCGGCCACCAACCATCCGTTGATAAACACCGATCCCCAAGGACATCACCAGAACTAGCGAGGTGGAGATCGCGGTAACTACCAAAGTTAAAATTAAATCTCCCGCAAAGCGAGCATCGTGAATTACATCGCGATAAGCAGCGAACGTTCCCCACCAATGATCTTTTGTATGAATCTGCTGACCAATAAGGGAGACAACCCGATTTGGACCGCTTGTGAAACCAAAGCTGAAAGTAAATCCAATCAGGATGGGGAGACCTACAAATGCAACCACCAGTAGGACGGGTGGCAACGCCATGGTAAAACCAAGTAGAGAGAGCCTTGGGGCTGTTTTAGCCTCAAGGCTCTCTACTTTGGTGCTAGTTGAACTCAATTAAGTTCGAACTACTTTCCTGGAACGATTGAAGCCCACTTGCTCTTCAAGTCATTTGCATTTGCGCTGAGGTAGCCAGCACGAAGATGCTGAATATCCACACCGGTAAATGCGGCAGTGATAACTGGATCCAACTTTGAAAGTGGGATTACTGGGAAACCATTCAGAGTTCCGCCAACAATCAGGTTCTGCGCGACTGGTGACAAAACCCAGTTTGCAAGGAGGCGAGCGCCGACCTTGTTTTGCGAGCTATTTGGAATGCCCAAATAAGAAGCGCCGCCAGTGAAGGATGGGTTGCTAATTTGAGTTACCTTGATATACGAAGGCATGGTTCCAGCCTTGATAGCTGAAGCAAACTGATCAGACCAAACTGAGCCCATATCAACCAAGCCAGTGGCCAAATCTTTTAGGGTTTCAGCGTTGTTTGCTGGGTAGGTGCCGTTTAGTCCGTAGGTGTACTTGTTCAATTGACGAAGAGTCTCAAGTCCCTGTGCCCACTTAGCTTGTAGATCGGGTGAAGCGGTCTGAACCAATGTTGTGCGATCGGCATCAGACAAGTACTTATCTACTACGGTTTGAACGAAGGCATAACCGGAACCGCCACCATTTGGTGCGTTGTAGGTGAACTTGCCAGGGTTAGCTTTGATCCAAGCAAGAAGATCATCCAAGGTCTTTGGTGGGTTTTGAACGTTCTTTGAGTTGTACGCCAATAGAACTGAGGAACCACGGTATGGAATTCCACCCTTACCGGCAGTCAAAACTGCCTTGTTTACATCTTTGATGTTGGGCAGCAAACCAGCGGTTGGACGATATAGAAGACCAGCAGCGCCAAGAGTTGTTACAAAACCACCGTCGATCAGGTCGACACCTGGGTTCTTATGTAGAACTGCGGCAGCGGTAATTTTTGCAGTCTCTTGAGCATCGTGATCGCCGTGAAGATCAAAGGTGACGTTAACGTCATAGCCAGGGAATTGCGTCTTAAATGCTGGAACCAATGTTTTGACCCAGAGGTCCTGGATATTGGTATCGGCAGAAAGGTAAACCTGGATTGTGGTGTTAGCAGCGTGGCTGCTTGGAACTGTGGTGCCAAGTGCAAGCGCAATTGAAGCTGCTGCAACGAGGGCCTTTACGAATTTATTTTTGAACAAAGTGCTCCTCCAAAAGTCTGAAGGACGAGACGGTTGCTTCGCCCTATGAGATCGGGGCAAACTTATGGCGAACGATCATGAGTACTGTGAACTAAAAAGTACAGTTAGGTGAACAGTGGGCTAATAAAACCACGCGGCGTCTACCCCCGAACTATTTCCAGACATCGTCCCCACGAAGTGCTGCATCAGAACCACCGTCAATGTAGATAGTCTGTCCGGTCGTGTGCGTATTCTCTTTGCTGGTCAACCAAGCTAATAAGTATGCAACCTGAACTGGCTTTAGGTAATAGTTCAATGGCATAGGCACCATAGAATCAATCGCCGCTCTAGCTTCCTTCGATGCAATCATGTCAGCAACCATTGGAGTTTCTACAATTCCCGGACCAACTGCATTCAAAGGAATACCGGCTTTAGCCCACTCCGGTTTTATGCACTCGCGCCGTACCCATCGGCTCAACGCGCGCTTGGTGGAGCCGTAAATCAGCGCCGAAGCTTCTGCACCTTGGTCAACTAAACCTTGCGCAATTTGCACGGCTTTCGCTTCATCATTTTCTAACATAGCGGCTACAAGCTCAGGTGAATTTGGCATTAGCGAAGCCATTGAGCTTGTGATAGCAACTCTTGGCGATGAGCTCTTTGATAGCGTTGGAAGAAGCGCCTGAAGAAATTCGGTAACGCCAAAATAATTTACTGAGACCGTTTTAGCGATTGGTAACGCCAAGCCAGCACAAGCGATTATGGCACTAATTTTGCCATCGCTTAATTTAATAACTTCCTTCGCGGCTGATTGACGCCCTTCAGAAGTGCTCAAATCTGCCGTGACATCGGTCTTCGCTAGATCAACACCGATTACCTTGTAATCGCGTTCTTTTAGTAATGAGTAGGTTGAGGCACCAATCCCGGAGGCGGCGCCAGTAATTACATAGGTTCTTGTCATGATCGGAGCCTTTCAAAGGCGAGTTTCGGCACGCTCTATGCGCGCAATAAGAGTCTCCTCTTAAAGTCAGCGAAGCGGAAGAGTTAGAGGTGTGACTTGCTAGGCACGGGCCGGTTTCATCGCCTTTGCGATCGCAATCACCGCGCTTGAAACTGCTGGGGTTACCGCTGGATCAAAGACGCTTGGAATAATAAAAGTGGCATTGAGTTGATCATCGCTGACACAACCTGCGATTGCAATGGCCGCTGAGGCAAGCATCTCATCGGTCACCTTAGAGACTCCAGCATCCAACAAACCGCGAAAGATGCCCGGGAAAGCCAAAACGTTATTGATCTGATTGGGGTAGTCACTTCGCCCAGTTGCCACGATTCGAGCGTGCTTGGCGGCTAGAACTGGATCGATTTCCGGATCCGGATTGGCCAAAGCCAAAACAATTGAATCTGGCGCCATCGCGGCAACATCGCTCTCTTTGAGAATATTTGGTGCGCTCACGCCAATAAACACATCAGCACCGACTAGCGCCTCGCCCAAGGTGCAGTTTCTACTCTCGTGATTTGTGTTATCAATTAACCAACTGCGCATGTCATTTGCGCGGGGCGAATCCTTATGAATCGAACCCTTTGAGTCAAAAGCAATGATGTGTTTAGCGCCTGAAATTATCAATAATCGGATGACGGCGTTGCCCGCAGCGCCAGCACCACTGAGAACAATCCGAACGTCGGAGAGATTCTTCTTGACCAACTTTAAAGAGTTGATTAATGCGGCCAAGACCACAATCGCGGTTCCGTGTTGATCATCGTGAAAGACTGGAATATCAAGAAGCTCTTTTAGGCGCGCTTCGATTTCAAAGCAACGAGGCGCCGAGATATCTTCCAAGTTAATCCCACCAAAGCCCGGTGCAATTAGCTGCACAGTGCGAATGATCTCTTCAGTATCTTGGGTATCCAAACAAATTGGCCAAGCGTCTACGTCAGCAAAACGCTTGAAGAGCGCTGCTTTACCCTCCATAACTGGCATTGCAGCTTCTGGTCCGATATTACCTAGACCGAGAACCGCAGAACCATCACTAACTACCGCGACGGTATTTCGCTTAATTGTTAAATGGCGGGCATCGGACTTGTCCTTGGCAATCGCCAAGCAAACTCGAGCTACTCCAGGGGTGTAGGCGCGCGATAAGTCATCGCGGGTCTTTAGTGGAACTTTTGAGCGGACTTCGAGCTTTCCACCAAGGTGTAATAAGAAGGTGCGGTCGCTGACATTGCGAACAATGATTTGGGGTGAGGCGGCCTTGATCGCATCGGTTATGACCACCGCGTGGTCGGCATCAACCGCATCGCAAGTCACATCGATTACAACGTGGTCTTGCAATGACTCAACCACATCGAGTGCGGTCAAGGTGCCGCCAGCAGCAGCAACCGCAGCCGGGATTAGCGAAGTCGGCGCAATACTCATATTGGTTTCCACGCGAATTGTGATGGCGTAGCCAGGACTGGTGCTCTTCATTGAACTCCCCGTTTTCGATTTATTACCCTTGTCGGACTTGATTAGCAGACCATCGTAGCCACGAGAACTTTTGGAATAATGAGTTCCAAAGTGTTCTCTGACACATGATCGTTACTAACCAGTAGAACTACTTGATGATGCCAGCCGCAGTTGCTCGGTGAACAAGTTCAGCGCGCTTTCGCGTATGTAACTTGATCGAAGCATTGTGGATGTGAAATTTAACGGTGCTCTCAGAGATAAAGAGTGAGTGTGCGATCTGCTTATTTCCCAGACCTTGCGCCGTCAGTTTTACAACGTCGAGTTCGCGCTCGGTCAACTGCTCAGTGACGGAGTGAGGGGCACCAAAATTCTTTGAAACTAGGGCGCCGATTCCCTTGCCAAAAGCGGTCTCCCCTTCCTGGACAGCTCTTACAGCTTTGATCAATTCGTCTGAGGTAGTTTGACTCTTGATCATGTAACCCAAGGCACCCCGGCGAAGCGCTTCAATTACAATTAACTCAGAAACCGAAGAGGCCAAGATCAAAATCTTGGTGTTTGGAAAACGTTCGGCCACGGTGTTGCAAACGAGTAGCCCTTTATTAGTGTCATCACCCAAATCGAGATCAATAATTAAAACGTCAGGCGCGTGCTCTTCTACTGATGCTAAAACCGCATCGTATGTTTTCGCCTCATCCACAATTGCGGTGCTTGGCGAGCGCTCTAAGATCGAGCGAATTCCGGCGCGGGAGATGGAACTGTAATCGGCGACGACAACTCGGGTTCGAGCCTGCGGGGCTCTCCTGCCCCTCGCAACATCATCGCGATTTGCTACCGAAATTGGGCTCTTGGTCACGGTTAGTACGGTATGACCCAAGGGGCTACCTGTCCATATGGCTAGTACTCATACCCACCATTTGGGTCTCATTCGGGTAGGAAAGTGTGATTTGCCTATCTAATGCACCAGCCAAGTCCTAACGTGAACCAACTTGATCGAGCAACCATGCGCGATCAAAAAGGAGAAAAATGACCATTTACGCACCTCCCGGACAGCCAGGAAGCGTTGCGAGCTACAAAGCGCGCTACGACCACTGGATTAACGGGCAGTATGTGCCACCAACATCTGGGCAATATTTCGAAAACCCCACCCCGGTCACCGGCCAAGTCTTCTGCGAAGTCGCTCGCGGAAATGCTGCCGATGTCGAGCTCGCCCTGGATGCCGCTCATGCCGCCTTTAAGAGTTGGGGTAAGACCTCCGCAACCGAGCGCTCCAATATCCTGCTCAAGATCGCTGATCGCATGGAAGCAAACCTTGAAGCCTTGGCCGTGGCCGAGACTTGGGAGAATGGCAAGCCAGTTCGCGAAACCTTGGCCGCCGATCTTCCCCTTGCCATCGATCACTTCCGTTACTTCGCTGGTGCATTGCGTGCCCAAGAAGGCTCACTGGCGGAATTGGATGATGACACCGTCGCTTATCACTTCCACGAACCATTGGGCGTAGTCGCTCAAATTATTCCGTGGAACTTCCCGTTGCTGATGGCAACTTGGAAATTGGCACCAGCGCTAGCGGCAGGAAACTGCATCATTCTGAAGCCAGCCGAGCAGACGCCAGTGTCAATTCACTTCTGGATGGATCTAATCAAAGATCTTCTACCACCAGGAGTGTTAAATATTGTTAATGGGTTCGGCGTTGAAGTCGGAAAGCCATTGGCATCATCTCGCCGAATTGCAAAGGTCGCCTTTACTGGTGAAACCACTACCGGTCGACTCATCATGCAATACGCCGCAGATAACATCATTCCCGTCACATTGGAGCTCGGCGGCAAGAGCCCAAATATCTTCTTCAACGATGTTGCTCGCGCTGATGATGATTTCTATGACAAGGCGCTTGAAGGCTTCACAATGTTCGCGCTTAACCAAGGTGAAGTTTGCACTTGTCCATCACGCGGATTAATCGAAGCCGGTATCTATGACAAGTTCTTGTCCGATGCAACAGCACGTACCGAAAAGATCATTCAAGGAAACCCTTTGGATACCAACACCATGATCGGTGCCCAAGCTAGCTCGGACCAACTTGAGAAGATTCTTTCCTACTTCGAAATTGGCAAGCAAGAGGGCGCACGAATTGTCACTGGTGGAACTCGCGCCGAACTTCCGGGCGATCTTGCTGGTGGCTACTACGTAACCCCAACAATCTTCGAAGGCAAGAACTCAATGCGAATCTTCCAAGAAGAAATCTTTGGCCCAGTTGTTTCCGTTACCAAGTTCGATGGCTTTGATAATGCCATGGAGATTGCCAATGACACGCTTTACGGCTTAGGTGCCGGAGTCTGGACGCGCGATCTACATTTGTCTTATCGAGCTGGTCGAGCTATTCAAGCCGGTCGTGTTTGGACCAATTGCTATCACGCCTATCCAGCACACGCTGCCTTCGGTGGCTATAAAGCGTCAGGAATTGGGCGCGAAAACCACAAGATGATGCTCGATCACTACCAACAGACCAAGAACCTTCTGGTCTCTTATTCACCAAAGAAGCTAGGCTTCTTTTAAGCCGTAGCCCTTCAATTAATAGGTTTGGAGCCATCATCTACCCATCCCGCGTCGATGTGAGCCCAGAAGCAGCGGAGTTTCTTCGCTACTTAACTGGCGTGCATGGACCACTGATGTTTCATCAATCAGGTGGGTGTTGTGATGGCTCCTCTCCAATGTGTTATCTAGCCGGTGAATTTAGAGTCGGCGGCTCCGACGTCTTCTTAGGTGACTTAACTATTGAAGGAATAACAGAGCCCATTAAAGTCTGGATCTCGCTCCCCCAATTTGAATATTGGAGCCACACCCACATAACCATCGATGTCGTCGTTGGTCGTGGTGGCGGCTTTTCGATAGAAGCTCCTGAAGGTAAACGTTTTCTAATTAGATCCCGGTTATTTACTGATGAAGAAACCCGAGCACTTGAAGGTGCGCCTATTTTGACTGGCGCTTATTGAATTCCTCATTAGTGGCATAGAGTAAAACCCTTCAAAGAGATGAATGGAAAACTATGACCACCCAGTCCTTTAACCCGCGCACAGGTAAAGCCTTTGGACCAGAAATTGCCGACACTTCTGCTTCGCAGGTTGAACTCATTATTGATAAAGCTGTTGCGGCCTTTGATAAATGGTCTGCCGCAACTGCGCTTCAGCGCGCCGAAGCGCTAATGGGAATTGCGGATGCCTTAGATGCGAATTCCACTGCGTTGGTTGAAATTGCGGATTTGGAAACCGGACTTGGCCTTCCACGCTTAACGGGTGAAATAGGTCGAACTACCTTTCAACTCCGAGAATTTGCGCGCACATTAATCGATGGTCGATTTATAAAGTCTGAAGTTGATGCTTTTGCAGATCTGCCGCTACCTGCCGGCCATCCGGAATTAATCCGATCTCTTTCTCCTCTTGGAGTTGTTGTCGTCTTTGGCGCCAATAACTTCCCCTTCGCCTTTAGCGTGCTTGGCGGCGATACTGCATCGGCGCTAGCCGCAGGTTGTGCTGTTATTGCAAAAGCACATCCATCACATCCTCAAACCTCAAACCAAGTATTTGCTTTAGCTCAACAGGTATTAGCAGCACATGGATTTAGCGATGCTCTTACGTTGATTCATGGCGTTGAAGCTGGAGTAACCGTCCTAAATTCTCCAAAGGTTAGCGCCGGTGCTTTCACTGGTTCTCGTCGAGGTGGACGTGCATTATTTGATATTGCGCAATCGCGTGAAACGCCAATTCCATTTTATGGCGAATTGGGAAGCGTGAATCCCGTAATTATTCTCAATTCAGCAATTACCGACGCGAGCGCCCTAGCTTCGGCATATTTGGATTCGCTTCTGCTTGGCAACGGTCAATTTTGCACCAACCCGAGCATCCTGCTCGTTCCGGCCAAATCGCCAATGCTCACGGAAATTGAGCGGCAAATATTGGAGCGGAAACCAACACCATTTCTCAGCCCTGGCACCAAAAGCGCCCACGATTCAAATCGTTTGGAGCTCGCAAAATTATTAGGAAGTGTTGTTGTTCATGGCCAAGAGATTAATGATGGCGGGCTATATTCGGCTCCTGCGATTCTGGTAACTAATGTTGCCAGCGTTCTCGCTCAGCCAAGAGCGCTAGAAATTGAATGCTTTGGTCCTACTGGTCTCGTTATTACATATGAAAACGTCTCCGAACTCCTCAAAATTATCGCAAACCTAGAAGGCGCTCTAACTGGATCGGTATTTTCGGCAACAACTGATCCCGACGCTGTGACTTTGTGCAGTGCTCTTGCCAGAAAAGTTGGGCGGCTCTCTTGGAATTCTTGGCCAACCGGCGTGGCCGTGACTATTGGTCAACACCATGGTGGGCCATACCCAGCTTCTACTTCGCCAATTCATACCTCGGTTGGATTGCATGCAATTGTCAGATTCTTGCGCCCAGTTTCCTACCAAAACTTTCCGGCAGAAATTGCCGCAAAACTTTAGCTTTCTTTTATTCAGCGAAGCTGGGTGAAACCAATCTTCGCCAATTCTGCTGGGCCGGCAGGTAGCAAACCTCAGACAGAATTGGCAAAGATTCCTGGGTTAAACAAAGAGTTACATCGCTCCAAGTTCGAAGATTTCGATGCTCTGCTTTCCGGCTTTTGCCGAGAGCAGTGGATGTCCCGTGGTCAAAGCCTGTGCTGACGCCAGGTTTGGGGCCTCGATGATGGTGTAACCAGTGAAGTTCGTAGCCTTTGCCGTAGAACCGTCATCGACTACTACGCCGCTGGTAGCAAAGGGCGCACCTTCATCAACCAAACCGGCACCAACTTTTCCAGCCCAGGCTCCCCAAGCGGCGCCAAACTCTGGTGACATTTCAACTTCATGACCGCGATAAAGATACATAAATTTACTCATCTATTTTCCTTCCGGTAAATGCGATTAATTGCTGAAGTGGCGGGAGCGCTCCCGAGACGGCTATAGCCGGGCCGAAGGCACCGCGGGCGCGGAAATCCTCGGAGATTATGCGTTTGGAGTTACTAAGGACGTAGTTGGCAACTACATCCGATATCTCGTATGGCTGATTCGTGGCAATTGCGATATCCCAACCATGAATCAATATTTCTTGTGCGATTAGCCCAGAAACTATGGGCGCTGGAAAAATAGCAAAGCGCAGATCGATATCGTCAGTTAAGCCTTGTAATCTAAAGGCTTCAATTGTTCGGGCCGCTAAATTAGCAAAACGCACCTCTGGAGTTAATTGGGAATCATCAGTTAATTCGAGCCCTAAGCCCCGAGTCAGATTAGAAACTGCGCGGTAAAGATGTTCAAATAACTGGCCAACATTCATCTCAGGGCAGGGCGTGGGTTTCTCAAAATCTGATGGAGTTACGTTGGCAAGTATTTGTTGGGTCGTTACTAAGACCGCTTCCAAAATGCTGAACGCATCCAAATTTTCAGGGGCATATTTCCACGGATCAGCAACATCCTGGCCCGTTGCGCTGTAAGCAACCAGCCGCGCCAAATAGTGATCCCAACCTTGGGCATGGCCAGCAGCTTGCTCTGCATTCAAGCCATCATGCACAAGTCTTAAATTGGTTCCGCCGCTGACTCCTTCGAGGGTGATCGTTACGATTGAAGCTCCGGGCGGCAAATCTGATTGACCCTCCCAGCCCCAACTAAGCGTTACTTTCTTTCCGGGAATTAAGTCGACAACATTTCCAGCTGCACTATGACCTGGAGTAATAGTCCAGCGATACTCCCCGCCTACCTGTAAATCGATGCGCGATGCAACAGTCTTCCATCGTCGAAGTCGTTCTGGTTGAGTAACCAAGTCATAGACCGCGTATGGATCGAGCGGAATAAAAACCGTTGTATCAAATGCCATTAGCGCACTCCCTTTTTTCGTTTTGGCACTACTTGTTGGGCATCAAGAAGTAGCAGATCTACCTCGTTTTGCCAGAATTGGTCTAAAAAGAATTGGTGAAGTTTTGCCATACCGCCAGTCTCAATTTGGTAAATTCGATTACGACCCACTTTGCGAGCACTAACCAATCCAGCCTCTTCCAATAGTAAAAGTTGCTGCGATATCGCCGAGCGAGAGACTGGGAAGGTGTCAGAAATTTCCGAGACCGTCAGCTCTCCCTTCGCCAACAGTTGCAACAGGCGGCGGCGTTGTGGTTCGGCAACTAATTCCAATAGGTCGGGCATGCGGGATAGGTTAGCCACCACTAACGCATTATGGCAAGAGGTTTCGCCTTAATATTTGGCAAATTTGAGAATTTGGACCCGGTCATCGCCTGACTAGAATCGAGGGGTGGAACTGCAGAAAATCATTCTCTATTACGGGTTTACCCCGATCTCAGATCCCGATGCCGTTCGCCTTTGGCAGCAATCCCTCTGCGAATCCTTGGGGCTAAAAGGGCGAATCTTGATCTCCCCTCACGGCATAAATGGCACCCTGGGCGGAGATATGTCCGCGCTTAAGAGATATGTGAAGCTGACCAAAGGATATGCCGGGTTTAAGAAGATTGATTTCAAATGGTCCGAAGGTCTGGGCAATGATTTTCCTCGGCTCAGCGTAAAAGTTCGCAGCGAGCTGGTTGCCTTTGGCGCGCCTACGGAGATTACCGTTGACGAAAAAGGTGTCGTCGGTGGCGGGGTGCACTTAAAGCCATACGACGTAGACAAATTAGTTGAAGCGCGGGGCGATGAAGTTGTCTTCTTCGATGGCCGCAACGCCTTTGAAGCGAAGATTGGAAAGTTCAAGAACGCGATCGTTCCTGATGTAACTACTTCACACGATTTCGTTTCCGAAATTGAAAGTGGCAAGTACGACCACCTTAAAGATAAGCCGATTGTTACCTACTGCACCGGTGGCATTCGCTGTGAAATTCTTTCATCAGTAATGATCAAGCGCGGTTTTAAAGAGGTCTACCAAATTGAAGGTGGAATCGTGCGCTACGGCAAGAAGTTCGGCGACCGCAGTCTGTGGGAAGGTTCGCTCTATACCTTCGATGCCCGCATGGCGATTGACTTTTCAGATGAAACAAAAATTATTGGAGAATGCGAAAAATGCGCAGCACCTACCAAACAGTTCTACAACTGTGCTCGAGTCGCTTGCCACGAACTTGTCTTACTTTGCGCTGATTGCGCCACCCATGATTCCAGCCGAAGTTGTATTCATGAAAATCTTCCACAACGAGATTCTGAATTGATTGGCTAACTAAACATTGCGAAAACTTGAGAGTTGGGTGCTGGTAACTCTCTTTAATTCAGTATTGATTCAAGCCAGTACTTATCTATCTCGCCCCATGATCACCTACAAGTTATTGACCATGCACGCCAACACCTTCGTGGTTGGAAGTTTCGGCGCACTCTATGCCCTATTCCCATTGTTACTGGCGATCCCATTGGGCCGGTGGATAAATCAATTTGGTGAAGGTCGGTTCATTTTGTATGGCACGGTGATGATTGCACTTTCGACCCTCTTGCTCATGTCAGTAACGGCAACATGGTTGATGGTGTTTGCAGTGGCAGCCCTCGGTACGGCGCAATTGTTATGCATGGCCGGCGCCCAAGCGCTTTTCGCTAACCGCAGCCCAAATGGAAATTATGAACGCTTCTTTGGGCTTTACACGTTTAGCGCCGCTCTTGGTCAACTGATAGGTCCACTTATTGGAACGATCGCAGCGGGCTCAAGTGGTGTACTGCCAAAATCAACTAGTCATGGGTTCTTTGCTGCGGCGATCTTGGCCCTCATTGGAATCGTGCCACTCTATAAGTGGTTGCCGATGTCACCGACTGTTGACGTGAGCGCCAAAGAATCTAAGAGCCAAATCAGTTTGGCTCAGGTGCTGAGCAATCCGGGGATGAAAACTGCAATGTTTACCAGCTTGGCAATCTCCTCCAGTGTTGACGTGCTTGTCGTCTTCTTGCCGGTCTTCGGGAAAGAGCGTGGTTTCTCGGCTGGAGCCATTGGAGTGGTCTTAGCTATTCGAGCTGCTACCTCCATGGTTTTTCGACTTTTCTTGGCGCCTATGACTGCGAAGTTTGGTTTTAGAAGATTGTTGATCGCTAGCATCGTGGTCTCTTCACTGGCCTGCATCGTGGCCACGACGGCAACCAATGTTCTATTCCTGGCAATTGTCATTGCAGTTGCTGGTTTTAGTTTGGGGTTGGGTCAACCCATGACCATGGCGTGGGTATCGCGAATGTCGAAAGACCCCGAACGTTCCTTTGCTATTTCGGTTCGATTAGCCGGCAATCGCTTCGGACAGTTCCTCCTACCTGCAATTGCTGGCGTTGTGGCTGGCGGCTTTGGTGCCGGTGCGGTATTTATATCTTTGGCGCTTCTGATGGGAAGTTCTGGCGTTTTAGCCCAGACAAAATTGAAGGAATAACTAGTTCACCAAACTATGAGCGCTCTCACTACATTGGCACTGAAAAAAATCAGGAAAAGCGCGAATAATGGGCGATATGAAGCGCGCGCTATTGATTTCGGCGGGACTTATCGGCGGAACCGGTGCGGTCTTGGCGATCACCCCGCCACAATTTGGAACTTCACCAACTACCGGGCTGGCAAGTACACCGACGAAAACGGCGATGCCATCTACAAGTACAAAAGCAACCTCAAAGCCAGGTACAACTACTGGTGTCTCTGGGACTTTTAGTGGTGCAACGGCTAACACTCAGTTTGGACCAGTTCAAGTTCAGATTGTCGTTCGGAACGGAAAGATCATTAGTGCCAGCGCATTGCAAGCACCAAGCTCTGGTGGCCGAACCCAACAAATAAATGCACAAGCAATTCCATATTTAATTCAAGAGACTCTCAAAGCACAATCAGCCAATATTCAAGGCGTTGGCGGCGCAAGTTACACCTCCAACGGTTGGGCGCAATCTTTGCAATCTGCAATTACTAAGGCGGGAATCTAGCCCTTCGATTTTTTAGTAAGCACCTTCGGGCAATTCAGGTGGCGGCGGGATGTACTCCTGCGACCAGCGTTTAATAAGCAAATCTTGCGCCTTAATGAAAATCGGAGCGGTGAAAACGATGGTCAATGCAGTTCCCAGCGTGCCTGGATTGAGAAAAGATTTGTGACCTTTGATTACGCCATAAAGCGATAGAACAAAGAAGAAAATTTGAGCATAGAAAGAGAAGTTAAGAACTCGGTAAGCCTTATGACTGTATGGCTTTTTCAGCCGAAAACTTGCCAAAGTGAGTGATAGCCAGAAGCCAGCAGTCATAGATAACGAAGTGCCACTGATGAAATCCTGGAAGCTCGTATGTTCCACTGTTGGGATGGCGAACGAAAGATTCAAAAGATCCAAATTCTTCATGATGGTGGAAATATCGTGGAAAAGGAGGGCTACTCCAGCGACCTGGAAAACCAGGAATACGGCAAAGGAGAGCGCAGTTAGGCGGCGCAGTTCGGCGACTTTGCGGGGCAAGATTGGCATCTCCATCGGCGAAACCTTATCGGGTGAGCGGACCGATGCAACGCCAAGGATGAATATCCGTCCCAAGGCGCGTGGCAGAACCTTCACCACGGCCGGCATGTGCCAAAATTTGCGCAATTGTTCGAAACCCGAGAGGTAACCATGACCAACGATGATCTCCGCGCTGAACTAGAGCGCTTGAAGAAAGACAATGTCGTCGGTGAAATGACGGCACAAATTTATCTGGACCAGGTAGATGCTTATGTTCCAGAAAAAGTTGAACCGGCAGTGGCGACGAAGGTAGTTAAAAGTACCTGGAGCAAGCCACGATTGGCGCTTTTAGGAGTCACACTGCTGGTGGCAGGCGTTTTAGTAGGAACGCTTATCACCACGAAGTAAGTCGGGAGCTAAATTCGTTTCGCCCCGATATAAGGCTCGTAACCAAATCGAGAGCCAAAAGATTCAACCCGAACTCTGGCACCCGAATGGGGGGCATCAACCATCATGCCATTGCCCAGATAAATGCCAACGTGGGTAATTGGGCGACCAAAGAAGACCATGTCACCGGGCTTTAATTGGTTACGTGGAATAAATTTTCCATACCCGTATTGATAAGCCGCAGAATGTGGCAATGAAACTCCCACCGAACCAAAGGCGCGCATCACCAAACCAGAACAATCCCAATAGATCATGCCGGCAGCACCGAAGACATAGCGATCGCCGATCTGCTTTAGCGCAAACTTTAAGGCGCTTGCACCTCTTCCGGAGCCAATTTTATATTTAGCAGCCTGGGCTATGGAATATTTTTGAGCTTGGCTGTCATTTGCCGCTGCTAGCTTTGCCAGTCTCGTGCGATCGGCCTTGGTTAATTTAGAGAGCAGTTGTTGGGCAGCTTTTAATTTTGCATTAGCCGCAGTTTGTTGGGCTACAAAACGAGCTCGTGCCACCTTTACCAACGCCAGCTTGTCATTAACTGTCAGGGAGGTAGCGACCAACCGCTGTTTTGCAACTTGGTACTTCTTTAGCTGCAACGCCTTCTTCTGCGTGATCATCTCTAGCGTTCCAGCTTGCGCCAAATAAAGCGTGGGGTCCGAGGAGAAGAGAAGTTGCATTCCTTGACCCAGGCCACCGTTCTTGTACTGCTCGGCGGCAATTGCGCCAAGAGATTTTTGAAAGGAAGAGACGCTGCTCTGCTGAACCGAGGCTTGCTGTTGGACGCTGGCTAATTTCCGAGACAAATTATTTAAATCAACTTGGGCAGCCTGGGCGCTTTCGGCCAGGCTCGTTGCTTGCTGTTGTAGCCGCAGAACCTGGGCTTGGACCGAGGCTAGATTGGTGGCTGCATTCGCACTTGGAAGGGCCACGGGTAGCAATAGACCTCCTGCGAGCACAGCAACCCCAAAATTAATTCTGGGTCGCCGCTGCCAAAAGAACATCGGATCAGATTAACTGCCATTTCTGAAGATTCCAAAGCATTTTGGGGAGAATAAGGCTGAGATCACGCTCACCACAGGTTCTATACTGAGAATCTAATGAAATCCTGGGTAAAAGCCGCTCGCCTGCACCAGTGGCTTAAGAATCTGCTGCTTTTTATGCCTTTGCTGGCGGCCCATCAAGAACGCGATCTCAACCGAATATGGCATTTGATAGCCGGCTTTTTCGCCTTCTCGTTGCTGGCCTCAAGCGTCTATCTGATTAATGACTTGATCGATATCGAATCCGATCGAAAGCATCCCCGAAAAAAGTATCGCCCCTTCGCTTCAGGTGCATTAAGCACTAACTCTGGCTGGCGAATGGCGCCAGCGCTGATGCTCCTGGGTCTAGGTCTTGGTAGCGCCATTGGCCGAAACTTCTTTTTCTGGCTGGTGGTCTACTTTTCGATCACTCTGGCCTATTCATTATTCCTAAAGCGATTGGTAATAGTTGACGGAATTACATTGGCAACTTTGTATTTTCTCCGAATCGTTGCAGGTGCCAGCGCCTCTAAAACCTCGCTCTCCTTTTACTTAGCCACCTTCTCGATCTTCCTCTTTCTTTCACTTGCATTCGTCAAGCGCTACGCCGAACTTCGCCTTGCTTCCAAAATGGATTCCGATTCAGATTTTGGCCGGGGCTACCTGGTGGAAGATGCTCCGATTGTGCAAGTGCTCGGGGTTGCTTCCGGATACGCCGCGGTGGTAATCCTGGCGCTCTATCTAAATACCGATTACGTACACAAGCTTTATGCTCATCCCCAATTTGTGTGGGGCTTGGTTCCAGTTCTACTTTATTGGATTAGTTGGGTTTGGCTTAAAGCCCATCGCGGTGAAATGAATGACGACCCGTTGCTCTTCGCCGTTCGAAATCGCGAAAGCCAAGTCGCCGGTCTCATCTTTTTGGCAATCTTAATTGCCGGCAGCGTCGGTCGTTAGGCGTGAAAGTTCACTCATGGGGGCTACTCAGCAACGAAGAACATCAAATCGAGTTAACCGATTCGAATTTTAAACACTCAAACGCCATTGGGATTCCGATGGGGCTTGGGAGAAGTTATGGCGATGCGGCGCTAAATCCCGGTGGCGCAATCTGGCTAACCAGCGCGCTAAATCACTTCATCGCTTTCGATGAAGAGCGCGGCGAATTCGAATGTGAAGCTGGGGTCTCGCTTCGCGAAATTCAAGCGTTAATAATCCCCCGGGGTTGGAACTTGCCAGTTACACCAGGTACCCAATTTGTGACAGTTGGCGGGGCTATTGCTAACGATATTCACGGCAAGAGTCATCACACTTATGGAACTTTTGGCGATCAAGTTATCTCGCTGACGCTTCGCCGAACTGATGGCAGTGAAATGCTCTGCTCTCCGGAACAAAACTCGGAACTCTTCGCTGCCACTATTGGTGGCATCGGGTTAACTGGCTTAATTACCAAAGCGCGGTTCGCCTTGGTTCGTTGCGCCTCCACTTGGATCGAGATGGAGAGTTCGCCATTTAAAAACCTTTCCGAATTTTTTGAACTATCGAAAAGTTCAGCTGTCGGCTGGGAAAGTTCAGTCGCTTGGATCGATTGCGTTGGCGCCAAAGCCGGGCGTGGCATATTTATGCGTGGTAATCCGGCGGCCAAAGCTGAGAGCAAAAAAGTGAAGGAACGACAGATTGGTCTGCCTTTCACTCCCCCAATTTCGCTGGTAAACAAGGCAACGCTTCGAGCTTTAAATACTGGCTACTTCCATCTCAATAAAGCCAAAGCTGGTAACTCAACGGTTCACTACCAGTCTTACTTCTATCCACTCGATGCTATTTCAAATTGGAATCGCATCTATGGCCCCAAAGGTTTCTATCAATATCAAAGTGTGATTCCGCCTGACCGAGCTGAAAGTGCCACCCAAGAAATGATGGCTACGATTGCCGCATCTGGTGAAGGTTCCTTCCTGGCTGTACTTAAAGTCTTTGGCGAGAAAACTCCAAGAGGGTTATTAAGTTTCCCTATGCCTGGGGTTACCTTGGCCCTTGATTTTCCTAACCGTGGCGCGAGCACGCTGGAACTTTTTGCCAAGCTAGATGAGATCGTGATCCGCTCTGGCGGGCGGCTTTATTTGGCGAAGGACGCCCGAATGTCTCGCCCAATGTTTGAGACCACCTATCCAAATGTTTCCGAATTTAAGAAGTACCGCGATCCAGGAATCAGTTCTGCAATGTCGCGTCGATTGTTGGGGGCTTAAGCAATGAAGAATATTGCCATCATTGGCGCAACTTCCGGAATAGCACAAGCATGTGCGCGTATTTGGGCAGCCGAAGCTGACGTTCGATTGATTCTTATTGGCAGAAGCCAAGAGCGTTTGACTCAAGTATCAAACGATTTGAAAGTCCGATCGCCCAAAGCGGTGATTGAAAGTTATGAAGTAAATTTCACTGATCCTCGTGCGGTGGCAGCCTGCGTAACTTATGTCATGGGCACTTACGGTTTAGATATTGCGCTTTTCGCGGCAGGCGTTATGCCAACTCAAGAACTGCTCTCAACTTCTCCTGCGTTGGCTGCCGAAACGATTGCCCTGAATTCAATCTCCCCCACCCTATTTGCCGAGCCAATTTTGCAATTCTTTACAAATCAAAATCATGGCACCATGGCTTTGATCGGTTCCGTCGCAGGAGATCGCGGTCGGAAAGCCAATTATTTGTATGGTGCTAGCAAAGCATTTATCGCCACCTACGCCGCTGGCTTGCAACATCGCTTTGCAAAGACTCCAATTAGGATCGTTCTAATTAAGCCTGGACCTACGGCGACAGCAATGACTGCTGAGCTTGAAGCCGATGGAATCCGAATGGCTAAACCGGAGAAAGTGGCGCAGGACATAATTTTGGGCATCTCAAAAGGCGATGCCGTCATTTACACCCCGCGAATCTGGGGGCTCATTATGGCGATTGTCCGAAAGGTGCCAGCGCCAATATTTAATAGGCTAAATTTCTAGTAGTGAAACTCCAAGAAAAGTGGCCAGTTAAAAAGTGGTGGCAGAACACGTTGCTAGTCCTCGTGCTGCTTCTGCTACCCGTATCTTGGTCGATTGGTACGGCGATGCTTCCCGCAAATACCGATCCGACCGCCGCTCGATTGGCCGAGTGGGCAAGAGATCATTGGCTCGGAAGCGTCGTTACCGCGCTTGAACAATTGCAATATGAAATCAACCCACCAAAAGTGGGTGGCACAATTACTCCGAACTCTTTTGGCAGTACCCCTAGTGCGACACCAACAGGAGAGATCCCAATTCACGAAGCGCTCACTCCGATCGTGTCACCAAGCGCTGCAAACGAAGGAACCTTCTCCGAAGCTCTCAACGTCGGCGGCCTACCAATAATTCAGGTGGCTTACCTACGACCGGATTCGATCCATACCTCATACGTTTCCAGCGTGGTTTGGATGTCGGGCGCACATGTTCGTTTTGAACAACGCCCCGGGACTTTAGACCCTGGCCAATTATCGAAGTGGAGTACCGAGCCAGTTTTATCAAGAAGCACTCCAGATTTAATTGGCGCCTTTAATGGTGGCTTCAAAATCAGAAGTTCCCGCGGTGGCTATTACGATAACGGCCACACCCAAGGGACCCTAAGGACTGGTGCGGCCTCAATCGTTGTTTACAAAGATGGCACCAGCAATATTGGTAAATGGGGTAGCGATGTAGTTATGACCCCTGATGTGCTTTCAGTGCGACAGAATCTCGATTTATTAGTCGACAACGATCAACTGGCAAAAAATATCAACACCGCAGTCGAGAGCAATTGGGGGGCAACGCTGAAAGCCAAGACTTACGTCTGGCGTTCCGGAATTGGAATTACTGCTGCCGGTGATTTTGTCTACGTAATGGGTGATGCGCTCAATGCTTACTCGCTCGCAAACCTATTGCACAAGGCCGGCGCAATCCGCGCTATGCAACTGGATATCAATCCCCAGTGGGTTTCATTTATGTGGTTCCAAAAGAGCAGTACGGGCGGGGTGGTTCCGATAAAAGCAGCCCGATTCGATCGTCCTGCTGATCGCTATTTTCACCCATCAAGTCGAGATTTCTTCGCGATCTATTCGAAGTAACTAATTCTCAATTAAAGTTTTGTTGCTGCAACTTTTGTCGCCTTCAGAGTGAATCCTGCTGGGCACTTCGGTGCGGTTCCGGTTACGGCCTTAATGTCTGCGCCTTTTTTGCAGGTAATAGTGAACTTCTTAACCAGAAGTTTCGAGCTTAAAGCAACAACATCAATCTTGGCCTTGACCATTTGTTGAAAGTTTGCAGCTTGTGTAGAGAACTGTGAAATAACGTTGATATCAGTAGTAATCACACCAGTAAGAGTTGGCATCTTTGGCGCCACAGTCTTTAACTTTGCCAATTCTAAAGTTGCGCTTGGGTATTTATTCAGCGCATCTAACAAAGTGCTATAACTCTGATCCAATATGCTTTTAGCGCCATTTAGCAATTGCTCACCGGCGTAGCTCAGATTTTGGGTATCGGTTTGCAATGAAGTTGAAGGATTGTTATTGCTCAGAAGGCTAGCAGGAGTTGAGCTTGCAATCTTGGTGGGAGTTAAGTTGGTATCCCACACCTTAAGCGGAGCAGCACACTGGACTACTTTCGAGCACATCATTGGTGTTCCGTGGAAGATACCGAAGGCTTCGGCGGCAGCGTATTTTGCAGTAGCAATTCCAACTACGCGACCTTTACGATCGAATGCTGGCCCACCAGAGTTGCCAGGGTTGATATGTGCAGTGGTCGTGCCAGTTGCAGTCGGTATGGAGATACTTGAGACGATTCCTTCGGTGAGAACTCCCGGGAATCCCAATGGGCTTCCGATAATTCCTTCCCACCAGCCTTGCTGCGGTGCGGAACCTTGCCAATCCAGCGCTGGGATGGCTGCAGTCGTGACAATTCCTGCCAAGTCATTTACATCGTCGGTTATTACTAAAGTTCCTTCAACTGAAGACTGATCCGGAAGGACGATCTCCACTTGGCGAGATGCAACGCAATCAACAACTACGTGTGCATTTGTTATTACATAAGATTTATCGTGTTGTGCCTGCATCAAGGCAGTTAAGTTAACTCGTGCGGACCAACCGCTTCCTTGATTGGTACCACATTTAATTGTGACCACGCCTTGGGATTCCGCAGAGGCCAGAGCCACCAAATCATCGGGTGGATTTGCAGGCGATGGAATAGCTACTGAATTCTGAGCCGGCGCAGTAGGAACCGCCATGGCTACAAATGGTGTTTGTGAACCTGTGGTTGCTGAAACTGCAACCGGAGAGGTAACGCCCCACATTTTTGAATTTGGAACAAGTTTGGTGCGAAGGTTAGAAGCGCTGCCATCAGTGCTCACGGAGGTAAAGGCTTGAACCCCGATGGTATTTCCGAATGGGATGCAATCCTTCTTTATCGAAAAGCCAATCCAGTTAACACTCTTTGTTAAGTCAGTAAAGGATTGAACTTCGCATTTGCTGCTAAACATTTCGATGCCGGAAGATCGGTCAACGAATACCGCAGATTTAATATAATTTCCGATTAGAGGTGTACTTGGATCGGTTTGGATGGCGTAGTCAGATGCACCATCACCATTCACATCAATATTTACTCCGGAAGTTGCATGTGCAGCGGCGCTGAATTGATCGCCTTTAATGGGGTTCAGATATGTTAGGTAGAAATAAAATTTGGATTGATCAGTGTCGTTTACGCCAAAGCTAACTTGCTGCAAATTGTAGTCTGCTGAAATTCCATTGACGCTGGCACTCTCAACCGGGCTGGATTGATAATTAAGCCAGGTCGCCGCAACGGGCGAGAGGCTCATGATCGGCAGTAGCGAGCCAGCTACGAGTGGTAGCAGCGCGCGATATGCCATCCGGGGAAGATGCATGAGGTAATCGTGACCTAAATCCGACCTTTTGTCTATCTAGTGTGAGTTTAGGGTTAGGCAAATGTGAGGTTTCTGCCCAGCGCAGGCTCTCCTACGCTTTGAGCTTGTACCCAATCGGACATTTCGGGGCTGTGCCAACCACTTTCTTAGTTATGGCTCCCTTCACGCAGGTGATTGTCTTGGTTTTAGCCGCAGCTTTGGCCTTTGCAATTGTGAGCGCCACGGCATTGATCTTGGCGTGGACCAGGGTTTCATAGGCGGCGATATTGGTGGCAAAGGCTGAAATTGCCGTTACATCTGCCGCGGCATTTGAAGTGGTCGCAGGCACCTTGGGTGCTAAAGCCTTGAAAGCCTGGAATTGAGCGGCGGCCGATGGGAAATCGATTTTAGCCTCATTTAAATCAGCCATGGTGTCAGCCAGTACTACTTTGGCACCTTCTAAGACAATCGAACCCGCAGCGCGAAGGGCATCAGATTGAGATTGTAGATCTGTGGTCGCGCTCGAAGTTGGATTGGTATTTGCACTCCAGATCAGCGAAGTTGAACCGCATGCAATAACTTTCCCGCAAAGCAACGGGGCGCCGTGGATAATTCCAAAACCTTCCGCATCCAAATATTTTGCGGTAGCAATTCCAATAACTCGACCCAATCGATCGAAGGCAGGTCCTCCTGAATTACCGGGATTGATGTGGGCCGTTGTTGTCGCGAGGAAACCAGTCGGAGTAACGCTAGAAATAATGCCCTCCGTTAAAACTCCAGGGAAGCCAAGCGGGCTGCCTTCAACACCAGCCCACCAACCTTCGGCAGGCGCCACACCTTGCCAGCTCAGTTGGGGCAACTCAGTTTTAATTACAACTCCGGCTACATCATTAATCTCATCCCAAGCCCACAGGCGTCCTGATACTTTAGTTTGGTTAGGCAGCGTTACCGTTACGTTCTGAGTTGGAATGCAATCCTTAATAACATGGTGATTAGTAATTATGAAACTCTTATAGCCAGCTTTGGTCATGGCAGAAGTCATTTGAACCTTTGCCGCCCAACCGCTTCCCAAACTATTGGCGCAACTAATGGTCACAACTGATCGGGTTTCAGATGCAGCCAAAGCCACCAAATCATCGGGCGGATTTGCTGGGTTCGCAATTGATGTTTCAGCAGTCTCTAACACTTTTGGTAAATCAGTTGAGGATGCGGCTCCGGCAAATGCGTCCGCTGGCGTAGCGGTTCCCGAGAGGCTTACGGTCCAATATTTATCTGGAACTAAATCAAATTCAAATTTGCCTTTGGGGTCGTGGAATGAGAAGCCTTGCACCCCAAAAGTTGTTTGAAAAGGCAGACAGGACCTAAGTATTGAGAAACCAATCCAATCTGCTTGGACCGCCATATCGGTAAAAGTTTGTACTGCACACTTTGAACTAATCAAGTCATAGCCCGCAGTCTTATCAACAAAAATTCCGGAATGAATATAGTTACCGTCATACGGTATTAGCGGATCGCTCTGCAACGAATATTCCGGAGTGCCATCATTGTTGAGGTCAATATTTATTCCCGCGAATGAACCCTTGCCATCGTTAAAAAGTTTGGCGCTAACTGGCTTGACGAAATTTAAATAGAAGTAATAACGACTGAGATCCGAATCGTTAATTCCAAAGTGGACTTGCTGAACGTCATAATTAATATCAATGCTCTGTTTTATTCCGGAGTGAGCGGCGCTGGTCTGGTAATTAGACCAGGCGGCGTTTGCCGGGGAAAGTTGCGTTTGAACTAAAGCGCTCGTTAGCAAGCAAAGGGTGACTGCCACAACATTCCGCTTGACTCTCATGTTCTGATTTTGGCAGATACGCAAACCAATCGCTACATAACAATATTCTAGCGAATGGGTCTACCCCCCTTTTTTTCTTTTGGGCTTTAGTCAGTACCACTTTCAATTGCCGCCCGATCGAGGGATCCACTATTTCGTGAGGTTTCTCGGTTTTGTGAGGCAGAAATTGTGGATGCCCCGCCAGTCTCCAATTCACCAACCAAGTTAAATTCACTACCTCCCAGCAATCCTTGAGTTGCATAAAGCTCAAGCTTGGCGCGGGTATCAGCAATATCTAAGTTTCGCATCGTCAATTGGCCAATTCGATCGACAGGACCAAAAGCGGCATCCTCGGTGCGCTCCATTGATAACTTATCTGGGTGATAGCTGAAATTTGGGCCATCGGTATTGATAACTGAGTAGTCATCTCCTCTGCGAAGTCGCAAAGTTACGGTTCCAGTTACTGCTGAGGCGACCCAGCGTTGCAGCGACTCGCGAAGCATTAGAGCTTGAGGATCTAACCAACGACCTTCATAAAGTAATCGACCGAGTCGACGTCCTTCGGCATGATAGGTAGCAATCGTGTCTTCATTGTGAATGGCACTGATCAAACGCTCATATGCAATAAATAGGAGCGCCATACCAGGGGCTTCATAGATACCGCGGCTCTTTGCTTCGATAATTCGATTTTCGATTTGATCTGCCATGCCCAGGCCATGGCGACCACCGACCGCATTGGCTGCTTGCATTAACTCAACTGAAGTTGGAAATTCCTTACCGTTGATCGCAACTGGGCGACCTTGTAAGTAAGAAATCGTTACATCTTCGGATTTGATCGCAACGCTTTCATCCCAAAATCGAACACCCATTATGGGTTCGACAAGTTCTACTGACGTATCAAGATGTTCCAACCTTTTAGCCTCGTGGGTGGCGCCCAAGATATTGGCATCGGTTGAATAGGCTTTCTCGACGCTGTCGCGATACGGCAAGTTGTTAGCAACCAACCATTCCGACATCTCTTTGCGGCCACCGAGCTCAGTTACAAAATCGGCATCTAGCCAGGGCTTGTAAATTCGAAGGGCGGGGTTGGCTAACAAGCCGTAGCGATAAAAACGTTCAATATCGTTGCCTTTATAAGTGGAGCCATCGCCCCAGATCGAGACACCATCTTCGAGCATGGCTCGCACCAACAAGGTGCCAGTGACGGCACGGCCAAGTGGGGTGGTGTTGAAATATTGTTTGCCGCCGGCGCGAATATGGAAGGCGCCGCAGGCGATGGCAGCCAGGCCTTCTTCGACCAATGCGAGCTTGCAATCGACCAAACGGGAGAGTTCAGCACCATATTGCTTGGCGCGGCCAGGCACGGAATCAATATCAGGCTCGTCGTACTGGCCTAAATCTGCGGTATAGGTATATGGAACGGCGCCGTTGGCGCGCATCCAAGCAACGGCGACGGAGGTATCGAGACCGCCCGAGAAGGCGATTCCGACGCGCTCGCCCACTGGCAGAGAGGCTAGGACCTTTGACATTGGACCAGCATATCGATTGCTTCTCCGATAGACCTTCGGTACCGTACCGTGAGCAGTTCTTGTGGAAAAACCCAACTTACGGAGACCTTGTGAAAAAGCTGGCTTCCTTTCTTATAAGCGCGTCCTTAATCACATCCGGCCTGATCGGCGCCACCCCGGTATCGGCCGATGAAAGCCAGAGCGTTAGCTCTCAAGGATCCGACAATCAGGCTTCCGACAATCAGGCTTCAAGTAACCAAGGCTCTGATAGCCAAGAAGTTCATAATCCAACTGGTGCGATGCTGGGCTGGGTTTCCAACGATCACCAGACCAAAGGCGACCGCGCGCACAACGGCGCCGCTGCCACTTCAACAACAACGAATCAACTGACTTATCACAACGGTCCAGTCATGGATATCAACACCACTTATGCAATTTACTGGTCACCTGCTGGTCATGCGATCGCACCGTCAACCTCAAATTTGGTAAATCAATACTTGGCCGATGTCGCAACGAATAGCTCGGGCAATGTTTACGCCAGCACCACCCAGTACTACAGCCAATATTCCGCAAAGATCACCAAGGCAAGCACAACAACCGCTGGATTAGTAAAGACAAATACTTATACCGCCACCAATACTTTTTCGGTTGGCCAAGTAGTAACTGTCTCTGGAGTTAAAGCAACATCTTCTGCGCTTTCGACTTGGTACAACATAACTGGCGCTGTGCTTACCGCTTCGGCAACGTCCTTCACCTTGTCGGCAACTGGCACTGGTGTAACGACTTACAACTCAGCCGGAACTGCGATCCAAAGCGTGAAGACTCAAATTCAAACTGCCAGCTCTTTTTCGTCGGCAACGAACGTGGTTTATGACACGACCGCGCTTCCTGCTAGTGGCTGCAAAACCACTGCGATTACCACGGCCTGCTTAACTGATGCTCAGCTTCAAACCGAGCTAAAGACAGTTATGACCGCTAAAAATTGGACCGGCGGCAACCACAAGCTCTACTTTATTTTCACTGGTCAAGGAATCGGAAGCTGTTCAGGTACAAGTTGTGCTTATACCTATTACTGCGCCTATCACAGCTGGATTGGCTCGGGCCCAACTGCAACGCTATATGCAAACATGCCTTACGCCGACAACATAAATGGCTGCGCCAGCGGAACCACCCCAAATAGCGATGTTGCTGGCGATGGTTACATCAATCTGATTAGCCACGAGCATGCCGAAGCGATTACCGATCCAACTGGCACCGGTTGGTACGCCGCTACCGGTAATGAAAATGGCGATAACTGTGCCTGGTACTTTGGTCAACTCAGCGGAGTGCAATCTGCTGCAACGTTAACTGTGTCAGCGGTAAAACCGTCCTATGTAATTAGCACTACCTCGTACGCACTTGCTGGTTACACAACATATGTAACTTCTGCCAATACCGTCGCAGTTGGTCAAACCGTGCAAATCACTGGATTGTCACCAGCCGGCTATAACGGAACATTTGTCGTGGCAGCCAGATCCGCAACTTCGATCACCGTCGCAAACGCAACTACCGGAACTGCCACAGGCACCGGTTCGGTTAGCGTTCTGGACCCAACTTGGTACAACCAGACCATCAATGGGCACAACTATGCGCTTCAACTCGAGTGGAGTAATGCTGCAAATAACAACACTGGAGGCTGTGTTTCTAGCTGACTTATCTCCTAGAATTGGCTTATGGCTGAATTAATCCGAGAAGGTAACGATCTGGTTTTAGTCCTTTCTAAAAAGGAGCAAGTTTTCGCACTTAACCGCACCCAGCGCGCTCCGATCTCAAAGTTCAAATCAGTATCCGCGCACGAGAATTTGTGGGCTCGGGGCATCCTAAAAGGATTACGAGCACCTGGGACTGGTCTGCCATACAAAGTGCTTTATGGCACCATGCGCTATCCGGGCGGAAAAGACTTCACCGCGATTTATGGCCGCGGACCAGGTTTCGTTATGACTTTTGATGGCTTACCGTTCAAGCGTTGGATCTTTACATCCGACCTATCCGAAAGTGGCATGAACCTAATTCTTGATAACTCTTAATTAGGAACGTTCTACTTCCATATCGATTGCGCCACAAGGGCACTCGTTGGCACAGATGCCGCACCCTTTGCAGTAATCCAAGTTAATTTCGTATTTGCCGTTTTCCAATTTAATTACAGCGTTATCAGGACAGACACCAAAACAGTTATCGCAACCAAAGCAGTTACCGCACGACAAACATCGACGAGCTTCAAAGACCGCAGTTTCGGCATCCAAGCCTTGAACTACTTCGGCAAAGTTTGAGGCACGACGCGCGGCATCTAGCTTTGGTCGAACCGTCTTTGGGGCATCGGAGTAGTACCAAGTATTCAATCGATCAAATGCGGCAAGCGCTGGTCGTTCGGCGTGAACAAAATTCTCGCCTTGCAACCACGAATCAATCGCGCGCGCGGCATGCTTGCCGTGTCCGATGGCATTCGTTGCCGTACGCTCCCCCGGAACTGCATCGCCACCGGCAAAGAGTCCTTTGCGGCCAGTCATTAAAAAGCCATCAACATCAATTACGCCATCTTCAACTTTGATCTCTGACATTCCTTCAATGACACTCAAATCAACTTCTTGACCCAACGCCAAAATTACCGAGTCGGCATCGAGATCTTCGAACTCGCCAGTTGGTTGTGGGAAGCCAGAGTCATCGAGCGCCATCTTTTCGATAGTTACTTTGCCTTCATCAACTCTGGAGACTGTAGATAGCCAGCGCATAACAATGCCTTCATCCAGCGCTTCCCTTAATTCGACTTCATGCGCCGGCATCTTTTCCTGTGTGCGGCGATAAACGACGATCGCTTCATATGCTCCCAATCGACGAGCGGTACGAGCGGCATCTAGGGCGGTATTGCCGCCACCATAAACAACGACGCGGCGACCAAGCAGTGGCGGTTGGCCATCAGCGGTCATGTGTAGAACGGAGACTGCGTCCAATATTCGGGCGGTGTCGCCAGCTGGAATAAAGGCGCGCTTTCCCAAGTG
>Ga0194061_1000294_pt1 | contig 30914 bp, 33 predicted proteins | sample SepL2221m_MetaG_FD_163423 | JGI IMG/M metagenome (GOLD analysis project Ga0194061, IMG submission 163423) | Anoxic zone freshwater microbial communities from boreal shield lake in IISD Experimental Lakes Area, Ontario, Canada - Sep2016-L224-21m | ecosystem: Environmental > Aquatic > Freshwater >... | reverse complement strand
TTTCAGAAGAAGAACAATATTATATTGAACATGCGGATATAAAGATATCAGAACATAAACAGCGTTATAATAATTGGAAAAAGGAGAATGCATGAAACCATTAATAATAGCAACATACAGAGGAAGACCTACTCATTTATCATGCTTCTTGCTTTATATGAACAAGCACTTTTCTGATATGAGAATAGCAGTCATTGAACAGATGGATACACTACCATGGAATAAAGGGCTGCTATTCAATGCCGGGTATAAGGAACTGGCTAATGACTATGATTATATTATTCAGCATGATATTGATTTCATTCCTGTACTAGGTAAGGTAGACTATTCACTGGCACCAGTACCTACTATGATAGCAGGAGAGGCTTCACAGTTTCATTATATACTATGCTATCCTCAGTTCTTTGGTGGAGTAGTAGTAATGAGTAAAGAGCACTATGAACTAACTAATGGGCACAGTAATCAGTTTACTGGTTATGGTGGAGAGGATGATCTACAGTATAGGTCATTCATAGGCAGAGGAATAGTACCAGGTATTAGAATGGGAAGGTTTGAATGTTTTGAACATCCTAGACCAAAAGATCCACAACAGTACCAACATAACCTACAGGTACTGGGAGCAGGAAGAGATTACAGTGAAGGATTATCAACAGCCAGGTACAAGGTGTTCAGTAGACAAGAGACAAAAGAGTGTATACATCTAAGAGTTAATACAGCAATCTAATATGGAAGATACCAGGAAGATATCAATATGCATACCAACATATAACCGATATCAGATGACTATAGAATCATTTGCGCAGGTACTGGATGATGATAGGGTTAGCCAGGTAGTTATAGTAGATGACTGCAGTACTGATGGGTCAGTAGAGCAACTACGTAACTATTTTTCTGGTAACAACAAGATTATAATATACGAGAATGTGGAGAACATGGATTGCTACAGAAACAAACAGATAGCTATATCATACGCATCTAATGACTGGTGTATACTACTGGATTCTGATAATATTATTGATGTGAACTACATTAATGTATTATACTCTATACCATTATGGAATAATGATACTGTATATCAACCAGTATTTGCTAAACCGCATTTTGACTTTAGGCACATATCCGGAGCAGTTATTTCCAGGAGCAATCTCAAGGACTTTATATATGGGGAGAAATTGCAAGTGGCATTTAACGCAATGAACTTTTTTATTAACAAGCAGACCTACTTGAATGCTTTTGACCCTTGTATTGACCCACATACATCAGATTCTATCTATATGGCATATAGACTACTAGTACAGGATAACAAGTACTTTTTTGTACCAGGACTAGAATATGAACACAGAGTAGGTCACCCATCACATTACACTATTAATAACCACAAGACAGGAAACTTCCATCAAGAGGTACTACAAAGACTATACAGCTTATGATCACAACAACATTACAAGGGAGGTTAGGTAACCAATTTTACCAGATAGCTATGTTACTAGCTTATTGTAAAAAACACAACCTACAGTATTATATACCTGATACAGCATATCATTGTGATGGCCGGAAGATGTACTTTCCTCAACTTGCAATGGGCCCAGAACTACAAGGACTGCAGGAGTATCATGAACAGGCTGTACATGCAGTACCAAAACCTGATGGAACTTATCATTATAATACACCTGGCTACCAGGATATACCAGCTATGGATAATGTGAAGTTTGTAGGATACTGGCAGTCATTCAAGTACTTTGATTGGTGCAGAAATTACATACTAGAGAAGTTTCAGATACCATATATACCAACTACAATGGTATCTATTCATATCAGAAGAGGTGACTTCCTGCAACTAACTGATAAGCATCCACCACTTCCTTTGGCTTATTACTACAATGCTATTGAGCATTTTCAAAGAATGGGATATAATGATTTCTTAGTATTCTCTGATGATATTGAGTGGTGCAAAAATAACCTGATATCCCCTTCAGCTAATCTGATGTTCCAGGAAGGACAGAGTGAGTATACCGATCTATGGATGATGTCTTCATGTGTTCACAACATTGTATGCTACTCATCATTCTCATTTATAGCAGCATGGCTCAACAGAAATTCTGATAAACAGGTAATTATTCCACCATCTCGTTATATCTTTGGTGGAGCAAATGCAGATATGATTCCTAACACTTTCATCCAACTAGAATTCGAATAATGAAATTAATCTTTGACATAGGTGCAAATGCCGGAGACTACACCGGTGACTTTACTAACTGGGCAGATACTGTAGTAGCATTTGAGCCTAACCCTAACTTGTTACCTAATTTGCATAAACGCTTTTCGGGAACCAATGTGATAGTAGATAGGAGGGCTCTGTCATCAGAGATTGGGACTAAACAGTTCATGATCTCTGATGCAGCCACTCTATCCACCTTCTCTCAGGAGTGGAAGAACTCAGGCAGGTTCTCACAAGGTAACTGTTGGGAGATACCCATAGAGGTTATGACAACTACTATTGATCAGGCTATTATTGATTACGGTATTCCGGATTTTATCAAGATAGATGTAGAGGGGTACGAGTATGAGGTCCTCAAAGGTCTTACTCAGTGTTTACCTGATACCATCATTTCTTTCGAGTGGGCTGAAGAAGACATATGGATATCTGATGCTATTACTTATTTACAGTCATTGGGATATACTAAATTTGTATCTACAGATGGAGATATACCGTTAGTGAATGATGTACTACTTTGGGCTGATTGGGATCCTGAGAAATTTTTTGCTGACATTAATCCTTCCAGGATGGAGAGATGGGGTATGATATACTTCAAGAAGGATTTCTGGCCGGGAGATAACAGATTGATGGATAATCAGCCAATTAACTGGGAGAGAGATGTATATGTAGAGTACATCAACTTACCATCAAGAAGTGATCGGAATGACAAAATGATCAAGGAACTTGATAGAGTAGGAATAAAAGCTATCAGGAGAATTGGTCTTCTTCCTGAACAGGTTAATCAACCTGCAGATAAGTTGTGGGCTATGCAGAATCGTACACCTGGTGCTATAGGCTGTCATTACAGCCAGGTTGCAACTATGGAGGAGGCTCTTAGACTTGGTAAACATGCATGGGTACAAGAAGATGATTTAATCTACTGTAGTGATTTGCAGGAACGATTAGTTCATATAGGTGAGTTTCTCGATACTCATGAGTGGGACATCTTCTGGTTAGGAGGCACGTATCATAAGGAACCTACATGGCATCATTCAGTTAATGGTCAGCATACTCATCCTGATCTGCAGATGTGTAAGTGTGAACTTAACAGAGATTGGGAACCTACTGATGATCCACAGATAGTTAGAACATATGGAGCATGGAGTACTTATAGTTATATAGTCAACAAGAAACGGATAAAACACATACTGGATTTGTTAGATCAGAATGTGTATAGATCTATGGGTATTGATTGGCTTATGATACTCTTGCAGCCCAATTTGCATACATATGCATTCAATCCAGGATGTTGCAGGCAATACAATAATCAGAGCAATATAGGAACAGGTATTACTAACTTCGATGGGTTCCAAACACTTGGTCCTCATTGGTTCAAAGATACTCTATGAACATTACAGTATTGACAGGATATAAAGGGGTTTGCGTATATGAAGAAACAGTTAGTAAAAATTATGAAGAGTACTGTAGTAGATATGGGTATAAGTTTATAAAACATTTTGGAAATATTCCAGAGATAAATAGATTTCCATATTGGATAAAACAGTATCTTGTGATGAAGTATATAGGAGCCACGGACTGGTTAATGTGGACAGATGCTGATACAATAGTTACTAATATGACTATTTCACTAACTGATGTGATTGATGAAAATTACGATATCATAGTAACGAAAGAAGATGTCATGCAGACAGGTTGTATACTTTTTAGAAATAGTGAGTGGACTAGAGATTTTCTTAGAAAGTGGTGGGATATAGGAGATGCCAATCATGAATATTGGATAAGAGAAAATATCAATACTAATCATATACTGAATGACAATAATTGTATGCATAATCTTATTGATATAGAGAGTTCAAGTGAGTCTCATATAAAGTATGTTAACAATAAGCAGTTTCTTGTAAAGCATGTACACTTTGAGAAAGGGGATTTTATTATGCATGTTCCAGGAAGTACTGAAGAAGATAAATTACATTTCATAACACTTTACTCAAATGAAATAATACGATGATGGAAATACGATATAGGTGTCACCTCCCTGAACTAATGAGGTCATTAAATTTACCTATGACTGCTGTAGAATTAGGAGTTGCCGAAGGACTCTTTGCTGCAGATTTGATGAATAGGGGAATAATGTTACTCTACCTTGTAGATAATTGGGATTATATTCCCGGACAATTAGGGGATGGAGGGTCAGCCTTTGACTGGCATTTAGATAACTACAGACAAGTAGTAGATAGGATGGCGGTATTTGATAATCGTGAACAGAAGTACAAGATACTAAAAGGATTATCTGTAGAAATGGCTAAGGAAGTTCCTGATGAAACTCTCGGACTTGTTAATGTGGACTGTGATCATAGTTACGAAGGAGTATCTTCTGACATACAAGCATGGTTTCCTAAATTAGTAATGGGTGGTATAATGGCCTTCCATGACTATGAAAATCCTGCATATGGAGTTAAGAAAGCTGTAACTGAGTTCTGTACAGAAAAGGGGTATACAATTCACTTAATACCTGAAGGCCATCCAGATGATGCCGGAGCTTATTTCATCAAATACTAAACTACACGTATGCTAATTCCTTACCAACAATTACTACAGAAGTACAACATTAGACCTACAGGAGTACTACATATAGGGGCTAATACTGGACAAGAGGCTCCAGACTATTATAGTAATGGAGTAGAGAGAACTATATGGGTAGAAGCTGATGCTTCATTAATATCTCCATTAATCCATAACCTGGCCTCATATCCTAATCATCTAGTGTTCAACGACTGTATTACGGATATAGATGGAGAAGATGTGACTCTACACATTGCTAATAATGGTGGGCAGAGTAGTTCTATACTAGGATTAGGTACACATAGTATTGCTCATCCGGAGGTATATTATACATCTGCCAGGGTAGTAGAAAGTACCAGAATAGATACACTACTAGCCACTAATGAGATTAATATAGAGGATTATCCCTTTGTCAATATAGATATTCAAGGGGCTGAACTACTGGCCTTAAAAAGTTTTGGTGAGTTATTACATAAAGTGAAGTATCTTTACATAGAGGTTAATGATAATGAGTTATATACAGGCTGTGCATTATATCCGGAGATAGAACAGTATTTACATACATATGGATTCAAGATGCAGGAAAAGGTAATGTCAGGTAATCATGGTTGGGGGGATTGTTATTTTTCAAAATACTAATACATTATAGAATGAAGATAGGAGTAATGGGTGCCGGTGGGTTCATTGGCAGTAATCTGGTTAAGAGACTTAAAGAACAGGGTCATATTGTTATAGGAGTAGACATTAAGAAGAATGAGTTTCATGATTCTGATGCTGACTTCTTTATTGAACAGGATCTCTGCAATCAATTAGCTACATACCATATATTCAAGAACTTCCAGTTTGATGAGGTATACTGTCTGGCTGCAGTAATGGGTGGTATGGAGTACTTGGCTAATGGAGTACATGACTATGAAGTACTGGCACATTCTTCTATATTATGCCATAATGTATTACAAAGTGCTATTGATACCGGTGTAAAGAAGATATTCTTCTCTAGTAGTGCATGTGTTTATCCTGAGAGATTGCAGCTAGTTACTGATGTTACAGCACTTAAAGAAGAAGATGCTTATCCTGCTCAACCAGATCTTGAATATGGCTATCAGAAACTTATTACTGAAAGATTATATATGGCTGGAGAACGCTGTACAGATATACAGGTAAGGATAGCAAGGTTTCATAATATCTTTGGTCCATGGACAGAATGGGAAGGTGAAAAAGCCAAAGCTCCTGCAGCACTATGTAGAAAGGTTGCACAAGCAGTAGATGGTACCAGTATAGAAGTATTTGGAGATGGTCTACAGACAAGATCATTCACTCATATATCAGAGTGTCTGGAAGGAGTACAACGATTAATGGAGAGTGAGTATAACCAACCTATTAATATAGGTTCCAGTGAGCTTACATCTATTAATGATTTGGCAAGAATGATCATAGATATATCAGGAAAGACATTGAGTATAGTGAATATACCTGGGCCACAGGGAGTACGTGGTAGAAACAGTGATAACACATTGATACAGAGTGTACTAGGATGGGAACCAACACAACCTCTTTATACCGGTATCAAAGACCTTTATCAATGGGTATCTGAACAAGTAAATAACCAACATATATGATAGCAAGACTAACAGGAGATCTAGGACAAGACATGTTTACTATAGCATCAGCTAGTATCTGGGCATGGAAACAAGATATGGAGATGGTGTTTGTAGGAGATACTCCTTATAATGATTCACTATTCCGGGGATTAACATTCAGTGAACCTGATCCTGCACATGAAGAACTACCATATATAGAACCTGTACTAGCTGACTATATAGAGTATCAGGATAGGATAAAAGGACTGTTCTCATTATCTGGTGATGATATTGAAAAGGTTGTAGCCTATGCTATAACATTACCTGAAGAGCCTATTACAGTATTATATACTACACCATTGACTGATCCAGAATTTTGTAAAGAGGCTATGCATGATCTAGGTGGTACTACAGTGTGTATAGGAGATATACTACTAGATAAGGTAGAACTTTGTCCTTTTACTAACCCAATGTTGTTACTAACATTAATGATAGGAGCAGATAATCTTATAATAGCAGATGATGCTTTCTCCTGGTGGGGAGCCTTTCTAAACTGCAGAGAAGGTTGTAAGGTAATAGGGGCAGAAGATACCCTGTACCCATTAGATAACTGGTATATATTATGATAGACTTTCCTGCATCAGTACCTACCTGGAGTCCTTCTAAACAGTGGCATTACACAGAGTTTGCTACTAGGGAGGACTTCCGGCTATTTATAGTATCTCTATTCATAGGCTGGGGCCCAGATGACAATGATGATTGGTACAAGTTTGATGAGGCTACTCATATATTTAACTCAGAGTCCAGAAAGTTTAATGCTCATGGATTCTATATAGATGCACCAAGAGGTTCTAAAGACTATAGAACTTACTGGAGAACAATGAAAGAGAGATGCAGAAAAGGTGTAATATTCCATAATGATAAGGGTAATACATGGTATCTTCCCAGAGCATATTATCATTGGCTAAACTTCCTGAAGATAGGCAACAAGGCAAAAGGAGATCAGCAAACATTCCCTGATATATTAGATGCTCAGTATCATATGTCTCTATATGAGCTTATGGCAGAGCTCCATTATAAACATGCTATTATATTCAAAAAGAGGCAGTTTGCATTCTCTTACTATCATGCTGCAGTATTATATAACCGGTATATTCATGATAAAGGATTCATAGGTAAGATGGGTGCCAGTATCAAGGATAAGATTGATGATACTGGCACATGGAAGTTTCTGGCAGAATATAGGGATTTTACACTAGAACATACTGGCTGGTATAGACCTAACTTCCCTGAGAAACCAATGAACTGGATGCAGCAACAGGAGATTAGGACATCAGATGGTAAGAAACTATTCAAGGGTACTAAGAGCAAACTAACTGGGCACACCTTTGATAAGAGTCCTACAGCAGGTGTAGGTGGTAGAACATCCATATTCTACTATGAGGAAGCGGGTATAGCACCCACACTAGCAAAGACATATGGTTATATGAAACCAGCTATGGAGTATGGTATGATCACTACCGGTCTATTCATAGCAGGAGGATCAGTAGGTGAGCTAACATCAGCTCAGGATCTGTATAAGTACCTCATGAATCCTGTAGTCAATGGGTTCTTTCCCGTGACTACTAACCTACTAGACAAGAATAAGAAGGTAGGAGAGACAGGATTAGTTATACCAGAACAATGGGCAATGGCTACACTAGAGAATGACTGTATAGATCAATATGGAAACTCTATTCCTAGTAGAGCACTACAGAGATTGGATGAGAAGTTTGAGCTCATGAAAAAGACTATGGATGCCGGAGACTATCAACTAGAGGTCAGCCAGCACCCTAGGAATATAGAAGAGGGATTCTCTATAAGAACAGTCTCTATATTCCCGGCTAAGTACACTGTAAAGCAGGTAAAAAGAATAGAGGACAAACAATACAATATGTCTTATGTAGATCTGGAAAGAACAGATACTAATGAGATAGTAGAAAAAAAGAGTGAACGAGAACCAATGGTATATCCTACAGAAAAGAGTATGGAGGATAAAAGAGGCTGTATAGTCATAGTAGAAAAGCCGGTACCTAATGCACCTTGGGGAACATACCTGGGATCTATTGACCCAGTAGAAACAGGAGATACAAAGACATCAGAATCACTGGCATCTATATACATATATAAAAGACCAATAGAAGTAACAAGGATATCAGGTACAGAATCACAGAGTTTCGTAGAAGGGGATATTATAGTAGCCTGGTGGACAGGAAGGTACTCTGACCCTAATGAAACTAATGAGAACATGTCCAAACTGGTGGAATACTATAATGCTAAAGTAACATGTGAGAAGAATAAGCCGGGATTCATATCCTATATGCAGTTGAAGAAAAGGCAAAAGTATCTTGCTCATATAGATGATATGATATTCGATAAAGAGTATGAGGTAAGGGATAACATGTACCAGGCATATGGGTGGTACAATACCCCTCAACTATGGAAGAAGATACTGGAGTATGGTATAGATTCTCTATCAGAAGAAAAACACCCTATATTCAAAAGTGATGGTACAGTAGACAGAATAGTATATGGCGTAGAACGTATACCAGATATATGGCTCCTTAAGGAGATGCAACAGTATGAGGAAGGTAAGAATGCTGACCGGATTATAGCATATTGCGCTCTTATGGCCTTTGCTAAAAGACAGGAGATCATAATGGGTATAAGGAAAAGAACAGAGAGAAAGGACAGTGAGTTGACAGATAAGCAAAAAATAAACCGTAACTTAGTAGGGAAACAGATGTTTCATAATATAGGTAATCCTACTAATAGAAACACTGGGGGTAGGAGCAGATCAGTATTCAAGAACATAAGGTAATACACACATCATGGGAATAATTAATGCATTACAAATGAAGAAGGGTGCTACTACAAAGAGTAGTAACTACACCTCTGTATTTTTCCAGCCACTGCAAATGCTACCAGAGAAAGAGAAGGATGAGCAATGGAGGATGCAGAACCTTGACTTTTTAGAGTGGCAGGGCATGAGGATGATCCTTCGTAATAAGCAAAAGTTCATAGCCAACTATAAGATTGCCAATGCTGAGATAGATAAGAGGGACTACATGCGGGAGAATATGGATAGGGAGTATATTGAACTGGCAGATAAGGTTCAATACCAGGAAGTAGCTGCACTAGAACTAAAGTACTATAGTCTCACTGATAAAGTAGTTGATATATTATGTAATGAATTTGCTGAACGTGTGTCCTTATTAACCTTCGATCTTAGAGATCCTATCTCATTCAATGAGCTTATGGAAGCTAAGAAGGAAGAAATGGAACAGGTTCTTCTACAGCAAGCTACTATTAAGCAACAGATTAAGATGATGGAGCTTGGGTTATCTGCAGACAGTGAAGAAGGCAAGCAGATGTTGGATCCTAATACTATCAAGAGTCTACCACAGATACAGAAGTTCTATAATGAGGATTTTAAGAGTGTATATCAGGATTGGGCATGGCACACTATGCAGGAGGATATTAGTAGATTCTCTATGCAGGAACTAGAGGTTATCAACTTCCGGCATTCTCTTATTACTGATAGGGAGTTCTGGCACTTTAGAATGATGGATAATGACTACAATATTGAGATATGGAATCCAATGTTAGTAGCATATCAGAAAAGCCCACACTGCAAGTACATGTCAGGTGCATCATGGATAGTGCACTCTACAGAGATGACTGTGCCTGATGTTATTGATATGTATGGGTGGCAGATGAGTGAGGAGCAGATACTCAATATGAATAGAGTATATCCACTAGGAGGATCATTATACACTATGACCGGTATACCTAATGATGGACAGTTCTATGATTCTTCAAGGAGTAAGGAATGGAACACTGAAGGTCCTGGTATAGCAATGAGGCAGTTCTTAGAGGCTAAAGGATACAATACAGCTAATGGGATGGGGAGTAATGTTATCCGGGATATTCTGTATGAGGGTGAGGATCTTACTGACTATGGTGATATTAACCTAGTACGTGTGTCTACTATATACTGGACTACTCAAAGAAAGATGTACCATCTCACTAAAGTGGATGAGGAAACAGGTGAATTGATACAAGATATAGTAGGAGAGAACTATAAGGTAACATGCAAACCGGAATATAATACTGTTCTATACAAGGAGAAAGGGGCTAACAATCTAGTATATGGAGAACATCTGGAACCTATATGGGTTAATGAAAAGTGGGGTGGAATCAAGATAGGGCCTAATATACCATCATGGGCTGGTATGCAAACTACTACTGGCCTAAGACCTATGTATATAGGATATGACAATGGTAAACCAGGAAGATTACCCTTTCAGTTTAAGGGGGATAAGAGTCTATATGACAGCAAGCTACCAGTAGAAGGTTGTGTGTATACTGATCTTAGTGGAAATGCTAAAAGCAGGTCATTAGTGGATAAGATGAAGCCATGGCAGATAGGGTATAACATGATTAATAATATGATCATGGATATATCAGTAGATGAACTAGGTGTTATTGCAGCCTTTAATCCGGATATATTCCCTAAGTACTCTATGGGGGATGATTGGCAAACAGGTAACTTTGGTAAGATATATGACTCTATGCGTAATGGATTCCTTCCAACTAACAGGAGTATCCAGAATACAGAAGGTGCTATAGATCAACGACCTATAGAAAGGATAGACCTTACACAGGGTAACAGGTTTGTATCTCTTATATCCAGGGCTCAATACTTTAAGAATGAAGGATTAGCCGCACTAGGACTGGCATCTCCTAATAGAGTAGATGCTCCTATATCACAAGAGAGAACAGCTACAGAGATTAAAGAAGCAGTGGCTTCAGGACATTCACAGACAGAACACTACTTCTCTCAGCATAGTGACTACCTCATGCCTAGGGTACACCAGATGAGAACAGACCTTGCACAACACTACAATAGTACTAACCCTAGTATACGTATCCAATATACTACAGATAGTAATGCAAAAGCATGGATGGAGATCAATGGTACCAAACTAATGGGTAGGGATTTTGGGGTAAGATGCACTACAAAGACCAATACTAGGGCAGTTCTACAGCAGATTAAGCAGTTCCTACTGACTAATAATACATTAGCTGATCATATGCCGGATCAGATAAAGGCTATCAAAGTAGATAACCTAACTGAGATGGATGAATTAATGAAGAGTATTGATAAGAGAAGGGAGCAGGAAGAGCAACAGAGAATGCAGTCTGAGCAGCAACAACATGATGATAATATAAAGATACAAACTCAACTACTGCAGGAGAAACAACAGTTTGAGGCACAGGAGAATGAGAAGGACAGACAGGCTAGAATATATGAGACTGAGATAATGGCAGCATCTAGAGCAGCACAAGCAACTACACCAGATGCAGGAGAGGAAGCTTATCAGAAGGGGTTAGATAGAGTAGAGGCACAAGGTAACTTCAGGGAGAAGATGAATCTAGATAGGGAAAAACATATTACAAAGACTAAACTAGACCAGGAGAAGATCAATATACAGGATAAAAAGGTTCAAGCTGAGCAAGCTCGCACCAGGCAAGAACTCCAAACAGCAAAGATTCAGGCTAAAGTAAAAGAGAAAAGTGCCAGTAAAAAATGACCCCTATTAGTAATATAGTTTACTAATAGAATACGGGATTTACAATATAGATTACATCTACCAGATGTATAGAATGTTTTAAAAAGAAAAATTAGTTATAACTTAGTATCAAACCAACACAGTATTATGTCATTTGATTTATCAACAATAGCATCCAGTGATCTGGAATTTACACCAACAGCAGATAATGTTGTTGTTGCACCGGCAGAAGAACAGGTGCCTAGTAATATACTAGTAGATAAAAAGGGAACTTTTGGGTCATTAGAGAGGATTCCGGAAATAAAAGCCAAGGTAGAAGCTGAAAAACCAAAGGTTACTCCACAAGCAGAATCTGCTGCACCAGTAGTAGAAGGTGGTATTACATTAGAAAAAATTGTAAATAAACTAGAAGCAGAAACAGAAACAACTCCTGGTACACCAGGTAGACCAAGAACTGATAAGAATGCTATCAATGAGTACCTAAAGACTAAGATTGAATCCGGTGACTTCTTTACATGGAATGACTATGATGAAAAGAAGGAGTCTCTGGATGAGTATCTCAATAAGCTACCAGAGAAAGATGTATATGACCTACTAGACAAAAATATAGAAAAACAAGCTAATAAAGGATATGAAGAAGCTCCTCAAGAACTAAGAGAAGCTCTTCCACCTAAAGCACAATATGTTATTGACTATATTGCACAAGGAGGTACAGACCTTGAAACATTGTTCTCATCACTAGCCAGGGCTACTCAGATAGAAAAACTGGATCCTACTAATGATGCACATATGCCGGAGATAGCAAAAAACTATCTACAACTTATAAACTTTGGTTCTCAGGAATCCATTAACTCACAAGTAGATGAATGGGCAGAGAATGGTAAATTGGAAAGTAAGGTAAAGGAGTTTAAACCTAAGTTGGATGCTATGCATGAACAACAGGTTCAACTACAGATACAACAAGAGGCAGAATATAATAGACAAAGGCAGGAAGCAGCACAGGCATATGTACAGAATGTAGGAGCAGTACTTCAGAAGTATGAAGTAGGTGGACTGAAACTGAGTAAGAAGAATGCCAGTGAGTTATATTATGATCTTACAGAGGCTAACTATCCATCTATATCCGGTAAACCTACTAATATCATAGGACACAAATTGGAAGAGATTCAATATGTAAAACCTGACTTTGATTTCCTTGCAGAGATAGCATGGCATCTAAGAGATAGGGAAGGATATAATAATGCCCAGGCTACTAAAGCTAAGAGTGAAAAAGCACAAGAGATAGCAAGGGAACTTAAGGATGCTCAGTATATCAGAACACAGGTTACACCAGTAGAAGATCCTGCAGAAAAGAAGATACAGAAGCAGTTTAAACCAAGAAATGTATTTAGTAAGTAAACAATCATAAGTCAACATAGTAATTAACAATTAAAATCACATAAGCAATGGCAACACCAGTAATAGGTTCGGGAATATTACTCCGAGACACAGAGTATAGCATAGGAGCTAATATGGACTCCTACCATCTCTGGAACATGATGAAAGACAGTAAGCCCACAGACATTGGGCCTATAGAATTTTGGGCTCAAACACAGGCTGTACAGATGCCTCTTTACTCTCTATCAGACTTTGGTAAGAGTGGGGTTATTGATGTAGATGATCCTATGGGCAGGTGGACATGGCAATCTCCAATTGCTAATGAACTCCCCTATGTAACCAGGGATATTGACTCTACAGATTATAAGAAAGGTCTTGATGGCCGTAGATTCCGTATATGTCTTAATAAAGGTCCTAATAATGGCGGTTTCTCTCATACAGATGTACTCACATATGATAAGTACAATGGATTGCAATTCCGTGTTACAGAAGATCGTATTATAGACATGGGTAATAATGAGTTTGTATATACATGTGAACTTGTTAAAAACAACAGTGCATCGTACCTGTCTAATAGCTATCTTACTAATGGTACTAAGATATTCCGTATAACATCAGCAAGATCTCAGGACTATGGTGAAAAATGGTCTCAGGTTAGTACTATGGCCGGATATCGTGAGTTCTACAATATCATGGGTAATGCAGAGGCAAATGCTTCATACTCAGTATCTAAAATGGCTGATGCTATGATCAGGAATGGTCAACGTACTAAAGGTGTACCAGTAACAGAGATATATAAGATCAATGATCCTGATCTTCGTGCAGATCCTTCAGTAAGAGATTTCAAGACACTGGAGAAAGCACTGGGAGAGGTAGAATTGATGAAAAGAATAGAAGCTGGTGCTATTGATGTATCCTTCTTAACAGAACTAGATCGTAAGGCTCTTACTAAGATATCAATAGATATTGAGACTAATATGATGTGGGGACAAGGTGGTATAGTAGGTGATGATGGTCCTGATCAGATCAGGTTGAATACCGGTCTATGGCAGCAAGCTAACAATGGTTATAAGAAGACCTATAATATTGGTACTTTCACTATGGATATGTTCCGTGGAGAGATATACAACTATTATCTTGGTAAGATTAACTTTGATGGTCCTGATCCTGGCCGTAAACTGATTGTACAAACAGGTATGGCGGGTATGAAACAGGTTAATGAAGGTATCCTGAGTATGGCTGTTAATAGTGGCTTAGTAACCAATGCATCTGAGATAGGAGCTATTTCTGGTAAAGCACTGGATCTGGACTTTGGTTATGCATACACTAGCTATACTATTCCATTCCTTGCTAACCTGAAGTTTGTAATCAATCCAGCATTTGATAATGTAGAGGCTAATAATATTGAGAACCCTATTATCAATGGATTCCGTCTCTCTTCTTACTCTTATATCATATTTGATATTACAGATAGGAGTGACACTAATATCCGTCTTCTGCGTGATAAGTACAATCATGAGTTAACTTGGTTGCACCAGAATGGCACTGCAGACTATATGGGTAAGAAGGTGTTTGCTTCTACTGGTGACTTCTCAGGATACAGGGTTAAGATGATGCAGAAGCACAAGGCTCTTACAGTACTGGATCCTAGTAGGTTATTGAAGATAGTAGCGACAAACCCAATCACAGGAGGTTCGCTTTAATGATTATTTTAATATGTTTTATAGAGTATGGTGTAGCTTAATAACTACACCATATTTTTATAAAAAACTTGTCTAGTAAAAGAATAACATGTAACTTAGTACCAAACCAACAAAAACAATTTTATGAGTACAGTATCAATCAAGCCCTATCTCAGGGCAGACATCCTCAATCATGGATTAGAAAAGGCAGGATTAGTAATTGCAGACAACTGTGAACAAGGGCAATGGCTTCGTTGTTTAGATAATGGCAATGGAGTAAAGACCTATATCACAGGACTCAATGAAGATGTACCGGCTATTCAGGATATAGAGGACAATGAGAAGAGAGAGGCTAAGATCCTTGATATCAGGAAGACAGTAGTAATGCTGGAGAGGAATATAGCCGGTAATTACAATATCTCTGAAGCAGACATCTATAGTGTTAGTGGAAAGAAGAAAGTGCGTATACCAGGGTCAAGGAACTGGGAAGAGGTAGATGGTCAAGCATTTAATCCTTTATTTTGGACTAAAGTAACAAAGTTCAAGTCAGTTATACCAGATGAATATGAGACAGATGGTAAGACAAGGAAACAAACATTCTGGGATACAGTGCAGTTAGTATGTAATAATACTCCTAAAATACTAGATACCAATAATGCATATGATGTAATGTTGATCCATGCAATAGAAGCTGGTGGGTTTGGTAATCTATTGGCACCATCATTGGAAGCAGCTAATGAGTTCCCCGGTAATACCCCATATAAGTGGTATCTTGATAGGTTAGAACATACTGCAGCAATAGAGGTAGAACTTGATAAACTGCGTAATGAAGCTGGTAGTATTCTTCAGGATCTGTCTAAGAATAAACCAGAACAGTTATTCTACATTGTTAAGAACTTATCACAATATAGTCTGGGGTATATTAAGCGTACACCTACAGATATTATATATGCAGATATTAATAAGCATCTTAATGGTCTGGGGGCACAGTCTAATAAGAGGTTAGCTATAGAAGAGTTCTTAGAACTTTGTGATGCTAAGAAGTATCCTGCAGGTACATTACGTGTAAGAGCTATTGCTAAAGATGCAGTAGCTATGAATATCGTAGCACCTAAAGGAGACAATGTAATATACCATATTAAGAAGGGTAACCCAATGGGTAAGAACTTTGAAGATGTGGTAATGTATCTTAATAATCCGGCCAACAGTGATGTACTACTAGATGTTACTGAGCATGTACAGAAGTTTTGGGATGGTAAGTAATCTATAATAGATACATCATATGAATAACGTCTTAGTTAGGGTAAAGATTGAACAGAGGGTGAATAAGTTGTCATCAAACGACTATGGTAACATAGATACATGGATGATAGCGGAAGCCTTCAATAAAGCAATGGATGCCTGGACTAGGAGACAACTACAAGGAATTAACCAGACTAAGACAGGGCCTGAAGGTAGTACTAGGAGAATAGACGATCTTCAGGTCTTGTTAACAGACTGGATAGATACATGGAATGACAAAGGTCTGTATGTGGAGAGTAATCTATTCCCGGATAACTACTTAGAATGGTGTAGAATATCAGCATATGCACAAGATGAATGTAAGGATTGTCCACCAAGAAGGTTGACTATATTCGAAGGTAATGAGGCTGATGTGGATATATACCTGGTAGATGTCAATAGACAACCTACATATGAATGGGCTACAACATTCAGTACAGTATTTAATAACCACTTTCGTATATGGACTAATGAGCAGTTTACTGTAGTCAATCCTATATTAACCTACTATAGAACCCCTAGGCATATTCAGATAGCTAACAGCACAGATCCTGATACCGGTGTTTTCATTACTACTGATGTAGAATGTGAATATCCGGATACTGTAACAGAACTACTATGTGATGAAGCTGCTGCTATACTGGCTGTTGATTTAGATAGTTACAATAAGGCTCAATCATTATTACAAACAGAAGAACGTAATACATAATACCTATGGGTAACTTCAATATTAATCAACCACCTACTACTATACCTGCAGCTACTCAGTGGTGTATACAAGGTATTCAACAACAACAGAAGAGAATAGCAGCTTTACAAGCTTCTGGTGGAGGAGGAAGTACATCTCTTACAGTAGGTGGAGTAGTAGTCAGTGGCTCCGCTAATAGAGTATTATTTGAAGGATCTACTAATCTAGTAGCAGAATCCGCCAATCTTACCTTTGACCTATCTACATTAGCATTAACAGGGGTTGAGACTATTACTAAGAATGCACTAACTACAACTGCAACAAATGGTCTTACTATACAGAATACAACAGCAGCTACAGGAGGTGTAACAGTGCAGAATTCCCCTTTTGTTGAATTTAAAGGAACTTCTTTTCTTAGTTCGGCTTCTGTTATAACAGGAATGCGAGTAGGATTTATACCTAGCGATGTTAGTAGCAATCGGGGGGCCTATAGTTTTGATTTTAATGATGCGGGTTCATATACTACAGGAGTACTTTCTATAGGTAAGGCCGCTGTTAAAACAACGGCAACACTTACTATTTCAGTGGGTGATCTTGTTGTTAATGCAGGGAGTATAGTAGCACCAGCAGGAGGATTACAATTAAACATTGTAACTAAAACAACCAACTATACAGTAGCACTTACTGATTTTACTATATTATTTGATACAACATCAGGTAATCTAGTTGCTACTTTACCAAATCCTGCTACCAATGCTAACCAGATATTTAACATAAAAAAGATAGTAGCAGCAAATACACTTACTCTTACACCCGCATCAGGACTTATAGATGGAGCAGCTTCATTAACTGTAACTACTAATAATCAGAATACACAAGTTCAATCTAACGGAACCAACTACTATATATTGTAAATCATGTCATACAATCCAGGAAGTCCTATAACAGTTATCAAGAGTTTATCATCAGCAAACATACTTGCTTTGAATACCACTCCATTTACGCTGGTACCAGAACAAGGAGCAGGAACTATTATTATTCCTGTATCAGCAATTATGATATATACTTTTGGAACAATTGCTTATGCAGCAGGAACATTAAGATTAATAGAGAATAGTACACCAGCAATTGGGGCTGCTATTATGACTAATGCAACTGGTATAAATCTTATTGCCGGTAGTTATAATGGTAATTTTATACCCAGTATAGTGCTAGGAACAGCAACATCTATACAAACTAATCAGGCATTACAACTATATTCTGGTACGGCAGTTACACTAGGAGATGGAACTATGAAGATAATAGTTACTTATGTAGTTGTAACACCATAATACTTTTCAATTATTGATCACTAATAAAACACACAGTTATGGAAGTAGTTTATCAAAGTACAACAAACGGATTATTAATCAATGCAGGAGCACCTACAGTTAGTCCTGCAAGAACATGTGGCTCTGTTCATGTAGTATGTATTGATTCAATGGCAACAGGTACTACTCAACGTCTATGGACATGGGATAGTACAGCAAGTGCTTGGGTATAACTTAACACTATCTGGATAGTGTAGGTACTGGGCAATACTCAGTGTCTACTTTTATTCACTAAACAACACACATCAACAATGAACTCTTTATTACCAGTGTTAATATCAACAGGTATTACTCTGCTTATCTGTATACTAGGATGGCTTAACACGATATCAACAACAAAACAACGAGTAGAAGAACTTGAACAAAAATTAGTCAAAGTGAATGATGTAGCAACTAATACCGGGCAAGATTTACTAACTAGAGTACGTACTATAGAGTCAGATGGCACAAGGTGTGATGAGAACAGAAAGAATTTACACATAGCTATTGATAGATTAGAAGAGCGTAAGGCATCTAAAGAACTAGTAGATACTCTTAGGTCTGATGTTTATAACCTATCAGCTTCTATGGATAAGGGTTTTGAGAAGCTTGAAGAGAAGATTGAGAACATGATTACCAGAGTAATGGGTAATAAACCTTCATAGTAATGTCATTATTTACCTTTAAAGGATATTGGAATGCTGCTACTAACACCCCTACATTAGTTGGTGGAGTAGGTACAACCTATGATACTTATATAGTAAATACCTCAGGTACTCTTAATCTAGGAGCAGGGTCAGTTATGTATCTACCAGGTCAGTCTGTAGTATATATGTCAGGTGCCTGGATACAAATGCCTATATCATATACTGGAGAGTTATTATCTACAGGTGGTGGGGGAGGCTCTGGAGTTACAGCAATAACAGTGTCCTCTCCATTGACAGGAGGCGTTATAACATCTACAGGTACTATAGGTATACCATTAGCTACATCTATTGCAGATGGGTATTTAGCAGCAACAGATTGGGTAATTTTTAATGCCAAACAACCAGCAGGTAACTACATAACAGCACTTACAGGAGAAGCTACAGCAAGTGGTCCAGGATCAGTAGCTATTACACTAACTAACTCTGCAGTAATTGCAAAGGTTATTACAGGGTATGTGTCTGGTGCAGGAACAGTTTCTGCTACAGATTCCATTCTACAAGCTATACAAAAACTTAATGGCAATATAGGTGCGCTTACCACTGGTGTATCTTCAGTATATGGAAGGACAGGAGTAGTAATAGCTGTATCAGGAGATTATACTACAGCATTAGTGACTGAAGTTACTAATCTATACTTTACAAATGCCCGTGCTATAGCTGCTGTCTTAACTGCATATGTTTCAGGTGCTGGTATTATAACAGCCTCTGATTCCATTTTAACAGCTATTCAGAAGTTGAATGGTAATATTGGAGCACTAGTTACAGGTGTATCTTCCGTGTTTGGGAGAACAGGAACTGTTAGTGCTGCTGCTGCTGATTACTCGGGTATAGCAATGACTGGCATTACCTCGCTTAATGGGTTAATAATTACAGCGAATACCGGTGTAATAACTACAGGTATCTGGAACGCCACCAAAGTTGGAGAGATATACGGAGGTACTAATCAAACTACTTATATAACAGGTGATATATTATATGCATCTGCAGCTAATGTATTATCAAAGTTAGGTATAGGATCATCGGGACAGGTTCTTACAATAGCAGCAGGAATACCATCATGGGCTACACCTACTACAGGTACTGTTGCTAGTGTATCAGGAACAGCCAATAGGATAACCTCTACAGGAGGTGCGACACCAGTTATTGATATAAGTGCAACTTTTGAAGCATTACTTGGTAAGGTTGCAACAGGATTAGGACAATTTGCTTCAACAACATCTGCACAACTTGCAACAGTTATATCTGATGAAACTGGATCAGGTGCATTAGTATTTGCAACAAGTCCAACATTAGTTACTCCTGCTCTCGGTACACCCTCAAGTGGTACATTAACCAACTGTACATTTCCAATCCTAAATCAAGATACTACAGGTAAATCTGCTAAAACAGATGCCCTCAATTCAGCAACTACTGTAGTTAATGTTGCATCAGCAACTGCCCCAAGTACAGGACAAGTATTAACTGCTACAGATAGTACACATGCTACTTGGCAAACTCCAACAACAGGTACAGTAACCTCAGTAAGTGGTACTGCAAGTAGGATTACTTCTACTGGAGGCGCAACACCTGTAATAGACATTTCAGCAACATTTGAAGCTTTATTAGGTAAAGTTGCAACAGGTCTTAACCAATTTGCAGCTACCACATCAGCTCAGTTAGCTGGTGTTATATCAGATGAGACAGGAAGTGGAGCACTTGTTTTTGCTACATCACCTACTCTTGTTACACCGGCTCTAGGTACTCCATCAGCACTTGTAGGTACTAATATAACTGGTACTGCTGCTGGATTAACTGCTGGTAATGTTACCACTAATGCTAATCTTACTGGCCCCATAACCTCTGTAGGTAATGCTACTTCAATAGCTGCACAAACAGGTACAGGCACAACCTTTGTAGTACAAACATCTCCAACTCTTACCACACCCAATATAGGAGTTGCAACAGCTACTAGTGTTAATAAAGTTACTATAACTGCTCCTGTTACTTCAGCTACTTTAACTATAGTTGATGGTGGATCATTAATAACAGCAGGAGCTTTCCCTATTACACTAACAGCCAGTGCATCTACAGGAGTAACATTACCTACTTCTGGTACTTTGTATGGAACAGCTACTGGTAGTATCACATCTGCTCAGTTACTAGCATCATTGAGTGATGAGACAGGAACTGGTGCTGCAGTATTCGCCACCTCACCAACATTGGTAACTCCTGTACTAGGAACACCTACCAGTGGCACATTGACCAACTGTACAGGGCTTCCTATAGCAGGATTAGTGGCATCTACATCAACAGCAATAGGAGTAGGGTCTATTGAACTAGGTGCGGCATCTGATACAACAATAGCAAGAGTATCTGCCGGTGTAATTTCTGTAGAAGGATCTACGGTAGGTATGTTGCCTACTGCACAAACATGGACTGCGCAAAATAAATTTAATAATATCGTTGATGTAAATAATGCCATTACAGCATCTGGTAATGCCGCAACAGTGCCAGTTACATATAGACTCAGTACAGTTACAAATAACTCTGCTGCCACTTTAACGATTACTATGACAACTACAAGTGCGGTTGATGGTCAGTTAACTATGGTAAGAATATTAGATTTTTCGGCGGTTGCACAAACAATTACTTGGGTAAATACCGAAAATAGTAATACAACTGCACCAGTGACATCAAATGGATCAACAACTTTACCATTAACTGTTGGATTTCAGTATAATAGTGGAACATCTAAATGGAGGTGTATTGCTTCAACTTAAATAACTTTTAATTATGGAACAGAAAACATTAGCTGACTACTTAGAACAAATTAATCAATATATAGAACTCCATGTACCATCAGACCAACAAGCTGTTTTTATAGCTGGTATTGAGTACGGTTTTAATCTACCTCATTAATGGCTTATTCAGTTATCACAACACAGGCTACTCAATTTTCTGTTACTGGCGGCACTACAGCAGGTAATACCACTACAGGAGCAGATGCCCTTTTTGTAGTACTACCTTATTATAAAAGTGCTGGAGCTAATCTTAGTGATAGTAAAGGTAACACCTGGGTGCAGTTAACAAAGTATGAAGAGGCAAGTTCAAACTCGGCAATAGTAATTTATTATGCCTCAGCTTTTACAGGGTCGTTTACTGTAGGAACCAGTCATACATTTACAACTACTTCCCACTTTGGGGCTATTTGTTTAATTGCTGTTAGCGGTGCAAGAACTGCTACTAGTGCAACAGATCAACAAAATGGTACAACAGGTGGAGCATCAGCAAATCCTCAATCTACTGGTAGTATTACACCTTCAGTAGATAACTGTCTTGTATTAACAGGTTTTTATCAAGCTGCTGCGGGCAGTGCTCCTACTATTCCTTCTGGATATACATCTATAGGTACATGGGCAACAGGAACAGCTTTTCTTGGAGGTGCTGCTTATAAAATACAAACAACGGCTACGGCTACCAATCCTAGTTGGGTACCAGGTAATGCAGGATCAATCTTTGCTACAGATGTAGCATCATTCTTCCCTCCTGCCGTAGCTGTTACAGCAAATGGCAAATTCTTTGTATTCTTTTAACTAACTTTACGTATTATGACACTAGAAACACTCAAACAAGTATTCAAGTTCTCATGGGCTCAGGCATTCTCTGATCAATCAGGTAAGAGTTCTATTACATCGGTAGCCTATTTCCTTGTGATACTATCTGGTTGCATTGGATTTATCAAGTCCATATTCGTGAAAGATAGCAATCTTACCATGTGGTCTGTAACCGTTATTACAGCAGGATTAGCAGCCTTTACCGGTAAAAAGATTATTAATGGTAAAACAGAGGCTATTCCAATGGAAGTGCATGATCCCGGTACTGTTGTAAACACACAGACTGTAGCACAGATTACTACAGTAGAACAAACATCTGCAGTAACATCAGAGAATAGCTAATATAATAATGAAAAACTTTTTTGAAATAGTTGTTTGGTATTTCAAAAAGATGTAACTTAGTAGAGATACAAGACCATATTGTTTCACTTATTCAATTCTTTTTATGTATTTTGATTCAGCGTACAAACAGATCTTCCTAGGTAAAGCATCAGGCGGTGTATTATCTATGGCAACATCTGGAACCACTGACCTCTTAACTGCAGGTCAGATTGGTATTTATTCCTCTCCTAACAGTATAGAGGGGAATGCTATTACAACTGCTGGTACAGCTACAGACTGTAAAATTGTCTGCGGTTCCTGGCACACTGTTGATTCCATCGCCCAATTTTGGGGAGGACTCAAACAGTCTCTTAAGACAACTCTCATAGCATGGAGGAATGTCACAAGGTTTATTAAGGCCACTGCAGCTACTGCAACACAAGAGGTGGATACATGGGGCTGGAATCAGTCTAGTGCATCATCTACAGGTCCTTTATTCTATTGTGGTACACCTTACTTCCTGCGTGTTGATATATTGGGAGCACCACCATTAAGACTTCTTAACCATCAGGCATATGTTAATCTACCGGCTTATGCTGGATGCTGTGGTACAGATTGTTCTTCTGGTTGTACTTCTACAGTAGTAGATGCTGCATCTATTATATTGCAATGGAAGGATTATATTACTGGTACACAGATGCCTTATCTGGCTAACTTTGTTACACCTAATGTATATATACAGAGTGGTTCTTCCAGGTTAGAAGTATTCTCTGCACAAGATACAGCAGCAGGTAGAGGTTCTGGTACATATGTTCCTAATACTGCTAATCCATCATCTGTAATAGCTACATTCCAACTTACTGGTGCATATACAGATACTACATTCAATGTTTGTACATACACACCTACTGATTACTTTAACCTACAGCCAGTACAGATGTTTGCATCACTGCAGACTCCGGATTTCACTCCATGTGCTGTGAATACTACAATCAATAGTTCTGTACCTAATCTGTATACTCAGATTACCAATGGTGTACAGCCTAGGGGTCTTGGTTATCAGTTAAGAAATGACCTTGTATTATCTCAGAGATATCGTCAGGAGATGTTCTCAGATAGCAAGTACACTGATTCTATCAGGATGCGTTATATTGAGGATGATGTTGTAGTACCTAATGTTACTCCTACAGCTTACTATGATTATGTAGGACTGTTGTGGAATAATGTAGAAGGTAGGCAGGGTAATGTAACTAGTTTGTCTAGTCATGAAGCATATCTGCTGATAGTAGCTGTGCCTACTGGTACTTCTACTAGTACATATACAACTATCATAGCAGCTTGCTTAACAGCAGTAGGGTCTAATGTAACACTGGAGTCAATCTAGTTTGCTCATAACTAACCATAGATAGAGGGGTGGGCATATGCTCACTCCTCTTATTGGTTAAAGAAACACAATAATATGGGGAAGCATATATTAGGATTACAGATAATGGACACAGTCAATGAGGGAATATTTCGTCTTGATGATATTTCTATATATGACCCTGCTTTACCAGTAACCTGTCTTAATATACAGATACTGGCACCAGATTACAAGACGCCTACATCTATTGATCCTTTGGCATCAGGATTCAGATTAATACTCAATGCCTGTACACTAGGACTTACTAGTATAGGAAACTGCACTAATAGTCTTCCTTGTATACCAGATGGTATATATCATCTCAGGTACAGTGTAGCACCTAATGACAAGGTATATGTAGAGTATGATCATCTTAGGACTGTTAAGGCAATGAACAGATACTATAAGCTATTGTGTGCTGTTAACCTACCATGTTGTTTACCGGATAAAGAGACTGAGTATTTATTAAGAGAGTTAGACATTATATACAACTTTATACTATCAGCCAAGGTTACTGTTGAGAATTGCCACACACTAGATGATGGTATTAATCAACTTCGTTATGCTAATATGTTAATGGATAAGATGTCTACAAGGAAACCATTTTGTTAACCTCATAAAGAACCAACTTATGGGAGCTTTTACTTGCCCTCGATGCCAAGGATATTGCTGTACCTGCCAGGGGTGCCATGCTGCTACTGCTATTGATGGTACACAAGGATGTACCAGGTGTAACCCTGGATATGAGCAAGGACTTACTGCACATGTAACAGTTACACCGGCTATACAGGTACAGAATATTAACAGACCAAGAAACCTCTTTACACATACACAGTATGGAAAACCTCAGATTACATTCAGAAGAGATTGATAAGAACTTCTCTTCTTTATACTTTGCATTGTACATGCAGGGTGAATGGGGTATTGAGGTAGGTTATAAAACATATCCAGCTTATCTTACTAATATGCGTAAGAGACTATGTGATTTTCAGGAACTTGCATCCGGAGATTGTAACAATGAGTTATTCATAGCATCTCAGGGACATTCTATAGTAGACTGCTGTGGTCCTAATACAACCAGAGTAACTACTAGTAATCAGCTTAACTGCTGTCCTAAAGGATCTACATACAACAGTACTACTGGTTTATGTGAGGGTACTATTACTACTCCACCGGCACCAGGATGCACTTGTTATACTATTACTACTAATACCACATGGTATGACTATTCTATTTCTTATTGTAATGGGATTACTGGTACATTAAGAGTATTTCCAGGTGCTCCTCAGAATATATGTGCTACTGCAGTACCTGTAGTATTAGGTCGTGGTCCTTCTACATCAGGATCAGAGAGTAGATTACCTAATGGGAACTGCTATAGTTCTAGTGGTTCTACATATACATGTACTCCTACTACTATAGTTACTAGTACTAGTCCTACAATACCATGTCCTTGTTGTCCTAATGGATACATATATATATCATTATTGGGTTATTGTCAGGGAGTATCTGCTACTGATATAGTAGATCCTATAGAATGTGTACCCCGGTGTATAGATGCTTCTGGAGTATATTCTCCTCTAATACCATGTACTGATAAGGTACCTGATTCTATTATATTACAATATCCAACTACTGGAGATTCTCCTTTTACACAAAAGAATTGTTGTGATACAAACATTTTTTCTTAACTTAGTAGTGATATGATACCAGTAAACAGCAATATACAGAGTAAAAGTTGTGATAAGCCAATCAGTAGTGACTGTATACAGTCACAGGTACCTGCTGTACCCTGTTTGAGTATATGTGCAGGAGCTAGTCAGACTGATGTAGACTATGCACAGAGTAACGCTATATGTGGTATTATTAAGGATCTTAGTAGTCCTACACCTACACCAACACCTATACTAGACTTTTCTGCTGTTGACCTGGGATGCTTATATCAGGCTACATTAGTAGAATGGGTATGTCCTATTGGTCAGGAGTTTATAGCAGACAGTGGAGCATTTGTTGTTAATGGTACACCCGGTTATTGCCAGACTGTAGCTACACCACATATGCTAACTACTAATGTACCTGTAATGACTACTACACCTAATCCTACTCCTAAACCAACTACATTAGCTGGTATACTGAATTTAATAATATCAAAGACACCCTGCTGTGATCCATGCAAAGGGGTTAATATTCCACCAGGACCATAATATTATAATATGCCACCAGTACAACCATATGTATTAAACACACCACTTACAGTAGCTGTTAATCTCAGGTATACAGATGCTAATGGGGATCTTGTGGATAGACTATATCCTAATGATTATACAGAGCTTATAGGGGCTAATCTTAGTACCTTGATTACACACGTTAATCTGATAGATGCTACACTAGCTTCTTACAATACCAGGATAACGACATTGGAATCTGAGGTAGCTGCTATACAATCATCCGGCACTACTTTCATGTTGTATGTCAATGGAGGGTGTCTTAATGGTAATGTAACTACACAGATAGATACTCAGGTAGCTTCACTGACAGCTAGTGAGTGTGCTTATATTACTGCACTAGGATCTACTACAGCACTATCAACTGCAGTAGCTGCACTTAATATCAGTGCTCTTAATGTGGCACCAGCCTTCTCTCAGAATAGTGCAATGGCCGCTTTACCAGGTTGGAATAATGCTATTACTAATACAGCAGGACTTACTAATGATCTTGCACTTGCCTACTTAGATGCCAGGGCTGGTATCACTAAGGTTCTTGCAGCAGTTACACCTACATGTGCACAGGTTATTATAGACTATCAGGCTGTTAATACATCATCCCTTGTATTCTCTATATTCTTTAGTGGTTACAGTTATATTCCTACTGCATATGCGGATAATGGCAGTACTGTTACAATAACAGATACATCGGGTAACATATATACTACAGGTTTTAATATACTTACACAATCTACGGATGTCAATCCTTTGACTTTAAACACTTCCGGGTCTACACTATCAGCAACATCTATTACGTATCAGGTTACTATTAATAGTAAGGTTACTAGTGCATCACTAGGAACTACATGTGAGAAGATGGTTATAAAGACTATTGATAATATAGCTAATAGTGCTGGCAGTATAACAGGAACAGCAGACGTGAGTAACTTTTCTCATATAGTATCCTCTGGAACTACTGCAGTAGTCTTGGTGAATAATCTATCATATACTCCAAGGGCTGCTACAATAACATATAAGAATGGGTTCTCCTCTGCACAGGTAGCTACAGGAGGGGTACAACCTTACTTGGTATATGATCCGGGTAAGGTAACAATGAATATGGTAACACCTACATCAGCATCAGGGGCATTTGATATTGATATAATAACTTATAGATAATATGTGTAACTGCAATAATAATAACTCATTATGTTCAAGATGCTCTTCAGGGCTCTCTTGTTCATGTCCACCAGACTACACTGTATTACCTTTACCGGTATCTTGTGGGTGTTGTCCTCCAGGTTATTCATGGTCAGTAGCTATAGATAATGCATCTAATACACCTAACTGGCCTAATGGAGTATGTACAGGAGCAGGAGGTAAACAAGTAGCACCTATACCATGTAATCCTTGTGTGGACAGTACACCTACAGACTGTGTGCAATTACCATCTATTCCTTGCTTGGGTATAGTAGAAGGTACTACACTTACTCAGTTTTTATCTGCTTTATGTACACCAGCATTCTGGATTAATGGATTGAATATCATTGGATTAGATACACTAGCCTCTACAACTTTTTGTAATCTGGTAGCAGCTTGCCCTAGTATACCTGGGGGAACTACTCCTATCATAGGTCCCATAACACCATCTGCTCCTTAATATTAATAATATATCATGGCAACATTTACAGTACCATTTACAATAGCCAATACTGCAGGTACCCAGTATATTAAGATTAAGTACCGGTTAACAGGAGCTTCTGTATGGACATCATTTAATATAGCTTCTTCTGGTACTACTGCTACTATTAGTGGTTGTACTAATGATTATTTGTATGATATACAGGTAGTTAATGTGAATGGCTCTGATAATCCGGCATCTGCTATTAATCAGTCTATATGGATCACTGACCCTGGCCCATTAGTGAGTCCTACTAATACAACAATGGCATACTCATTCCTTAACCTATCTCCGGATATAGATACATACACATGTACTGTAGCAGAGTTTAGTACACCAGGTAGTATTATAGCTACTCATATATTAACGCCTACCAGTACTATAACTGATACCTTTACTGGTCTTACACCACTTACTAAGTACTATTTGACTATAACACCGGCAGCTAATCAGTTTACAAGAACTTTTACATATATATTCACTACTGAAGAACTGGCATTGTGTGCTAATCCTTCTGGAACAACAGCAACATTATCATGAATTTAACATTGCATTGGACTAATCCTGTACAACATCCATCTTGTGGGTATAAGGCACTATATAGGAGAATGAGTGCTAGTACATATACAGAACTAGATACTTCCGGATCAACTTCCAGTGGTACTACTGTACAGATTGCTGTATCTGCACCAGCATCTTATGAGGGATATATACAGGGTAATTGCTGTTCTGATAATGTGTCTGCAGGTGACCCATTTGGTGTTAATGGCTATGGCACAGTGGCTGTAGCAGTATCTGTACAGGCTAATCCATTACATTATCTGGCTACTATAACTAGTACATATGCTAACCCTTATATTAATGTTATAACAGGGCATTTTACTAGTTCATCAGCAGGTATTGTCAACTTTACAGCATCTTATCCAGCTAATAGTACAAGTGCTATAGTAGTATTGGCACCAGATCCTAATAGTGCAGCAGAGGTTATTACTAATGTTAGAATAGATACTATATCTCCATCATTCAGTAATGGGGGATCATTACAACAACTAGACCCTGTAAGAACACCTGCATACTTTGAGTTTTATTCTACATCAGGATCTACTTCTGGTACAACTACATGGAATGGAGACCCTTTGAGATTACCATCATTTACTCTCAACGCTTTTAATGTAACAGAGACAAACCTCAGTGGTAATCCTATTGCCGGTAATTTACTAGTATCCTGGATTCAGGATTATGTATATGCAGCAGGTACTGGTATATACACAACATTTACTATACTAGTAAGAGAGCAGGCTACACATACAACAGTAGGTACTCTAACATTCACTCCTAGTACAAATGGGTTACTTAATGCTACTATAGAACTTACACAGGGATCAACATATCTATCTTCTTCTCTACTATATCAGATGCTTTTTTATTGGGAAGATGGTATACTAGTAGATACTAAAGATTTTTATCTACCACTGTTTTAACTTTAGGTGTTGGTTCCCTAGAGGTGAAAAGGTTCTCTTTGTATATACAGAGGGGCTTTTTCATATTATACCATCTGGTAAGTTTATTCAGTGAATTGGTTGTTTGTATAACCTGAAAGGTGTAACTTAGTACTGTATTATGGAGAAGATACCATTTAAAAAACCAGATGTTACTGCACCTAGACTAAGGTTACTCAACTTTGATGTACTAAAGAATAAGAGATTAGATAACTCTACTGGCAAAATACTTGACTTTTATACCAGGCTGAAACTTGTATATCCTAATGTAGAGAAGTACACTAATAAGGAGATCAAGAAGATGATTAACCGGTGTAATAAAGAAGTAATCAGAACACAGTGTTTATTCACTAGAGAAGGGGCAGAGTTACCGGCTAATCTAGGACATATATTCATGGGTACTGGCCCTCAGATTGCTAACCCTAGTGTAAAGACCAAGGATAGTATTGTTAATAAGAAGGTGTCTATGACCCTTGAAGAGGTCAGGATATTCGCTAATCCACATACAGAAGGTAATATAGCCAGGATATATTATACTAACTATGAGGCAAAGTTCAGGTTTGAAGGTGCTGGAATGTGGATGTTTAAACCTGGTCAAGAAATGCGTAGTATAGCATGTAAGGCATATACTGAGAATTGGAGAATGTATTTTCATGTACGTAAGAATAACTTTATAAGTTCATTTATCCGGGATACCAGGGCAGAGTGGAAAAAAGCTCGCCCTATGTATTTTGGAAAAGATTAATAGTATATGTCTGCACTAGTAATAGGTGATGTGATCTCTAGAATACGTGGGCTTATTAAGCAAGATAGACAAGATTCTTGGTTAACTGATAAGTTCATTTACTCAATCTTTAAGAAGCATGTATCTCTAGCCATTAAGAGACTAGATGAGAAGAAGTCTATGATGGCTATGAACAGTGTATATGAGACATTAGACTACGTTGCATTAGATGAATGTGATAAGGTAGAAGCTGGTTGTATGGGAATCAAGAGTTATGCAACATTCAGAAAGACATGTGATAGTATACCAGTATTTACTGAAGGGAAGTATGGCCCAATGATAAGGTCAATAACCTCATTAGATGGTAGTACTATATTCAAACTTACTACACATGATCAATACCAGATATTATCTAAGCAGAAGAATAATAG
>Ga0194061_1000291_pt1 | contig 31046 bp, 35 predicted proteins | sample SepL2221m_MetaG_FD_163423 | JGI IMG/M metagenome (GOLD analysis project Ga0194061, IMG submission 163423) | Anoxic zone freshwater microbial communities from boreal shield lake in IISD Experimental Lakes Area, Ontario, Canada - Sep2016-L224-21m | ecosystem: Environmental > Aquatic > Freshwater >... | reverse complement strand
GGTGCCGGCGCTGTTCCCGCAAAAGATGTTCGCGATGCTCGACAACTTCAGCCTGCTCGCGCTGCCGTACTTCATCCTGGCCGGCGAACTGGTGTCGGCGGGCGGCATTTCCAAGCGCCTGGTCGAGTTCGCCGAGGCGGTGGTGGGACACTGGCGCGCCGGCCTCGGCCATGCGTCGGTGGTGTCGAGCATGGTGTTTGCGGGCGTCTCCGGCTCGTCGGTGGCGGATACCTCCGCCATCGGCTCGATCCTGGTGCCCGCCATGAAACACCGCGGCTACAAGCCGGGCTTCGCCGCGGCTCTGGTCGCCTGCGCCGGCACCATCGGCGCGATCATCCCGCCGTCAATGACCATGATCGTGTACGGCTCCATGGCCAACGTGTCCATCGGCGGGCTGTTCCTCGGCGGCATCGTGCCGGGCATCCTGATCGGCATCGGACTGATGGTCGTGATCTACATCTACTCGTTCTCGCCGGCCTTCCCCGAGCTGCGGCGCACCAGCGGAAAATTCGTGATGGCCAACGTGGTCCGCGCCACCATAAACGTGTGGCCGGCACTGCTCGCGCCCATCCTGGTGGTCGGGGGCATCCTGACCGGCGCGTTCACGGCCACCGAGGCTGGCGTGGTGGCCTGCTTCTACGGGTTCTTCATTGGATTCTTCGTCTACCGCATCATCAAGCTGCGCGACCTGCCGAAGATCTTCATCCGCGCCGCAGTCACCACGGCCATGGTGTCGGGCATCATCGGCGTGGCCGGCGCCCTCGGCTGGCTGCTCGCCTACCTGAACTTCAACGACCTGGTCCTGGCGGGCATTACGCACGTCACCGGCACCAAAACCGGGGTCATGCTGCTGCTGATGGGCATCATGCTGGTGCTGACGATGTTCGTCGATTCGATGGCGATCCTGATCATCATGATCCCGGTGGCGGTGGTTATCGGCCGCAACTTCGGCATCGACGAATTCCAGCTTGGTTTGATGATGGTGATGGCGACGCAGATCGGCTCGACCACACCGCCCGTCGCGGTGCTGCTTTTTGTTGCCACCAGCATCGCCGGCTGCACCTATAACGAGACCATCCGCTACTGCTGGGCATTCATCATCGCCGAAGTGGCGGTATTGCTTATGGTCGTGTTCTGGGCCGATCTCGCCGCCTGGATACCGCACTATTTTCTCGGCTGAAATGCCGCCGACTTACCGGCGATCGGCGGTGTCCGGCGGCCCGACGGGGCATGCCGGGACCGCTCATCGACCGCAAATGCCCGACTGGCGCGCCTTTCCAGCGGTTTATCGGGCAAATTGCGCGATAAATAGCTGGGCTGCGGGCCCGAAATGCCTCAAAATGGCGGGGTAAACGACAAATCCGGAGATTCAAATGCAACACGCACTCATGCTCAAGACCCGCCGCATCAAGCAAAAACACACAAAAGAACTCGCCCGCGCAGCCCGGCTGGCGAAAAAAGCCGCGAACGAAGCGCCCAAAGCGGCCGGCACAGCGGCAAAAAAGAGCGCAGCCGCCTGAGCGTTACGGCAGCTTACGCACGCTGAACCGCATACTGGGTTGGCGTCGCAGCGCGACCAAGCCGTCGCGCCCTCACATCACTGCTTCGGAATCCCCGCCTCGGCGATAACCTTTGACCAGCGCTGCACCTCGCTGGCAATGCGCTGGCGCATTTCCTCGGGCGTGCTGCCACGCACCTCGCCGCCAAAGCCCTCCAGCCGGGCGCGCACTTCGGGCACTTGCAAGGCCTTGAGCACTTCGGCGTTAAGGCGCTCGACAATCGCGCGCGGGGTGCCTGCCGTGGTGGCAAGCCCGGCCCAGGAACTGACGTCGAATCCGGGCACGCCCGCTTCCTGCACCGTCGGCACGTCCGGCAGTCCCGGCCAGCGTGTGGCACCGCTGACGGCAATGGCCTTGAGGCGGCCACCCCTGACATGCGGCAAGGTGGCGGTTCCCGGCGCAATGACAAAATTCACATCACCGGCAAGCAAGGCGGTGAGCGCGCCGGCGTCGCCCTTGTAGGGCACATGCAGTAACTGCGTTCCGGTCACGCTCGCCAGCAAGGCGCCGGTGAGGTGCTGGGTCGAGCCGATGCCGGCCGAGCCATAGCTCACACCGTCGGGCTTGGCGCGCGCGGCGGCCAAAAGTTCGGCCACGTTTTGCTGCGGCGAATCGCTCCTCACGCTCAGTACAAACGGAAACACCGTGGCGGTGGAAATCCACTCAAAGCCCTCCACCGACTTGTAGCCCAGCGTCTGGTATAGCGCACCCGATACCGTGTGCCCGCCCACCGCGAGCAAAAGGGTGTAGCCATCGGGCGCCGCCCGCGCCACCGCCTCGGCGGCGATATTGCCTCCGGCACCGGCCTTGGTCTCGACAATGACCGGCTGGCCGAGGCTCCTGGACATTTCCTGGCCGAGCAGCCGCGCAATCGAATCGGCGTTACCGCCGGGCGCGAAGCCCTGGATGATCTTGATCGGCCGTGTCGGATAGTCCTGTGCCTGCACAACCGGTGCGAGCGCGAGCGCGGCGAGCATTGCCAGCAGGCAGGCGGTTCTTCCTTGCATGATTCCCCTCCTCATTTTTTCGGTAAAACTATTTGTCATTGCGCTGGCAACGACCTGACCAAACTTTCCGAATTGTCCTCATTCCATCCAGGGCGCTGCCAATCCGAGCTTGGTCGCCGCCGCGACCAGTTCATTGGCCACGCCCGGCGGCAGCGGAATGCCGTTGCGCCCGCGCCGCTCGGCTTCGATGTAGCCGCGCTCGCCGGGCACCAGGATGCCACCGGCCTGCGGATCGGCCGGCAGCGCTTTCAACGCCGCCACGGTGCGCGCGACGTCGCCGCGAAACTGTTCCTCGGGGCAAAACCGGAAAGCGTCGATGGCAATCACCAGCGCGTTCTGGCGATGGCGTTTGGCATCAGGCTCACCGGAAAAGAATTCCGCCAGCAAGGGATTGCCCACGGCGATGCTGCTCATCATTTCTATCATCAGCGCAAGGCCCGAACCCTTGGCGCCGCCCAGCGGCAGCGGGATGGTCGCGGCCTGCGCGTCCGTGGTCGGCTGCCCCTGCGCATCGAGCGCAATGCCCGCAGCCAGGGTTTCATTCGCCCGTTTCGCCTGCGCCAGGCGGCCGAGAGACACCACGCCGGTACCCATGTCAAACACGATGGGCGTGTCACCGGCACCGGGCACCGCAATCGAGATCGGCGCCGTCGACACGCCGGCGGCGCGGGCGCCGTGATACGCCATGTTGGGTATGGACGCGGTGATCGCCAGTCCGGTCATGCCGCCGCGTGCAATGCGCTCGGTGAAGTAACCCAGGGCGCCGGTATGTGTGGTCGCGCGCACCATCACCAGGCCGATTCCGGCCGCCGACGCCTTGGCCATCGCCATGTCCGCCGCCATGGTCATCGCCACCGCACCGGCGGCGCGGTCGGCCTCGAGCACCTGCACTGCGGGCGTGTCGGTGGTGACGCGCATTTGCGGCTTGGGATTGATGATGCCGGTTTCGATGAATTCGAGGTAACGCGGGACGCGCGACACGCCATGGGTATCCACACCGCGCAGGTTGGCCCACACCAGCGCATCGGCCACCGTGGCGGCGTGCGCCGCCGGCATGCCGGCACGCTCGAACAGTGAAGCGATAAAGTTCCGCAGCGCCGGAGCCGCGACGCGCATGCTCATTGGCGCTCTATCTTGCGCAGTTCAATGAGCTTTTGCCACTTGCGGTATTCCTGCTCCACATAGCGCTGCATTTCCCCCGGGAGACTCGAGCGGGGCTCACCACCCAGTTCCACCAGCCGGCGCGCCACTTCCGGGTTCTCGACGATCTTGCGCATTTCCTGGTTGAGCAGCGTGATCACCGCCTCCGGCGTGCCGGCGGGCGCGCCAATGCCGATGAACGAACTGACCTCATAGCCTGGCAGCGTGTCGGCCACCACCGGCACATCGGGCAGCGCCTTCCAGCGTTCCTTCGAAGTCACCCCCAGCGCGCGCAGCTTGCCGCTCTTGATAAAGGGCAGCGACAGTGTCGGCGCCTCAAACAGCAGGTCGATGCGCCCGCCCAGCACCTCGGTCAATCCGGCATTGCCGCCCTTGGTGGGGATATGGACGATTTCGGTTCCCGCCATGGCATTGAACAATTCCGAGGACAGGTGATGGATGGAGCCGATACCCGAAGTCGTGTAATTGAGCTTGCCCGGATTGGCGCGCGCAAAAGCGATCAGTTCGGCCACGGAACGGAACTGCGAGTCGGCCGGCACGTTGATGAAAAACGGATACGAGGTGATGAGCGAGATCATGGTGATGTCGCGCAACGAATCAAATTGCGGATTGGTGGTGAGCGCGGCAAGGGCCGGATAGCCGCCGGTAACCTCAATCAGGGTATAGCCGTCGGGCTTGGCCTTGGCGACATAGGCCGAGCCCACCCCGCCGCCCGCCCCGGCGCGGTTTTCCACTATCACCGGAACGCCCAGTGACTCGGACAATTTTTGCGCCGTAAGCCTTGCCAGGATGTCGGCCGATCCGCCCGGCGGGAACGGGCACACCACCGTGATGGCGCGCGACGGATACTTTTGCGCCCAGGCCGGCGCCGCCGGCAGCGCTAGCAACAGCGGCCACAGCAGCAACACCACGAGCGATTTGCAGATTGCCTTCATGTGCATCTTCCTTTTCACCAATCAATTGAGCGGGCCGAGGAAAACCTCGCCCATGAAACTGTCACTTTGCGGTGACAGGGTCTGCGGCCATTGTTGCGGGTCCGCGTCGAAGGCCTTGCGCTCGACCGCCGGGCGCGGCTTGCCGTCCCAGCCGATCTGCTCCATTTCCCAATACAGCTGCATTGCATTGCCATCCGGATCGACGGCAAAGACATGGTGGCCGACGCCAGGCGACAGCGCCGCCGGCAGTTTGCGGAATTGAACCCCTGCCTTGCCAAGGAAGGTAATCGCATCGCGCAACTGCTGGTAGCTGCCCAGTTGCAATCCGAACGACAACAGCGTCGAACCCGCTGGCAGGCCCAGCACGGAGCGCAAGGCCTTGGGATACAGGGCGAGCGAATGGTGCTCGGTATTGGCGCGCAGGAAAATGCAGCGATGCCCCTGGTACGTGACTTCCTCGGTCACGTCGAGCCCCAAGGCGCCCCGGTAGAACTCCAGCGCGGCATCGACATCATCGACAAACAGGCGCACGGGTCCGACCTTGGCAACCTTGAACGGCCGGGCCAGCAGGACACCGCCGACGTCAAAGGTTTCAGGCCATGCAGCCTTGCGCCGCCATCCGGCGTTAAAGTCGTCGCCCTGCGCGATGGCATCATTGACTTCGGCGAATTCGGAGGCGTGCGGCAGGCCCGGCGGCTGCTGGTAGCGGATGCGGTGCATGGGGCCGGGCTTGGAAAAACCCGGCCAGCCGATTTGTTCGATGCCGTAATACAACTCGTTGATGTGTCCGGAGGGATCGGGGGGATAGAAATGCCAGTTCGATCCCGGCAGGTCGCGCCCGGCGCGCAGGATTTTCAGGCCCTGCTCCTCAAACCACTTGTGCCCGTCGACCACTTCGCGCAGCGTGCCCACCTGCCAGGTGATCTGGTTCACCGTCAGCTCGGGATAGCCGGCGTAGTGCGGATTGACCGCATGCATTGCACGTTTCGGGAACAGCACGAAAGAATGGTGATCGGTACCGTGGCGCGTGAACGAACCCACAGTGGGTCCGAGCTTGTCGCGCTGCGCTTCGGGCAGCCGCGACCGCAGTTCGAGCTCGTCGGACACCTCGAAGCCGAGCAGCCGGCCGTAAAACTCCAGCGACACCGCCGGATCGGCGACATTGACGCCGAAATGCCCGAGCCGGCGGATGCGGAACGGGCGTGGCAGCTGCACGCCACCGACAACACAGGGGTTATTTTTTGCCATGAAATTAATCCGCCTTAATGGGAAGGTACTTTGCCAGCCAGGCACGCAGCAAGGCCTGCACCACCACGTTGTTCTCGGCCAGCATGAAGTGATCGACTTCGGCAAACAGGTGCAGGTCTGTCGGCTCGCCGGCCCGCTGGAATAGCTCGATCGACTGCTCGGTCGGGGTCACGGTGTCATTGGACGGATGCAGCAGCAGCAAGGGTCGCGGTGCGATTTTCCCCACAACGTCGTTGGCGCAAAATGCCAGCATGCTCTCGACCACGTCAAACGGAAACTCGAGGTGCGAACCGGGGGCGAGCCGGTTGCGCAAGTCGGGGCGGATCGGCACGATGTCAAAGCGCGGCACCATCATCGACTTGCCCTGCGCCTTCTGCCGGCGACCCTCCGCCAGCATGTCGGAAAACTTCTTCCAGGCCTCGGGCGATTCATGCTGCTTGCGGAATTTTTTCTCGCCGTTGCCCCAGCCACCGACGGAAATGCACACGGCGATGCGCTCGTCCACGCCCGCTGCATACACCGCCACCGCTGCGCCAAAGCTGAAGCCCATCACGGCGATACGGTCGGCACGCACCTCGGGCCGCGTCGCGAGAAAGGACACCGCACTGCTGGTGTCCTCGACCTGTTCGAGGCAGATCACCCGCCCGGACACGCCCTCGGAGTTGCCGCAACCGCGCATGTCAAAGCGCAGCGTGACATAGCCCAGACCGGCGAACAGCTTGGCCGCCACTTCGGGAATACCACCGTTCTTGTTGCCGCCAAACCCGTGCAACACCATCATCGCCGGGCGCTTTTCGCCCGGCTTCATGTCATCGGGAATATGCAGGATGCCGGCCAGGTTCAATCCGGCCGACGGAAACCATACGCGTTCTTCCAACTTCTCCTCCTTCACCACCGCGCCAGGGCGCTTGTTGTTTTCAAACCGATGAAATGTGATTTATTCGGCCGCCGCCAGGGCAAGTATAGCGCCGCGCCGCCGGTTCAAAAGCGACACCGTCAATTTTCCGGCCGGGTAAACCCGGCGTCCGTCCAGTGCCTGCGATTGCCTGCTCATGCTATTCCCCATCGTTCACAAAAACAGAATGCGCAGTATAAGCGCTGGCGCCATGGTAAAACACGGGGCCTATTGCGGCTCGATGCCCGCGGTGCGTGCAACCCGGGTCCATTTTTCCAGCTCGTCCTTGATCAGCCTGACAAACTCGGCCGGCGTGCTGCCCACCGGTTCGGCGCCATCAGCGGCCAGTTTTTGCTTCAGGTCGTCGGTATGCAAGGCCTTGACCGCCTCGGCATTGATGCGCGCGACAATCGCCGGCGGCGTGCCGGCCGGGGCGAGCAGCCCATACCACTGCTCCGCGACAAAACCCGGCACCCCGGCTTCGGCGACCGTCGGCACGCCGGGCATCACCGCAAGGCGCGCACTGCCCGACACCGCCAGTGCACGCAGGCGGCCCGAATCGACATGCGGCTTGGCCGTCAGCGCATTGGAAAACATCGCCGTGACCTGCCCGCCGATGAGGTCAGTGACCGCCGGCGTGGTCCCCTTGTAGGGAATGTGCAGCAGGTCCACACCGGCCATGCTCTTGAACAACTCCATGGCCATATGGGGCGCGGTGCCGGTGCCGGCACTGCCGTAATTCAAGACACCGGGCTTTTGTTTTGCCAAGGCGATGAACTCGGCCAGCGTTTGCACCGGCACCGCCTGGCCGAGCACCAGCACATTGGGCGCGGTGGCGGCGACCGTTATGGGCGCAAAATCGCGCACCGGATCGTAAGAGACTTTTTTGTACAGCACGGTGTTGAGCACCAGGGGGCTGGGCACAAACAAGAGCGTGTAGCCGTCGGGCAGCGCGCGCGCTGCCGCCTCGATGCCTATCATATTGCCCGCACCGGGCTTGTTCTCGACGAAAAACTGCTGGCCGAAGGCCTTGCTCAAATGCTGCGCCATGACGCGCGCGACAATGTCGGTCCCGCCGCCGGGTGCGGACGGCACGATGATGCGCACCGTGCGCACCGGATAATTTATCGCCGGCTGCGCCGCAACCTGCGTGGCGAGCAAGCCAAGGCAGCCAAGACCGGCAGCGGCAAGACGCAGCATGGCCGTCACCCTACCGACTGCATCGTGACCACCAAGCACATGCCTTAAATTCATTGCATCACCTTTGCCATCTGCCTGACAGCCCATTGGCACAGGCGGGCGGGCTTTCACCGGGCCAGGTGCAGTTTAACTTCTTTCATCCGGCGAAAATTCCCCGCTCAAACCGGCCTCGTCGCCGTCCCGTGTGAATTTTTGCATATCTTTACCCGCGCACCGCTTGTCTGCCCGGTCACAGAAGTATTAGGATGCAACTGCGCGGTTTCTCGGCTTGGGCAGGCCGCGTTTGGACACCAACGAAAGTGAGCGCAGCCATGAAACATTTTCCCGTGTCACTGAAATTCCTTGGAACCGCCGTGCTCCTTGCATTGCTTGCGGCCTGCGTCAGCCCGATGCAGGAAGCCATCTCACTGACCGCAGCTGCCGGCTTCAAGGTCATCACCCCGACCAAGCCCGACCAGGAAGCCATCCTCAAATCGCTGCCGCCGGACACCGTGACGCAGGTCACCTACGAAGGCAAGATCTACTACGTGCTGCCGGATGCGAAAAACAACCAGGCCTGGGTGGGCGGACCGGCGGAGTATCAGGAATACCAGAAACTGCGCGTCGCCAAGCAAATCAGCGACCAGAACCTCGCCGCGGCGCAGATGAATGAATTGAACCAGGCCAACTGGGGTGGCTGGGGCGGCTGGGGCGCGACGGGCGGATTCCGGCGCTACTAGCGCCATTGACCGGGCGCCGGACAGCGCCCGTGCCTTTCCCGCGGCAGCGGGTGCCATTGTTTGATCTGCATCAACCCCCTGGAACCTGTGCCATTGCAGACTGGGGGCGCCGGCGAATAATCGCTGTGCGACCCTTCAATCCATTGCAACAACAATCCATTGCAACAACAATCCATGGCACGCAAAGCCCGCAACCCCTGGGACATTACCGAGGCGACGTTTCCGTCCACCGGTACCACCGCCGAAAAGCTGCGCTTTATTGTCGGCTACGCCATCCTCGCGCCCTCGGCGCGAAACACGCAGCCCTGGCGCTTTGAGGTCAAGGACGACACGGTCAACCTGTACGCCGATTTTTCGCGCCGGCTGACGGTCGCCGACCCGAATATGCTGCAACTTTATATCAGCCTGGGCTGTGCGCTGGAGAACCTGCTTCTCGCCGCACGGCATTTCGGCTTCAGTTGCAGCATCGACTACCTGCCGATCACGGAGGACAATGAAGTGGTGGTGAAGGTCTTGTGCACCGTGGCCGGCGCATCACGCGCCAGCACCTTGTTTCGCTCGATCCCGCTGCGCCACACCCAGCACGGTAACTACGACGGCCGGCCGCTGACCCCCAGCGTGATCGAAAAGCTCAATGCCTGCGCCACCGATCCGGCTTTGAGGCTGCTGTTCGTACAAAAAGCGCCGGTCAAGGCGGCGGTGGCAAAACTGTTGCTGCGCGCCGACGCGCTCGCGCTCGCCAATCCGGCCTACCGCCAGGAACTCGCCGAAAGCATTGGCAGCGGTAACCTCGGCCAGTCTTGGCTGGTGTCGCAACTGGGCCAGTTCGCCCTCGCCCACCTCGACATGGAAAAGAGCATCAAAAAACGCGACCAGGACGCGCTCGCCAGTTCACCCGCTTTCGGGTTGATCAGCGGCGAGAAGGCAACGCGCACGTTCCAGATAAAAGCCGGGCAGCTGCTGCAGAAACTTAACCTGACCGCGCACAAGCTGGGCATTTGCATGCAGCCGGTCAGCGTCCTGCTCGAAACCGCGGAAGTGAACGCGGCGTTTACAAAACTGTTCCGCGCCGGCGGCGTTCCCCTGCTGCCGTTTCGCATCGGCTATGCCGACGAACCGGACCACGCCACACCGCGGCGCCCGCTTGAGGAAGTGCTGCTGTAATAGCCGTACCCGCATAGCCGTACCCGCGGGGTGCTATGATTTCCCGCCGCATATTCCGGCGCGCCGCCCGGCGCCCGCCGTCCGAACATCAGGAGAAAAACCATGACATCCCCGCAGTTGGTAGACCCGCATGACGTCGTAATGACCGGTGAGAACTCCTTCATCCGCCTCTCCAACGACGGCGGCAAGACCATCGCCGACCGCGTCAGCCACTGGCGCGTGCTTTGGTCACCGGCCGGACAAGGCCACGTGCTGTTCATCGACAGCGCGCTTACCGGCAAGGGGCCGCGCGTCTACACCGACAACGCCGGCGTCGCGCGCTTTTTACAGCGCACCATAGAAGTACTGCTGCACAAGCCCTTCGCCGACGAGTCGCTGCCGCTGATAGACGCCGAATTTGACCGCAGCGGCAATTCGCTCAGCACCGTGGAGGAGCGCGTCGCCTCGGACGCGGACGAGATCGTGATGAGCTTCTGGGATTTGATGGCGCCCTTTGTGCTGACCATGCCACCGGGCGCGATGGACCGGCCGATCGGCGTCTACAGCACCTTCCTGCCGGCCCGCAGCGCGCAGCTTGCGGTCAACGGCAGCGCCGCCACCGCCAAGCCCTTCCTGCAGGATCGTTTCGGCAAGCCCGCCTCAAGCTGCACGCTGGCGTGGTCGGAAACCTGGACCCGGCCGCGGACGTAAGCACGGCAACGGCAATCAACATCGTGTGACTCGCTCCGGCGGAGCCCTCCCGCCGGGCTGATCCGGTCAAGGGGGCAGGAGTTTTTCCTCGTGCAGCAGGCCATTGGCGACGGTCTCGGCCATGGTGCCCACCTCCTTCGAAACCATCAGCAGCAGGTCGTCAAAGGAGACCACGCCCCTCGGTTCGCCGGCCTCGTTGAGCACCAGCAGGCGCCGCACACCGCGATCGCGCATCAATTCCATCGCCTCGTACACGCCGAAAGTACCCGGCGACACCACCAGTTCCTTCGACATCACCTGCTCGACCGACAGGATGGCCTGTTGCTTCGCAAACGCCACCACCTTGATGACGATGTCACGGTCGGTGATGATGCCGACGGCGCGCGGTGGCAGCGAATCGCCCATCACGACGACACTGCCGACGTGCTTTTCGCGCATCAGTATGGCCGCCTCGATGATCGTCGCCGACCGCGGAACGCTGATGAGCTCGCTGCTGCAAAGATCGAATAGCTTCATGGATGACGCCCCTTCCAGACTGCAGACCACACGGCAAGTATAGGCGCAAAACAGCGGACAATCGAACCTGGCCGCACCAGTTGCACGGGTCCGGCCCGCCGCATTTGTGACTATTCGAGGAAGCGCACCCGGCCTGTTTCCAGCTCGTAGACTGCCCCGACCAGCTTGATGCCGGCGGTGTTTGCACTGGCTTCAGGCATGGCAAGCAACTCGCGCATGGTCCGGCGCACATTCGCCTCAACGCCGGCGCTTAGCAACCCGGCCGGCGGTGCGGCAGGGTCAAGCCCGTCCAGGGCCGGGATGATTTGCTCGAGCAGGATCTCGATCCGGCTGGCCTGCTGTGACCCGTCAAAACGCGTGGCGATCGCCGCCTTCACCGCGCCGCAGCCCTCGTGGCCCATCACCACAAACAGCGGCGTGTGCAAATGCAGGCGGGCATACTGCAGCGTCCCCAGGATCGACGGCCCCAGCACATTGCCGGCCACCCTGATGACAAACAATTCGCCAAACCCGGCATCAAAGACGATTTCCGGCGGCACGCGGCTGTCGCTGCAACCGAGGATGGTGACATAGGGTTGCTGCGCGTCGACCAGGCCGGCAATGACGTCTTTCTGCGCTGTCGCGACGTGCGACTCGCCGTTGAGAAAGCGCTGGTTGCCGGCCTTGAGGCGGGCAAGCGCCTCATCGGCGCTGATCAAGGGTGCGTCGGGGTGGTCTGCACTCACGATATGCGGCCTTTCCTTTTTAACTTTTGAAATGAAGCTGCCATTCAATGGCGGAGGCACCCCGCCTAGATCATGCGCTTGCGCCTTTCGGCGAGCAGTTTTTCCGCGCCCTCAATGCTCGCCAGCACGCCGGCCATGTTCGGGTTGACCGCCAGCGCGCGCCGCCACCAGGCGATCGCCTCGTCGTAACGCTCGAGCGCAAAGTAGACATGGCCGTAACCCGCGAGGGCGCCAAAGTGCTGCGGGTTGCGCTTGATCACCGCGTCGCAATCGGCCAGGGATTTTGCGTAATCGCCGCTGACAAACAGCGCCGTGGCGCGCCTGTTCCAACCCTCGGCAAATTCCGGCTTGCGCCGGATCACCTCGGAATAAGTCGCAATCGCCTCGTTCAATTGCCGCGCCTGCATCTGCACCGCGCCCCTTTGCATCAACAGGTCTATTTCATCATCGTCGGAGCGGAACCACAGCCGCCACAACGCCTGCTCGGTGATTTCACGCACCTGCGGGTTGTTGTCGGCCAGCCGGCGTGCCAGCGCCGCACCGTCGGCCTGGGTGCCATGCTCGGCAATCCAGAGCACCGCCCCGGCGCGCTGCGTCGCCCCGGGTGCCGACAAGTCGCGTAAAGCCTGTTCACGCGTCGCATAGGCGGCCGGCTGCGCCAACGCGACGTTGGCGCACAGCAATGCCAACAAGGCAAGCATAAGGCGTGACATGGACAGGCCCCTAATAGTTGGTTATCCACACGGTTGGTTATCCACACAGTTGGTTATCCACACCGGCCCGCAGGCCGGTGTGCTTCGCGACCCGTGAAGAATAAATCGAAAGCGGGAACGCGGCACGTTTTTGCCCGTTTTGGCAAAAAAAAATAGCCGGTGAAGTTGTTAAGACTTCACCGGCCAGAAGGCGGGTCCAAGGAGGAGGAGGAAAACACCGCGAAACAAAGATAGCGCAAATATTGATGCGTTGCAATAGTTTCTTTAGGGCTAAGCTAAAAATATTCCAAGCATTGATATATATGAAGTTTTTTTGCCTTTTTACTCACTTTCCCACAATTTTTGTATGGATTTATTGCGTCGCGACATCGCAAGTCCCGATTCCGATGGCCTAAACACTACAGTCCCGTGGTGCCTGATCGGCGTTTTTGCCACCAGAGAAAAACAGTCACCACCAGCGCAACCCCGAGCGTATAGCCCATTATCGTCGCGGTCACGGCAGGCGGAGCGTGATTGGCGTTGGCCATGACCATGGCCAGCCCGGGATTGCGCATCGCCACCGCAATCGCCGCCACCGAACGAACCTCGGAATCGCGGCCGACAAACAGCGCACCGGTCGCTAGCGCCAGGACAGACAGTCCGCAGCCGGCGAGCGTGGGCACGAATCCGATGCCACCAAGGACGGGGACGATATCAATGGCCATGACCAGGGAAAACAACATCGCCAGGTAATTGCCCGCGCGCGCCATGCGCGGTTGCAGCCAGGCCGCCGCGGCGGGCCGCAGGTAATGAAACAGCGCCCCGAGCAACAGCGGCAGCAGTTGTGCAAAAAATACCTGCTTGCCGATCTGGAAATACGTGACCTGAAATTTTGTCGCGTACATATGGGAAAGGATTGCAACCGAAAGCGGCACCGTCACCACGGCCAGCACGACAATCGTCACGTGCAGCGCCGGCGCAAATTCGCGGTGGCCGCCGGCGTCTATCGCGCGCTTGAGTGCGAACGGCGCCCCCGGCGAAATCGCCATCAGCAGCAACCCGACCGCCACCGGCCCGCGCAGGCCGAAATACTCCAGTGCAAGCACCGTCAGCACCGGCACCGGCACCACCGCGGCAAATAGCACCGCGAGCAGCACCGTCCGTCGTGTCATCGCCGCCGCAATCTGCTGCGGCCCGAGCATCAGACCGATGGCGAACATCACGGTAAACAGCGTCGGCAGGGCTATGAAGCCGACCCAATGCATGGGGATGATCAGGTCCATGTGCGTCCTTTATGCGGCCGTGCCGGCGTCGAGATAGTTTTCAATATCGACCGCGTCGATTTGCCCGGGCCTCATAAAGCGCCGTGCGTACTCAAGGTACACCCCGGAGCGCCGGAACAACTCGAACAGGTCCGGATCGATATGGTGGTCTTTTCTCATAAACGACATGATCCTGAGCGACTCGGCCAGAGCCTTGCCCTTCTTGTACGGCCGGTCGACCGCAACCAGCGCCTCGAAAATATCGGCAATCGCCATCATCCGAGCATCCGGGTCCAGATAAAAAATCCGCACGGCGTCTTTCCGCCGCGCTCCTCTATGGTCTGCAGGACATAGCGTGTTGCGTCCGGCGCATTGAGACCGAGGCGTTCCGCCTCGTCCCTCACCCGTCGCATAAGAAAGAAATCGACGACAGAGCAGTCGAGTCGCCCAGCGCTTCGCGCAGCAATCCGAGGCGCTGCATTTCGCCCAATGTCTCGCGGCTGATGCGCTCGGTCAGGACGTCCGCCGCCGACTCGAGCATGTCGGTCGAAATCTTGTAGCCCACGCCGCCGATGAGGCCGCCGACCAGCAGGATCAGCAACAGGAACAACGCGGCGATGTGGATATGCAACGGAAAATGGCGTTTCATCTGAAGCTTTGCAAAGGCCGCGGGGGGCGGTGATTCAAACAGGCGGGAGATTTACGCCCGCCATTTTCGCGCTACCGGCCAAAAAATAACAGCCCTGATATGCGGCGGCCATCGAATCCCCGGGCCGGTGGGCGCGGCAAGGCATGCGCTTTTTAAACCCCTATTTCTTCAACCCATAGGGCTTTTGCACGGTGACGCTGGCCGATGCGTGCAGGCCGAGCACGGCCTTGATGCCGCTGAGCAGCGCCTCGCGCTCGTACGGCTTGGTGATATAGCCGTTGGCGCCGCCTGTCAATCCGCGCAATACATTGTCGCGACTGGCGAGCGCGGTGAACATGATCACCGGCATGGCCTTTAGCTGCGGGTGCTGGCGTATGCGCGCCAGCACGTCAAAGCCGTTGACATCCGGCAGGTTCACATCGAGAAGAATCACGTCAGGCGAAGGTGTCTTGCGCAACTGGGCGAGTAATTCATCGCGATTGGCCGCCTGGTGCACCTCAAAGCCCTCCAGCCTGAGCAGGCGCTTGAGGTTGCCCTGCAACTCGACGTTATCCTCGACCACCAGCACCGAGTACACCACCCCGTTCACCGGCGGCACCGGGGCCGCGGCCTTCCGGGCGATGCTGACGTAATAGCCATCCAGTTGCAGCGCCGCCGCGCCCTTGTCCGCCTCTTCGTGGTGCTCTTCGGTGGGTTCCGCCGCGGGCGCGTCACCATGGCCGGCGTTAAAAAAATAGCTGAAATCGATGGTCATTTCCTCGGCGACGGTTGCCGGCCGGATGTAGCCGCCCTTGAGCAGCATTTGCGCGGTGCGACGCAACTCGTCGATTGAGCGCGCCTTGTCGCGACCGGCCGCTTCGGCAAAGCTGAGCTTGCCATCGAGCGCCACCAATAACTCCAGCGCCACGGTCGGCAGCCGCGTCAGTCCGCCCTGCAATTCCTCGTTGCCCTCATCGGTAAGGGCAAACACATCGGCGTCATAAACGGTGACTTCAGAGTTCATCTCCACTGCCCTGGATATAGGTCAAGGTCCCAGTGAGTACCGGCATGGATTGGAACAGCACCAACCCATGCCAAAGTCCACTCCAAGCCACTGTAAGCGATTGGCAAATAATTAAACAGGGGGATACCCATCGCCCGCCCGCTATTCGGCCTTGATTCCGGCGGCCTTGACGATCCGACCGTATTTTTCCAGCTCGGAACGGATAAACGCACCGAATTCCGCCGGCGTCTGCCCGCCCGGTTCGTAGCCCTGGGCCACAAGCCAGTCCTGCACATCCCGCAGCGCCAGCACCTGCGCCACGTCCCTCTGGATTTTTTCCACCAGGGCCATCGGTGTGCCCGCGGGGGCGACAATGCCGTTCCATGCCACCACCTCAAATCCGGCCAGTCCGGGCTCGGCGATGGTCGGCACTTCGGGCAGCGCCTTCATGCGTTTTGAAGAGGACACACCCAGCGCGCGCAACTTGCCCGCCTTGACATGCGGCAACAAGGTGATGAGATCGAACTGCGCGTCGATCACACCGCCCAGCAGGTCGGTCGTCGCCGGGGCGCTGCCTTTGTAGGGCACATGCACCAGTTGAATTCCGGCGCTGGTGGCGAGGTACTCGCCGCCCAGATGCTGGCCGGTGCCAGAACCGGGGTTGCCGACGCTCACCTTGCCCGGATTGGCGCGTGCGTATTCGACAAATTCCTTGAATGTATTGGCCGGCACCTTCGGATTGACTGTGAGCACAAATGGCGATGAAGCGATCAGTGTGACCGGCTGGAAATCGCGCAACGGGTCGTAGGGCAATTTTGCATAGACCCAGGGATTCACCGCCATGATGCCCACCGGGGTGACCGTAAGGGTGTAGCCGTCGGCCGGCGCCTTGGCGCCGGCCTGCGCACCGATGCCGCCACCGGCACCGGGACGATTGTCGATGATCACCTGCTGCCCCCAGCGTTCGGACAGCTTTTGACCGACCAGCCGGCCCAGCACGTCGGCCGCGCCACCGGGCGGGTAAGGCACGATCAGGCGTACCGGTCGCGACGGAAAATCACCCTGCTGCGCAAACGCGCATGGGGAAACGAGCACACAGGCCAGCGCAAGCAGCATGGCGGAAAAAACTCTCTCCATAAACCCGCTCGCCGCGGGGAATCGCACGGCAATGCAGTGCTTCAAACCGGCACTTTCCAGACATTGGTCGCGTGCGTCGCGTTGGCAATGTCCAGCTTGATACCGTTCGGATCGTAGAACTTGCGCTCGTTGACACCGCCGCTCGCCGCCTCGCTTTGCAAGATGGAGCCAAAGAACTTGCCGCCGTTTTCCTCGACGCGCTGCGAGGCCTTGGCCATGTCGTCGATCAAAAAGCCCATATGGTGGATGCCGACCTGGGAATTGGGCGCGTTGGCATTGCGGTTCACATCCAGGATCGCAAGGCTCATGACACCGTCCGAGAGCAGTACACTGTGCGGGAAAATGCGCACGCGTTTGAGTTCAAACGCTTGCTCGTAAAAAGCCGCGGTTTTTTCGACGTCCTCGACGGTAATGGCGATGTGCCTGAGCTTGGCCATGCTAGCCTCCTCTTAAGTTATTGGGTTTTACTTCACCGGTTTCGACTATCCGGCGTGATAGCCCTTGCGCGCCTCGTCATTGGGACGCAAGCCGAGCACATTGTTCAGCCGGTTGTTGGAGTTGTAAATGGCGACAATCTGCGCCGCCTCGAGAATTTCCCACTCGGACAGTCCGGCGCTGCGCAGGCCGTTGATGTAGCCCTCGTCCGCATCGGCCGGGTGCAGGGTGAGTTTGGAGGCGAATTCGGCCAGCGCGCCCTGACGCGGCGTAAGCTCGGCGCGACGCCACCCCATGCACACCGCATCGACCACCGCCTTGTCCATGCCGTGCTTTTGCAGCGCCGTGGCGTGTGAAATGACACACACCTCGCAGCGGTTTTCGACACTGGCCACCAGCGCAAGCAGTTCGCGCTCCAGCGGCGGCAGCAGTGCGTCGTTGCTGCGCATCAGGCGGTCCAGATAGCCCTGGTACAGCGCCAGGCGCTCGGGCTCGAACGGCAGCCGCAGGAAATTGCGCACGTAGCCGACACGCTTGAGTGTTTCTTTCTGCATGGCGCGGATCTCCGGCGCATAACTCGAGGGCTCGGCCAGGCGCAGCCAGGAAATCGGCTTGTCGCCTGCCTTGGATGGGGCGGTCTTGCTCATTATTTTCCCTCTCCTTGTATGGCCGTTTATTACGGCACTTTTATGTGCGGCGTCAGACGGGACTACTTAACGCCCCCGCTTGATGAATTCGACAATATCGCGACCGAGCGCATCATCGCGCGTGTTGAACTGGAAGGTCATCGACAGGTGGTTGTGTTTTTCCAGGCGCGTAAAGCGCGGGCAGGCGCGGTCGCGCTCGCAATAGGCGGCCAGCAGCAATGCTCCCTGGGTGTCAAGGTCGGGATTGTCGTACTCGGCAACAACAATGTGGGTCGGAATTTTCGCCGCGGTCTTGACGTGGTTGATGGGCGACTGCTGCGGATACATGGCGCGGTCGGCGCCGAAGTAGGCCTGGAAATTTTTCAGGTTCGGGTCATCCGGGCGCGGATCGAAAAGGTAACGGCCGCTCATCAGCACAATGCCGGCAAGACCCGTCCCTTCCGGGGATTGCAGCGAGCGGATGAATGCGTAGCTCGCCACATGTGTCGCACCGGCCGAGTGGCCGATGAGGTAAATGCGGTTGGGGTCGCCGCCCTGGCTGGCCACATTGGTCTTGAGCCAACGCACCATGGCCGCGACGTCCTCCGCCGCCGCCGGCCATTTGGCCGCTGGCGCGAGGCGGTAGGTCGCGTTCACCCCGAGCATGCCCTGACGGGCAAAATACATCGGGACGTTGCCGTAGACCTCTTCATTGAGGCTGCGCTCGCCGGCGACATAGGCCCCGCCGTGAATGAACACCACCACCGGCATCCCCGATTTTCCCTCTGGCCGGAAAATATCCAGGCGGTTGCGCGGGTCCGCGCCATAAGCAAGATCGCGCGTCACCGTCACGCCGTCCTTTGGCGCGGCGGCGAGAAGCGGCGTGTAGACCTCCAGCGTTTTGGCGATATTGCCGCGAATGTCCTTGCCCCAGCCGGGGCCGACCTCGGCCAGGCGCTCCTGCACATTGGGCGGCATGTTGGCGACCTGCGCCTGGGCAACAGACGCTGCCAATGCTGCGAACAACAACAAAACCAAGCTGTTCATCGTCATACCCTCCGCTTAAACAATCATGCAGTCGCAACAGCCATCGCCCGCAAACCCGCGTCTGGCAAGGCTTTCCAGCCGATGGCGGGCGCGCTTATTCTATCTTGACGCCGGCCTTCCTGATCACCTCGCCCCAGCGCGCATATTCGCTGCGGATATAGGCGCTGAATTCCTCGGGCGTGTTGGTATGCACGCTGGCGCCAAGGTTGGCAAAGCGCTCGATCACTTCCTTCGATTGCATGCCCTTGACCAGCGCCTCGTTGATGCGCTTGACGATCTCGGGCGGCATGCCAGCGGGCCCACCGATGCCGAACCAGGGCGACACCACCACCTGCGCAAAACCCGACTCGGCCGCGGTGGGCACATCGGGCAGCATGGGCGAGCGGTTGGCGGTGAGCACCGCGATGGGCTTGATCCTGCCGGCCTTGACCATGGGCAGCGCCACCACCAGCGAACTCTGGAAATCGAGCAGGGTCGCGCCGGCAATGAGGTCCTGGATCTGCTGGGTGGCGCCCTTGTAGGGGATGTGATTGAGCTTGATGCCGGCGGCACCCTGCAGCATCTCGGCGCCAAGATGCGGCACCGTCGCCACCCCCGGCGTTCCGTAGGCAACCTTGCCCGGGTTGGCGCGCGCATAGGCGACCAGTTCGGTGAGGTTGCTGGCCGGCAGCGCGGGGTTGGCGACGATCAGCGGCGTCATCGATACCAGGTTGGTGATTGGCGAGAAATCCCTGAACGGATCAAAAGGTGCGTTGCCAAGATGCGGCGCGATAGCCAGCGTGATGGCGGTAATGCCCAGCGTGTAGCCGTCGGGCGGTGACTTGGCCAGCACCTCCAGTCCCACCGTGCCATTGCCGCCCGGGCGGTTGTCTATGATTACCGGCTGCCCGTAAGCATTGCGCAAAATATCCCCGGCGGCCCGCGCCACCAGGTCGGTCGGCCCGCCCGCCGGGAAGGGCACGAGCAGCTTGATCGGCTTGGTCGGCCAGGCCTGCGCCTGTGCCGGAGAAGTGATGGCAAGGGCAAAACCCAGCGCAAAAACATTGAATAGGGCACGAATTAGTCGGGGCATGCTGGCAATCTCCACTGGCGTATCGGCAGGAGTCTAAGGCAAACAAGGCCTGTCCAGCCCAAAATTAGCCTGAAATCAGCCCCAAATCAGGCCTGAGACCGGCTTTCCCGGTCCCCAAACAGCCCAAATCATGCGAATTTGACAACCGTGTCAACCAACCGTGTGCATGGGCGTTATTGGGAACAGCAGATTGGACGAATTTTCACCGCCTGCGTGCAGCCTTACTTTTTTTACTTTTTGAAAGAAAATCAATGACTAAGCTCCTCGCCGTACTGTTCTCCGGTCTGTTCGCCACCGCGGTGTTTGCCCAAACCGCCGCTCCTGCAGCTCCCGCAGCCGCCAAAGCCGCCCCGGCAGCTGAAAAGGCCGCCGCTCCCGCCGCCAAAGCCGCCGCTCCTTCCGCAGCCGACAAAAAAGCCGCCGCCGACAAAGCCAAGGCTGACAAGGCCGCCAAAGCCAAAGCTGACAAAGAAGCCAAAGCCAAAGCCAAGGCCGACAAGAAAGCCGCCGCCGACAAAGCCAAGGCCGACAAGAAGGCCGCCGCTCCGGCAGCCGACAAGAAAGCCGCTCCCGCCGCCGCCAAGTAATCAGCGGTCAGCAATAAAAAAGACAGGCTTGCCTGTCTTTTTTTTCGCCTGTCACTCAGGCAAACCCGGTCCAAGCCTGGCCAGGACATATAAACGGCCGCACCGGGACCTCAGTTGAGCTTCCAGATATAGGCCACCAGCACCGTGGCAAAGCCGAGCCAGAGCACATAGGGCAGCAAAAGCACGCCCGCAACGCGGTCAATCTTCCAGAACCGGATCGTCGTCGCAATGACCGTCAAGGCAAGGACGAGCATTTCGGCCAGCGCAAGATCGATGCGTTGATAACCGAAAAACAACACCGACCAGCCGAGGTTCAGCGCCAGCTGGATCGCAAACAACGCGAGCGCGATGCGTTCGTCGCGCGAACCGCCCTGCCGCCACACGCGCCATCCGGCAACAGCCATCATGAAATACAGCACCACCCAGACCGGCGAGAAAAAGCCGTCAGGCGGATTGAACGGCGCCTTGCGCAGCGTCTGGTACCAGGTGCCGACAGTCGAGTCGGTCACCACCTTGCCCAGTTCAAAGCGTAAAAAGCATATGGTCAAAAATACCGCGAGGCCGATGGCACTTGCTCTTTGCGTTCTCATTGCGTGCATTGCAGTCTGATCAGACGCGCATTATAAGCTTGAGCAGCCCGGGTCTTAATCGGCGTGACGCAACATGTGGCCCGCTGCACATATTCGGGCGTAGACTGCAAAAAATACCGACAAGGAGGAAGAATGAAAATTCAATTTCGCATCCCGCCCGCCCGCGGCACTGCGGCCCTGCTGGCGGCCTTTATCGCTGTATCGCTGTTTTGCGCGCCAGCGCAAGCGCAGAGCTACCCGAGCAAACCGGTGCGCATTGTCATCGGCTACTCCCCCGGCGGCTCGGCCGACGCGGGCATACGGCCGCTGGCGCGCGCGCTCGAGGCCCTGCTCGGGCAGCCCATGGTGATCGATTACAAACCGGGCAACGCCGCCGGTGTGGCCACCGAGTTCATGGCCAAGGCCGCGCCGGACGGCTACACCCTGTATTTTTTTGACAGTGGCCCGCTCACCGTGGCGCCGCACCTCCTGAAGACCGGCTACAACAGCATCACCTCGTTCACGCACTTCGGCCATGTGTGCGGCAGCGGCAGCATGCTGGTGGCGCACCCCTCCACGCCCTTTAACACCGTGAACGATGTGGTCGCCATCTCCAAGCGCGAGCCGAACAAATGGAGCTACGGCACCTCTGGCGTGGCCGGCCCGCACCATTTGTCCGGCGAATACTTCAAGAGCGTCACCGGCGCCGACCTGCTGCACATTCCCTACAAGGGCGGCGGACCGGCCATGGCCGACCTGATGGGCGGCCAGGTGCCGCTGCTGTTCTCATCGCTCGGCCCGGTAGTGGGCGCAGCCAAGACCGGCAAGGTGCGGCCCATCGCCGTGACTTCGCTCACGCGCTCGGCGGCCTTTCCCGACGTACCGACCATGGACGAGGCCGGCATAAAAGGCTTTGACTCCACCGCCTGGTACGGCCTGCTCGGCCCCGTCGGCATGCCACCAGAGGTGGTGGCGCGCATCAGCCAGGCCATGGCCAAGGCGGCCGAGGACAAGACCCTGCGCGAGCAGATCAACGCCACCGGCTGCGACGTGGAATTCCTCAGTTCCGCGCAGACCATCGAGAAAATAAAGGTCGACCTGGTCAAATGGGGCAAGGTCGTCAAGGACGCGAACATCAAAGCGGAGTGAGCAGCATGATCAACATCGAACAAGTCGACCACATCGGCATACGCATCACCGACAAGACCCGTGCCCTCGCCTTTTACGGCCTGCTCGGCTTCAGGGTCGAGCACGAAGTCGATTTTGATGCGGTCATCATCATCAAGAACCCGGCCGGGGTGGAGATCAATCTCATCGTCAACGGCGTCGACAAGACCGGCGGCAAGAACATCCTCATGGACGTGCCGGAAAAGCACCCCGGCCTCACCCATGTGGCGTTCAGGGTGCGCGACATCAACGCGACCATCGCCACACTGAAAAAGAACAACATCGCCATCACCCAGGGCCCGGTGACCTTTGGCGACGGCCACGTGTCGCTATTCGTGCGCGACCCGGACCGCACCACCATCGAGTTGCGTGCGCGCCTGGCCGAAGGTGAGGCGGACAGGATCGAAGGGCTGGTGTTTTACGATCCCAAGGGCTGAAGCGCGAAAGGGGCCGCAGCCCCTTTCGCGAACGGGCAATCGTCCGGAAACCTTTGCCAGTCCTGAATGGCTTTTACTTAAGGAAACACGCAATAACCCCCGTCATTCCCGCGAAAGCGGGAATCCAGCGACTTTGGCGCTTAATCCCCAACGACACTGGATCCCCGCTTTCGCGGGGATGACGATTATGGGGAGAGGTAAAGAGCTTAAGTAAGTGCCACCCTTGGCGGTCCTGCCTTTCCATGCGTCGCCCCTATGCGGCGGCGCGCTCGAAGTTGTGCAAAAAATCATCCGGCGGCGGCACCGAGGCCCACTGGTAAAGGCTCTTGTGCAGGTCGTCGCCCGATGCCGATGCGACCTCCGGAAGCCATGCTGCGTTCTCGGGAATGAAGTCGATGTCCCAATAGAACTCGCACAGGCCCATCCACGGGTCGCGCACATAGTGAAAGTAATTGGAACCGTAGATATGCCGCCCCACGCCCCAGGCGTCCTTGTAGCCGGCGGCAATCACGCGCTCGGCGCACAACTGCAACTGGTCGAGGTTGCCCATTTCCCACGACAGGTGGTGCAGGCCGGACTTGTCGCTGAGCGCGATGGCGAGGGTATGGTGGTCGCTGTCCCCGCCGCAGCGCAGGAACGCCACCTCCTTGTCGCCGATGCGGTCCGATAGCTTCATACCCAGCAGTTCTGTGTAAAAGCGCACATCGCGGTTCACATCGGTCGAGAACTTGAGCAGGTGGCCGAGCTTGCGCGGCCGCGCATCGATTTGGCGATGGGGCGCGCCACGCCGCCCGAGACGGTAGTACTGATGGCCGGGGTTGTTGATTTCCACCGCCGGGCGCGTCTGCGGCGCGGCCGGGACGGCGCGCAGGTTGACCAGCACGCCATCGGGATCGCGAAACCAGATGCCGCCATCGGGCGCATGCTTTGGCGGCGCGAGCAGGCTGATGTCGCAGGCATGCAACTTTTCACCGGCTTCGGCAAGCTCTTCGGCAGTGGTGCCCCAGGAAACCCAGGCTATGCCCTTTTCCTTTCCCGGTACCAGATAAAGCTGGTCCTGGGCGCGTCCGACACAGCGAAACACCATGCTGTCGCCCTGCGCCTGCCCCTCAAGACCCATGGTTTTGTAAAACGCCGCGCCCTGCTCGATGCTCGGAACGGTCAGTGCCACGCACTGCAACGAACGGATCATGTCTATCTCCTCCTGGTGTTGGTCCCCCGAAAACCTTCGGGTGCCTGTTGTTCCAGCAGTCTTCTCCAGAGGCAGGGGTTTGACTTTGATGCAGGTCAAATGCGGCGCAGCACCACTATTCGAGCAGCCCGGCCAGATCAAAGGTCGCGAGAACGCTTTTCATTTCGCTTGCGAGCTTGGTATGGCGGCGGTGTTTGTAGGTGGCAAGATACAGCCGGTTTCGAATGACCGGTGACTGGATGCGGCTGGTGCGATAACGCGCCTCACCGCCCGCCGCCCGCACCGCCCCGGCCGGCATCACGCCAAACCCCATGCGCCCGGCCACCAGCTCCAGGATGTTCGACATGGTGTCCACCTCCACCGACACCGTCAGGTCCACACCGGCGTGTGCGGCGGCAGAAGCGAGCACCGAGCGTGTCGCATTGGGCATGCGCGGCAGGATCAGCGGGTAATTTTTCAACTGCGCGAGGGGCAGCACGCGCGGCTGCAGCGAGCGCGCCGCCTTGGGGCCCACCAGCACCAGGTCTTCGGAATAAAGCAGCTTGAGCTCGAGTTCGGCGCTGTAAACCGGATCAAACAGCAGCGCGATTTCCACCCGCCCGAGCACCAGCCATTCGTGCAACACCGTGCTTACCCCTTCGGCGATGGTGATGGCCGCCTCGGGAAAGCGCTCGCGAAAGGCCTTTACCAGCGGCGTGGTCAGCGCCTTGGCCACGCGCGAGGGCAGGCCAATCACCACGCGGCCACGCGGCGCCGTGCGCAGCTCGTCCATGGCGCCAACGGCGCGGCGCGCCGTTTCGAGCAGCGCATGGCCGTGCTCGAGAAAGCACTGCCCTGCCGGGGTGACCTCGACGCCGCGCCCGTTCCGGTGCAGCAGGCTGTGGCGCAGCTCGGTTTCCAGCGCACGCACCTGCCGGCTGAGCGAGGGCTGCGGCACGCCGAGGACCAGCGCCGCGCGGGTAAAACTGCCCAGTTCGGCGACGCGCACGAAATACTCGATTTGGATCAGATTCATTGGCCGTGATATTCATTAATCACATAACAGGTTTATCGAATTCTAATCATCTCATAGCACCCTTGTCTGCAAAATAGCTGCAACAAAAAAATATGCGGGCGTCGGCGCCTTGTTTCATTGGCCGGTGCGGATCCCGCGCCGTGAAAGGAACCTTTCTTTTCTGGAGGCACTATGAAACGATCCTGGTCCATCACCCTTCCCGCCCTGCTTGCCGCACTGTTGTCGGCCGTCCCGTCCTTTGCCGCCGATCCCTACCCAAGCAAACCGGTGCGCATCGTCGTCGGCTTCCCCGCCAGCGGCATGTCCGACAACCTCGCCCGCGTCATCGCCAACGCGCTGACCCAGCAAATGGGCCAGTCCTTCATCATCGACAACAAGCCGGGCGCGGGCACCACCATCGCCGCCGACTTTGTCGCCAAGTCGCCGCCGGACGGCTACACGCTGTTCTTGCAGGACCTCACCTCGCACGCCATCAGCGCGAGCCTGTACAAGAAACTGCCCTTCGACTCGGTAAAGGACTTCACGCCCATCACCCTGGTCGCCTCGACACCGCTGGTGATGGTGGTGAACCCGGCGTCCAACATCACATCGGTCAAGCAGCTCATCGACATGGCCAAGGCCGCACCCGGGAAATACAACTACGGCTCCTCGGGCATCGGCTCGATACTTCACCTGTCAGGCGAGCTGTTCAAGCAGCGCGCCGGCATCGACCTCGTGCACATTCCCTACAAGGGTGCGACCGGCTCGACCACGGCGATGATGGGCGGCGAACTCACCATGACTTTTTCGACCATGCCCACCGCGGTACCACTGGTAAAGTCCGGGCGCATCAAGCCCATTGCCGTGACCACCGCCAAGCGCTCCGGCGCCATGCCCGAGGTGCCGACCATGGAGCAAGCCGGCATTCCCGACTACGACGTCGTGCTCTTTAACGGCTTTCTCGCACCGGCCGGCCTGCCGCCGGAAATCCTCGCCAAACTTCGCGCCGAAATCTTCAAGGCGGTACAAACACCCGAAGTCAAAGCCTTCTACGCCACCATCAGTGCCGACCTGATCACCAGCAGCAGCGAGGAAATGGCCGCGCAAATCGCCTCTGACATCAAGAAATACGCCCAGGCCGTGCGCGATTCGGGCGCCAAGGCCGATTGACCCCGCTTTAAAACCACATGGATCAAACGGAGAACAGCATGAGCACCAAACTGGCACGCCACACCCGTTACGACTACTCGCCCATCACCGAGCGCAAGGACTACAGCTGGCCGGACGGCAAGCGCCTGGCGTTTTGCCTGACCACCAACATCGAGTGCTTCGCCTTTGGCAAGGGCCGTGGCATGGACCCGGCCAAGCACGGCGAGCCGCAAAGCCACCGCAACTACTCCTGGCGCGACTACGGCAACCGCGTCGGCGTGTGGCGCCTGTTTGACATATTCGACGACCTCAAACTGCCGGTCGCGCACAACACCAACAGCATGCTGTATGAATACGCGCCGCAGATATTCGACGCCATCCGGCGCCGCGGCGACGAGATCGTCGCGCACGGCCGCACCAACTCCGAGAACCTCAAGGACTACATCTGGGAAGCCGACGAGGCGCGCGTCATCGCCGAGGTGACCGAGACCTTCCGCAAGAACGAAGGCAAGCCGCCCAAGGGCTGGATGGGCCCGGGCGCGGCCGAGAACCCCACCACGCCCGACCTCCTCAAGGAAGCCGGCTACAAATACACCATGGACTGGCCCTCGGACGACCAGCCCTTCTGGATGAACACCCGCGCCGGAAAGCTGCTGTCGATTCCCTACCCGGTCGAGCTCAACGACGCGCAACAGGCCATCCACCGCGCCCACACGCCGCGCGATTTTTGCGAAATGATGGTCGACCAGTTTGAGGAAATGGCCGAACAAAGCGTGCGCCACCCGCTGGTGTACAACATCTCCATCCACCCGTTCATTTTCGGCCAGCCCTACCGCCTGCGACCCTTCCGCGAGGCGCTCGAGCACATGGTCAAGCACAAGCTCAAGGACCGCGTGTGGTATTGCAAGCCCGAGGACGTCGCCGAGCACTGCTTCACACTGCCTGCGGGAACCATTCCGGGCGGCTGAGCGGCCGGCTGAAACACCGCCCTATATCCCGTCATCCCCGCGAAAACAAGACTCGCGAAGCGAGGCGAAGTTTCGAGGAACGGCCAAGCGGGGATCCATTTTGACTTGGCAAACACCCATTACTTCAAGGTGAATTCCCGCTTCCTCGGGAATGACGGCAAAAGCCCCGCCACCTTCCTTCTTTATTAACGGAGCAAGCAATGAGCAAGAACTGGAGTGCCGAATACACGGTAAAAAAGGGCGACGTCACGCTGCAGGTGTACCGCCGCTGCAAGACCAAGCCCGCCGCCGGGGCAAAACTGCCGGTGGTGTTCCTGGTGCACGGCTCGTCCTTCGGCGCGCTCGCCGGCTACGACTTGCAGGTGCCCGGGTATAACGACTACTCGATGATGGATTTGTGCGCCGAGCACGGCTACGACGTCTGGACCATGGACCACGAGGGCTACGGCCGCTCGCAGCACACGTCCTCGAATTCGGACATCGCCTCGGGCGCCGCCGACCTTGCCGTGGCCGCCGAACTGATTGAGCGCGAAACCGGCGTCAAGGCCGCCGCCTACTACGGCCAGTCATCGGGCTCGCTGCGCGCCGCGCTGTTCGCGCAACTGCACCCGGAGCGGGTGACGCGCGTGCTCCTCGACGCCTTTGTCTGGACAGGCGAAGGCTCGCGCACCCTGCTCAAGCGCCGTGAAGGCCTTGCCGATTACCTGGCGAGCAACCGGCGCAAGGTGACGCGCGACTCGCTGCGCGCCGCGCTCTTGCGCGACGACCCGAAAAGCCTCACGGTGGACAAGGAAGTACCCGACGCCCTCGCCGACGCCTCGCTCAAGGACGGCGACTCGGTGCCGTCGGGGACCTTTGTCGACATGTGCAGCAAGCTGCCCCTGGTCGATCCGAAAAACATCAACTGCCCCGTCTACATCATGCGCGGCGAGCACGACGGCATCGCCACGCTGGAGGACATCATCGCCTTTTACACGGCGCTGCCCAACAACGACAAGCACTTCTCGATGATCTCCAACTCGGCGCACATCGCGCCGCTGGGGAAAAACCGCGCGCGCTTTTACCAGATGATGTTTTTCTTTCTTGACCTGCGGCCCGCCGGCTAGCGCAGCACCATGCAACCGCCTTATGCCTTGGGAAGCAAGCGCGTCGCCTGCCATGAGACAAGCTGCAGGCCGGCCGTGCGCTTGACCCAGACGGCGTGAAAGAGTTGTTCGAGCCTTATGTCCTGCCCCCTGGCGGTAACGTCAAAGGTCCCCCGCCCGGTAATAATGGCGACGGAACCGTAGACGCGCACCGTATTCTCGTGGCGCGTCATGCGGTGGAATTTCGTCGTGCCGGTGCGCAGTAACTCGAGGAAACTCACCTTGGTGTCGACAACCCCGCTCGAATGAAAGTAGACGAGCTCGTCACCGTAAAGGCTTTCCAACGCGGCAAAATCACCACCCATCTGCGCTGCATAGCGCGAGTCTTCAGCCCGCAACGCCTCTTCCGCAGTCACATCATTGTGCATGTCATCCCCCTGATCGCCTGGTGCGGCGCGCCCTCTTAAATAACACACAAATACGGCGAAGGAAATGCGCTGCAGGCAAGTACCTTCCATCTGTCCACTCGCACCCTTTACCAGCGCGCTTAATCCGCGCCAGCGGCTGCGCGAGGCCGTGCTGCGGTGCAAACAATTGCACGAGATACAAAACGATTATCTTCTGGACAGTTATAAGCGCAGGCGACACACTTCAAGAAACACACTAAAAAAGATTTCGCGAGGAGGATAAACCAGCATGCCCAACCACACACTTGCATTGCTCCTGGCCGTCGCGAGCCTGCTCTCGCCCGGCGCGGCTTTTCCCCAGGCCTATCTAACCCAGCCGATCCGCCTGGTCGTGCCCACCGGGCCAGGTTCGGTCGCAGACACTGTGACCCGGCTGCTCGGCGGCGCCCTCGCCCAGGAGTTGTCGCAAGCTATCGTCATCGAAAACAAGGTCGGCGCCAACGGCATCATCGGCGCCGAGACAGTCGCCCAGGCAGCGCCGGATGGCACCACGCTGATCGTCGGCAATCTGTCGACGCACGCCATGAACTCGGCGCTGTATTCGAAACTGCCCTATGACCCGGTACGCCAGTTCACACCGGTATCGCTGGTGGGTTTCGTTCCCTACGTGCTGGTGGTGGGCACGCACGTGCCGGCACAGAACATGGCCGAACTTGCCGCGCTGGCACGCGCGCAGCCGGGCAAGCTCACCTATGCCACCGGCTCCGCGCCCAGCATCGTCACCATGGAAATGATAAAGCGTGCCGCAGGCATGGACGTGCTGCAGGTCAATTACAAGACGGTGCCGCTGGGGCTTACCGACGTCATGGCGGGCCGCATCGACATGATGGTCGCCGATACCGGAACCGCCATTCCGCAAATCCGCGCCGGCAAGGTCCGCGCAATCGTGCTGGCCACCGCCGCCCGCTCGCCGCTGCTGCCCGAGGTGCCCTCGCTGCCCGAAGCCGGATTGCCCAGACTCGACATGGTCGGCTGGTGGGGCTGGTTTGCGCCGGCGGGCACGTCCGAGGCCGCGGTCACCCGCCTGTCCGAGGCGCTCGCAAAAATTACCGCACGCAAGGACCTCAGGGACAAAGTGGCTGGATTCGGCGCCGAGTTAAAGGGCAGCACGCCGGCCGAACTCAGGACCTTCACCCAACAGCAAACCGAAATGTACGCACGCATGATCAAGGAAGCCGGCATCAAACCAGAATGACGCATGCGCGGCGGCGCCGCCGCAAACAGCAACGCAGAATCGACTATCAACCAACAGGAGACCACGCATGAGCAAAGACAGCAAAGCCCCCGAAAACTTCGATCCCAAGGCCGCACTCGAAAGAATGGGGCCGTGGCCGAAGCAGAAGTTCGTCATCAGCGCCTATCGCGACGAGGACTTCAAGACCGGCCTGCGCTCCTATGTGCAGTACCGCGACCTGGGCATGCGCGAGGCCACCGGCGGCCTGGTCAACGCCCACGTCAACCGCCGCGCCGCGCCGTTCAAGAAAGAAGACGTCTCGCAGCGCCATATCCACGACATCAAATTCCAGATGGTCTATGTGCTCAAGGGTTGGACCAGGTTTGAAGTCGACGGCGAAGGCGAGCACCTGGTGGAGGCCGGCGGCTGCTGGCTGCAACCGCCGGGCGTCAAGCACACGGTCATCGGCTATTCAGACGACCTCGAGGTACTCGAGATCACCATTCCCGCCGATTACGACACTGTTGAGGTCGAAAACCTCCCGCAGTACAAGTAAGGGCGGCCGCATGGAGCTTGGCCTGACCGGACGCTCGGCCCTGGTGACCGGCGCGTCGCGCGGCATAGGCGCGGCCATCGCCGAGGCGCTGGCGCGCGAGGGTTGCCGGCTGCACCTTGCGGCGCGCAGCGCCGAGGCACTGGCGGCGCTGAAACTGCGCCTCGAGCACGATTACGGCAGCAAGGTCGAGGTGCATGCGATAGACCTGTCGCAGCGCGGCTCCGCAACGGAACTCGCCCGGCTGGCGCAGGGCGTGGACATTCTCGTCAACAACGCCGGCGCCATTCCGCGCGGCGACCTGCTCGAAATCGACGAGGACACCTGGCGCGCAGGCTGGGAACTCAAGGTCTTTGGCTATATCAACCTGACGCGTATTTTTTACAAGCAGATGCGCGGGCGCGGCAGCGGCGTGATCATCAATATCATCGGACTCGGAGCCGAAAAGCTCGAGTACGGCTACACGGCCGGATCAACCGGCAACGCCGCCCTTGTCGCCTTCACGCGCTCGGTCGGCAGCGTGAGCCTGGATTACGGCGTGCGTGTCCTCGGCATCAATCCCGGCACCATCGCGACCGATCGCACGCTCAATTCGCTGCGCGTGCGCAGCGAAAAACTCCACGGTGATGCGGGACGCTGGCAGGAACTGGTCGCGGAGCTGCCCGGCGGGCGCATGATCCCGCCGGCGGAAATCGCCGATGCGGTGGCTTTTCTCGCATCAGACCGGGCCGCTTCGGTCTGCGGCCACATCGTCACCATAGACGGCGGACTTGCGGCCCGCGGCTACGCACACAAACGTTAAGCGCCGGACGGCGGGTCACCGAACAATCGCATAACAGCAAGGGGGAAGTAATGAGGATGAAACCGGTATTGACGCTTGATGACGCGAAAAAAATGCTCGCCGCCGGCGAAGCCGAAGCGGCGCGCAACAAATGGGAAGTTGTAATCGCCGTGCTCAACGACAACGGCATCCTGATCGCCTT
>Ga0194061_1000290_pt1 | contig 31063 bp, 24 predicted proteins | sample SepL2221m_MetaG_FD_163423 | JGI IMG/M metagenome (GOLD analysis project Ga0194061, IMG submission 163423) | Anoxic zone freshwater microbial communities from boreal shield lake in IISD Experimental Lakes Area, Ontario, Canada - Sep2016-L224-21m | ecosystem: Environmental > Aquatic > Freshwater >... | reverse complement strand
GTCCGTCCGTCCGCCGTTCAGCACTCCCGCACCCCTCGGCGCCCCTCCGCAGCCGTTCAATACTCCCGTATCCGATCCGTTTCCGCTGTTGTCAACGACGGTGGAGGATCATGACGGAAACTCGACGACAATGGAGTTTGCAAATATCAGAATCAACAACCGGCTGACGAAGGATGCTTTCTCCTTTATGGTGCCGGCCAATGTTCAGGTTGTGAGGCCGTCAGACAGAAATCTCCCCCGCTGACATAAGATGAAAGGGCGGTTCATGATACGTTTTTTTGCTGTATGTGCACTTGTTGTGATGGTGGCGCTGCCGGCGTCGGCTGCATCCCTTAAGGAGGTCGTTGCCGCCCTTGAAAAAGGGTATGTTAATCTGCAGGATGTGCAGGCGGACTTCAGCCAGTCAACATTTATCACGGCAGTCAACCGCGAGCAGAAGGGGCATGGCGAGGTTCTGTTGAAACGGCCGGCGTCGGCTGCCGCCATGTTCCGGTTCAACTATGCAAAGCCACAACAGCAGATCGTCTCTAATGGCAAGCAGGTCTGGTTTTACACGGCAGAGAGCAAACAGGTGATGGTCAGCACGGTGGCCGCCATGTTCAAGGATGGCAATTCCATCGCCTTGTCATATCTGACCGGCCTGGGTAACGTATCACGGGATTTTACTGCTTCATTCGCCAGGGAGCAGCAGGATAAAAGCGGCAATTACCAGATCGACCTCATTCCGAAAAATCCGAGTCCGGTACTCGCCAGACTGCAGCTGACCGTTTCCGCTCAGGTGGTCGAGAGTTTTGTGGCCGGCGGCGAGGTGCGGGAAATGTTTCCAATAATTTCCTCGGTTGTTCATGATGCCGGCGGGAACCGCACGCGGATCGATTATAAAAAAGTGCGGGTCAACAAGGGGCTCGACAGCGGAAAATTCAATTTCAAAATCCCCGTAGGGGTAGAGATAGTAAAACCATAACCAACCGGAGGTTGACAGATGCCGTCATTTGACATCGTTTCGAAAGTTGACATGCAGGAGGTTGATAACGCTGTCAATCAGGCGATCAAAGAGATCGGCCAGCGCTATGATTTCAAAGGGTCCAAGAGTGAAATCAGCCAGGAAAAGGATGCGGTCAAAGTGCTGGCGGATGACGACTATAAGTTGAAGGCCGTCATCGATGTTCTGCAGTCAAAGTTCCTCAAACGCAACATATCGATCAAGGCGTTGCAGTATGGAAAAGTCGAACCCGCTTCGGGCGGGATGGTGCGCCAGATCATTACGGTGCAGCAGGGCATCTCCAAGGAAAAAGGGAAGGATATCATTGCGGTCATTAAGGAGAGCAAGCTCAAGGTTCAGGGGCAGATTCAGGATGATCAGGTGCGGGTGATCGGCAAAAACCGTGACGACCTGCAGGAGGCGATTCAGTTGCTGAAAGGCAAGGATCTGGGCGTGGAGCTTCAGTTTACCAATTTCAGAGAATGATTCATTCTACAACCGGCACCTTTTTCGTCTTTTCCACGAGCTTCGCGACTTCAATCGGTTTTGGCATTCAGCCATGAACAGAGCATGGACGACAACTGTAGGTTGCACAGTACTGTTTCTTGTGATGGTTTCGGCGAAGCCGTCGTGGCCGGACGGGCCTTCTTTGCAGCTACTCCCTTCAGCCTTATCCCGCCAGGCAGACATAAAACCAAGCTCCCCGAATGAACTGTCATTGAAATACAAACCGGAAGTGTCCAGGGGGCTTAGTCTTTATCTCGGCACCGGCCTGGCGTATAGTCTCACTACTAACGAAATGTCGGGAGAAACAAAGAAGGATATCAAGGCGGGCGTAGCCGGTTCTGCGGGGGTGCATTACCTGCTCAACCCGCATTCCAACCTGTATTTCGATTACAAGTATTTCTATCTGGCGTCGGATACCAGACACATTAACGAAGGGATCACGCCGCAGGTAATCGGTATCGGACTGGATCTCAAGTTCTGGTGAGGCTTGTGAGTCTGAAGGGAGGGCCGTAGGGAAAGACAACGGCACATAATACACCAGAAAAAATATTTACAACAGACTGTTTTTTTTCTTTTCGCATGGTATAGTACGACCATGCTGGTAACTAAAGAGACAAGGAGGACTTACTTACGAATGATAGAAGATACTCCACCGGGCTCATTTGAGACATAGGATGTACGAGTTGATCCGGTTGTGTGTGAGCCGGAACGATACCTGAAAGGTAAATAAAAAGAAAAAAATGGCCCCGTCTGATTTGTCAGGCGGGGTTTTCAATTTTTAACGGGGCGTATTGCAGTTTCTTGGACTGATGGCCCAAAAACAGCTTGTATTTATGTGATCTAAAAGCTAATCTCTGCCGGCAAAAAATGTCAGAGCACTAAGAAACTGCAACGAGGAGCTGCGCACATGATGACACGGGAAGAAGCACGAGATTTTACCGATCGCTGGTTGCCGAAATGGACTGGCAACAAGCCGGAGGAATTAATCGCATTCTATGCTGATGACGCATATTTTCTTGATCCGGGGCGACCTTTGGGAATTCAGGGGAGAGAAGAGTTGTTTGCATATTTTACGAAAGTGCTCAGCCACAATCCCACCTGGGAGTGGACGCAGAAAGAACCGATTCCGATTGAGGACGGATTTTTGAACAAGCTGGCTGCACGCATCCCGGTCGGTGATATGGTTGTGGAGTGCGTCGGCCTCTGCTTTCTGCAGTTCAACGATGAGGGGAAAATAAGGCGCAATGAGATCTATTTTGATAGAACCGAGCTTATCAGGGAGATCAATAAATACCGGCAGACGTTTGCACATTGACCTTATTTGTGAAATTTGAGTGCTGAAGCGCGTTGTGGCGCTGTTAGTGATAGCTTAATTCTTTACCGTAACGAGTGCGGAGTCAGAAATATAAGCAGCCCCGGGATGTGTTACATTGCGGGGCTTTTTTTATGTTCGATCTGCGATATTGAAAAAAGAATGACGCAAGTATGAATTTAATGCGTTGATTCTGCTTGACATGAACGTAAACGGAATAATATAGTGCGCCCATTCCGGTTTTTGATGAGATGCCGTTCTATTGCTTTGGGTGAAGGGAGTAGTATATGTCGAGCGCTGAACGTGCTGGTGACGAAGGGATCAGACTTCTCTACGATTTAAGCAGGGAAGAACTCATAAAAATTATTGTCGACGATGCCAAAAACTGGCTGGCGCACGATGGAGTCTGGTTTCAGGCCGTTGAGAAACGTTACGGCATGGATGCGGCCGTTGATGTTGACACCGAGGCGTGGCGCTATTTCACCGTGATCGAAGCGAAAAGAATCATGGATCGTCTCGGCATGAAACCGGGCGGAGGTATACCGGCGCTGGTAACCTGTCTGAAACACCGTTTTTATGCCCGCCTCAATCTGCAGGACGTTATTGAGCAGAGCGACACGCGGGTCGTCTTCCGGATGCTGGACTGCCGCGTCCAGTCGGCCCGCAAACGTAAAGGATTGGCCGACCACCCCTGCAAGTCGGTCGGTATCGTTGAGTACAGTGAATTTGCCAGGGCGATTGATCCCCGCATTGTAACCCGTTGTATGGCCTGCCCCCCTGACCCGCACCCGGAGGAATTCTGGTGCGCCTGGGAGTTTACTCTTGAAGGGTGATGCCATCATTGACACCATAGAAACATTCCGCCGGAGGAAACCATGACACTTGCTGCCCCTGAATTGTACAAAACATCCCACAAAGTCCGCATTGTCACCGCCACCAGTCTGTTCGACGGACATGATGCCACCATAAATGTCATTCGCCGAATCCTGCAGGCCTCCGGCGCCGAAGTGATCCACCTCGGGCACAACCGCTCGGTGGAGGAGATCGTTACGGCCGCCATTCAGGAGGATGCCCAGGGGATCGCAGTCAGTTGTTATCAGGGGGGGCATGTCGAGTTTTTCAAATACATCATTGATCTGCTCCGGGAGCGTGGCGAAGGACACATCAAGGTGTACGGTGGCGGTGGCGGTGTCATTGTGGCAGAAGAGATCGCCGAAATTGAACAGCATGGCGTCCGCAAAATTTTCTCTCCGGAGGATGGACGGCGTTTGGGGCTGCAGGGGATGATCAACCTGATCCTGCAGGAGTGTGATTTTGCACTTGAGCGTGACGTTGCTGAACAGACATCCCGCCTCGCGCAGCAGGATATTCGTGCGGTAAATACCTTGATCACTCTGGCTGAGCAGGCGGTTCATGACCACGCATCCGGATATACCGCGCTGCGCGAAACGATCAGGGAGATGGCGAAAGACGTGCCGGTGGTCGGCATTACCGGAACCGGTGGCGCGGGGAAAAGCTCCCTCTCAGATGAACTCGTCCGACGATTTTCCCGTGATTTCCCCGACAAAAGTGTTGCCATTCTGGCGGTTGATCCCTCCAGGCAGCGCACCGGCGGGGCACTGCTCGGTGACCGTATCCGCATGAATTCAATCAATTCCAGCCGCATTTACATGCGCTCGCTTGCTACCCGCGACTCACAGACCGAACTTTCCGCCGCAATTCAGGATGCTATTGATGTTGTCCGCGCCGCCGGTTTTGATCTGGTATTCGTCGAGACAAGCGGCATCGGCCAGGGGAATGCCGGGGTTGTCGGCATCTGCGATGTGTCACTTTATGTCATGACCTGCGAATTCGGTGCGCCGACACAGTTGGAAAAAATCGATATGCTCGATTTTGCCGATGTCGTCGCCATCAACAAGTTCGAGCGCAAGGGGGCTGAAGATGCCCTCCGCAACGTCCGCAAGCAGTACCGCCGCAACCGCAATCTCTTCGATGTCACCGATGAAGCACTGCCGGTATTCGGCACCATCGCTTCGCAGTTCAACGACCCTGGCACCAATGTTCTCTATCGGGAGCTACTGGAGATTATCAACAGCAAAAAAGGAACTGAGTGGCATTCGTCGCTGCAGATTGTCGAGACAGAAAGTCTGAAGAAATATATCATTCCGACAGATCGGGTTCATTACCTGGGAGAAATCGTTCAGGCGGTGCGTGGCTATCGGAGGGCAGTCAAGGATCAGGTCGAGGTTGCCCGGCGACTCTTCCAGTTGAATGGTGCCCGCGAAATTTTGGCGGAAACGACAACTCTGGCTGAACTTGATAAGCAGGTGACGATCTTTGATTCCCGCCTGCACGAGGAACCGAAGAAGATCCTGAAAGAGTGGCCGGAGTTGAAGGCCTCTTATCGTCGCGACCAGTTGGTTACCAAAGTCAGGGATAAGGAGATCAGGAGCGATCTTTACACGACGACTCTCTCCGGCACCCGCATTCCAAAAGTCTGTCTCCCCGATTTCGCCGATTGGGGCGAAATTCTGCGCTGGTGCATGCTGGAGAACGCGCCGGGCTATTTCCCCTTCACCGCCGGTGTATTCCCTTTCAAGCGGGCAGAAGAGGATCCCAAACGGCAGTTTGCCGGTGAAGGCACTCCGGAACGTACTAACCGCCGTTTTCATTACCTCTGCAAGGACGATGACGCCAAACGCCTCTCCACGGCCTTTGACGGCTTGACTCTCTACGGTGAGGATCCGGACTACCCGCCTGACATCTACGGCAAGATCGGCGAGAGCGGCGTTTCCGTCTGTACGGTTACCGATATGCAGAAGCTGTTTGCCGGTTTCGACCTCTGCGCCCCCAACACCAGCGTTTCCATCACCATCAACGGCCCCGCCCCGATGATGCTGGCGTTTTTCTTCAACGCCGCCATCGAGCAGCAGGTTGACGTTTTCCGAGAGAAAAACAGTCGCGAGCCGTCCAACGATGAATACCTTGAAATCCGCGCCTGCACCCTGCAGACGGTGCGCGGCACAGTTCAGGCCGACATCCTCAAGGAGGATCAGGGACAAAACACCTGCATCTTCTCCACCGAGTTTGCCCTGAAGATGATGGGGGACATGCAGCAGTATTTTATCGAGCAGAAGGTACGAAACTACTACTCGGTCTCGATCAGCGGCTATCATATCGCCGAAGCGGGGGCCAATCCGATCTCGCAACTGGCCTTTACTCTCTCTAACGGCTTCACTTTTGTCGAATACTACCTGGCGCGCGGTATGCGCATCGATGACTTTGCAGCTAATCTCTCCTATTTCTTCAGCAACGGCCTTGACCCGGAATACACGGTCATCGGTCGGGTTGCCCGCCGTATCTGGGCGGTTGCCATGCGGGAAAAGTACGGCGCCAACGATCGCAGCCAGAAGCTCAAGTACCATATTCAGACATCGGGACGCTCGCTGCATGCGCAGGAGATGAATTTCAACGACATCCGCACCACCCTGCAGGCGCTGATTGCGATCTATGACAATTGCAACTCGCTCCATACTAATGCCTACGATGAGGCGGTAACGACGCCGACTGAAGATTCAGTGCGGCGTGCAATGGCGATTCAGATGATCATAAACAAAGAATTCGGCTTGGCCAAAAACGAGAATTCATTGCAGGGTTCCTACATTATCGAAGAGCTGACCGATCTGGTGGAAGAGGCGGTCATGGCCGAGTTTGAGCGAATCGACCAGCGTGGCGGCGTACTCGGCGCTATGGAGACCCAGTATCAGCGCTCGAAAATCCAGGATGAATCGATGCTGTATGAACATAAAAAACATTGTGGCGAACTGCCGATTGTCGGCGTCAACACCTTCCTCAACCCGCGTGCCGACGAAGATGGCTTTAATAAAACAGGTGAACTGGCACGAGCTTCCAAAGAGGAAAAAGAGCAGCAGATCATCAATGTACGGGCATTTCAGGAGCGTAATAAGGATAAAACCCCGGCGGCGCTCAAACGGCTGCAGGATGTCGCCACCAACGGCGACAATATTTTTGCGGAGTTGATGGAAACGGTCAAGGTGGCATCGATGGGGCAGATTTCACACGCCTTGTATGAAGTTGGCGGAAAATATCGACGAAACATGTAGTGTATTCAGACTGGTCAGACGAGTCTGACTCGTCAGAAGGAGCCTTAAATGGACATTTTTCAAGTATTTCGAGATCGGCGCAGCATCAGAAAATATAAGGACATCCCGGTTGAGCGGGAAACAATCGTGCAGGTGCTTGATGCCGCCCGCCTGGCACCATCATGGAAAAATATGCAGTGCTGGCGCTTTCTGGTGCTGACCGATGCGGTTAAGCGGGAGGCGCTGTTTTCTGTCTTTGCCGATGACAACCCCGGCAAAAAGGCCTTTATGCAGGCACCTGCGGCGATTGTTATCTGCGGCAATCCGGCTGAGTCGGATCAGAGCCACGGTATAGACTACTATGTCGCCGATGTCGCCATCGCTTTTGAGCATATCTGTCTGGCAGCGCATGCGCTGGGGCTTGGCACCTGCTGGATGGGGCAGTTTGAAGAGGCGGAACTGAAGACGAAGCTGAATATTCCGGCCGACATGAGAATTATCGGCATTACGCCGCTTGGCTACCCAGACCAGGAGCCACGGCCAAGACCGCGCAAAGAATTGAATGAAATCGCATATTTTAATGAATGGGGGACCCCATGCTGACACAGACGGAAGTAATGCACCGGGTTACACGGATGCAGGAGCAGCTTAACACTTCGGGACTTGACGGGGCGCTGTTCATCTATCCGATTGATGTCTATTATTTTACCGGTACCCGTCAGAACGCGACGCTGTGGATACCTGCCGATGGCGAGCCGCTGCTGCTGGTGCGCAAGAGTTATTCGCGGGCAAAAGCTGAAAGTCCGCTTGTCGATATACGACCGTTTCCCTCCAGTAAGGAGTTTCCGTCGTTGTTTGCGGAAAATGTTAAAAAAATCGGTTTTACCTTTGATGTTGCGCCGGTTCAGCAGCTCAATTACTACACAAAGTTGCTTCCGGGGCGTGAGTTCGTGGATGTTTCTGCAGCCAACCGCGAAGTCCGTTCGGTCAAATCCCCCTATGAACTACAGCAGCTTAAGACCTGTGGTGATACACTCTCGTCAATATTTACCCAGGTGCCGGAGTTTTTAAAAGAGGGTATGAGTGAACTGGATCTGACGGCAGAATTTGAATACCGTCTGCGCAAAGTCGGCAGTGAAGGATTTGTCCGTATGCGGGCCTTTAACCAAGAGCTTGCCGGTGGACTGGCAGTATCGACAGGGGGTGCAAGCTATGGTTTCCTTGATGGCCCGGTCACCGGTAAGGGGCTTTCCAACGCCGCACCGCAGGGTGCATCACGTGATGTTATCGTCCGCAATATTCCGGTGCTGATCGATTACACCGGTGTCTTTAACGGCTACATAACCGACATGACCAGAATTTTTGTCATCGGTACGCTCGATCCCGACCTGCAGCGTGCGTTTGATTGTGCGGTGAATATTCAGAACTATGTCCAGCGGGAGTTAAAACCGGGTGCCATTTGCGAAGAGCTGTTTTTCAAGGCGCTGGAAATGGCGGAACAAGGGGGCTTTGGCAGCAGTTTTATGGGGATGCCGGGAGAGCAGGCGCGCTTTGTCGGTCATGGAATCGGTCTGGAACTGGATGAATATCCGGTACTGGCGCAAGGCTTCAAAGTGCCGCTCCAATCAGGCCAGACTATCGCTATCGAGCCGAAATTCAACATCCCGGGGAAGGGAGCTGTCGGCATAGAAAACACCTTCGCCGTCACTACTGATGGCGGCCTTAAGTTGACTGACATTCCTGACGGGGTAGTGTTTTTGTAGCAGTTACGGGAATTCCTGAAAAAAAGGGTAGCCGCGTATATCGGCTACCCTTTACTTATTGGTGCTCTGTAAAACCGGAGATGATTATTTGGCAGCTTTACTCGGTGCAACCGGAGCTACCACAAAAACATCTGCAGCAACTTTCTTTGCCAGTGCAAAATTGTTGTTCACATAGCCCTGAAAAGATTCAAAACCGAAACTGAAGGATTCGTTCCAGAAGTTAATAATTGCTTTTGCTTCCTTGGGGAGCTGTTTTGTTGCTGTCTCGATCAAGGTTTTTGTCTCTTTGTTAAACACTGCAGCCTGACTGAAGGCATCTTTTGAGAAGTTTTCCAGAGCTTCGAGACTTTTCACCGGCGCATCTTTGGCAGTCAGATCAATTTCAAGGCCGGTTTCGAGGTGCTTCTTCAGGTTTATCAGAGCTTTCTGGCTCTCTTTAACGTAGGTGTTGACAGCTTTTTTGCCTTCTTCAGGCACAGAAGGAACTGCGGTAAGAATCGCATCAGTAGCTGCGACAGCCTGATCAGACAGTGCATTCAATGCGTCAAAGCCGGTGGATAATGCGCTTTTGTTAAAGGCCAGGTTTTTTTTGCTGAAATTTGTGGTTTCCATGTTTGTAGCTCCATTTCTTGTAGTTTTTTATCTGACACCATCGTAGATAAACAAAATTTATACACTAATTAAATAAAAGTCAAGAGGAATTTTAAAATATGTTTGAATCTTGCTTTATTTTGTAAATACCTATATAAAGCTACGCTCTTCAGCAGTGAGCAAACGTGCGCTGTATCTAATCCGAAGTCGCACAATAATTCCTTTAAGAAAGTGATTCCACGCAGATGATTACTAAAGAACAGAAAGATCTATTCCGTAAGTCGGTGGGCAAGCTCCTTGAAAAACGGCGTCTGGAAAAAGGTATGAACCGCAAAGAAGTTGGTGTTGCACTTGGTTATGAAGGTAACAGTGCGATACAGATTGTCGCACGTTTTGAGTCAGGCCGCGCTGGTGTTCCAAAGGCGAAAATTGAAAAACTTTTGGAAATACTTACTATCACAAACAAGGATTTTGGGCTTGTAGGTTCAAAATCATTGAAAAATTTTATTGCTGCCAGTGGGTTTCTCAGTTCACCGGCGGCGCCATGGAGTAATGCAATGGTCAATTTCATGGAGGCCACCGAGGCCAATCTCATGAAACAGGCGCTCGTTGACGAGGATAATGCCGACGAACCCCCTTCTGATACTCAGACGGATGTGTACCAGGACGTCATTCGAATTATGAGATTATGTCGGGTGCAGAAACAAGAAGTCTCCCGTACCCTTTTTGAACGCCTGGATCTTCTTGATAGCTTAAGTGAAGGTGATGAGGACAAGCTTTCCGAAATGCTTGCCATATTGAAAATCGATCCGGCAGCAGCGTATCAGGAGATCGAAATATACTTGATGGAGCGTCTGAAAGGGACAAAAAGCTAAAACAATCCCTTGCTTTGATAGTGATGTTCCGCCCGGCATGTTTTTATTTAACTTTCGTTTGACCATGTCTTTTTTGCTTGCGTAAATTGATGATATAGGCTACTAATTGTTTAAATTTTGTTTATCGGTGCTGTTATCAAGGCTGGATATAGCCGTTAAAGAGATTACGGCACGTCATGGGAGGGGTCACAATGCAGGATTATTTTAAACAACAGGCTGACTGGTTGAAAACCTGGCAAGCACAGCAAGAGTCATTAACGAAACAGTATTCCGGGCTGGGTGAGGAGTGGATAAAAAATCTGTCTGGCGGCAAAGTTCGGGAATCTGAATTTTTTGAAGGGTGGTTCAAGTCTCAGGGTGACCTTGAAGAGCAGTTCAGAGAATTCGGCAGACGAATGAATGAAATGATCAGCAACGTCTGGAGCAACAAGATTCCAGCAGATGTTCTCAAGTTCGTTAATGTCTCATTTTTCGAAGAGTTTTACAAAAACTGGCTGTCCAATATCGAATTGCCGGGGGGGATCAAAAATCCACTCGGAATTGATGGTGGCTGGCAGCAGGCGACCAGTTTTCTACGTTCGTTCATGGCGAAGGAAAATCCATTTTTTTCCGCATTCGGCAGCCCGAATATTACCGATCAGATGAACAGAGTCTTCGGGATGTTCCAGGGTGCTATGGGCAGTGAAGGGGGTGCTTTCAGTGATATTTTCAATAACTATCAGAATATGTTCAGTAAATGCCTTGAATCCTCTACGGCACAGGGCGCCGAAAAACTTGCTGAAGGTTTTGATGTGTGGGTGAAAGAGATCAGTAAGCAGCTTACTGCTCCGAAACTGGGGATAAACAGAGAGCTGGCTCATGACATTTCACAGGCGCTGATTTTGTCACAGGGTTATGTCAAGGCTTCCAGTAAAATGGCTCGCCTTGTTGAGGAAACCTCACGCAAAGCTAGCATCCGTTTCCAGAGTAAATTGAGTGAAGCCGCCTTAAAAAACAAGCCGGTTAACAAGTTTGCTGACTTTTGCGGATTGTGGGCATCGGAAAATGAAAAGGTGTTTCTTGAAGTTATGGGTACCCAGGAGTTTGCCAGACTTCAGGGAGATTTTGTTGATGCCGGTCATCGGTTGAAGATCCAGTGGAACAAGCTGGCAGAAAAGGCGCTGGAGCCGACTCCGATTGCTCTCAAGCGGGATCTTGATCTGGCGATTGCTGAAATCCACCAGTTGAAGCGCGACATGAGAACTTTCAAGCGTGAGTTGCAGGGAGTCGAGAAAGAAGCGCGCTTCGCCCGTGAAGCGCAGGTCGCTGCTGAAGAGTCGGCCAAAAATGCAAAAATAGCTGTTAAGGCTGCGGAGGCGGCGGCACAGGATGAGCTTAAAAAAGCGAAAGCGGTGGTAAAAGCTGCTGAAGATGCTGCTCAGGAAGAGCTTAAAAAAGCAAAAGCAGCCATAAAAGCTGCCGAGGCTGCAACGCAGGCTGAGGCGAAAAAAGCGAAGACGGCTGAAGCTGCGGTAGCAGAGTTGGCGAAACAGGTCAAAAATGACAGCAAAACCAAGGCAGTCGCACCTAAGGCACCTGCTAAAACCAAGTCCAAGAAAGCTTAGGGGGGGATACGATGCTTACGTTTCCACATACACTCAAGGAGTCGCTGCAGGATTTTACCAGTTTTGCAGAAAGTCTGAAAAAAGGGGTAGAAAATCTGGCATCGCTTGATGAAAAAACCACCGGTTTTCCAGATGACCATGACAGTTGCGGAACCTGCCGGAACTGCAGGAGATGCTGCTCCGATAAAGAGGTAGTTTTTCAGGATGGCAAGCGCAAACTGTATCGCTATACCAAGCGAGCAGATAAAATCTGCTCTGTCCCCACTCTTATGGTGTACGCCATGGTGAACCGCTACACCATGCTCGACCTCCAGCCGAATCGCTCCATGATACGTAATCTGCTCGATGAAGGGCAGGACTTGTATCTGATCGACTGGGGCTATACTGACAGGATGGATCGTTTCATGACGATGGAAGATTACATCGACGGTTTCATCAACGACTGCGTAGATTTTATCCGTGAGAAGCACCGGCTTGAGGCGATCAATCTTCTCGGCGTTTGCCAGGGCGGCACCTTTTCAACAATTTATGCTGCGTTATACCCAGAAAAAGTAAAGAATTTTATTCCGATAGTCACTCCCGTTGATTTCAGTTCGAAGGATAGTCTTCTTAACGTCTGGGCGACCGAGTTTGATGCTGATCTGCTGATAGATGCATATGGCAACGTTCCGGGTGACATGATGAACAGCGCCTACACCATGTTGCAGCCGTTTTCTCTCAGTGTGAGCAAGTACATCAACATGGTTGATATTATGAAGGATGCTGACAGACTGGCCGATTTTCTGCGTATGGAGGCGTGGATTTTTGACAGTCCCGACCAGCCGGGAGAAACGTTACGTCAGTTCCTCAAGGAGTTGTACCAGGGAAACAAGTTGGTGAAAGGCCAGTTCTTTCTTGGTGGGCGTAACGTCGATTTGAAAAACATCACCATGCCGGTTCTTAATATTTATGCCGAATTCGACACGCTGGTACCACCAGCTGCGACAAAAGTGTTGCTGGATCATATCGGCAGCAAAGATGCTCAGGAAATGACCTATCCGGTAGGTCATATAGGTATGTTTGTCTCCGGGAAAACACAAAAAACGCTGGCACCGAATATTTCCAGATGGATCAACGCGAGAGTCTGACGCGTGAGATTTAGTTACAAAACCACTAAAACTTCACAGGAGATTAAATGGTAATCAAGGACAATGTTTTTGTTGTTACTGGCGCTGCTCGGGGATTAGGTCTTGCTTTTGCCAAAGACCTGGCAGATTTTGGCGGCCGGTTGGCGCTGGTTGATATGAATACCGAGGGGTTGGAGCAGGCCGCAATTCCATTGCGCGAACTAGGTGTGGAGGTGCGCTGTTATACCGCAAATATAGCTTCAGAAGAAGAGGTAATCGCCCTTTTTAATACTGTGCAGAATGATTTTGGCCAGATCGACGGTCTCATCAATAACGCTGGTATTACCCGTGATGCCATGCTGGTTAAGCGCACGAAAGATGACGACATTGTGACGATGTCATTAAAAGACTGGCAGCAGGTAGTCGACGTCAATCTTACCGGTACCTTTCTGTGTGGTCGTGAAGCAGCGGCACATATGGTTAGAGGGAACCGCAAAGGCGTGATAGTCAATATCAGCAGCATCTGCAGAAACGGAAATATTGGCCAGAGCAACTACTCCGCCACCAAAAACGGTGTCGCTGCGCTGACTTCAACGTGGGGTAAGGAACTGTGCCGCTATGGCATACGGGTTGGCGCCATCGCTCCCGGGTACGTTAATACGGAAATGGTGTCGCAGATCCGCCCCGATGTTTTGGGAAAAATCACTGCTCTGGTTCCGCTGGGACGTTTGGCCGAACCGTCTGAGATTGCCCACACCGCACGCTATATCATTGAAAATGACTACTTCTCCAGCCGTACCATCAGTGTCGATGGCGGTTTCCGCCTCTAATAATTATCATTTAAAGCGTGCACTGTTTTGCTTTGAGCCCCTGTTCCGGAATGGAACAGGGGCTCTTTTCGTGATTTTCTGCGGAACGACAGTTTCAGAAAAGATATCTGGCGGAATCTTCCTGGTGCCATGGCGAATGTATTTTTAAACATAAAACATGTTTTAACTGATACCCTCCCTGTAGAGCCACATACAGCCATAATCGATAAAATTAATTATTTTAAGCACACAATTATTTTTATATTGAAAATAACTCTGTTATGGAATATCACACGTATCACTCCTACAAAATGCCCGGCTAAATTGTAAACTATTGTTTGTTAACACTAAACTTTTTACAGTGAACCCGGTTTAAAGGGTTCCGCATTCCAATAAATATGAAGGAGCCCCCATTATGCCAACTGCACCATCAACCGACCGCTTCTTCGAACTTGCCGAACAACTTGCCTCTGATTTCTCGCTACTTAAAGGAGTTAGTCGATCAAATCGTGCCCGTCAGAAACAGGAGGTGGAACTTGCTCTGAGCGGTCTTGTCGATCACCGCACCATAGAAAAAACCACCAAACGTTTGAAAAATCTAGATGTTGACGCCTACATCAGGGAAACCGTCGAACCATCCGAGCAGAAGAACCGCATCGGCTTCAAGGCAATCCTGAAGCAACTGAAGCTGAAGATTGTCGATGAAATAGCGTTTGGTTCTCTGCACTGCGTCGAGGCTGAATTCGATTTCGGCGGCTACCAGCGGCGTCTTTGTTTGCTGGCTCAAGATCGTAATACCAACAATGGCGTCTGGGGACCGGAGCATCACCGCAAGGCGATAGAAATTGTCCGCAAATACGAGCGATATTCAGTACCGGTCATCACCTTCATCGATACCCCTGGTGCCGATGCCGGCGAGGTAGCCAATGCCAACAACCAGGCGCATTCGATTTCCCACTTCATTGCCGAGATGGCCAACCTGAATGTCCCCTCAGTCGGCATCATTCTCGGTAACGGTTATTCTGGCGGGGCCATACCGTTGGCCACCACCAACATTCTGCTCTCGGTGCGCGATGGTGTTCTTAATACCATCCAGCCAAAAGGGCTGGCTGCTATCGCCCGCAGTCTGGATCTGAGTTGGCAGGAGTGCGCCAAATACGTTGGAGTAAGCGCTTACGAACTCTACCAGCAGGACTTTGTAGATGGTATTATTGACTACGTGCCGGGGGAAAGGGGGCAGCAGCTTGAAAATCTGCGGAGTGCCATTGTCTCTGCCGTAACTGCCATCGAAAATCGTGCCGTCACCTTTGTCAAAGAGACTGACGGAGTTCTGGAGCACTATCGGGAGAATCTGCAGCGATACATCAATCCGTCGGAAAAACTGAAAGCGCTTAACAGTCTTTCAGCTCTTTCCCTGACGCACTTCCCGACAGAATACTTCAGTGTCTTCGGCATTACCTACCGCTACATGCGCTATCTGGGAATGCGCGGGCGAATCAAATCAACATCGGCAGCCAGTTACAGCCGCTCCACCAATCTGGCGACCCCCAAAGGTGACCTCTCAAAGCGGGTTCAGGAGGAGCAGGACAACGCATTTGCCGGTTGGCTGGAAAAACCGCTGCACATCCGCTATGATGATTTGTTGAGTAAAAGCTACAAGACTTATCTCGATCGTAAGGATAGTCTCGGCAGCGAGCGAGGGCGCCTGTCAAAACTTATACTTGGCGATGCCAGCGAGAACTTTGAAAAAGCACAGCAGACCACCTATCTCGCCTATGGCTTTCACCTCTACAACCTCTGGAAATCGTGGAGTCAGAATAATTTTATCGCCATGATCAAGTATCTTGGCTCGACGAAAGCCGCTACTACAGCAGCAAACCCGGCTGATATGACCGTTCTAGACGTTATCACTCTTCCTGATTTCCGCGAGGGGATGATCCGCGAGTGCCAGAACTGTATTATCTTTGACCTGGTCTACGATCAGATCATTTCCGACTTGCGGCCGATTGCTGCTGAAGCTAAAGACACCAATACCTTCTCGAAAAAATCGTTCAAGACACTGCTCGAATCATCGATCCATGCGGCGACAACCAAGCTGAAAGCCATGTTCGGTGATGGTGCTGTTGACGGCAGTCGCCTCGAAGACAATTTCTACAGCTGGCTCAACACTCTGCTGCAGCATCCGCAGATGAAAGATTTCATCCGCCCGGTGCAGGAGTGGAAAAAAATACAGTATCCGCGCATTTCGGAACCGCTCTTTGCCATCGTTACCTTCCTCTTTGAAAAACTGCTGCTGGAGTACGTCGAGTCGGAGCGCGAAGGTCGCAGTTATGACGGTCGCATCAATCTGCGCGACATCGGCATGAAGGATTTCTGGAACCGCTTGACCACCGCCTATAACGATCTGCTGATTCAGGATGTACTGCTGCAGGACAAACGGGCTAAAAACTGCCGTTTTGAAACGCTTGTCGCGGAGTTTTTTACCGATTTCCGAGAGCTTGATGCCGACCTGATGACCTCCGATCCGGCCAACTTCCCCGGCTTCCGTCTCTCAATTGAAAAGGCGCTTGATAAAGGCATCAAACCGTGCGGCGTTCTGACCGGTCTTGCCAAGCTCAAAAAAGATGGCGATCACCCCGCTACCAGAGTCGGGGTACTGATTTCCAACCTCGATTTCCAGGCCGGAGCCTTTGATATGCCATCGGCGGAAAAGTTCTGTAACCTGCTGCTACAGTGCGCCCGTCGTAAACTTCCCGTCATTGCCTTTGTCTCTTCGGGGGGCATGAATACCAAAGAGGGAGCCGGTTCGCTCTTCTCCATGTCGATTGTCAATGACCGCATCACCCGCTTTATCCGTGACAACGAACTCCCCATCATCTGTTTCGGTTTCGGTGATTGCACTGGTGGTGCTCAGGCGTCATTTGTCACTCATCCGCTGGTTCAAACCTATTACTTCTCCGGTTGCGGCATGCCGTTTGCCGGGCAGATTGTCGTACCTTCATACCTCCCATCTACAGTAACGCTTTCCAATTATTTGAGCTGCACTCCCGGCGCTATGCAGGGGCTGGTAAAACACCCCTTCAACCATGATCTTGATAAACAGCTGCGTGCTATCGATCCTGCGATACCGACGCCGGTTGAAAGTGTCATGGAGGTCTGTCACCGCGTATTCAAAGGGTTGTATCTTCCCGATATTGACCCCGTATCATCAGAGAACAGTACTCTGGTGGATGAGCGCTCACTGCTGAAGCCGGTCAAACGAACCCTGATTCACGCGCGTGGCTGTACTGCTGCCAAGCTGATTCAGATTGCCCAGAACGAGGGTATTGAGGTGGTGCTGGTACAATCCGATGCCGATATGGATTCGGCGGTCGCCGGCCAACTCACCGAGAGAGACACACTCGTCTGTATCGGCGGTAATACACCGGACGAATCGTATCTGAATGCCAAATCGGTACTGCGCATTGCCGAACAGCAAAAAGTCGATTCGCTCCATCCCGGCATCGGTTTCCTCTCGGAAAACGCCGACTTTGCTCTCATGTGCCGTAATCGCGGCATCAACTTCGTTGGCCCCTGGTTCTCAAGTATGGAACTGATGGGGAACAAGACCAACGCCATTGATACCGCTACCAAAGCGGGTGTTCCGGTCGTACCGGGAAGTCACGGCATTATCGGCAGTGTCGAAACCGGTATGGAGGTCGCTGAAAACATCGGTTATCCGGTGCTGCTCAAAGCGGTGCATGGCGGCGGCGGAAAAGGGATCAAGGTAGTCGAAAAACCGGAGGATTTCCGCGAGGCATTTTTTACTATCTCCTCGGAGGCGCGGGCTGCCTTCGGTTCAGGCGATATCTATCTGGAGAAGTATGTTACCAACCTGCGCCACATTGAAGCGCAGATTCTGAGAGACGCCCACGGCAACTGCCGTATTCTCGGCCTGCGCGACTGTTCGGTGCAGCGTAACAACCAGAAAATTTTTGAGGAGTCCGGCTCGACCATGCTGCCGGAAAATCTGGAAAAAGATGTCTACCGGTATGCCGAGCTTATCTCAAACCAGGTCGATTACGTCGGTGCCGGCACGGTCGAATTCATCTTCAATCTGGACGAAATGGCAATCTATTTCATGGAGATGAATACCCGCCTGCAGGTCGAGCATCCGGTCACCGAGCAGGTAACTGGCGTGGATATTGTTGCCAACCAGTTCCGGATTGCTGGTGGCGGTTCCATAGCGGATATTACCTTCAAGCAGCAGGGGTATGCTATCGAGGCACGCATTACTGCTGAGCGCACCGCCGTTGAGGGGGGAAGCATTTCCTTTATTCCGACCCCTGGCATGATCACCACGTTCAGCATTCCGGAAGCAAAACATATCAAAGTCATCAAAATGGTGGAGGCGGGCAAACCGATTACCCCCTATTATGATTCATTGATGGCACAGGTTATCGTTACAGGTAAAGATCGCAACGATACTGCTGATAAGCTGCTGGCCGCTTTGGAACGTACCGTAATACAAGGCGTCCATACCAATATTCCCCTGCTCAAACGGGTGTTGAAGGATGAAGTCTTCCGCAAGGGGATCTATAACACGCAATATCTCCCCGGATTTTTGGAGCGCATCAACGTTGCGGAGATGATAGCAGAGGGCGAAGCTGCTTCCGGTTCTGCGCAGGTGGTGCTCGATCGATCCGCCATTGAAATCGAGGGGAGCCGCGAACTCAAGGTTCTCTCCCCCTCCACCGGGGTGTTTTACGATGCCGCCTCACCCAGTGAGCCACCGTTTGCACCGGTCGGCAAAGAGATCAAATTGAGAGATACCATTGGCCTGCTGGAGGCGATGAAACTATTTGCCCCGGTCTCTCTTAATACCTGCAATCCGGGCGGCGTTTTCTACGATGCACACAAAACTTATGAAATAGTGCGGATTATCCCAACACCGGGCCAGGCTGTTAACAAAGGCGACCTGCTGTTCGTCGTAAAGGAGAGCGTATGAAGCCTTTCAGACTAAACAAACATGGAAAACTGGTGCTTCCTTGCAGCATCTTCATTGACCTTGACTTCTCGATCATCTCCAGTCTTGACCACCTGCAGGCTATTGTCCGTCGCGATTTTGAAGGAAAGGCCCCGACGGGTACCGAAATTGCCAAGCGGGCTGCCGCCGGCTCTTATCCGACTCGCTATGATCTGTTGCGGGACATCAGTCTGAATCTTTTCTGGGCAAACCGCTTCGCTTTGACAATGTATGATAAAAGACCGACGCGGTGGCGGGATGTACCGCGGAACCGCGAAGATGTCTTTGTACCCCTCCTGCAACCATGGACCGATGGCAAATCAAAGTCTGCAAGTGTCCGTGATGCTTACGGTCATCTGAAAGCTAAATGGGATCAAACGGTTGAAGACGAGCTGTTCGATATGCTCTTCGACGTATTCTCTAACAAGCTTTATCGAGCTCAGGAACTCCCCCCGATCAAGGCCACGATTGCTGAGGCGTTAGCCACTCCCGATGCTATGACAAATATACTCAGAAAATTCAATCCTGATTTCAAGCGTTACAGTGATGTTGAAATTCTCGACGCATCAGAAGAGCAGCCCGAGCTTGAAGCACTCCGGCGCTGGGCTATGGTTCTTCACAACCAGCATCCCTGGGATAGAAGCAAGGCCAAGCTGAAAACGTTCGACGAAATGGAGGATGACGACGTTGTCGTACTGTTCTATCCCAAAAATCGTGAGGTACTCGACTTTATAAATCGTGTTAAGAGTGGAACCATAAGTACACCGCAATCACCGAAGGCTGCCCCTTTATGCGCACCTGTGACACCTCTCCTGCCGTTGGTACTCGCTACTGACACTCCGATCCGTCCCAAGATCGAAGCGCTCGCGATCCGCAAGGGCGAGGTCATTTGCGATAACGATGATGTTGTCCGGAACTCTCCTCCATCATGGTCTCCGATGAGTGCAGCTGAAATCACTGAAAAAACCGGTATCGAGCGTCGCCGCTACACGGTTGAACCGTTGGAGAATATTGCCCTTGAGGCAGCTCGGGCAGCGATGAAGCATGCCGGTCGCAAGCCCGGTGAGATCGGTGCGGTACTGGTTTGTACCTGTACATCGAGCAGGTTGATTCCCTCAACCTCGACCTGGCTCTCGGGACAGCTGGGCATCATGCAGACCCACTACTCGGCCGACATCGTTGCCGCGTGTGCCGGTTTCCCTTACGGTATGGCCGCAGCGGTCCGCCTGATGCGCGAGGTTAACCGTCCGGTTCTACTGGTATGTGCCGAGAAATTCTCGGACAAGATCGGCAATGCGCGACCGTCCCGGATGATCTTTGGCGACGGGGCCGCCGCCATGGTACTTGCGCCGACCGACGGTGAGCGTGATATCGAAGTTGTTCAGACCTATGCCAGCGGACCTTTCAGCCAGGTTAATTCCATAATCTGGCCCAACCATGACTACGACAACGACATCACCGTGTATGGCCCCGAGGTCAAGGATCTGGTCAAAAGGTACCTTGACCAGATGATGGGTGAGCTTTCGTCACTTAAGAGCATAAAAGGTGGCAAAGCGCTTATTGACGATATCGATGTCATTGTGCCGCATCAGGCAAATAAGACGATGATCATCGGAATCGCCGTGCCGCAGGGAATTAAGGCGGAGGATATATATTTCAACATCGCCGATGTAGGTAACGCGTCTGCGGCGAGTATTCCAATAGCCATGGCAGACGCCGTCTACAACAAAGCGGTCGCCAAGCGGTCACTGATTTTTGCTCCCGGCTTTGGTGCCGGTGCTGTCGGCGGCTACGTGGTAATGTGGCTGGATCCGGCGGTGGTTGCACCAGAAACGACGATTGAACTCGTGATGAGCCCCTCACGGAAAACGGCAAACTCATCTGTCGAAGATATTAAAGACACCTTTTGAGTTATATATTCTATTTTATGATGGAGTCGTTATGAGAGACGTATATCTAATTGGCATAGGCCAGACCAAGATGACCAAAAACGCCGGCGTTCGTGGTCGTTATATGGCCGCTGAGGCCATGGAAAAAGCAATCGAGCATGCAGGGATCGACTGGAAGCAGATCGGCATGCTGGTTACCGGAAATATGACTGCCGGTAGATTGACACACCAGCAGCAACTGGGGGCTTTGCATGCCGACGTTGTTGGTCTGCGTGGAATTGAGGCGGCGACGGTTGAGGCGGCCTGCGGTTCGGGTGCCGCTGCAACACGCTGGGGAGTAATGGCCGTGGGTGGCGGTTTTCATGATGTCGTGCTGGTCTGCGGCAGTGAACGGATGACTCAGGCGTCGCTCGATGATACTACTGCAGCTCTGGCAACAGCCGCTGACTGGGAACTGGAGGGAATTAATGGCGAATCGTTTGTTTCACTGAATGCCCGCCTTATGAAACGCTACATGCACACCTACGGGGTCACTTCAAAAGACTTCGGACATTTTGCCATTACGGCTCACGATAACGGTATGACAAATCCCAATGCTTTTTTGCACAAGAAGATTGACATGGAAACGTATCTGAATTCGCGGATGCTGGTCGATCCGGTCAAATTGCTTGATGCCCCGCCCATTTGTGACGGCGCTGCAGCGATCCTCCTTGCTACAGAAGAGATCGCCCGGTCTGCTCACCGTCATGGCTTGCCGCTTATCAAGGTAGCCGGTTCTGCCATCGGTACCGATTCGCTGGCGCTCGATTCCCGCCGAGATATGCTGGTGCTCGACGGCGCGGCACTTTCTACACGTAGAGCAATGGAGCAGGCTGGCATCAAACATGAAGATATCAATATTTTTGAACTGCACGATGCTTACACCATAATAACGTCCTTGAGTCTTGAAGCGGCCGGCTTCGCTGAAAAGGGGAAGGGGGTGCATTTCGGTAAAGAAGGAGAAATCAGTCGCACCGGCAAACTGCCCATATCAACCTTCGGTGGTCTCAAGTCACGTGGTCACCCGGTTGGGGCGACCGGCGTGTATCAATTAGTTGAAACGTATATGCAGCTGACCGGAACGGCAGGCGAAAACCAGGTGCCGGATCCGGAGTTTGCTCTGGTGCAGAATATCGGTGGAACCGGAGCTACCGTTGTCAGTCATATCCTGCAGCGCTGTTCATAAGCCGAATTATTCCATTATATCAGGAGGCCACGATGAGTATTCTGGATATCACACAAGACGAAAACGTTGCATCACGGGTCGGCAACAAACTTACGGGGCGTGTGGCGTATGTTACGGGAGGCACCCGGGGTATCGGTGCAGCAATCTGCCGCAGCCTCGCCAGTCAGGGTGCCATGCTTGCTGCGGGCTATACCGGAAATGAAAAGGCCGCGGACGAGTTTCGTGAGACTTTCACCGGGACGTACGACACACCGGTCAGCATCCATAAGGGCAATCTGGGAGAATCTAATGATTGCCGTCGTACCATTGATGAAGTGATCGCGACGCATGGCCGCCTTGACATTCTCGTCAACAATGCCGGCATTACCAGCGACAAAACGGTGCTCAAAATGGCTGATGACGACTGGTACAAGGTACTCAACGTCAATCTATCCGGCGTGTTCTTTCTTTCCCAGGCGGCACTGCGACATATGGCCGAGCGAGGCAGCGGACGCATCGTCAATGTTTCAAGCGTAATCGGGGAGATGGGCAATATCGGCCAGGCAAACTACGCCGCATCGAAGTCGGGTCTTTTTGGACTGACCAAAACTCTCGCTCGGGAAGCAGCATCATTGCTTGCCCGGTCGGGAAAACTCACCGATCCAAACGGGATTGGTCTCACCATTAACACAATAACTCCCGGATTTGTTGCAACGGAAATGCTTGAGCATATCCCCGAGAAAGTGATGGAAAAGATCCTGGCTCAGATACCTCTCGGTCGGCTTGGCAAACCTGAAGAGATCGCACGGGTTGTACATTTCCTCGCTGCCGACGCATCTTCTTACATCACTGGTCAGGTATGGGGAGTGAACGGCGGCATGGACATGTAATTCTGGAAGCTATGAATGTGCTTGTTTCTGGATTTGAAAAGCCCTGCTTTTGTGTGAGCAGGGCTTTTCACCAGCATGAATCAAAAACTTCAGAATTAGACGTTTCTATATCTTGTTCAGCTCCCGGTGAAGGAGATTTCTGAGATTCTTGTCTGACTGAACATCAGCGAGTATTGTCTGGATAGAATGTATCTTGTCCGCCTGCTCCGAAATGATTGACTTGACGACATCACCGATTGAGATGATCCCGGATACACGGCCATTCTCGACGACCGGCAGATGCCGCAGCTGCTTCTCCGTCATAAGATCAATGCACTCTTTGGCGGAGTTGCCCATGGATACTGTGATGACTTTATCTGTCATGATATCCTGGACCAAAGTCTCGCTGGAAGACCTCCCTTTCAGGATCACTTTTCTGGCGTAATCGCGCTCTGAAAGAATGCCCACCAGTGTCTCACCATCCATAACCGGGAGCGCGCCGACATTTTTTTCAGACATGAGAGTGATTGCCGCGAGTACCGTGGCGTCGGGAGCAATTGAAATAATGCAGGCTTCTTTGGTCTGCTGGATGTCTCTGACCGTCTTCATGGTTGCTTCCTCCATAAAATAGAATATTTTTTATGGATACTAACAACTCATCTCAACCTAGTAAAGCACCAATCTTCATATCTCATACATTCTCGCCTGGAAATAATACAACAACGGCAGCTCTCTGCGATTTCAAATGACAATAGAATCACTTGTTATGTCACAGTGCTGCCGTTATTGATGGAGCTTAATGTGCCACAGCTTTTTCTACTGACTACTTAGTTGATGATTTGGTTTCTGTTTTCGGAGCTTCTGCGGCCAGGTCGCCCATTACTTTACGAGCCAGTGCAAAATTGCTGGTCACGAGATTCTGAAAACTCTGGTAATTGCTATTCAGCGTTCCGTTCCAGAAATCAACAACCGGCCTGGCTTCTTTAGGCAGTTGCTCTGTTGCTTTCTTGAGCAGTTCATTCGTTTCTTTCTGCAAGGCCCCAACCTGGCTGAAGGCGCTATTGTAGAGAGTTTCGATCGCTTCAAGGCCTTTAACCGAGGCATTCGGACTTGTCCAGTCGATTTCCAGGCCGGATTCAATAAACTTTCTCTGGCTTGACAGCCCCTTCTGATTTTCTTTGAAGAACTGGTCTACAGCCTTCTTCCCCTCTTCCGGTACGTTAGGGGTTGCGCCAAGAATCTGGTTTGCAGCCTTGGCAGCCTGAGTGGAAATTGAGCTGAGTGCTTCAAAGCTCTCTTTTACGGCATTTTTGTTGAAGTCTAAAATCTCCTGGGCAACGTTCTGTTTTGGCATGACTTTTCTCCTTAGTGGGTATGTAGGGCATTGGTAATTAAACCATCCCATTGAATAAACAAGAGTTAAACAAAATATAAATATATTGTCAAGATAAAAATAAAATGCGTAGAATATTATTTACAACTTGTTTATTTGTACATACAAAAATCTAATTTTGATAAAAAGCTGTTTTGAAATAGCTTGACATGCACGTAAACTGAAATTATAATTCGGCCAATTTTCAGGGTAGAGGAGACATTATGAGCAATGTGTACGTAGTAGAAGCATTACGAACCCCTTTTGGTTCATTTGGAGGAGTGTTGTCGGATGTAGAAGCTCCGCAACTGGCAGCTTCTGTTATGAAAGGATTACTTGCAAAAACCGGTCTGTCTGCCGAAGCCGTCAGTGAAGTCATTGTTGGCCAGGTACTGTCGAGCGGTTGCGGGCAGGCACCGGCACGGCAGGCTATGCGCGCTGCCGGCATACCCGATTCCGCCCATGCCATGACCATCAACAAAGTCTGCGGCAGCGGTCTAAAAGCATTTATGCTTGCAAGCGACAGCATCAAGTTAGGTGAATCAGAAGTCGTTATTGCCGGTGGTATGGAGAGTATGAGTCTTGCTCCCTACATGCTTACGAAAGGTCGAAACGGTTACCGCATGGGGCATGGTTCACTGCTGGATCTGCTTATCTATGACGGCTTACAGGATCCCGATACGGGACGCCACATGGGTGAAATTGGTGAAGACAGCGTAGTGCGGGGAGGGCTGAACCGAGTTGAACAGGACGATTTTGCCGCCCGCTCATATGAACGGGCTCAAGCCGCGGTTAAAGGAGGTGTTTTTGTTGATGAGATCGTTCCCGTTGTCAAAAAAGGGAAAAAAGGGGATGAAATAATTGATACGGACGAAGAACCGTTCAAGGGAGATGTCGGCAAACTTGCCCAGCTTAGAACCGTTTTCAAAAAAGATGGAACCATAACAGCCGGAAATGCATCGACCATTAACGACGGAGCTGCTCTGGGAATACTGACTAATGAGGCTGGACTCAAAAAATACGCTCTCTCTCCAAAAGCCCGTATCGTTGCTTCTGCCACCGTGAGTCGCCATCCTGACTACTTCCCCGAGGCACCGATAAGCGCTATTGAAAAGGTGTGCGCAAAGGCAGGTTTGACCACTGCAGATATAGACCTTTTTGAGATTAACGAAGCGTTTGCATCGGTGGCGCTGCTGGCGATTAAAGGACTCAGCCTTCCCATTGAAAAGGTTAACGTCAACGGCGGTGCGTGCGCGATCGGCCATCCGCTCGGAGCCAGTGGTGCGAGGCTTGCGGCAACAATTATCCGTGAACTGAATCGGCAGAAACTCCGTTATGGTTTGGTGACACTATGTATCGGTGGCGGCGAAGCCGTGGCGGTTATTTTCGAGAGAGTTTAAAGGCATCATCTTCCACAGTGACATGGAGACATAGAGGAAAGGCTGATAATGGTTTCTCAGTGACTCTGTGTATCCGTGGTGAAAGATTATTTTTTGGGAGGTCAGAATGATTACAACAGTCGGTGTTCTTGGCGCGGGTCAGATGGGAAACGGTATTGCCCACGTGTTTGCCCAGTTCGGTTATCAGGTGATACTCTTCGACATTGCCCAGACACAGTTGGACAAGGCGCTGGCCACGATCAGGCAGAACCTGGAGCGGCAGGCGAAAAAAGGGGCTATCCCTGAGTCACTGGTCGGCGAAACCGTTGGACGGATCAGGGCGACGCAGGTCATGGAGGATCTCGCCGGCGTCGATTTTGCCGTGGAGGCTGTGACGGAGCACGAACCGCTCAAACTTGAAATTTTCCGGAAACTTGACGGCATCGTCAAAGAAGGCAGCATACTGGCCTCGAACACCTCCTCAATTCCTATCACGAAGATCGCCGCGGTTACGAAGCGCCCGGACAAGGTCATCGGCATGCACTTCATGAACCCGGTGCCGATCATGAAACTGGTCGAGATCATCCGTGGCCACGCCACCAGCGACGAAACTTTTGCGGTAACTTCGGAACTGGTTGCGAGGCTTGAAAAAGAGATGGCGGTATCCCAGGATTATCCCGGCTTCATCGTCAACCGGATTCTCATGCCGATGATCAACGAAGCCGCCTTTGCCCTGTACGAGGGGATCGCCAGTGCCGAAGATATCGACAAGGGGATGAAGCTCGGCACCAACCAGCCGATGGGGCCGTTGACGCTGGCCGACTTCATCGGTCTTGACACATGCCTGGCCATCATGAATGTCCTGTACGACGGCTTCAAAGATCCAAAATACCGCCCATGTCCGCTTTTGGTGAAAATGGTTAATGCAGGCTACATGGGGCGCAAGTCGGGCCGCGGCTTCTACAGCTACTGACAGGTTGAGGTCAAGGTTTAGGATATGAAAACCTCGGCCTGAATCTTCATCACATTCTCAACCTTAACCTCAATCTTAACCTTAACCTTAACCTGGACCGGAGATTTATATGGACTACAAGAATCTGTTACTTGAAACCACTGACGGCATTACACTGTTGACCATCAACAGTCCCCGCACCATGAATGCCCTTAACAGCGAGGTACTCGGGGAGCTGGAATGCGCCCTGTATGAGCTCAATCTGGATGAGGGCGTCAAGGTTGTGGTGATGACCGGCGCCGGAGAAAAAGCCTTTGTAGCCGGTGCGGACATCAAGGAAATGTCGCAGATGAATTCCTTTGAGGCACATCAGTTCGGCAGTAAAGGACAGCGGGTGATGCTGCTGATCAACCGGATGCGCAAACCGGTCATTGCAGCTGTGAACGGCTATGCTCTCGGTGGCGGACTGGAACTGGCGCTGGCCTGCGATTTCATCTACGCCTCGGAAAAAGCGAAGCTCGGTTTTCCGGAAGTGACCCTCGGCGTTATACCCGGTTTCGGCGGCACCCAGAACCTGGCGCGTCTGATTGGTCCTGCCAAAGCCAACGAGCTGATTTTTTCCGGGCGGGTCATCTCCGCCGCCAAGGCCCTTGCGTGGGGAATCGTCAACGAGGTTTTCGCTCCTGAAGAATTGATGCCAAAGGCGCTGGAGACGGCGAAGGAGATTGCCGGCCGGGGAAGCCTGGCGGTGGCCTGTGCCAAGGACGCCATCGTCAACGGCCTCAACATGGGCAAGGATGACGGCTTCCGCTATGAGGCGTCCCAGTTCGGAGTACTCTTTGCCACTGACGACCAGAAAGAGGGTATGGGAGCTTTTATCGAAAAGCGTGCCGCACAGTTTCAGGGAAAATAAATCCAATCAACGGAAGGGGAACACCATGAATTTCGAACTGAGCCAGGATCATAAAGTACTGCAGTCGGCGGTGCGCGATTTTGTCGAGAAGGAAATCAAACCAATCGCCATGAAAATCGACGAGGATCACATGATCCCGGACGAACTGGTGAAAAAGATGGGAGAAATGGGGTTCCTGGGAAGCTACTTCCCTGAAGAGTACGGTGGTGCCGGTCTTGACATGCTGTCGTACGCCATCGTTGTCGAAGAGGTCTCCAAGGCTTGCGCCTCCAGCGGCGTCCTGATTTCGGCCCACACCTCGCTCTGCAACGGCCCGATCTACACCTTCGGCACCGAGGAGCAGAAGAAAAAGTGGCTCCCCGCCCTCAACACCGGAGAGATTATCGGCTGCTTCCTGCTGACCGAACCCAATGCCGGCAGTGACGCCGGCGGCACCGCCACCACCTACACCCGCGACGGCGATCATTTCGTCATCAATGGCAGCAAAACCTTCATCACCAACGGCGGTTACCTCGGCACCGGCATCCTGATTGCCTCGTTCGACCGCAGCCTGAAGCACAAGGGGATCACCGCCTTCATTGTCGACCTCAAATCCCCCGGCGTCACCATCCTGAAAAATGAGAAAAAGATGGGTATCTGCGGCAGCTACACCACCGCATTTGCTTTCGACAACCTGCGCGTGCCGGTGGAAAACCTGCTTGGTCAGGAAGGAAAAGGCTTCAACGTGGCGATGGACACCCTCAACGGCGGTCGCATCGGTATTGCCTCACAGGCTCTCGGCATCGCCGAAGGCGCTTTTGAGCGGGCGCTGGCCTACTCCAAGGAGCGCAAACAGTTTGATCAGGCCATCTGCGAGTTTCAGGGTATCCAGTTCAAGCTGGCCGACATGTGGACCCGCATCGAAACCAGCAAATTGCTGACCTACAGGGCCGCCTGGCTCAAGGACAACAAGAAGAGTTATACCATGGAGTCGGCCATGTGCAAGCTGCACGCATCGGAGACCGCCACCTACGTCACTAAAGAGGCGATGCAGATTCATGGCGGCTACGGCTACATCGCCGACTACGAAGTGGAGCGGATGTACCGCGACGCAAAGATCACCGAGATATACGAAGGGACGAACGAAGTACAGCGGGTAGTTATCTCGAAACTGCTCTTATCGTAACACCTGCGACTTTTATACTTGACACGTGTGTCAAGTACGGCTATACACGTCGCGGCAGGCATCAAAACTAATGAGGTGGTAGTGTGGAAGCAACCCGCGAGATATACTGGAACATCGGTCACGGCGTAGTTATTCCGATGTACGTGCTGGCCTTTGCCGCTTTTGCCTTTCTGGCGTGGGGCTTCTGGCAGCGCCTGCCGGTATGGCGACAGGGCAAAGCGCTGAACCGCTTTGACCGCTACGACGAGCGGGTTAAGCGGATGATTACCGAAGTTTTCGGCCAGATAAAAATCTTCCGCGTCACTGATGGCGGTGTGTTCCACTCGGTATTCTTCTGGAGCTTCCTGGTACTCTTTGCCGGCACCATGCTGGTCATGCTGCAGGCGGACTTCTTTACGCCGCTGATGCAGATCAACATCCTCTCCGGTGAATTCTACAAAGCATTCTCGCTTGCGCTTGACCTGGCCGGCATCACTGCACTTGTGATGCTGACGGGTCTATTTATCCGTCGTTTCGTGATCCAGCCTAAAGGTCTCGAGATCGTCAAGGACGACTACATCGTCCTGCAGCTGCTGTTCGCCATCCTGATCACCGGTTTTCTGGTCGAAGGGGTTCGTATGGCGGCCACCGAACTGCAGCAGAATCCTGAACTGGCGCGCTTCTCTCCAGGAGGGCTGCTGGCGGGGCAGCTGTTTGCCTCCATGACCCTCGGCACCATGCTGGTGACCCACAAAATCCTCTGGTGGCTGCACTTCGTACTGGTGCTCGGTTTTTTCTGCGCCATACCCTACACCAAGCTGCGCCACATACTTACCACCAGTGCCAATGCCTTTCTGGCTCCCTTCGAGCCCAAAGGCACCGTTGCCACCATCAACATGGAAGATGACAGCGTCGAGCAATTTGGCGCAGCTACAATTGCCGACCTGTCCTGGAAAGACATCTTCGACGCCGATGCCTGTACCTCCTGCAAGCGCTGCCAGGACAGATGCCCGGCCGCCAGCACCGACAAACCGCTCTCACCGATGAAGGTCGTCAAGCAGATCGGCGAACTTGCCGAAGGCGACCCGACCGGCAGCCTTATTGAAACCGTCAGCCAGGATGCCCTCTGGTCCTGCACCACCTGCCGTGCCTGCCAGGATATCTGTCCGGCCAATATCGAGCATGTTAACAAGATCATCGATATGCGCCGCAACCTGACCCTCATGGAAGGAGCCTTCCCCGGTGATGAGGTGAAAACGGCGGTCAACAACATCGAAGTCAACGGCAACCCCTTCGGTCTGGCCTACGCTGCCCGCGGCGAATGGGCTGACGGCCTGCCGGTGTCAATCATGGAACAGGACAGCGACGTCGACATCCTCTATTTTGTCGGCTGTTACGCCTCCTTCGACAAGCGTAACCAGCAGATCGCAAAAAATTTCATCACGATCTGCAACGCCGCCGGCATCAAAGTCGGCATTCTCGGCAAAGAGGAGAAATGCTGCGGCGAGCCGGTCAGAAAACTGGGCAACGAATACCTCTACCAGATGACCGCCCAAGAAAACATCGAACTCATCAAGGCCTACGAGGTCAAAAAGATCGTCACCACCTGTCCGCACTGCTTCAACACCCTGGCACGGGACTACAAGGATCTCGGTTTCGATATTCCGGTTGAGCATTACAGCACCTACATCAACACTCTGCTGTCAGAAAACAGACTCAATCTTGCACCGCAGCCGTTCAGTTTCACCTATCACGACTCCTGCTACCTGGGGCGCTACATGGACATCATCGAAGAGCCGCGCTCCATCCTCAAGCAGGCTGGCGGTGTGATCAAAGAGATGGACAAAAACGGCTACGACAGTTTCTGCTGCAGTGCCGGCGGCGGCCGCATCATGGCCGAAGAGAAACTGGGAAGCAAGATCAGCGAAGTCAGAGTCAGGATGGCCACCGAAACCGGTGCCCCGCTGCTGGTATCCAACTGCCCCTTCTGTCTGACCATGTTCGAGGACGGCATCAAGACCGGCGGTGCCGAAGATGTGCTGCAGGTGAGGGATCTGGCGGAAATCGTGGCTGAACGGATAACGGCTAAAAAGCTATAACAACACGGAGCAACGGAGCAACTGAGTAGATGCAGAAATAATAAAAAATGATGATAAAACAAAAATTGAAGTAGGTTTACCCAATAAAGTCTGGTTTTCCCCGTTGCTTCGTTGCTCCGTGTTTCAAAAGAATTTACTGGAGGTAATTTATATGAAACTGCTTGTCTGCATCAAACAGGTCCCGGACATGGAATCCCGCTTCAAGCCGGATGCCGCCGGTACCTGGTATACCGAAACCGACCTTGCTTTCCGTATGAACGAATACGACGAATTCGCCGTCGAGCAGGCGGTTCAGTTGCGGGAGAAACTGGGCGACGGCTGCGAACTGACGGTTCTTTCCATCGGCCCCGACCGGGTTGTCGAGGCCATCAAAAAAGCCCTCGCCATGGGGTGCGACAACGCCGCGCACATTCAGGACACCGCCGCCTCCTCGAAAGACTCCTGGCAGATCGCTTCAACCATTGCCGCCTACGCCAAAGACAAAGGCTTCGACATCATCTTCACCGGCATGCAGTCCCAGGACCGCGGATCGGCCCAGGTCGGCGTTACGGTGGCCGAACTGCTGGGGCTCGCCTGCACCACCAC
>Ga0194061_1000289_pt1 | contig 31139 bp, 28 predicted proteins | sample SepL2221m_MetaG_FD_163423 | JGI IMG/M metagenome (GOLD analysis project Ga0194061, IMG submission 163423) | Anoxic zone freshwater microbial communities from boreal shield lake in IISD Experimental Lakes Area, Ontario, Canada - Sep2016-L224-21m | ecosystem: Environmental > Aquatic > Freshwater >... | reverse complement strand
CAAGCGTTTCCATCCGTCCGACGGTTCGGGCCCGGGGTTGAGCGGCCTGATTCTCGTGTCTTCGCGCGTGCGCATTGACGACCTTCCGGAAAATCCAAACGCGAATAACGTCCGCGCGTATTTCGGAACCAGCCCGGAGCGCATGAAGGAAGGCTCGGTCATTACACACGTCACGCCCGACGTGGTGCCAACCATGATCGCCATCGCGCAGTGGGAGAATCCGCTGCTGGATATTTACGGGCTGGAGCTGGCCCATGCCATCGCGGTCGCCAAGGGCCGCGCACCCCGGACGATCTGGCTGGAGGGGCACAACCACAGTTCGTCAATGGCACACTTCAATACCGCTGATGAGCGCCTGGGTCGCGAGATCCTTGCGTTTATCGAATCCGGACATTAGCCAGAGGAGTCACATGAACAACCGCCGAGAATTTCTTTCCACCGCTGCCGCGCTTTCGGTCTCGGCATCATTGCCAGGCATCGCGCGCGCGCAACGGGGAGATCCCTTCGTTTTTTGTACCGGCTTCGGCTTCATCGCCGACTTTCTCGAAATCATGAACGCACAAAGCGGCGGTCACTGGCGCGACGTCGGCATAGATGCGAAGGTAATCGGCGCCCAGGGCGCGGCCCAGGCCATCCAGCAGCTCGCCGCAGGCCAGGCCCACATGATCCGCACCGCGTCCATCGAGTTCATGCGCGCGGTGGCGGCGCAGAACCTGCCGCTGCTGTCGGTGGCGACTATCTACCAGGGCTCGACCTTCTCGGTAATCAGTCCGGAGGAGGCGCCGCTGCGGAGCATTCAGGAGATGCGTGGCAAGACAATAGGCATCGTTTCGATTGGCGGTGCGACCGATGTGTTCCTCGACCTGATGTGCGCGAAGACGGGAATTCCCAAAACCGAGTTGCGCCGCGAGGTCGTGGGCAATAATCCGGCGGCGCTCGGGTTGGTACGGCAGAAGCGGATTGACGGTTTCATTGCATCGAGTGGCGTGCTTGCGGCACTGCAGACGGCAAAGGAGAAAATTGTTCACTGGAGCACTGACCGCTACGCGCCGATGCCCTCGCAATGCTATTTCGTAACGCGCGGTCTGGTGGAAAAACAGCCGGACTTGGTGGTGAGGGCGTTGCGCGGCCTCAAGGCCTCGGTCGACCAGGTCGTGGCCGGTCCCATCGGCCCGCTAATCGCTCGCGCATCGAAGGATTTCGACATCCCGGGCCGCCGCAATCTCGACGCGCTGACCGCAAACTCCGAAGTCGCCAAGGTTTTGTATTTCTCGCAGGGCAAGGAGAACTTGATGCGCAACGTGCCAAAACTCTGGCGCGATGGCGCCGACGCGATGGCCAAGGCCGGCTTGGGTGACCTGACCAAGACTGTCGACACGCTCTACACCAACCGCTACCTCGACCTGGCGCTGCATCACGCACCGGCCGCCGCTAAGCGGACCTGATGACCGGAACCGCCGATACGATGCACGCTAACTTGTCCGGCGCGGGTATAGACCTAAGCCGCGTCGAGAAGTGGTATGGCACGACCGATGAACCTGTCCACGCGCTGACGGAGACCAGCCTGTCGGTGGCTCAGGGTGAAATTCTCGTGCTGCTGGGACCCTCGGGTTGCGGCAAAACAACCCTGCTGCGCATGATGGGCGGTCTGCTCAGGCCCACGCGCGGGCTCATAAAAGTGGCCGGGCATGAATTGTGGCCGAAGGGTGCGCGGACGAGGAACAGCGATGCGGTGCATGAGTTGGGCATGGTGTTTCAAGAGGCCAATCTTTTCCCGTGGATGAATATTGAGGACAATATCGCGCTTCCTCTGGAATTGCGCGGAGTGTCTCGCATCGAAAGGCTCGCGCGGGCGCGCGCGCTTACCAGGCTTGTGGGCATTGCAGGATTCGAAAAGCGCTGGCCGCGCGAACTCTCGGGTGGCATGCGCCAGCGTGCGGCCATTGCGCGCGCCTTGTCCTACGATCCACATTTCCTGTTGATGGACGAGCCGTTCGGGGCGCTTGACGCGATGACCCGGGACGCGATGAATCTGGAATTGCAACGCATCTGGATGGACCTTGGGCAAGGCGACGATGAGCCGGCGCGGACACGCAAGACTATCGTGCTGGTGACGCACTCGATTACCGAAGCGGTTTTTTTGGCCGACCGTATCGTGCTGCTCGCCCCCAGACCGGGCAAGATAGATCGTGAAATTACGGTGAACTTTCCGCGTCCGCGTGACATCGATCTGCAGGCCACAGTCGAATTCGCGTCACTGGTCACCTCGCTGCGCCACAGGTTGGAGGAAATTTCGTGACGCCGCGCGAAGGGGATCCTGCCTTCCCGGCTGCGGTACCCATAGAGGAATTGGACGGGCCGCGCTTTGCGCTTGGCAGGTTGTTGCCGTGGATTACGACACCGGTGCTGTTGTGCCTGATGTTCGGCATCTGGCATGTCTATGTCGAGCAGACCAGCATTTCGGCCTTTATCCTGCCGCCACCGGCGCACGTCTGGGAAGCATGGAAGGAAATGATTGTCGCACCGGCCACGTGGGACCACACGCGCACGACAATTTACGAAACGCTGGCGGGTTTTTTCTGGGCCTTCATCATTGGCGTGGGCCTTGGCGTCGCGCTCGGGAGGCTGCGCTGGCTGGAGCTTACGCTTACGCCTTTCATCGTGGCAACACAAGTCGTGCCCAAGGTCGCATTGGTGCCGCTGATGATCGTCTGGTTCGGCTTCGGCATGACATCGAAGATATTAATCGCCGCCGTGCTGGCATTTTTCCCGATCCTGACCAATACCGTGCTGGGTGTGAAATCGGTGGACCGCGGCCATCGTGACGTAATGACCAGCCTGAACGCCTCGCGCTGGAAGGTTTTCCGGCGTCTCGAGCTTCCGTCTTCGCTGCCATACATCCTGACAGGCATGGAAATAGGCATTGTCCTGGCGATTATCGGCGCCGTGGTCGGTGAGTTTCTGGGAGGAAATCACGGCCTGGGCTACATGCTGGTCGCGAAAATGAACGCTTATGAGACGGATGCGCTCTTTGCCGTGATCATTCACATGACCATGGTCGGATTTGTATTCTATTTTGCCATCGGCGCGGTGCGCCAAATGCTCATTCCATGGCATGAATCGGTGGTAAAGGACCGCGCAGGATCCTGACAACAAAGCGGTGTGACGGGCTGGCGGCGGTTTCCTACAGCCGCTCGTCCATTCGCCGCAGGCGTTCGGCCATGACGCGCATGATTTGCAGCGCGAAATGCGGCGTCTGCTGGATCATGAACATGAAACGCTTTTCGGCCACCGGCATCAGCTTGCAGGCGGTCTTGGCTGTTGCGGTGGCGACGCGCGGTTCGTGATCAACCAGGGCCATTTCGCCAAGGACACCACCTTCCCCAAGAGTATCGACAAGCTTGCCCTTCACGTGCAGTTCGACCTCGCCCTCGTGCACCACGTACATCAACTCGCCAGGCTCGCCCTCGCTGAAAATGACCTGCCCGGCGGCAAAGGAAGCGAGTTCGGACTGTTCGGCGCGAAATACGTTGACGGTGGCCATGTGCCCTCCGGGTGGAATGTGACCGGAAGGTTACGCCATTGATGTTGCGGTTTTGTTACGGCGCATGCATCAGACGCCGTAATTGATCAGCAGCTTGGGCAGCCACAGCGAAAAGCCGGGGATGTAGGTCACCAGCATCAGCGCGAGGATAAGCGCGCCGTAAAACGGCCAGATGGTCTTCATCACTTCGCCCACGGACACGCCGCCTATGGCGCAGCCGACAAATTGCGTGGTTCCCACCGGCGGGGTGTTGAGCCCGAGTGCGCAGTTGATCAGCATCACCATGCCAAACTGCACCGGGTCCATGCCGAATTGCGCGCAAATGGGCAGGAAAATGGGCGTGCAGATGAGGATGGTCGCGGCCATGTCGAGGAAGGTTCCGAGCAGGAACAGGATGATGTTGACCAGCAGAAAAATAATCCACGGTTCGGTCGACACCTTGGCCAGCGCGATGCCGGTGAGTTCGGCCACGCTGTAGAGGCTGATGAGATAGCCGAAGGTGGCGGAAATGCCGATCAGCAGCAGCACCACGCCTGTGGTTTTGACGGCCTTTGCCGCGGCCTTGAGGAATTTCTCGAAGGTCATGCTGCGATAGACGATGATGGTCAGTGCGAGGGCGTAGATCACCGCCACCGAGGCCGACTCGGTCGCCGTGAACACCCCCGAGAGGATGCCGGTGATGATGATGACCACCACGAACAGGCCGGGGATGGCCGCCGCAAGCGAGCGCCACACCGCGTTCCATCCGGGGAACACGCCCGCCGGATAGCCGCGCCCGATGGCGACGAAGTAGGCGGCTGCGAGGTTGCACATCGTGAGGATGGCGGCGGGAAACAGGCCTGCGGTAATCAGCGCCGCGATCGACACCTTGCCGCCGGCGGCGAGCGAATAAATGATCATGTTGTGGCTGGTGGGCATCAGCGCGCCGACCAGCGAGGCGTGGGTGGTGACGTTGACGGCGTAGTCGGCGTCGTAGCCCTCTTTTTTCATCATCGGGATCATCACCGCGCCCATGGCCGACACGTCGGCCACCGGCGAGCCCGATACGCCGCCAAACAGCGTGCAGGCAACGACGTTGGACATGCCCAGGCCGCCGCGCACATGGCCGACGAGGTTCTTGGCGAACTGCACGATGCGGTCGGCAATGCCGCCGTAGAGCATCAGTTCGCCGGCGAATATGAAAAACGGAATGGCGAGAAACGAGAACACGCCCATGCCGGCGGTCATGCGCTGGAACACCACGGCGACGGGCAGGCCTTCGTACAAAATGGTCGCCACTGCGGCAAGGCCGATGGCAAAGGCCACCGGCACGCCGAGGATCAGCAGGGCGAGAAACACCACGCACAGGATGGTCAGTGCCATGAGGGCACCACTTCCGTGCCCTTGACGAGCGCAATAATGTGTTCAATCGAAAAAAGGCAGATAAGGGCGCCGGCCACCAGGATGGGAATGTGGTTGAGGCCCTCCGGCACGCTGAGCGTGGGTACGTTGTAACCCCACACCGACTCGGCAAGGATTGCGCCGTTCCAGGCCATGATGGCGCCGAATATGGCGACAAGCACGTGGATCACCAGTTCGAGTTTGAGTCTTATCTTGTCACTCACCAGGACCAGCAGCGATTCCATGCCGATGTGGCCGGCATCGCGCACGCCCACCGAGGCGCCGAGCATGGTGACGTAGAGCACCAGCATCATGGCGAGGGCCTCGGCCCAGGTCGGCGTGTCATTGAGGACGTAGCGGCCGAACACCTGCAGCGTGACGCAGGCGATGATGGCCACAAGGCCGGCCACCGCGATCATCATGCAGGACTTGGCCAGGGTGGCGCAAAAACGGGTGAACATGGGTAGCCCTTCAGGGGTGCTGCTTTGTCATTGCGGGTGGGATACTGCTGACACGCGAAGCTGTCATTGCGAGCGCAGCGAAGCAATCTCGTCGCGGCAGTGGCGTCTTGCGCCTATGACAAGATTGCTTCGTCGCTTTGCTACTCGCAATGACAAGCCGGGAGGGCGCAAGCCCGCCCGGTTTTGTCACTTGGTGTCCTGCGCCCGCTTGATCATGTCCTTGAGCTTGGGGTCGGTGATGAATTTGTCGTACACCGGCTTCATCGCGTCGGAGAAGGACTTCTTGTCGACCTCGACAATCTGCGCGCCGCCTTTCTCAACCAGCGCGCGCGAGGCTTTTTCCTTTTCGTCCCAGAGCTTGCGCATGTAAGGCACCGACGCCTTGGCCGCTTCGCGGATGATTTTCTGTTCGGCCGGCGTCAGGCCATCGTATATTTTCTTCGACATCAACAGCATTTCGGGCGCCATTGAGTGTTCGGTGACGGAGTAGAACTTGGCTACTTCGAAGTGCTTGGAAGTGTCGTAAGAGGGCCAGTTGTTCTCGGCACCGTCAACCAGGCCGGTCTTGAGTGCGGTATAGACCTCGCCGTAGGGCATCGGGGTGGCATTCGCACCCATTGCCTGCAGCAGGGCGACCCACAGATCGGATTGCTGCACGCGGATTTTCAGGCCCTTGGCATCGGCCAGGGTTTTGACCGGCTTTTTGGTGGTGTAGATGGAGCGCGATCCCGAGTCGTAAAAGGCGAGCCCGATGTAGCCCTGTTTTTCGCAGGCCTTGAGGATTTCCTCGCCGACCGGGCCGTCGAGCACGTGGCGCATGTGTTCCTTGGAGCGGAACAGGAAGGGCATGGTCGGTACCATGGTCTCGGGGCAGATGTTGTTCATCGGTGCGACATTGATGCGCACGAAGTCGAGGGCGCCGATCTTGGTTTGCTCGATGGTGTCTTTTTCACCGCCCAGCGCGTTGCCGGTGAAGACCTTGATCGAGTCCTTGCCGCCGGTTTTTTGCTTGATGATGTCGCTCATGTACTTGACCGCCATGACCGTCGGGTAATCCTCTGGATGCACGTCGGCGGAGCGGAATTCCTTGGCAAAGCCGGTGGCCGGAACGGCGAGGGCTGCGGCGACGGCAAGGGCAAGCGAGCTGAGTGTCTTGAGTGTGATCCGGTTCATTTGAGGCCTCCAGGTGGTAATTTCTTTGGGGTTGGGGAAATGTGCAGCTTGCGAGTTCAGTTTTTGTACGGCCCCATGGCGGTGTAGGTGCCGCCCTGGTAGAGCAACAGCGGACTTTCGGCGGGCAAGGGCGGCCCGGCTTCGAGTTTGGCGCGCCAGGGTTCGCTGCTGTCCTTGGGCTTCCAGCCGAGGTGCGCCGCCTGGCTATTGTCCCAGAAGCTGTCGCGGTTGTTGGAAGTGCCAAAGACGATGGTGTGGCCGACCTTGGGCGTGAACAAGGCGCGGCGCACCAGTTCAGCAAGGTCGTCAAAGGACAGCCAGGTGATGAGCATGCGCCGGTCAACCGGTTCGGCAAAGCAGGAGCCGATGCGCATGCACACCGTCTCGATGCCGTAACGGTCAAAGTAAAAACGCGACAGGTCTTCGCCAAAACACTTGGACAGGCCGTAATTGCCGTCCGGGCGCTGTGGTGCGATGGCGTCTATGGTCTCGTTCTGGAAGCGAAAGCCGACGGCGTGGTTGGAGCTGGCAAAGACCGTGCGCTTGACACCGTTGATGCGTGCCGCTTCATACACATTATGCAGGCCGATGATATTCGATTGCAGGATGGGTTCCCACGGCCCCTCGACCGAAATGCCACCCAGGTGGACCACGGCATCAACATCCTTGAGTAAAGCAATGACAGCGTCCTTGTCGGCGAGGTCGCAGACCACCGCTTCCTCGCCGGGGCCGGCCGCCGCCATGGGGGCGCGGTCCGACAGGCGCAGGATGGTGGCATCGGGTTTGAGTTTTTCGCGCAGTACGCGTCCGAGGGCACCGGCGGCGCCGGTTATAAGCAGGCGTTTGAGCTTTTGTTCAGCCATGGTGTTCCAGAGTATTGGTGGAGTGGGGCATGGTTTCTGGCGTCAATCACCGGCAGCTGACTGCCACTTGATATCGCCAGGTTTTATATGTCATCATACGTCTTATGTCGTCATTATATGGTGTCCTTGCCAGACCATGTCAAGCCCAACCCGCCAACCCATAGAGCGTCTGGTCCGAAGAGGGGCACCGGCCCCGGTCGGTGCCGGCGCGGCTCCGACCGACGAGCCGGCCCAGCGCGGGCGCAACCTTACCCAGCAGCTGGTGGCGAGCCTGTCCGAGCGCATCCAGTGGCGCGAATTGCGGCCCGGTGACAAGCTGCCTACCGAGGCCGAGATCATGCGCGCCTATGGCGTCAGCCGCACCGTGGTGCGCGAGGCCATTTCGCGCCTGCAGGCCGGCGGGCTGGTCGACACGCGCCACGGCATCGGCACTTTTGTGCTCGATGCGCGCGCCAACGGGTCGCTGACCCTCGCCATTCCCGACCTTGCCACCATCCGTGACGTGCTCGAGATTCTCGAGCTTCGCATCAGCCTGGAAACCGAATCCGCCGCCCTGGCCGCCTCACGGCGCAACGCCGTTCATCTCACCGCAATGCGCCGCGCGCTGGATGAGTTTGCCGCCTGCGTCGATCGCGAGGAAGACGCGGTAAAGCCCGACTACGAGTTTCACCGCCAGGTCGCGCTCGCCTCGGGCAACCGTTACCTCGCCGACCTGATGGGTGAGCTCGGTCCGGCGCATATCCCGCGCACCCGCGTCAACACGGCGCAGTTCCAGCGCGAGGAGGGGCCCGACTACCTGCGCCGCGTCAACCGCGAGCACGAGGATATTTATGCCGCCATCGAGCGCAGCGACCCGGAGGCGGCGCGCGCGGCGATGCGCACTCACCTCGGCAACAGCCGCGAGCGCTTGAAGCGTGCGCATGAAGGGCGCAGCGCCAGCATTGCACGTCCCGGGGAGGCCAAAAGCGGCTGATTCCCTGGGTAGAACTGCTTAGTTGTATGTTGTCATACAACAGAGGTCCGGCGGCAAAAATCCACCGCAGTGCAGCATTTTTGATCAGTCGCAAATCGCCTGTCGCATTCAGATTGCAGTTGGATACGTCAAAACACTTACACCAGCACTGAAAGACAAGCACTTATGAAACTCACACCGGTAAGCCCCGCTGATTTGCAGGCCTCGGTGATTGCTGTACCACCGCTGGCGCGCAATGCCGATCTGACACTCAACCGCGAAGCCAATCGCGCGCTGATCAGTTACATGGAGGCGGGAGGGGTGCGCTCGCTGATGTACGGCGGCAACGCCAACTTTTATAACCTGCCCTTGTCCGAGTACGCCGCGACACTGGACTTCCTGGCTGAGGCGGCCGGTGCCGACACCTGGATGCTGCCCTCGGCGGGGCCGGACTATGGCCGCCTTATCGACCAGGCGGCGGTGCTGCGCGAGCGGCGTTTCCCGACGGCGATGGTGCTGCCCTCGCAATTTCCCTCCACCGATGCCGGCATTGCCCGCGGTATTCGCAAATTCGCCGACATCCTCGGCAAGCCGGCGGTGATCTACCTCAAGTCGGAAAACCAGATCGCAGCCGACACCCTCGCCGCGCTGGTCAAGGACGGACTGGTCTGCTCGATCAAGTACGCAGTGGTACGCGAAAAACCGGAAGTCGACGCCTACCTGTCGGCCATCATCGAGCGCATCGGCACCGACATCGTGGTGAGCGGCATAGGCGAGCGCCCGGCCATCGTGCACATGCGCGACTTTGGCCTGAAGAGCATGACTTCGGGCTCTATCTGTGTCGGTCCGAGGGGCTCGATGAAGCTGCACGCCTTATTGAAGGCCAAACGCTACGACGAAGCCGCGAAGATACGCCAAGCCTACATGCCGCTGGAGGACTGCCGCGACGGCATGAGCCCGATCCGCGTGTTGCACGACGCGGTGACGCTCGCCGGCATCGCCGACATGGGGCCGATGCTGCCGCTGTTGTCCAACCTGAGCGAGGCGCAGCGCGAAGTGGTCGGTCCGGTGGCCAGGGCCTTGCGCGCGTATGATGCGGCGCTGGACGCGGCCAAGGCCGCCTGATTTGCAATCCTGTTTCTGCAATCCCATTTTCCGGAAAGACGCAAAACATGGCTGAAACCCTGCACCAGAATTTCATCGGCGGCGAGTGGAAAGACGGCGCGCGCGCCACCAAGGACATCAACCCGTCCGATGTTTCGGATGTCGTCGGCGAATACGCCGGCGCCGACAAGGCGCAGGTCGAACAGGCGATGGGCGCGGCCGTTGCGGCCTTCCCGGCCTGGTCCGTGGCCACGCCGCAGCTGCGCTTTGATGCGCTTGACCGTATCGGCACCGAAATCATCGCGCGCAAGGAGGAGCTGGGTACGCTGCTCGCGCGCGAGGAGGGCAAGACGCGCGCCGAGGGCATAGGCGAGGCGGCGCGGGCCGGTGCGATATTCAAGTTTTTTGCCGGCGAGGTGCTGCGCATCGGCGGCGAGGTGCTGCCATCGGTGCGCCCCGGCGTGACGGTCGAGATGACGCGCGAGCCGGTCGGCGTGGTGGGCATCATCACGCCGTGGAATTTTCCCATCGCCATCCCCGCATGGAAAATCGCCCCGGCGCTCGCCTATGGCAATTGCGTGGTGATGAAGCCCGCGGATCTGGTCCCCGGTTGCGCCTGGGCGCTGGCGGAAATCATCTCGCGCGCCGGCCTGCCGGCCGGTGTGTTCAACCTGGTGATGGGCCGTGGCAGTGTGGTGGGCGAGGCCTTGCTGACCGATGCGCGCATCAACGCCGTCAGCTTCACCGGCTCGGTGTCGGTGGGTAAGCGCGTGGCCGAAGCCTGCGTCGCGCGCATGGCCAAGGTGCAACTGGAAATGGGCGGCAAGAACCCGCAGGTGGTGCTCGATGACGCCGACCTGAAAATCGCCGTCGAGTTGTCGGCGCAAAGCGCCTTTTTCTCCACCGGCCAGCGCTGCACCGCGGCGAGCAGGCTGATTGTCACCGAAGGCATACACGACCGCTTTGTCGCCGCCCTGGCCGAACGCATGAAGGGCCTGAAAATCGACAATGCGTTGAAGGACGGCACCGACATCGGGCCGGTGTCCAGCGCCGAGCAACTCGAGCAGGATTTGTCCTACGTCGAAATCGGCAAAAAAGAAGGCGCGAAACTGGTCGCCGGCGGCGAACGTCTCAAGCGCGACAGCGAGGGTTTTTATTTCTCCCCGGCCCTCTTCACCGAAACCACCGCCACCATGCGCATCAACCGCGAGGAGATATTCGGGCCGGTGGCGAGTGTCATTCGCGTGAAAAATTACGACGAGGCGCTGGCCGTGGCCAATGACACGGCCTTCGGCCTGTCCTCGGGCATTGCCACCACTTCGCTCAAGCACGCGGCACACTTCAAGCGCCATTCGCAGGCCGGCATGGTGATGGTCAACCTGCCCACCGCCGGCGTCGACTATCATGTTCCCTTCGGCGGGCGCAAAGGCTCGTCCTACGGTCCGCGCGAACAGGGCGCCTATGCGCGTGAGTTCTATACCACGGTCAAGACCGCATACATCAGCGCTTGAAGCAAGAGCCTCAAAACAAGGCGCAACGAGGAGGAATAATGAAATTTGCAAAACTGGCGGCCGGACTTGCGCTCGCGTTGTGCGCAACACTGACAATGGCGCAGGGCTACCCGAACAAGCCGATTCGCATGATCGTGCCGTTTGCTGCGGGCGGTACCTCGGACATCCTGGCGCGCCTGATCAGTGCGAAACTGACCGAGGCCTGGGGCCAGCCGGTGATAGTTGAAACCAAAACCGGTGCCAATGGCAACGTCGGCGCGGAGTTTGTCGCCAGGGCGGCGCCCGACGGTTATACGCTGTTGCTGATCGATCTTGGCGCCCTTGCCATCAATCCGAGCGTTTATCCGGGAATGACATTCGATCCGGTGAAAGATTTCGCGGCGGTGGGGTTTGTCGCTTATTCACCGCATATCCTCGCCGTTCATCCCGCGGTGCCGGTTAACAACGTGAACGAATTGATCGCCTACGCCAAGGCCAACCCCAACAAGCTCAATTTCGCCACGTCGGGCCTGGGCGGCGCGCCGCATCTGGCCGGCGTTGATCTTGCCCTGCGCAGCGGTGCGCAATGGACCTTCATCCACTACAAAGGTGGTTCGCAGGCGGTGACCGACGTGGCGGCAGGGCAGGCCAACATGATCATGAACGGCATGATCGCCACGTATCCGCAGGTGAAAAGCGGCAAGATGCGCATCCTTGCCGTATCCGGGGCCAAGCGCGTGGCGCAAATTTCCGATGTGCCGACCATAGGCGAATTCCTGCCCGGCTTCGAAACGGGATCCTGGCAGGGCATTCTTGCCCCGGCCGGAACGCCGCGCGATATCGTCGCCAAACTAAACGCCGAGATTACGCGCATCCTCAACACGCCGGACATGAAGGAGCGCCTGCTCGGGCAGGGCGCCGACGTGCGCACCGATTCACCCGAAGCCCTGGCTGCCTGGATCAGCAGTGAAAAGGCCAAATGGGCGAAAGTCATCAAGGATTCCGGGATAAAGCTGGAGTAGCCGGGCGACCGGTATGTATTACCCTTATTGATAGAAGCGATTTCCCCATGTTCACCGGCATCATCGCCGCCGTCGGCAGCATTACCCGCATTGACCCCACCACGGGCGGCCAGCGCCTGGTGATTGACGCCGGCGGCCTTGATATGGCTGACGTGGCCATAGGCGACAGCATCGCCGTCAACGGCGTGTGCCTGACCGCCGTCGTCAAGAGCGCCAGGGGATTTGAAGCCGACGTGTCGCGCGAAACCCTGCGCGTGACCACCGGCCTTGCCGCGCCGGCCGAAGTGAACCTGGAAAAATCCCTGCGCCTTGCCGACCGCCTCGGCGGGCACCTCGTTTCCGGCCATGTCGACGGCGTGGGCGAGGTGTTGCGTTTTGACGCGCTGGGTGACAACCGCCTGCTGGCCATTCGCGCCCCCGCGGACATCGCCCGCTACATTGCGCGCAAGGGTTCCATTACCGTGCAGGGCGTCAGCCTTACTGTCAACGCTGTGAGCGGGGCCGATTTTGAAATCAACCTGATTCCCCACACCATTGCCGTGACCACGCTGCGGAACTTAAAGCCGGGCAGTCCGGTCAACCTGGAGGTGGACATGATGGCAAGGTACGCCGAGCGCATGCTCGGGACGCCATCGGGATGACGGATGCATATCCGGGCGGCGCGGCTGAAAGCCGGTGCGATTGAGAGTAAGCTTTGTCCTCGCGCGCCGACTGGTTGTAGTGGGCCGCCTGATAGTAAATCGCGCAGGCCGCTTTTTCGATTAACACTGCTGGTTAAGTCAAATTGTTCGCAGATCACGTCCCCGCATGAAACTCATAGAAACCTCCGTTGACGCGCTGGAATTTGGCATGTTCATCGCCAAGCTCGACCGGCCGTGGACCGAAACACCCTTCATGTTCCAGGGTTTTGTGCTGAGCAGCGACAAGCAGGTCGAGGCGCTGAAAAAATTCTGCAAGGTCGTCTTCATCGATCCGGAAAAAGAGGACAGGCCGGACGTGCGCAAGGTCACGGCCGAGGACATCGCCAAGATCCGCGGCACCACCGTGCACAAGGTGGTGGCCAGCGTCGAGGTCGAGCTGCCCAAGGCGCAGGCCGCCTTTACCGGCACCAAGGTGGTGGTAAAGGAACTGGCGCGCGCCGTGGAGATCGGCAACAGCATAGACAGCTCGCGCTCGCAGGAAGCGGCGGCGCAGATCACCGAGAGCGTGGTCCGCAACCCCGATGCCATGGCGCTGCTCACCAAGCTGCAGGAAAAAAGCGGCGAGACGCTCAGCCGGGCGGTGGAAATTTCCGTGATGATGACCATTTTCGGGCGTTTCCTGCAGCTGCCGCAGGACCGCATGCAGCTGCTGGGCATGCTCGGCTTGCTGCAGGACGTGGGCAAGCTCAAGCTGCCGACCGAGCTGGCGGTGCACGGGCCGATCAACGCCGCGCAGACCGAGCTCTATCGCACGCACGTGGACCATTCGGTCGAGATCCTCAGGAACACCCCGGGTGTTCCCACCGAGCTGCCGGCCCTGGCATCGCTGCACCACGAGCGCTTTGACGGCAGCGGCTATCCGCGCGGACTGCGCGGTGACGCGATCGCCCTGCTAGGATTGATCGCCGGGATTGTAGATGCCTATGACATTCTTACCGCGCCGCAGCCCTTTGGCGAGAACATCTCCCCGGCCAATGCGCTCAATATCATCTACAAGGGCCGCGGCAAGCAGTTCCACCCGGCGCTGGTCGAGCAGTTCATCCAGTGCATAGGCGTGTTCCAGGTGGGCAGCGTGGTCGAGCTGAACAGCGGCGAGGTTGCCATCGTGATCGCGCAGAACATGGTCCGTCGCATGCAGCCGCGCATCATGGTGGTCAAGGACGCGCAGGGTAATCCGCTGATTCCCTACAAGATGCTCGACCTGATGAAAGAGTACAAGTTCAAGGGCGACGAACCCTATCGCATCCAGCGCGCGCTGGAGTACGACTCGGTCAAGATCGACCCGCGCGAGTTGTTCCTGTGAGCGGGGCGGACCCGGCCGCCGATTCCGCCGCGTTCCTGCAGTCGCTGAACGCACAAATCGCACGGCGTCAGGCCGACGGCCGCATGCTGGCCGTGCTGCTGATCGAATGCGGCCTGGTCGGCCAGGTCGATGCCGTGTGGGGTTATCACATCGGCGATGCGGTGCGCGGCCGTGTGATGGCTTCCCTTGGCGCCGATGTGCTGCGCCCCGGTGATTTTGTCGGCGACATGGCGCGTGATGATTTTGCCTGCCTGCTGTCGGTGGTCGAGGGGCCGGCGGTGGCGGTCCTCGCTGCGGAAAAAGCCCTGCGCGCACTCAACACGCCGTTCTGGATCGGCGATGACGAAGTTTTTGCCAATCCGTCCATCGGCATCGTCATGTTCCCGGAACACGGTGATGAGGCGCATGTCCTGCTGCAGCGGGCGAAAAGCGCCTGCGTTCTGGCGCGCGAACTCACCGGCCATATCGCCGATTACGCCGACGTGCGCGGCACCCCGGCGGCGGACAAGCTCTTGCATGACAACCGGCTGCGTACCGCCGTTGCCGAGGACGCGCTCGAGTTGCTGTTCCAGCCGCAGTACGATTTGCGCCTCGGACAGATCATGGGCGTGGAGTGCCGGCTGTGCTGGCGCGACCCGGCGCTTGGCACGGTAAGTGAAGAGCAGGCCTTCGCCGCGGCCGAATCGGCCGGCAAGGTCACCGAGCTCCTATCGTCGGTGCTCAACCGCGGGCTGCGAAACGTCTCGGAATTCCGTTACAACGCCGGGATGGACCTGCGCTTGTGCGTCAGGCTGCCCGCGCGCGCGCTGTTGCACCAGGAACTGCCCGATGTGGTGCAGCGCGCACTGGGCACCTGGAGCCTGCGCGCCGGCCGGCTCAACCTGGAAATAGCCGAGATCGGGGTGCTGGGCACCGACGAGGGCGCAAGGCAGACGTTGGTGCGGCTGAAGGAAATCGGCGTGAAGCTGGTCATTGATGACCCGGGCATGGCGCTCTCATCGCTGTTCTGGCTGGCGACCCTGCCGTTCCAGGAAATCAAGCTTGACGTCTCGGCGGTGCACGACGAGGCCGCAGGGCCAAGATCGGAGCGCATCCTGCAGTCCATCATCGAACTGGCGCACCACCTGAAACTGGATGTCAATGCCGGAGGCGTCGGTGACGAAGCTGCCGCCGCCAGGCTGAAGGAACTCGGCTGCGACTACATGCAGGCCGATTACCGGGGGCCGGCGCTCCCCGCCGCGGGTTTTGTCGAGCGCTACGGCCTGAACGAGGATTGAACCCGGGGCGGCAGGCTCAGCTTCGCTCGACCGCCCAGACGCCGTCCCAGCTGTCCGGTGGCGGCGCCTTGATGTAGAGCTCGCAGCGTTCGCGGAACACCTGCGACGGCTTGTCGGCCGGATTGGCGACGGATGCGGTGCGAAAACAACCGGCCGCGCGCGTCCAGTCGCGCTGCCGGTACAGGCGCAGTCCCTCGGCGTAGGCCTGCAGCACCTCGGCGCGCCGCACAAAGCTCTGGTCGGTATGGTGACCCAGCGCTTCGAACACCGCCAGCGGCCGTGACGACCCGCGCACCCGTATGAGGTCGATTTCGCGCAGCAGCGCGGGCCGCCGCAGCTTTGACGCGGTGTACTGGCACAGCAGCACGCTGCTGCCGTAGAATTTATTGGCCGATTCAAGGCGCTCGGCCAGGTTCACCCTGTCGCCGATCACCGTGTACTCGAGGCGTTTGGGCGAGCCGATGTTGCCCACCACCACGTTGCCGGTGCTCACGCCCACGCCGATGTTGATGGCGTCGCGGCCGCTGGCAAGCCTGCGCTCATTGAGCGCGCGCAGGCCGGTCATCATGCTGTTGCCCACCTCCACCGCGTCGTCTGCGTCGCTTTCACCGGTCATTACCGACCCGAACACCGCCATGATCATGTCGCCGATGTACTTGTCGAGTATGCCGTTGTGGGCGAACACGATGTCGACCATGTCGGTGAAATACTCGTTGAGCATGACGATGGTTTCGCGCGCACCCAGCCGCTCCGAGATCGAGGTGAAGCCGCGGATGTCGGAAAACAGCACGCTCACTTCGCGGCCGACGCCCGCGAGCGCGCTGTCGCCGTTTTCCAGGAGCTGGTCGACCACGGCCTTGCTCATGTAGCGCGACATGGTGTTGCGCAGGCGTTTTTCGCGGCTGATGTCCTCCATTACCAGCATGTAGCCGATCGGCTGGTCCTGGGTGGTGACAAGCGGCACGGCGGTGAGGTTGACCGACACCGCCTCGCTGCCTTCCAGCAGCAGGTCGGCGTCCACGGTGATGTCGGTTTTTCCCGATGCACGGACTTTCTCCAGGCTGGCCATGACCCAGGCATTGCGTTCGCCCAGCACCAGTTGCGGCGTCCGGCCCTCAAGGTCGGATACGGGCGTGCGCAGGATGCGCGCCGCCGCCTGGTTGGCCTTGGTAATGGTCCCGGATGCATCCATCGTGACCACGCCGTTGCTCATGCTGCGCAGGATGCCCTCGTTGTAGTTGCGCGCGGCATTCACCTGCTCGAAGAACTGGGCGTTTTCTATCGACACGGCCGCCTGCGCGCACAGCGCCACCAGGCGTTTCTCGTCGGCCGGACCGAAAGACCCGGCGCGCTTGTTGAGTATCTGCATCACGCCGACACTGGTACCGTGCTGCGTGCTGAGGGGCATGCACAACAGGTTGCGTGTCTTGAAGCCGGTGATCCTGTCGACCTCCTGGTTAAAGCGCGCGTCGACGTAGGCGTCGGCGATGTTGATCGGTGTGCCGGTGGTAAAGCACTCGCCGGCGATGCCGGCGTTGCTGGGAAAACGTATTTCCCGGATGCTCGCGCCGCCGGCGACCTGGGAGTAAAGTTCACCGCGCATCGGGTCGTGCAGGAACAGTGAACCACGTTCGGCCTCGAGCAGCAGGGTCGCCGCATCGATGATTTTTTGCAGCAGCGGCTGCAGCATGATCTCCGAGGCGATCGAACTCACCACCTCAAGGAGCAACGCCTCTTCGCGCTGCGCGCGGTCGACCTTCTCGAATATCCGCGCGTTCTCCAGCGCCGAAGCGGCCTGGTGTGACAGCGCCTCAAGCAGTTGCCGGTCCTCGGCGTTGAAATCGCCTTCGCGCTTGTTCAGCGCCTGGGTGATGCCAATCACCTCGTCCCTGCGGTTGCGAATCGGCACGCAGAGCAGGTTGCGCGTGAGGTAACCGGTGCGCTGGTCCATTTCGCGGTTGAACAGGGGGTGGGCATAGACATCGGCAATGATTTCGCCGCGACCGCTGGCGAACACCGAGCCGGCGATGCCGACGCTGGCGGGGAAACGCACCTCGCCGACGACACTCCCCTGCATCACGCGCGAGAACAGTTCACCGGTCTCCGGGTCGTGCAGGAACAGCGAACTGCGGTCGGCGCCGAGCATCTCGGTCACGACCTCCATCAAGCGCGGGAAAAGCACGTCGAGTGACAGGCTGTCGGAAACGCGGTTGGCGATGTCGACAAACTGCGCCTGGCGCTGCTCGGCCTGGGCAAGGCGCAGTATGAGGTCGGTTTTTTGGCCCTCCGACAGGCCATTGAGCAGCAAACCGATCTCGTCGCGCGGCGTGCGCGGGTCGAGGATCCGATGGACAATATCGGGGGTGGGTTGGGCGCTCATGATTTCCGGACGCGTTGAATACGCCTCATTCTATCCTTCAGCGGTAAATGGCAGGGAAATCTATCCGATCACGCATTGTGAGGCCTCGTGCCGCCGGGGCTGCGACTTGTCACCGGCTGGGGTAAAATCCGCCCCTGGAATTTGTGCGTCGCCCCGAACCATGGCCCACGTGTGCGGTTTGCGCGGGGTTCGGATGTCGCGGCAACAGCCACCCCGTTTTTTCAGCCACTCAACGTCAGGAGCACAGCATGCAATCCCGCAGACAGTTCATGTTCAAGATAGTGCCGGCCATCGCCGTGGGCGGTTTGGTCGCCCGTGAGGCCTTCGCGCAGGCCAAGGTTGATGAAGCCGACCCGACCGCGGTGGGCCTTGGCTACAAAGCCAATGCGTCCAAGGTCGACAAGGCCAAGTTTGCCAAGTACGCCGCCGGCCAGACCTGCGCCAACTGCGCGCTCTATCAGGGCAAGCCGGCCGATGCGTTCGCCAATTGCGCCATATTCCCGGGCAAGCAGGTTGCGGGCAAGGGTTGGTGCAGTGCGTGGGCGAAAAAGGCCTGATCACCTGCGCGATGGTGTTGTAAAGCAGGGGCGCAGCAATGCGCCCCTTGTACTTTGTGCCGCAGGTTTTGTGCCGTGGGTTTGGTGTCGCGGGCCGGTCGCAATCGTACGGTTTGGCCTGCGCCTTATACTCTGGCATTCGTTTGCAAGGAATCATCGCCGCATGAGCAGTGCCAGTTATCCGGTCGAACTTACCGCGCCCGACATCTCGCCCTACCGGCAGGGCAATGTCGGCATCGATTACGTCACCAGCTTTGACAGCGGCAGGCCGGGGCCGCATGTGCTGGTGTGCGCGCTCACCCATGGCAACGAATTGTGCGGCGCCATTGCCCTCGATTTCCTGTTTCGCCAGGGGGTGCGGCCCCAAGCGGGGCGGCTGACGCTGGCATTCAATAACGTCGCGGCCTACCAGCGCTTTGACGCGGCCCGACCGTCGGCGTCGCGCTTTGTCGACGAAGATTTCAACCGTGTCTGGGATGCAGGGACACTGGACGGGCCGCGCGACAGCGTCGAGCTGCGCCGCGCGCGTGAGTTGCGTGCACTGGTCGGCGGTGCCGATTTGCTCTTTGACATTCACTCGATGCAGCACAAGACGCCGCCGCTGATGATTTGCGGTATGACACGAAAGTCGCGTGAACTGGCGCTGGCGCTGGGTGCGCCGGCCTGGCTGGTTTGCGACGCCGGCCACGCCGCCGGCCGGCGCATGCGCGACCATGGCGGGTTTGCCGACGAGGCCAGCCCGAAAAACGCACTGCTGGTGGAGTGCGGCCAGCACTGGGAGGCTGCAAGCGCCAGTGTGGCCATCGACACCACCCTTCGCTTCCTGCTGCATTACGTCGTGGTCTCGCAGGAGTTTGCCGCGCCGCATCTGGATGCGACCGCGACGAAGCAGGCGCAAAAGGTGGTGGAGGTGACCGAGGCGGTGACCATCGCCACCGATGCTTTTCGCTTTGTCCGGCCCTGGCTGGGCATGGAAGTCCTGCCCGAGGCGGGAACGCTGCTCGGCCACGATGGAGCGAACGAAGTGCGCACCCCTTACGACCGGTGCGTGCTGATCATGCCCTCGCTGCGCCTGCGCAAGGGCCAGACCGCCGTGCGCCTTGGGCGCATCGTCAACTGAAATGCCGAAGGTACTACCCGGAAAAGACCGCCTGGCGCGGCTTTCCAGGCGATAGCCCGTAAAAACATGATGCCGAAAACGTGAACAAGCCCGCCAAATACCGCCGCTCCGAAGCTGAACTTGCAGCGCGTCGCGCAGCCCTGCCGCGGCCGGAGTTTCCGCCCGACCTGCCGGTGAGCGCGCGGCGCGAGGACATCGCCAGGGCCATCACCGAACACCAGGTGGTGATCGTCTGCGGTGAAACCGGCTCGGGCAAGACCACGCAGCTGCCGAAAATCTGCCTCGCGCTCGGCCGCGGTGTGGCCGGCATGATCGGCCACACTCAGCCGCGGCGCATCGCCGCCCGCGCCACCGCCGCGCGCATTGCCGAGGAATTGAAGACCGAGCTGGGTGCCGCGGTCGGCTACAAGATCCGTTTCAACGACCGCATCGGTGCGAACAGCTACGTCAAGCTGATGACCGACGGCATCCTGCTGGCCGAAACACAGGGCGACCCGACGCTGTCGCAATACGACACCCTGATCATCGACGAGGCGCACGAGCGCAGCCTCAACATCGATTTTTTGCTTGGCTACCTCAAGCAGCTGCTGCCGCGCCGACCCGACCTCAAGCTCATCATCACCTCGGCCACCATAGACGCCGAGCGTTTTTCCAACCACTTCGCCACAGCGGGCAGGCCGGCGCCGGTGATCGAGGTGTCCGGCCGGCTCTATCCGGTGGAAGTGCGCTACCGGCCGCTGGAGACCGATGAATCGGGCGAACTGGACATCGATGCCGCAATCGTCGATGCGGTGGACGAACTGGCGCGCATAGGCCAGGGCGACGTGCTGGTGTTTCTGCCCGGCGAGCGGGAAATCCGTGAAGCGGCGGAAGCGTTGCGCAAACACCACTTCGATGGCCCCGGCCGTAGGCCGGGAGGGCACACCGAGGTGCTGCCGCTTTATTCGCGCCTGACGGCGGCGGAGCAGGACCGCGTGTTCAAGTCGCACATCGGCCGGCGCATTGTGCTCGCCACCAACGTCGCCGAGACCTCGCTGACGGTGCCCGGCATACGCTACGTCGTCGATGTCGGCCAGGCGCGCTTCAAGCGCTACAGCTATCGCAGCAAGGTCGAGCAACTGCAGGTCGAAAAGATATCGCAGGCCGCTGCCCGCCAGCGCGCCGGCCGCTGCGGCCGCGTGGCGAGCGGCGTGTGCATCAGGCTCTACGATGAGGCCGACCACAATGCGCGCCCGGCCTACACCGACCCGGAAATCCTGCGCTCCTCGCTCGCCGCGGTGATACTGCGCATGAAGTCGCTGCACCTCGGAGAGGTCGAGGACTTTCCCTTTATCGAACCGCCGCTGCCGCGCGCCATCGCCGACGGCTATGCCCTGCTCAACGAGCTTGGCGCGGTGGATGACGACAACAACCTCACCGCCACCGGACGGCAGCTGGCAAGGCTGCCGCTCGATCCGCGCATCGGCCGCATGATCCTCGCCGCGCGCAACGAGAACGCGCTGGCCGAGGTGCTGGTCATTGCAGCGGCGCTGTCGGTGCAGGACCCGCGCGACCGGCCGCATGACCGCGCCCAGGCCGCCGACGCCGCGCAGCTAAAATTCAACGACGAAAAATCCGATTTTCTTGCCTACGTCAAGCTGTGGGCGTTTTACGAGCAGGCGCAGGCACACAACTCGCACCGCAAGCTGGCGCGTCTGTGCCACGACAACTTCCTCTCCTTCAACCGCATGCGCGAGTGGCGCGACATCCATGCGCAGCTGAAGGAAATGACCGCGGAGCTGGGCTGGAAGGCGGCGGCCACGCCGGCCACTTTTGCGCAAATCCACCGCGCGCTGCTCACCGGCCTCCTCGGCAACATCGGTCTCAAGTCGGATGAGGGGCATTACCTTGGCGCACGGGGCATCCGCTTCTGGGTGCACCCCGGATCGGGCCTGGTAAAAAAGGCCGGACGCTGGATTATGGCGGCCGAGCTGACCGAAACCACACGCCTGTATGCACGCTGCGTCGCCACCGTGGACGCCGAGTGGCTGGAGGACGTGGGCGGGCACCTGGTAAAGAAGAGCTATAGCGAGCCGCATTGGGAAAAAAAGCCGGCGCATGTGGCGGCCTTCGAGCGTGCTTCTTTCTACGGGTTGCTGCTCTACGCCAACCGCCGCGTGCATTACGGCCCCATGGACCCGGGTGATTCGCGCAAGATTTTCATCCGCCAGGCCCTGGTTGAGGGCGAGTACGAATCGCGCGCGCCGTTTTTCCAGCACAACCGCAAGCTGATCGAGGACATCGAGCGGCTCGAGCACAAGTCGCGCCGGCCGGACGTGCTGGTCGATGACGAGCTGATTTACGCCTTTTACGATTCGCTGGTCCCGGCCGAAATACATAACGGCGCGGCATTTGACGCCTGGCGGCGCGAGGCTGAGGAAAAAGACCCGAAGCTGCTGTTCCTCAAGCGCGAAGACCTGATGCGCCACGAGGCGGCCGGCATCACCACCGAGCAGTTCCCGCACCAGGTCGAGATGGCCGGGCGCAAGCTCGGGTTCGAGTACCTGCACGATCCGGGCGGGCCGCGCGACGGCGTGACGCTGACGGTGCCGCTGGTGGCGCTCAACCAGCTTCCGGCGGCCGCCTGCGAGTGGCTGGTACCCGGATTGATCAAGGAAAAGGTGCAACTGCTGGCCAAGTCACTGCCGCAGCGGCTGCGCCACCGGCTCGGACCACTGGCGGAGTTTGCCGAGGGCTTTGTCGCCGCGCCGCGTTCCGATGTGCCGCTCGCCGATGCCATCGCCCGCCATGCGCGCACGGCGCTGGGCCTGGCGATCCCGCTCGATGCCTTCCGCCCGGAAATGCTGCCGGCACACCTGGCTATGAATTTTCGCGTGCTCGACGAGCACGGCCGCCAGCTGGCGATGGGCCGCAGCCTGGCGCAATTGCGCGCCGAACTGGGCGCGGCGGCGGGCGAGCGCTTCGCCGAGGTGGTTGAAGAGAGCGAAGTGCTTTCCGACAATGAGCGTTTCACCGGCTGGGAGTTCGGCGACATTGAGGACTTGATCGAAATCAAGCGCGGCAGCCAGACCCTGATCGGCTACCCGGTGCTGACCGATCGCGGCGACGCGGTGAGCCTGGAAGTCTTGGATGACGTCGACAAGGCGCGTGCGCTGCACCGGCTCGGGCTGCGCCGGCTGTTCATGCTGGCCCTGAAGGAGCAGACGAAGTTCCTGGAAAAGAACCTCGCCGGCTTGCGCGACATGGCCCTTATCTACGCCGCGCTTGATTTTGGCAAGGGCGAGGGCATGCCCCTGCGCGAGCAATTGATCGCCGCCGCCTTCGAGCGCGCCTGCATGGGTGATCCGCTGCCTGCGACAAAGGCGCAGTTCGAGCTGCGCTGTGGCGAGGCGAAATCACGACTTAACCTGATAGCCAATGAATTGTGCCGGCTGGTTGGCGGCATACTCACCGAATACCAGGCGTTGCAGAAAAAGCTGCAGGGTGCGAAAGCCTTTACTGCGGTGGTGGCCGATATCCAGGAACAGATGTCCCGGCTGGTGATCCGGAATTTCGTTCTGCTGACGTCGTTTGAGCGCCTGCAGCATTTTCCGCGTTACCTCAAGGCGGCGACGCTGCGCCTGGACAAGTTGCGTGCAGACCCGGCGCGCGATGCACGCTTGACGGCCGAATTCACGCCCTTGTACCAGCAGTGGCAGCGCGAGGACTTGAAGCAGAAAAAGGCACGAGCCGCACATCCGCAGCTTGAGCAGTTTCGCTGGTTGCTGGAGGAGTTGCGCGTGCAGCTGCACGCCCAGGAATTGCGTACGCCGGCGCCGGTGTCGGTCAAGCGCCTGCAAAAAATGTGGCAGGCGATGGAGCGTTGAGCTCTTGCCGCTGCGGCCGGCGGTGACGGGTGGCTATTGCGCGTAAAATGGCGCATTAAGCAATCAACTAGGTGTCACGTGAAAAAAACCGATCTGGAAAAACTCAAGGGCCTGAAAATTGAATCTCAGGTCGGCAAGACCGTTAAGTCGAGCGGCTTTGGAAAAAACGAAATCGCCCCCCTGGGCCGGCGCGAACAACGCAAGCTCGACCAGGCGGCGGGCCTGGTGCCCTTTGCCTGCAAGCTCGATGGTGCGCTGGTGAAGCAAGTCCAGGACCTGGCGCAGCAGCGCGCCACGGGGATCAACGAGGTGGTTGCGGAGTTGCTGAAAAAGGGATTGGGCAAGGGCTGAACAGACGCGCCCTTCGAAGCGTATGTGTGCGACTTTGAATTAGTCTGTCATTCCCGCGAAAGCGGGAATCCATCTTGATTTTAAGAGCGGGTTAATTGAGTAAAAATGGGTTCCCGCTTTCGCGGGAACGACGAAATCGGGAGCAAATCAACGCTTTGGCGGTTTTTCCGGCCCCAGCCCCAGCGCATCCCATCCCTCGCGCCCCAGCTTGCGCAGGGTCTCGATATTGCGCCGGTAGATGGCGTCGGTGTCCGGGTGGGATTGAACCGCGCGTTCGATGCTGTCTTCGCGCAACAGGTGGAGCATCGGGTAGGGCGAACGGTTGGTGAAGTTGCTGATGTCCCCGGGCGCGGTATCGGCAAACTGGTAGTGCGGATGAAAACTCGCCACCTGGATGATGCCCTCAAGGTCGAGCGCGATGACGGTGGCCTCGGCGACTTCAAGGAAATCGTTGAAGTCGTAAAAATCCCCCAGTACGTGCGGATGTATCAATAGCGTGGTCTCCATGCCGGCCGGACTGGCTTCGGCGAGCGTTTCCAGTTCGCGTTCCAGGTCGGCGAGCAAGGCCTGTTCCGTGGTGGCCTTGCTGACCGCATAGCGAATGCGCCCGGCGGCGTGGGCCGGTTTGGCGAACGGGCACAGGTTGAGGCCGATCACCGCTTTTTCCAGCCAGGTTCGGGTGGCGGCGATGATATCCGCGTCTTGCTCCGTGCTGTCCGCGCTTTTGCCAGTGTCGCCGGGCTGCATTTGCTTTATCCTCCAGCCTTGAATTTTTCAAGTGCGCCAGTCTACACGTCAGGCTAACCATGGCAATAAAGGCAACCATTTTCAAGGTCGACATGCAAATCGCCGATATGGACCGCGGCTATTACGCCGACCATGCGCTGACCATTGCCCGTCACCCGTCCGAGAACGACGAACGCATGATGGTGCGCCTGCTCGCCTTTGCTCTCGAGGCGGTAGAGCACCTGGCTTTTTCGCGCGGCCTTAGCGCCGATGACGAGCCGGCCATCTGGGCCAAGGACCTCACCGGTGCAATCGAGTTGTGGGTCGAGGTCGGCCTGCCCGAGGACAAACTGCTGCGCCGTGCCTGCGGGCGCGCGCGTCTGGTCAAGGTGTATTGCTACGGCGGCCACGGCGCGCAACTGTGGTGGAAGTCGGTCGAGGACAAGCTCGCGCGCAATGACAACCTGTCGGTGATCGACCTGCCGCAGGAGGGGACGCGGGCGATGGCCAAACTGGCGCAGCGCACGATGCGCCTGCAATACACCATCCAGGAGGGGGCGGTGTGGGTGACCGACGGAACCGAGTCGGTGCAACTGCAACCGCTGGTGCTGAAGGATCTGCCGGGGCACTAGGCCGGCCGGGGATTCAGCCGGCCCGCTGTTAAGCCGGATCCTTCGCAAGCAGGCCGAGTTAAAGGCCGAGCAGATTGAAGTCAACGCACTGTGCGAATGGTTCGATGGTCGCGGCAAGTCCGCATAACTGGCAGTTCCCGCCGCGTGAGGGAATAATCGGCTGGAAAGGCCCTTGCGGGGCGCGCCTGGGTCGATAGACCGAGGCCGTTCGACGGGTGCCGAGCATTCTCGGTGAAACCCCCGTCGCACCGCCAATAGGGCGTTCCCGGTCGATTGTGCTGTTTCACAGGCGTGTTTTCCGGGCGGGTACAGCTCAATTGGTCGCTACGTAGGCCGCCCGGGCGGCGGGGCGAGATGTATTGTTGGCGATGACGTCGCGCAGTATTTCTTCGAACTCGTCGAAGATGCGTTCCCATGACAGCGATTCAGCCATCGTCCTGGCGCGAATGCGCATGCCTGCACGCAGGCCGGTTTCGCGGGCCATGCGTGAACAGATCATGTTGAAGCTTTCGCGGTCATCGAACGGCGCGAGCATCCCCGACTCTCCATGGACGATGAAATTGGCCGCCGCTGCGTAGTCGAAGGCGGCGACGCAAAGGCCGCTGGCCATCGCTTCAAGGGTAACGTTGCCGAAAGTCTCGGTCACGCTGGGAAAAAGGAACACATCGGCCGAGGCGTAATGAGCGGCGAGATCCTCCCCCACGCGCATGCCGGCAAAGACAAAATCCGGGTGGGTGCGCCGCAGGGCCGGACCTTCGGGACCATCGCCGACCAGCACTACTTTTACCCTGGGATCGACAACGCGCATGGCTTGCGCGGCTTCGACCAAAAGGTTGAGGTTCTTTTCCGGCGCCAGGCGACCTACCGAAAGCGCAACGGTTTCGTCACCCTGGCAGCCCCAGGAGGCGCGTAATTCGCGGCTGCGTTTGGCCGGATTGAACAGCCCTGTGTTTATGCCGCGGCCGACCACAAGCAGGTTTTTGAAACCCTGCGCCGTAAGTTCGGCCTTCATTTGCCGCGTGGGAACCATGGTGCAGTCGGCCTTGTTGTGCAACTGGCGCAGGTAGCCGGCGACCAGTTTTCCAAACACACCGAAACCATAGTGCTTGCTGTAACTGTGGAAGTTGGTATGAAAGTCCGAGCTTACCGGCAGCCCCAGCGTCTTCGCGGCGCGCAGGGCCGAGCCGCCGAGCGGGCCCTCGGTGACGATATGCACCAGATCGGGCGGGTCGGCCTGCCACAGACGTAAAAGGTGGCGTTTGGCCGGCAGGCCCAGCTTAAGTTCCTGGTAGCGCGGGATGGCAACCCCTTGTACCAGGACATGCGCGAGCTCGTGTGCGTCGACCGGCGCATCCGCGGCATTCTGGCGCGGGCGGATCAGTTGAATACGGTGCCCCCTGGCGCACATCGCCTCGACCGTCAGGCCGATGGTGCGGGCGACGCCGTTGATCTCCGGCGGATAGGTTTCAGTGACGAATGCCAGTTTCAGTGGCCGGCGGCGCTGGTTGGTGTTGGTCATGGGGCAAAATGTGCGCCATGACCATGAAGGCTGCGTGACCGATTGTTGAAGATTGCGTGACAGGGGGGGGCGTCCTGCATGCGGCTCTAGCCGATCAGCACCAGCCCCCAGACCACAGCGACGTTGGCAAGCGACAGAAATACCGCGGCGCTGCCGATGTCCTTGGCGCGCGCGGCGAGCCGGTGGTTCTCCAGTGACACGCGGTCAACCGCGGCTTCCACCGCCGAGTTGAGCAATTCGACGATGAGCACGGTCAGCACGCTGCCTATCATCAGCGCCTTGGACGGGCCGGAAACATCCAGTAGAAGAGCAGTGGGTATGAGCACCGCCGCCAGCAGGGCCTCCTGACGGAACGCCTCTTCGTGCTTGTAGGCGGAACGAAATCCCTGCATGGAATACCCCAGCGCATTGAGCAGGCGGCGCAGGCCGGTCTTGCCTTTGAACGGACTCTCTTCCATGGCTCTCCCCGAAAAGTAATGGATTCCGCGAAAAGTACGGGAACCGGGTGGTTCGTGGAACGCGCGCACTTTAGCACCGGCTACAGCGCAAATGTCGTTGTCACGAACATTTCACCACCGCGTAACTGCAATGTCATTTGTGGTTTCTACAGTTGCGCCAATCAAACAGCGACCCGGAGGCGCCATGCTGGACGAACAACTGCATCCACGATCCTCCGCGCAACGCAAGTTCGCGCTGAGTTTTGCACGCAACCAAACCGAGATGGTCGAAGCGCAGCGCCTGCGTTACACGGTCTTTGCCGGGGAGATGGGCGCCAGCCTTGAATCCGCCAGCGATGGCATCGACGAGGATCGCTTTGACGCGTATTGCGAGCACCTGCTGGTGCGCGACGTCGAGACCGCCGAGGTGGTGGGTACCTATCGCGTCCTTTCCCCGGCGGCCGCCAGTCAGGCCGGCGGCTTTTACACCGAACAGGAATTCGATCTGGCGCGGCTCGCGCACCTGCGCGGGTGCATGGTCGAGGTCGGGCGCTCGTGCATACATCCGGGCTATCGGTCCGGAGGCGTGATCATGCTGCTCTGGACCGGCCTGTTGCGCTACATGGTGGAGCACCGGCACGAGTATCTCATTGGTTGCGCCAGCATCAGCATGGCCGACGGCGGGCATGCTGCGGCGTCGATTTTTCGCGCCGTTGAATCGCGGCACATGAGTCCGATTGAATACCGCGTCTTCCCGCGCTGCCGCCTGCCGCTGGAAAGCCTGGATGCCGCACGGACCGCCGCCCTGCCGCCGCTGGTGAAGGGCTACCTCAACGTCGGTGCCTATGTCTGCGGCGAACCGTCCTGGGACCCGGACTTCAATTGCGCCGATCTGCCGGTGCTGTTGCCGCTGTCGCGCATGGACGCACGCTACGCGCGGCACTTTTCGGCCAAAATCGCCTGACTGCTGAAACCGGGCCGGGGGGATTCATGTTCTTGTAACACCAGCCGTGCAGACTGGCGATACAAGGTCTTCACACAATTTCTGGAGCGAAACGGCATGGGTAAGGGTTATGAAACGGACATTTTCAGCAATCGGGAAAACCATTCCGGGCTTGAGCGGGTGCTGCAAGTAAGCCAAGGGCGCCGGCGTGTGCTCAAGGCGGGCCTGCTCGGAGGCATCCTCGCCGCCTTGCCCGCCTGTGCCACGCGCGGAGGTGGTGCTGAAAAGTTGATCGGTTTTACGGGCCTGCCCGTGTCCACCGCAGACGCGGTAAGCGTTCCCGCAGGCTACCGCGCCCAGGTGCTCTATGCCTGGGGCGACACCGTCGGATCGCTGTCCGGGCAGCCGGCGTTCAAATGGGACGCATCGAACAGCGCCGATGAACAGGCGCTGCAAGCGGGCATGCACCACGATGCGATCGAGTATTTTTCCTTGCCATACGGCGCGGGCAGTGCGGAGCGGGCCTTGCTTGCAGTCAACCACGAGTATACCGATGACGGCATGCTGCACACCGACGGCATGAAGACCTGGACTGCCGACAAAGTGAGAAAGTCGCAAATGGCCACCGGCGTTTCGGTGCTCGAAGTGCAACGTGACGGCGGAAGATGGGAGGTGGTGCGGCCATCGCGCTATGCGCGCCGCATTACCGCGCAAACGCCGATCCGCTTCGCCGGTCCGGCCGCCGGGCACGCCTTGCTGCAAACCGCCGCTGATCCGCAGGGCATGCAGGTTCTCGGAACAATCAACAATTGTGCCGGCGGCTATACGCCGTGGGGAACTTATCTCACCTGCGAAGAAAATTTCAACGGATACTTTTCCAACGGTGGAAACATTCCGACCGACCAGCGCCGCTACGGTGTCAGTGCGCGCGGCGCCGGCTACCGCTGGCACGAGCACGATGCGCGCTTTGATGCGAACGCCAACCCGAACGAACCAAACCGTTTCGGCTGGGTGGTCGAAATTGACCCCTACGACGCGCAATCGACCCTGGTCAAGCGCACCGCGCTGGGTCGCCTCAAGCATGAGGGGGCGATGGTCACCCTGGCAAAGGACGGGCGCGTCGTCATTTATATGGGCGATGACGAGCGCTTTGAGTACATTTACAAGTTCGTCAGCGCGAGACCGTTCGATCCGGCCAATCGCCAGGCCAATCGCAACCTCCTTGACGAGGGCACGCTGTATGCGGCCTTTTTCAACGACAACGGCAGCGGCAGCTGGCTGGAGTTGAAGCACGGTGAGAACGGACTTACCGCGGCCAACGGTTTTGCCGGCCAGGCGGAAATCCTGGTGCGTACGCGCCAGGCGGCGGATTTTGTCGGCGCAACGAAAATGGACCGGCCCGAATGGACGGCGGTGCATCCGCTGACCAAGGACGTGTACGTGACACTGACCAATAACACCGGACGCGGCGCGCAAGGGCAGCCCGGCGTCAACGGCGCGAACCCGCGCGCCGGCAATGTCTTTGGGCATATCCTCAAGTGGACCGAGCAGGGCGCCGACTCGGGCGCACAGCGCTTTTCATGGGAGCAGTTTGTTCTGGCCGGAGACCCCGCGCATCCGGATCCAGCGAAGCGCGGCAATATCAACGGTGATGCCTTTGGCAGCCCGGACGGCCTGTGGTTTGATGCGCGCGGCGTGTTGTGGATCCAGACCGACGTGTCGACCAGCGTGCTCAACAAGGGCGATTACGCGCGCACCGGCAACAACCAGATGCTCGCCGCCGATGTGGTCACGGGCGAGATCCGCCGTTTCCTCACCGGCCCGTCCGGGTGCGAAATAACCGGCTGCACCATGGCACCGGACGGGCGCACCATGTTCATCAATATCCAGCACCCGGGCGAAACGCCAAGCGAGCGTACCGATCCGGCGCAGCCGCGCGGCGTGTCAAACTGGCCCGACTTCCGGCCCGACGGCCGTCCGCGCGCGGCCACCCTGGCGATACGTCGCGACGACGGCGGATTGATTGGTACCTGAATGGTAATGGCTGGAAAGGCCCTTGCAGGGCGCGCCTCGGCCGATAGGCCGAGGCCGTTCGGCGGGCGCCGAGAGTTCTCGGCGAAACCCCCGCCTCACCGCCAGTAGGGCATTTCCAGTTAATTGCCTCGCTGTGTCATTGCGAGGAGGCGAAGCCGACGCGGCAATCTCGTGGCTTCTCGCGCAGTCTTCCGTCATTCCCGAATTCCGCTCCGGGGACAGGAGCGGGATTCCATGGGATTCCCGCTCTCCCTTGATGGAGTGAAAGCATCTCAATGCGAAGTTGCCGGGTCTCGCCCCGGCGGGCGAGTTACCTTTCTTGTTTCGCCAAGAAAGGTAACCCAAAGAAGGCGACCCCACGTCCCCGCCGCCTGCGGCGGTACCCTCCGGTGCTCGGCAAAGCGGGCCGGCACATAAACTCGGCCCGCGAAAAGCCGCGGGCCTCAGACATATGCGCCGGAGGGCCCCCGCTTCGCCTGCGCTCCTCGGCGGCGCCGAAGGGGAGGCAGATCAAAAGCCAAAGCAAAACGACGCAATGCCAGGTTCACGCTGTTTTTTTTCTATCTTGCTTTTGAGCTTGGCGCCTGAAGGCGTCTCAAAGGTCTGCAACCGGCCATCAGCACATCATCAGCGCAAACCGCTTGGAGCACTAGGTCAGAACATACCAAACCAAAGCGAAAGTCGCGACCATCATGAGCAGCATCTGCGGCTTAAGGGCTGCAAAACCCACTTCTTTAACGATCTCCGGTACATCCACTTCACGTCGAAGGCGCTTGTAGCGCGGGCCTGTCGGCGGACGAGTGGTATGTCGCCGTTCCATTTGCTTCGCTCCGTTCGACTCATCAGTCATTTCCATATTGCCCTCCCAACAACTGGCAGAACTTAATGTTTGAGCGTTCCATGTTGGGCGAATGCATTTCCCACGATACCAACACCCAGCAGGGTGCCGGCCAATCCAACCGATACGGATTTGTATATCGCTCCCATGGTCCCTCCCCGTTAATTCAGCTCTAAATACCAGGGTGAGCGCAGATGCGCTACTGAGAATAGCGGCGTGGTGATGGCCGAAGGGAATGTCTTCCTGCCTGGCCGAGTTAAGTCGGCTCTGAATCTGCAAAAACTACTATTCCTGCGACTCCACTATGTCAACCGGCCTAAGGGGAGCAAATGGAATTCGGATACGACCGCTCCGGGTCGTAAGCGGACGAACTGTATTTTACGCCGTGCTTGTTGCGGGTCGGAAAAATTCCCACGGGATGTCCGGGGCAGACCACGCTTTTGACGGAAGCTCAACCGTCCAATGT
>Ga0194061_1000288_pt1 | contig 31154 bp, 28 predicted proteins | sample SepL2221m_MetaG_FD_163423 | JGI IMG/M metagenome (GOLD analysis project Ga0194061, IMG submission 163423) | Anoxic zone freshwater microbial communities from boreal shield lake in IISD Experimental Lakes Area, Ontario, Canada - Sep2016-L224-21m | ecosystem: Environmental > Aquatic > Freshwater >... | reverse complement strand
CTGGGAGAGGCCTGCTGCCACGGCCTGATAACTCCGGATAATCTGGTGGCAGCCATCGGGAGCAATTTCGGCGACATTCTTTCCGTTAAAAGCCCGTTCACTCCGGATACTGCAGCCATAGCGGGCGAACTGGGATCGTTCCTGCAGGGCACTCTGCAGCCGGCTCCCGCAGCCGGCCTGCAGGCCCAGTATGATCTCGACACCATTATGCAGAATATCATCGGCATCTACAGGTCGGCCGTCATGGGACGGCTCTCCCCGAAACCGATCCCGATACTGTTGTACCACCGGGTTCCTGACACCCCCCCGGTGACCCGACACAAGACCTTCGTGACTACCGGTAATTTCGAGAAGCAGTTGCGTTTCTTTGTGCAGAGGAGAATGCAATCCATAACCCTTAAGGAGTATCAGGCTTTTGCGAATGGTGACCTGCCGCCGGAGAAATTCCCCCGCAAGCCGTTCATACTGACTTTCGACGACGGCTACCGGGACAATTTCCACAACATGCTGCCGCTCGCCGTTAAATATGGATTCCGTGGTGTGCTGTTCATTCTGGGGGATTTCTCGGCGGATGGAAATTTCTGGGACGAGGGGGAGGATCCGCAGGCAAACAGGCTGATGAACACCGATCAGAAACGGGCTTTTCTGGATGCCGGCTGGGAAATCGGTGCCCACACTCTTACCCATCCCGATCTGACGCAGCTTGATGATCAGACGGCACTGTATGAAATCAGCGAGAGCAAGAATTGCATCGAGGAGGTCATGCAGACCGGGGTCATATCGTTTGCCTACCCGTTCGGCAGATATGATCGGCGCATCAGGGAACTGGTCAGGCAGTGCGGTTTCGATTTCGGAATCGCCACCGACAGCGGCGGCATAGTTATCGAAGACGACCGTTTTGCCCTGTTCCGCGTGAACATGTTCCCGGAGGAGAGCCTGTTCAGCCTGTATAAAAAGACATCTTCGTGGTACCGGGCCTACTACCGCAGGAAGCGCGGGAAATGAATACCTATCTTTTTATCAACCCCTCTTCGGGGAGTCATTCGTCCGAAAAACGTTTGCGCATTGTGGAGCGACTGCGATCCGAAGGTTTGGCGCTGCAGGTACTTGAAGTGAGAAATCCGGATGAAATCCGTGCGAACTGCCAGACAATCAACCGGGATTCGCAGCAGCATCTCGTGGTTGTCGCCGGCGGTGACGGGACCTTCAATGCCACGGTCAACGCTCTCGAGCCGGGAAGCGCGACCCTGGCCGTTCTGCCGCTGGGAACCTCGAATGTGCTGGCAGCCGAACTCGGCATCCGTTCGCTGGACGACGGTATCGCGCGGATCGCGGCCGGAAAGAGCCGCCCGTTGTCGCTCGGCGTAATTGAACTGGCAGACGGCAGCAGTCACCGTTTTGTGCTGATGGCCGGAATCGGTCTCGACGGAGCGGCGGTCAGAAATGTGGTACCGCTCTGGAAAAAATATCTGCGCCAGGGTGGATATGCCCTGTCGGTGGCCCGCACGCTGCTGTCATGGGATTCATCAACCTTCGGCGCCGTCGCCGGAGGGACCGCCGTAACCTGCCACTCCCTGATTGTCTGCAACGCCGGCCGCTACGCCGGCAACTTTATACTCGCCCCCGAAAGTTCCCTGTTCGAGGAGGGACTCACGGCGGTCTGCATCACCGGAAACCGCCGCCGGTCATACGCAGGCATCACCTTCGACCTTTTTTGTGGCACGAATGTGGCCGGGAGCGGGCTGATCCGTCTCTCCGCTGCGGAAGTCACCATCGACGGCAGCAAGCCGATTCAGGTTGACGGCGACTTTGTCGGCTATGGACCGGCCAGAATAACAACACTGGGGAATTTTGCCCGCATCATCGTTTAGAGCGACTGGATGGCAATGACATTGAAACAGGTAACCACATAAATGGCTCTCAACCGCTTCTCCCGCACGGAACTGCTTATTGGCGCGCAGGGACTCGCCCACCTTGCTACCCGGCACGTTATGATCTGCGGCATCGGTGGTGTTGGCAGCTATGCGGCCGAAGCACTTGGACGTGCAGGGATCGGCAGAATTACGCTGGTGGACTTTGACGATATCTGCCTCACCAACATAAATCGCCAGATCCACGCCCTCTCAAGCACGGTCGGCAGAGCCAAAGTTGACGTCATGGCCGGGCGGCTGCGCGACATAAACCCGGCAGCTGATATCGTGCCGGTCAAGTCCTTCTTTTCCCGCGAGAATGCCGGTGAGCTGCTTGGCCCGCGCCCTGATTACGTGCTCGATGCGATTGACCACTTTACCGCCAAAGCCGCGCTGATAACGGTCTGCCGTGAGCAGGGAATTCCGGTACTTTCAAGCATGGGGGCGGCCAACAAGCTCGATCCTGCCAAAATAGAGGTGTCGGACATATCCGCCACAAGAAATTGCCGCATGGCCCGCAGTATGAGAAAAATACTGAAAAAATCCGGTATAACCTCGGGAGTACAGGTCGTCTACTCCACCGAAACGCATCGAGAGCTTGATCAGGGCACAGCAGGCGTCTGCGGGACGGAGTGCATCTGCCCCAACCGGTCGGAGCAGCTCTTTAGATGTGAACATCGCCGCGTGATTCTCGGCAGCATTTCGTATATTCCGTCAATCTTCGGACTGACTATGGCGGGCGTTGCCGTGAACGCTCTGCTGACGGAGGGTATACAAAAATAGAACTGCCGGATGATTATTTTACGACCGCCACGCTGTTTTTCTCTTGACAAGCCTGCGATGCAGAGGGTAACGTCACTTCCACCTCAAACAAACACCCAATTGGTACCCGGACTGAAACCCCTTTACGAATCTTCACGCTGCTGCACACAGGAACCCTGAAAGAAAAGAACACACCCCGGAGAACTCACGTATCCAACACAGGTCAGCTTCCCCATCGCGCTTGAAATTTCTCTCTAAAACAATAATCCGCTTCCATTGGCGCAGGCGGGTCTTAATAACTGCCACACAACATTTCATGCAGGAGACCAGATGAATTTACAGGAACTCAAAGGGAAGAAAATCAGCGAACTCAACGCCATCGCCCGCGACCTTAACATTGAGGGTGCATCCAGTCTGCGCAAGCAGGACCTGATCTTTGCCATTCTGAATGCCCAGACTGAACAGAACGGCTCAATATTCGGCGAAGGCGTCCTGGAAACGCTGCAGGATGGTTTCGGCTTTCTGCGTGCGACCGACTACAACTATCTTCCCGGTCCAGACGACATCTATGTCTCGCCAAGTCAGATCCGGCGCTTCAACCTGCGCACCGGTGACACGGTCTCCGGGCAGATCAGGCCACCCAAGGAAGGCGAACGCTACTTTGCGCTGCTGAAAGTCGAGTCTGTCAACCATGAGTCGCCAGAAATTGCCCGCGACAAAATACTCTTCGACAACCTGACGCCGCTCTATCCGCTGGAGAAACTCAACCTCGAGACCGCACCGGACAACATGCCGATGCGCGTGATTGAACTGGTGGCACCGATCGGCAAAGGGCAGCGCGGCCTGATTGTGGCCCCGCCCCGCACCGGTAAAACGGTGCTCATCCAGAACATCGCCAACTCCATAGCCGCCAATCACCCCGAAGTGTATCTGATCGTTCTACTGATCGACGAGCGGCCGGAAGAAGTTACGGACATGCAGCGCTCGGTCAACGGCGAGGTGGTTTCCTCCACCTTTGACGAGCCGGCAACCCGCCACGTCCAGGTCGCGGAAATGGTAATCGAGAAGGCCAAGCGTCTGGTGGAGCATAAAAAGGACGTCGTTATCCTGCTGGACTCCATCACCCGTCTGGCCCGGGCCTACAACACGGTACTACCGCCGTCCGGCAAGATCCTTACTGGCGGCGTTGATGCCAACGCCCTGCAGAAACCGAAGCGTTTTTTCGGTGCAGCCCGCAACATCGAAGAAGGCGGGTCTCTGACCATCATCGCCACGGCGCTGGTTGACACCGGCAGCAAAATGGACGAGGTCATCTTCGAAGAGTTCAAGGGAACCGGCAACATGGAGCTTCATCTCGACAGAAAACTGGTCGAGAAACGTACCTTCCCGGCAATTGACATCAACAAGTCCGGCACCCGCAAAGAAGAACTGCTGATAGAAAAAACCTCGCTGAACCGGATCTGGATCCTGCGCAAGATTATCCACCCCATGAACGTGGTGGACAGCATGGAGTTCCTGCTGGATAAACTTTCGGAAGCCAAGAACAATCAGGCATTCCTGGACTCAATGTCAAAATAGCAGGAGCCATGTAGCAGCGTGCGTCAGAAATCTGTTGCAAAGAGAGCAGATAATGGCTACTATTGATACTTACCCGTATGTCCAGAAACCAAATTTTTTGAAAGCGCACTACTGAAGGAGGAAGTAATGAAAGAAGGAATTCACCCTGTTTATTCGGATATTACTGTAAAGTGCCTGTGCGGTAATACGTTCCAGACCCGTTCGACTCGCAAGGAGATCAATACCGAGATCTGCTCCGCCTGCCACCCGTTTTACACCGGCAAGCAGAAACTTGTTGATACCGCTGGTCGCGTAGACCGTTTCAAAAAGCGCTACGGTCAGATATAGCCATCCGTCAGCCGGGAACACGAAGGGGCTTTGTCGTAAGGCAAATCCCCTTTTTTTTCTCCCGATGAATTTCACGTCCGAGACATCATGAACGTTACCCTGATCGAACACACTCCCAATCCGGAACGCACCGTGGCGCTGGCTGCCCGCCTCTGTTATTCACCATCCTCAATCGGTGATTTACGGGAAAAGCTGGCGGCTTCAGACATCGAATCGTTTCTGGACAAGATCATGTCACTGGGGCACCATTCAGTGCTTGAGCATGCGTCCTTCACCTTCGGCATCGAAGGCATTTCCCGCGTCACCACTCACCAGCTGGTGCGTCACCGTATTGCTTCCTTTTCCCAGCAGTCCCAGCGGTACGTGTCGCATACCGAAGAGTTTACCTCCATCATGCCGGACACGATTGCCGGCAACGCCGAGGCGCGTCAGATTTTTGCCTTCATGTCCGAGACCGTTCATAAGGCCTACGCCCAGTTGATCGAAATGGGGATTCCGGCCGAAGACGCCCGCTATATCCTCCCCAACGCCACGGAAACAAAGATTATCATGACCATGAACGCCCGCGAGCTGTTGCACTTTTTCGCCCTGCGCTGCTGTCAGCGGGCCCAGTGGGAGATCCGCGAGATGAGTGTCGAGATGCTGCGGCTGGTGATGAAAATTGCGCCGGTTATTTTCCGTCAGGCGGGGCCGGGGTGCGTGGCAGGTCCCTGTCCGGAAGGTAAATTCTGCTGCGGTCAGACCGCTGAGGTCAGGGAATTTTACAAGAATCTTGCATGACCGAAAGAGGCTGCATGGATAAGATACACGTAGGAGGTCAGGCGGTTATTGAGGGTGTCATGATGCGGGCTCCCCGTTCGGTTGCCATTGCGGTACGTCGCCCCGATGGCCAGATAATCGTCAAAAAAGAGCTGGTGGTTCCTCTGTCGGAGCGTTTTCCGATAGTCAAGCTGCCGGTTCTGCGCGGTGCGGTTGCTCTCTTTACTTCGCTGATTATCGGCATCAAGGCGCTCAATTTCTCGGCCAACGAGGCCATGAGCGACGACGAAAAAGAACTGGAAGCCAAGAAAAACGGAGCCGGACAGGGTAACGGCGAGCTTTCCTCCTGGGCGATGGCCGGCACCATGGCGATGGCCTTCGGTTTCGGTATCTGCCTGTTTTTCCTCTTTCCGCTCTACCTTACCAAACTGCTGACTCCGGTCATCGGCGACAACAATGTTGTCTTCAACCTGGTGGACGGCGTTATCCGGGTAATCGTCTTTCTGCTCTACATCTGGGCCATCTCCCGTATGGAGGACATCCAGCGGGTGTTCCAGTATCATGGTGCCGAGCACAAATCTATCTTCGCCTTCGAAGCCGGCGACGAACTGACGGTAGAGAACGTTCGTGGCTACAGCCGCCTGCATCCCCGCTGCGGCACCAGTTTTCTGCTGATCGTCATGCTGGTCAGCATCGCCGTATTCTCGCTGATCCCCAAACTCTGGCCGTTTTATCTCAAGGCCGGCTCCCGTATCATACTGTTGCCGATGATTGCCGGCATCTCTTATGAATTCCTCAAATGGAGCGCCACGAACGACAGCCACCCGCTGGTAAAGCTGGTGATTGCCCCAGGTTTAGGTCTGCAGCGGTTGACAACCCGCGAACCGGACGACAGCCAGCTTGAGGTCGCTATCCGCTCTATTTCAGAGGCGCTTGAAGTCAATGCCGGCTACAAGGACGACCGGCTGGTGGTTTAATTTCCTCACGTACCGGATTGCCAGGAGGCCTCCTGATGAACCCTCAAACATTTTTTATCACCGGTGCTTCGGCGGGTTTCGGCGAAGCCTGCGCCAGGATATTCGCCGTGAACGGCAACCGCCTGGTGTTGACCGCTCGACGCATCGATCCGCTGCTCAGGCTGCAGGATGAGCTTTCAGCGCAGGCGGACGTACAGATCATACCGCTCGATGTCCGTGACCGCGAAACAGTGCAGGGAGCTGTCGAATCGTTGCCGGAACGCTTCCGCAGCATCGACGTACTGATCAACAATGCCGGACTGGCCCTGGGGCTTGAACCGGCCCATCAGGTTGATCTCGATGACTGGGAGACGATGGTCGATACGAACATCAAGGGGTTGATGTACTGTACCCGCATCGTACTTCCCGGAATGGTCGCCCGTAACCGCGGCCATATTGTCAACATCAGCTCCGCTGCCGGTAACTGGCCCTATCCGGGGGGGAATGTCTACGGCGGCACCAAAGCATTTGTGACCCAGTTTTCACGCAACCTGCGCTGTGACCTGCTCGGGACGCGCGTCAGGGTAACCTGTATCCAGCCCGGTATGGCCGAAACCGAGTTTTCTAACGTCCGCTTCAAAGGTGACGGTGACAAAGCCGCACAGGTCTATCAGGGCACGGAACCGCTGCGGGCCGTAGATATTGCCGAAACCGTCCACTGGGTAGTCAGCCAGCCACCCCATGTCAACGTCAATACCCTGGAGCTGATGTCGATTGATCAGAGCTGGGGACCGTTTGCCATTCACCGGGAGATGCAGTAAGGAGTAATTATGGCAAAGGAACTGTACGTTGGACATATCTCCGAGCAGGCCACAGAAGAGGATCTGCGCAAACTGTTTTCAGTGATGGGTGTCGTTACCTCGGTGCACCTGATCGTTGATCAGGAAACCGGTGAGTTCAAACGGTGCGGCTACGTGCGGATGCTGGCCGAGGTTGATCTTAAAGAAGTGGTGGAAACCCTCGATGGTGCATGGCTCATCGACCGTGTGATTACGGTCAGCGTTGCCAAACCGCAGAAGGATCGTCCGGTCAAGGGTGCTGCCGTCCGGAAGAAATTCCCCGGCGCCAAAAGGGCGCCTGCTGCACAGCATGAAAAGAGTAGCGAGCGTCCGTCTCCGGCATCCCGCACGAACCGGCAGGAAGTTGGCGCTGCTTCAAAAACGGCTCGCAGCGGAGGGCGACGCTCCGCAAAGGGCCGCCCGTAAATTTTCGTCCTAATCCTCCACAAGGAGCTCCATCCATGAAAATTCTCAATCTTGTGTCTGCCCTGGCGTTCATGCTTCTCCCATCGGTGGTTTTTTCCGCTGAGATAAAGCGGATACCCCTTGCATCGAGCATCACCGCCGTGACGGTGTACAACGACCGCGCCCTCACGACGCGCAGCAGCACACTTACATCCCTCAAACCCGGTACCTACCAGTTCCTTTTCGAGGGCCTCCCGGCACTGATTCAGGATGACTCTGTTCGTGTTGACGGCAAGGGGAGCGCCGCCACAACCATTGCCGGCCTTGAAATCAGACGACAATTCCTTGAGCAGGCACCTGACAAACGGAGCAAGGAACTTGAAGAGGAAATCCGTGTGCTGGAGCGCCGCAGCGGTGCGCTGGACGCCAAAAAAACCGGCCTCACGGCCCAGAAATCATTTTTCGAGTCAATCCGGGTTGCCTGGGGTGACCGTATCTCCAAAGAGCTCGCCATCGGGCGCCCCACATCTGCTGAACTGCTTGATGCATCCAGTTTTGTCGCTTCGGGGGTTACCAAGGTTGAAGAGCAGTTTCGCGATATAGAGAACGAGAAAAAGAATATCCGGGATAAGGTTGATGCGTTGCGTCGTCAGCAGGAGGAATCGAGCGGATACCGCCGGAAAGAGACAAAAACAGTCGAAGTTACGGTTGAGGTCGCCCAGGAGGGAAGCCTGACGCTTGAGCTTGCGGCGGTTACCATGCAGGCGGCCTGGGAGCCAACCTATGATGTACGACTCGCGGCTGATGCCAAAACAGCCGATTTCACCTTCCGCGCGATGGTGCGTCAGCTGACCGGCGAGGACTGGAACAACGTCAACCTGACACTCTCTACCGCACGTCCGGCGGCCGGTGGAGCACCGCCTGAGCTGCACCCCTGGCAGGTATCGGCCTACCGCCCGTCCCCCCCCATGGCAGCGCAGATGTCGATGCCGGCACCACTTCCGGCAGCAAAGGCTAAAAAAGCCGACCGCAGGATGAAGGCAGGTGCCGGGTCCGAAGAAGGAGTCGCCGAGGATGTGGCTGCCGCATTTGCCACAGCCCAGGTCAGCGGCGAACAGACATCCGTCATGTTCAAAATTCCCCGCCAGCTGACCATCCCTTCGGATGGCACACGACATGGCAGTGTGGTATCGGTGGAAAACGTGCCGGTTGCCATTGAGTTTATGGCCATTCCGAAACTGTCGCCATCGGTATTCCTCAAATCCGAAATTGTCAACCGCTTCACCTATCCGCTGCTGGCCGGCAAAGTCAACACCTTTACCGGTACGACGTTCACCGGGAGCTCTCAGCTTAAGAAGGTTGCTGCGGGAGATAAATTCGACCTGTTTTTTGGTAACGACGATCAGGTCACGGTCAAGCGTGAAGAGCTGAAGCAGCACAAAGAGGCAGGTGTCTTCGGTAAAAACAGGGTCAGCTACCGCTACCGCATTGAGTTGGCCAATTTCCGTAAGGAGCCGTTGACCGTCATACTCCGTGACCAGCTGCCGGTTGCCGGTGATGAAGAGATCAAGGTGACTCTGGATGACCCGTCAGTAAAGCCTGACGAGATGAAGAGTGACGGCACAGTTACCTGGAAAACACCGCTCCAGCCGGGCGACAAGAAGGAGTTGACGTTCGGAATTATCGTGGAATATCCGAAGGAGAGGGAGATTTCCGGGCTGTAAACTCTGTCAGATGCTTTCGATAACGCAGCGCACATGCTGCTGAAGTTCGGGATTATGCCGCTCCGGGATAGCATGGCGCTGAAAATAGCGTTGCCACAGAGCGGCATAGATTTAATCCTCAGGCTTATACTTGCAAGTTAAATGGCTGCATGCTATTGTACAACATCTTGTCATTTCGGAGGTCAATTATGCAGGCCGTTTCATACAGCGAAGCACGACATGGTCTTAAAAATTTCATGGACGAAGCTTGTAGTAACCACGAGCCGATCCTGATTACGCGGCGTAAGAGCGAAAGTGTAGTTCTCTTAAGCCTGGAAGACTATGAATCTCTCATGGAAAGTGAATATCTGCTTTCTAGCCCTGCCAATGCAGCGCGGCTAATGCAATCTATCAAAGATGCCCAGTCTGGTAAACGAACATCTTTGGATGCTCTTGGACTATGAATGTCACTCTCACTCCGACAGCCTTAGATGATCTGCGCTATTGGCTTAAGACGGACAAGCGCCAGTCCGAAAGGATTTTAGCGCTTTTTGAAGAAATTCGTCGAACCCCTTTTGAGGGGACAGGAAAGCCGGAACCCCTACGTTTTCAGCTTGCAGGTTGCTGGTCTCGTAGGATCGACCGTGAACATCGTCTTGTCTACCAAGTGGAAGAAACAGAGATTGTAATTATCGCCTGTCGTTATCATTACTGAGTAAATTTCCCGTTATTCTTGAATTTGATGCTGTCTTTTCCTCGTTCAGCCACCCTTCTTGGCCCACACGTCCTCTTACTTTGCATGTTTTTAAAGTCTTTTTCATAACCGGGGGCACCATGACCCGCCAGCCTAGTTTTTTCGGGCGGTCGGGGTCCATGGGGTTGGTTTGTGCAGTAGGCGCAGTCGTAGATGCAGGCGTTGGTGAGGAGGATTTTCAGCAGCGAGATGCAGCGGCCATCGGCGGTCCAGGTGTGGCAGATGCCGCTGGACGCCGTACTGCCGAGGGAGCCCGCCTTGCCGCCACGGCTGCTGCCGCTGGAGGAGCAGGAGACATCATACTTGGCGCTGTCGGCCAGGATTTCCAGGCGCTGTTCAAGGGGAAGGGTGATCATGGTGGAGAGATTAACGTATTTGTATGACAGAATGCGTCATGCTGCACAATTGTAGCCAGGATTATAATTGTTCAAACCACCTGCAGGACAAAACATTTCAAATATTCCGACTCCGGAAACGACAGTAGCACCGGATGATCAGCCGCCTGGTTGCAGGTTTCCACCAGCCGCACTTCGCGCTTGGCCAGCCGTGCCGCCTGCACCAGCATATCGCGGAACGCTTCGCGCCCCATGTGGTACGAGCAGGAACAGGTGACCAGGTAGCCACCCGGCTCCAGCAATTCCAGAGCCCGACGGTTGACTGTCAGATAGCCTTTGGTCGCCTCGGCGAGGTTCTTGCGGCTCTTGACAAAGGCGGGAGGATCCATGACGATCACGCCGAAACGCTGCCCTTCCTGATGCAGCGAACGGAGCCGTTCAAAGGCATCGCATTCCTCGAAGCGCACCCGGTTGGACACCGTGTTCAGTTTGGCATTGCTGCTGGCCTGCCCCACGGCCCGCGCCGAAATATCGAGCCCCAGCACCGAACGTGCGCCAAACGACGCGGCATGTACCGCCCAGCCGCCGGTGTAGCAGAAACAGTCGAGCACATTCTTCCCGACGCTGATTTCCCGCAGTAGCAGATGGTTCTGCTTCTGGTCGAGGAAGCCGCCGGTCTTCTGCCCTTCACGCAGATTCACCTGAAAATGGAGACCATTTTCTTCCATATCTACCCGTTCCGGAATGTCACCCCAGAGCAGCTCCACCTGTTCATCCAGCCCTTCCAGTTTGCGGACAGCTACGTCATTGCGGGCGATGATGCCGGAAGGGTTGAATACATTCCGCAAGGCGGAAATTATCTGCTCGCGACGGCAATCCATCCCGGCAGAAAGAAACTGCAGCGACAGGTACTCTCCGTATTTATCAACCACCAGGCCGGGCAGAAAATCGCTCTCGCCATAAACAGCACGGAAGGTGGACAGGCCGGGATAGCGGGCGGTACGATGTGCCAGTGCGGCAGTGATCCGCCTTTCAAAGAATTCAACCGTGTTGATATCCTCCCGCATCCGGGACACCAGTCGAAACGCAATCAGCGAATGCGGGTTGTAATGTCCGACACCGATAACGCCGCCAGCTGCGTCATATAATTCTGCGGTAGCTCCGACAGCCCGCTCGCCCTCCACGCCATGGATTTCATTACTGAAAACCCACGGGTGGCCGGATTTGATACGACGATCTTCGTTTTTGTTAAGAGTAATTTTGGTCATTACATCTCCACTGCACCCGTATATGGTGCTTACGTGGCGATTTTTTTCGTGCGGGAAGCTTTTTGGGGTGTGGATGACGTCTTGGATTTGCTGGCAGCAGTCGGTTTCCTCGGCGCGCGAGCGGCAGTGCCGGATGCGCTGTTGAACAGATCGGTAAATAAGAGGCTGCGATAGCCGGCAGCCGTGGCCAGTGTGTAGCAGTTTTCAAGAAAAGCCTCGGAGTCTGTCATGCGGGTGGCGGAGGTTTGCGTTGTCGCAGCCGTTACGAATGTATCCAGAAGATTTCCGAGGATCAGCCATGCGCACAATTCCTCAAAGCGCTCTTTATTGAACCATTCGATGCCGCCACTTTCGTGGGTCAACAGGTAGCGACGGCAAGAGTGCAGCGTGACAACCGCTTGTGTGACACTATATTCAGGAGTTGTCTGCCGGGAGGCTGCTGCTGCCTGCGAGAGCTCAAGGAGCGCTGACAGAAGCGCGGCGGAACGATGAATGAAACCGGCCTCAGAACCCTGGAGTAAACGCCGCAGCGTGTAGTCGAGCCCAAATGAGCGTGGATCAATGCTGAGAGAGCGCAACAGGAACCAGGAAAGCAGCAGGCGCCTGGAAGCCGTGTCTGAGAAATGCGCAGAGAGGCGCTGCTGGAAAAGAACGGCGTACGTTGCTTTTGTTTTCACGCTTCGCAACGATGCAAGCGACTTCAGAGAGCTGAGCGGAGCATGCTTGGTAGAACAGATGGTGCGTGGTTTCGGTATCGGATTGGCCAGATGTGTTGCCTCGGCATAAAATGCCTCTAGTGATTGAGCGGCTGTGTCGCTGGTGACCAGAGAAACATCCATTTCATCACTCACCGCCTGCTGCAGAACTGCTGCAAAAGCGCAGTTCAGTTTCGCATACATCATCTGTTTACGCTCATCCTCCAGCGATGCAACCCCCGCCCCCTTCAGATGCAGAAAGAGCTTGCGCCACGAGCCGTCCAGATCGTCGCGGATCTCGCTGAAATCGAGAAAAACGTGGAAGTGGTACTCTTCCAGCTCTGCAAAAAGACCTCTCGCCGCCATTTCATGCGCCGAACGGATATATTCGAGCCCTCCGGTAAGATCACGGAACGTCACAAACAGATTCTCCTCGTCATGGATGCCGAGCGAACGGCAGAGGGTGGTGCGCTGCAGCTCAAACTCCTCGCCGACACCGGTTTTTACGGCCAAGGAAGTTGATTCACGCACCCAGCCGGCTGTGCGGGCGTGGCTGTTGTGATACAGCACCAGCGCCCGCTGGTCACCGACCCGATTGGAATAGGCATAGACATTTTCGTCAACAGCCTCACCGGTGCAGAAATCGTAGAACGCAAAGTTTTCGGCTCCTGAAAAGAGCCAGCGCTTGCGCAGCAGCGGAAAAATCCACATTTCGTGCCCCTGCACCAGCCCCTCGTCCGGTTGCTCGTCCCAATAAGCCCGTTTGTACTCCATGCCGTATTTTTCCTGAAACCCTTCAATCTGGCCATGACCAAACATCGGCAGTCCCGGCATGGTGGCCATGAGCAGACAGGCACCGAAATATTTTCCCTGGGAGCCGAACTGGGCCACGGCGGTCTTCTCATCCGGATTGTTCATGAAGTTGACAAAGCGTTGCAGTACCTCGGGATTGAATTCCAGTACATTACGGATAGTCTGACGGTACTTGGCATTCTCCTCTTTTTTAAGCATGTTCATGAAGGCGCTGTTGTAGACCCGGTGCATTCCCAGGGTGCGGACGAAATAGCCCTCCATCATCCAGAAGGCCTCGGCCAGCAACAGGGTGCCCGGCGCCTCGGCAGCCACGCGGTCGACCACCTCGCGCCAGAATTCCACCGGGAAGAGCGCGTCAAACTCGTCGCGACTCATGCCATGCTCGGCGCGTGAGGGTATTCCGCCACCCAAGCCACGGATCGGGAACCAGAGCCGCTGGTAATGCTTCTTGGCCAGGGTCATGGCAGCATCGAAGCGGATAATCGGAAAATTGCGCGCCACATGCAGAATGGTCTGAACGACCGCCTCGCGGACTTCGGGGAGCAGGTAGTTCAGCTGGGCGGTGTCGTTCCAGGGGATGCTGGTGCCGTCGTTGCCGTGGTAAATGTAGCGGGTGCGCCCGGTGGAATGTTCGATCATCCGGAATACCACGGCGGCGTCGGTTTTGGTCCAGTAGCCATCCTCAACCTGGATGACGGCGTGTTCTGAATGGGAGAGGTCCTCTCCGTTAAATTGATAGGTCGGGAATGGCGGATAGTCGGTCTGGACGAACCAGTCGGGGTGGTGCATAACCCAGCGTGAGTAGATGCCAGTATGGTTGGGCACCATGTCGCTTGCCAGCCGGATGCCGTTGGCCAGGGCTCGCTGACGCAGACTGGCCAGCGCCTCCCACCCCCCGAGATCGGCAGCAATCTCGTAGTCGTAGAGCGAATAAGCCGAGGCGATGGCATCGTCGTTGCCGCAAAGCTGTTTGATGCGCCGTGAGGCCACCGAGCGTTCCCAGACGCCGATCAGCCAGAGCCCGGTAAAGCCGCGTCGCGAGAGGGTCGCCAGTTCGACATCCGGCACCTGGTCGAGGCGGGTGATCGCATAACCATACTGTTTCGAGAGCTGATCGAGCCAGACATACACCATTTTGGCCATCAGAACCACGTTGGGCATCCAATCGGCATCGGTGGAGAAAGCCTCATGCTCCGGATAATCGTAGCCGCCGAAGACCGACGATCCATCCTCACCGGCCGCCATTCCACCGTGTGCTCCTCCGCGGCCAAACTCCATCACCGGCGGTGGCCCCGGATCGCCTCCCCACCCACGCTCACGCTCCTCTTCAAGCAGAATATCGAAGGCGGTATCAACATCCCGGATCAGTTCAGCCGGCAGCAGATCGTGCCACTGCTGGCGCAGATACCTGACCTGACCGGCCAGGGATGCCGGTGACGCGGCAATTGCCGCCGTGAGGGCATCGATCAGCGACTGCCCCAGGCCTGCCAGCGGCGGTCCCGACTTCAGCGAACGGTCAAGAGCAGTAACAACGGTCAGGTAATGAGAAGACGCTGCCAGCGTCCGGTCGTCAACCAGTTCACGAAAGCTGTCAATGGCAGGATTGTCGGCAGCCAGTTTGAGCAACAACATTTCGCGCAGCAGGTGGCGGGTACGTTGTGCCGCATGGAACTGATCAGTCAGCCACTGTTTTCCGTCCACATTTCCGTTCAACACGGCGTCCGGCGGAAACAGCTCCACAAAGCGCTGTGCAGTCAGCTTCATTTTCGTGCCGTCCGGGTCCAGCCCCCCCTTTTTCAGGGCACGGACCATATCGTACTCCCCCGCTCGATCGGCTGCCAAATCCACAAGATAGCGGAAGGCGCGTTGCAGGGCTGCGTACAGATTGAGCTCTGCGGCATGCACGGTCGCGGCTCCGCCGGGGCGTCCCGCATTGAGCCGGGCAGCTACCTGCCGGTAGAATATGATGCGCGGTATGCCGCGCTCGCTGATCAGGCGGGAGATCGACCCCAGGTCGAGAGTGCTCCAGTGGTGGGAGGAAATCTGAATGTCGTAGGGGAAATAGGTGTCACTGAAGCGGTGATCGGTCATGGTCGTATTCCCAGTTCAATGGATGCCGGATGCAAAATGGAGCTGCGTGGAGAGGTGTGCCCGGATCTCTGAACGGATACGGCACATCAGGGTTTCTTGGCCGCCCCTTTGGCAGCAGGAGGTGGTGCGCTCCCCTTGGTTGATTTTGCCCCCTTGACCTTTTTTGAACTCTTACCGCTTTTTACAGACTTCTTCCCTTTCTTGCCCTTTTTACCTTTACTGATCTTGTGGGGTTCGGGGTTGAATTCGTCGCGGATGTTGTTCAGCAGGACGGAGGCTTCCTCCATGGTAGGATCGGCCTTTTTTGCTGCTTCCAGGGCTTCCCTGGCTTCGTTCAGGCGCCCGGTCTTCATGTAGAGGCGCCCCAGTGCATTCAAGGCCCGGGCGTTGTCAGGTTTGAGTTCGACCGCTTTTTTATAACTCGCAGCCGCATTGTCAAAGTCTTTGTTGAAATCGTAGATCAGCCCCAGCTTATAGTGGTTGACCGGGTCATCCGGGTTGAGCTCCACCGCTTCCTTGAGCAGGACCGCAATTTCGTCATACTGCTTCCCTTTAACGTAGACCGAGACCAGGCCGGTGCGTGCATCGGCATCATCTTTACGCTGTTCAAGTACCTTGCGAAAATGGCTGATCGCGTTGGCGGTATCACCTTTTTGAGCGTACAGGGCGGCAATTTCACGATTGGCATCGGGATCGTTCGGACTGTAGGAGAGCACCGAATTGTACGCCGAAATTGCCAGGGCAGTCTCTTTGCTGCGGGCGAATATGCGTGCCATTTTGAGATGGATGTCGGGACTGTTGGGGCGCAGTTTTAAAAACTCCGAATAGTGCCCCACCGTTTCCTGGAAGAGCCCGCGAGCGAACTGGATATTGCCCAGTCTCAGGTGGGCCTCCGCGTTGGCAGGACTTACCTTCACAGCCCGTTTATAGGCCACGACCGCCTCATCCATCTGCAGCCGTTTTTCGTAGAGGGTTCCCAGATTGAGGTACACGTCACTGCTGCTGCTGTTCAGATGGGCGGCCTGGCGATACGCTTCGAAAGCGTCGTCATCCCTGCCTGCCGAGCGGTAAAGATGTCCCAGGCTCTCGAATGCTTCGAGATCATCGGGGCGCTGCTTGATCGCCGCCTTGAGTGAGTCAATATCCTTGCCTCCTGCTGACGTATCCGGGGCAGACGGAGTATAGGATGACAATGAACTTTTCCCCTTGCCAGCCAGCAAATTGTGGTAATCAGCCTGTTTCGCATCACCCTTTTTCTCGTAAATTGCTGCCAGCATCTGGTGAATGGAGCGGTTCTGCGGCTGTACCAGTTCGGCCTGCTTCAGATGTGCAAGCGCAATTTCGGTTTCATTGCGCTGCAGCCTGATGGTTGCACTGCCGATATGAGCCTTTTCATTGGAAGGATCAATTGACAGTGTCTGCCGATACTCTTCCAGGGCCTTGTCCGGCTGTCCACTGGCGGTATACATCTCTGCCAGTGCGGTGGACAGCGATGCATCACGGGGCTGGTTCCGCCGAGCCTCAGTAAAATGATATATGGCCAACGGGAATACTTTGCGATCGGCAAAAATCTGCGCCATTGCTTTATGGTAGGCCGGATCCTGTACCTGAGAAAGCCCCTTGGCCAGTTCTACCGAAGCTTCATCGGTCATTCCCTTGCGGAAATACAGCAGTCCGAGGTTGCCGCTTGCCCGCCCGAAGGTGGAATCCTGCTGCAGCGACTTCCGGTATGATGCGATGGCACCGTCCATATTGCCGACCCGTTCGAGCTGCAGGGCAGTGACGTAATGGGCCGCCGCGCCGTCCGGGCACTGTGAAAGAATTTTGGCCTCCGTCTGCCGGATGGCGGTATCGTCACGAAGCGACGACAAAGAAGCGGCTTTTTCCAGGGAGTCCTTGCAGGGATCGCCGCCAAAATTCCAGCTGAAGCCGCAGAGCAGCAGTATCGCCAATGTCAGTAACAGGCACGTTCGCAGTAGATGCATAGTGTCGATATCCTCGGATTTGGCATAAATTGAGCGGGGATTATACACCGCAGTTGACAGCATTTCAATGATTTAGCGTAACTACTTGATTTTTTAAACGGGCGAACGTACTATTCTTTATTCCGGTGGGGTGCGAGATGTATGCCTGCCGCATGTTTCAGGAGGTCGCAATGCAGAACAGAGAGCTGGAAATTATGATCATGACGGCCAGTGATCTGCCGACGATTCCGGTGGTTGCTACTAAGGTCATGCAGCTGATCGAACAGGAAAATGCTTCGGTCGATGAACTTGCCAAAGTGGTTGCGTCGGATCCGGCGGTCGCCGCCAGGGTTCTCAAAATATCCAACTCTTCATTCTATGGCTGTCAGCGCCAGATCCAGACCCTTTCGCACGCCATCGTAGTTCTCGGTTTCAGCACCCTGAAAAGTCTCGTCGTCGCAGCTTCGGTGAAACAGGTTTACAAGCCGTACGGGCTCACCGAAAAAATGTTGTGGGAACACTCCTTCGGTGCCGGTCTGGCCGCCCGCATCATAGCAAAAGGGACCCGCATGGCAAACGATGAGGAGGCCTTTCTGGGGGGACTTTTCCACGACATCGGTAAAATCATTCTGAACACCATGGACAGTCAGCAGTTCCAGCAGGCCATGCAGAAATGCTACAATGACGAAATCCCGTTCGAGGAAGCCGAAAAACAGGTCTACTCCTACACCCATTCCCAGGTCGGCGCGCTGGTCATGAAAAAATGGAATTTCCCTGATGAGTTGATGCAGGCGGTACTCAAGCATCACTCCTTTGATTTTGCCGAAGATGAAGATCCGCACCAGCGCCGCCTTACCAGCATCGTGGGGCTGGCCAACCTGTTCTGCCATAAGGCCGGGATCGGCATTCGCGAACCGGATGATGGTCTGGATCTTTCGCAATCGGTTCCGGCACAGGAACTGGCCCTCGATCAGGCACACCTCGCCGAGTTACTAGAACGATTCTGCGCAATGTACGACCAGGATAAAAGTTTTTTCAGCTGATTTTTAAAATCGCGGTAAGCGTACGATGCCCCGGCATCAGCCTCGTAGTCCGCTCCGAAGGACGTTTATGATCCGTACCATACTCACCTACCCGAACCCCGAACTCAAAAAAAAATCTGCGGCGGTTACCGTTATAAACGACGCGGTCCGGCAACTGGCCCGCGACATGGCCGAGACCATGTACAATGCTCCGGGAGTCGGGCTGGCCGCCCCGCAGGTCGGAGCTCACCAGCGCGTCATCGTCATCGACGTAGCCCCCAAGGATCTACCCTCCGATCTGATAATCGCCATCAACCCGGTTATCATCCATGCCGAGGGTGAGGCCTTCGAAGAAGAGGGATGCCTTTCTGTGCCGAAGTACGCTGCCAACGTCCGCCGTCACGCCCGCGTAATCGTCAAGGGGCTCGATCTGGAAGGGACTGAGTGTACCTGGAAGGCCGATGAACTTCTGGCCATCGCCTTTCAGCACGAGATTGATCATCTGGAGGGAATTTTGTTTGTTGACCACCTGTCACCGCTCAAGCGGGAGCTTTTTCAACGTAAGGCCCGCAAGGCTGCCGAGGAGGCACAATGACCGGCTGGCGCATTATTTTCATGGGGACGCCTGAATTTGCCTGTCCCACATTGCAGATGCTGATCGATCGTGGCGAACAGCTGGCAGGGGTGTTCACCCAGCCGGACCGGCCGAAAGGTCGGGGGCAGAAGCTGGTGGCCCCGCCAGTGAAAGAGTTGGCCGAAAGACACGGTATCCCGGTATTTCAACCGGTCAAGGTGCGCGCCCCGGAATGTGTCGAACTGATCCGGGAAATGAAGCCGGATATCATCATCGTCGTGGCGTTCGGGCAGATCCTCCCCAGGTCGCTTCTCGATATTCCGCCCCACGGCTGCATCAATGTTCACGCCTCGCTGCTTCCCCGCTATCGGGGCGCCGCACCGCTCAACTGGTGCATCATCAACGGCGAGACTGAGACCGGCGTCACCACCATGCTGATGGATCCCGGCCTCGATACCGGGCCGATGCTGCTGAAACGGAGTGCCCTGATCGGCGAGCGCGAGGACATCGTGTCGCTGCACGATCGCATGTCCGTCATGGGGGGTGAACTGCTGGGCGAAACGCTTGACCGGCTGAAGGAAGGGTCGGTTTTACCCCGGCCCCAGAATAGCGACGAGAGCTGTTACGCGGCGATGCTCAAAAAGGAAGATGGTTTGATTGACTGGAACCGCACTGCCATGGCCATCCACAATCAGGTGCGCGGACTTGCGGTCTGGCCGGTTGCTTACAGCTTTATCGGTGATCAGGTCGTGAAAGTCTACCGTGCGCGCCCCGGCAGTGGAAGCGGGACACCGGGGACGGTACTGAAGGCGTCAAAGGGTGAGTTGGAAATCGCCTGCCTCGATGGCAGCCTGTTCATCGAAGAGCTGCAGCTGGCCGGAAAAAAGCGGCTTGACACCGTGAGTTTTCTGGCTGGCTGTCCTGTTGCCGCAGGAACGGTACTTGGCGGGCATCACGGGACGGTGGGAGCATGACGGACGGCGACGTACATACCACCCCGCCGCGGAAGCGACTCTTCGTCACCTTGATGGGGATAACCTGCCTGATCGTTGTGGCGGTGATATTCCTTGCCTGGTGGGTTCCCAACCGGGGGCTTGCCAACATACACCCCAACCTGCCCCATCTTGTCGGTATCATCATGGCGGTGCTTTCAGGAGCAGCCATCCTCGGCACCGGCCTGCTGGTGCTGACCACCGCCCTCGGGAAAGACATTTTCCTGACCCGTTTCATGCGACTGGTGGTAATTAAATTTCTGCTGCCGGTTATTGAGCTGGTCGGTCGCCTGATGGGCATCAACAAGGACAGCATCCGCCAGTCGTTCATCGCCATGAACAACAGCCTGGTCATCTCACAGCGGATGAAGGTCAGGCCCGACCGGGTGCTGGTCCTCCTGCCACACTGCATCCAACTGTTCGACTGCGAGATCAAGGTCACCGGCGACATCAACAAGTGTATTCAGTGCGGCCGCTGCAGCATCAAGGGGCTGGTAGATATCGGCCACAAGTACAACATCGATATCTCAGTGGCCACAGGCGGCACGCTGGCACGCAAGGTAATCGTCGAAAAGCGACCCAAGCTGGTACTGGCCGTGGCCTGCGAGCGCGACCTGACCTCCGGCATCAAGGACTGCTACCCCCTGCCGGTAATCGGCATTCTCAACGAGCGACCATTCGGCCCCTGCTTCAACACGATGGTTGACGCCGAAAAAATTGACGATGCCCTCAGCAGGGTCATTCTCGGAGAGGAAACGCCGACCTGAAGTCCTGCTTATCCCGACACGCCGCAGTCAAAATCCCTCAAGCCCCGATTCCCTCATGATTCCGGTCATCGTCCCAATCGTGCCACACAACCGCATGCCGTAGCAGATAGTGATCAACTGCCTGCCCGATGGTAGGGAAAAAGTTTTCGATACCCAGTTTCTGGAACAGGCCGTAGCGTTTGAGATGATCTTTGACCGGCCCTTTCATCTGGGCAAAACAGAGTTCAACGCCGGCCTGCAGCAGTTCCTTTTCCAGTTCCGCCAGCACATCGGCAGCGGTTATATCCACATCGGTGACCGGTTCGGCCGCCACCACGATGCACTGTGCCGGCGTCGGCGACGCAGCTACCGCTTCAAGTACCCGCTCGCGGAACATTTCCGCATTGGCAAAAAAGAGCGGAGCGTCCCAGCGGAAGAGCACCAGACCGGGAACTCTGCGTGCTTCCGGGTGGCGGCTGATGTCATGATACCCTTTAACTCCGTCTACACGCCCCAGCACGGCGCAGTACGGCCGCCAGGCCCGCCAGACAAACCCCAGCAGAGCGCAGCCGACCGCAACAAAAATTCCGTTGACGACCCCCAGCAAGGCAACCGCCAGGAAGCAGATCATCGACAGGACGCACTCTCCCCGTCGCAGATCGTACAAACGGCGGACTTCCACAACTTCTACCAGGTTGTAGCATACCGAAATTACTACCGCGGCGAGAGCGGCCACCGGCAGGTGTTTCATCAGGCCGGGCGCGAAGTGCAGCAGAAAGGCGATGCAAACAGCACCGACCACACCGGTTACCTGGGTTTTAGCGCCGGCCGACTCGGCCACCGGCGTACGCGAGGCGCTGCTGCTGACCGAAAAACCCTGAAACAGACCGCTGGCCACGTTGGCAATCCCGAGGGCGACCAGTTCCTGATTTTCGTCCACATAATACCCCCCCCGCAGCGCGTAGATACGGGAGAGTACACTCATGTCGGCAATGGAAACCAGGGCAATCGCCAGCGCACCCCCCATCAGCGTGACACATTCATCCAGAGTGGCGTACGGAATATGGAACGAAGGGAGTCCCTGTGGCAGAACGCCAACCACCGTCAGCTGGTACGTGGCATCCAGATTAAAGAGCGATACGGCCAGCGTACTTCCAACCACCGCCAGCAGCACTCCGGGCAGTTTGGGAGCCCGGAATCGGCTGGCTGCAATTACCGCCAGACAACAGAAACCGATGATGGCAGCCGTCGCATTTACCCTCCCCTCTGTGATGCCGCGCAGCAGGCCGTCGGCCGAATCGACCAGACTGCCGCCGGGTACGCTGAAACCGAGCATTTTTGGCAGTTGCCCGACCAGCAGTGTTACTGCAATACCGTTCAGGTAGCCATAGCGGATCGGCTTGGAAAGCAGGTCGGTGATAAAACCGAGGCGGGCAACGCCGGCCAGGATACAAAGCAATCCGCCACCAATGGCCAGCAGCGCTGCCAGGGTGGCCGCCCGCTGGGCATCGCCGTGGGCCAGCGGCACCACTGAAGCGACAATCAGGGCGGTAAGGGCCGAGTCCGGCCCCATTACCAGGATGCGGCTGGGGCCGAACACCATGTAGGCAAGCAGCGGTAGAATTGTCGCGTAAAGTCCGTAAATGGCCGGAAGACCAGCTGCCTCGGCGTACCCCATGCCAACCGGCGCCAGCAGTGCTGTCAGCACCAGGCCGGCGGTTAGATCATGGAACAGCAGAGAGCGGCTGTAGTTTGAGATCAACGATATGCCGGGAATCCAGCGGCGCAGCCCACTGCGCCGTTCATGGCGGATAACCGGGCCGGCAGATGCGGGGTTCATGGATTCGAACTCAAACTGATTTCAGCGATTCGTTGGGAAGAGGAAAACGGATTACGGTGGTCTGGGAGGAAATCAGTCATCATTTCGTTTCTCATGGCGGGACCACATCTGCCACAGCGCAGCTTCAAGGTTACGGGCAAAACGTGGGGCATCACACAGAGGCGACTTCAGCATTGTGTCCCGCAGCCCCATCCGTAAGGCGGACAGTCCCGGCAGGTCATGTGCCACGGCAATTGATTTTGCAACGTATTCTGCCTCACTCGCCGCAACCCATTCCGGCAATCCGGCCGCAGTCATAAGGCTGGCACCTTGCCGGGATAGCAGGGTGTCGCCGGCAAGGGTCAGTGTCGGAACTCCCATCCATAACGCCTCGCAGGTGGTAGTGCCTCCTGGATAGGGAAACGTGTCGAGGATCACATCTACCTCGCTATGAGAGGCCAGGTATTCTTCGCGCGACACCGTGCCGTGACAGGTTACCTGTGCCGGTTGAATACCCTGCTGCTGCAATCGCTCAATAAATCGTCCCTCGGTTTCAAGATTGCTCCCGCCAAGCTGTTTGCACTGCACCCGGAGTCTGGCCGTGGGCAGGGCACGAAAAATTTCTCCCCACACCTTTACTACCCCGTCGCTGATTTTGGGCATGTTCTGAAAACAGCCGAACGTCACATACCCGGATGACATTGCAGGCAGCGCGGTGATTTCCTGGACGTGCTGCGGGGGAGAAAAACAGAGTCGCGTATCCGGCAGGTATACAGCTTTTTCAGTAAAGCGCCCCTCCTGCCCCGGCGGAACCCCTGTTTCATCCACAAGGAGATAATCCATTTCCGGCATTCCGGTGCTGGCAAAATAACCAAGCCAACTGGCCTGAACCGGTGCCGGCTTCCAGGCAAACAGCGGCAACCTGTTATTGGCCGTATGACCGGAGAGATCAAGCAGGATATGGACGCCATCGTCATGAATCAGGCGGGCAGCAGCACCGTCATCGCATCCTGACAGCGATTTCCAGCCGGAGAAATAGGGTTGTAACCGTGATGTAAGCTGATCCTCGACCCGATACGTGGAATACGCGAACAGCTCAATCCGTGACGGGGCAAGGTGAGCGATCACGCTCTCCAGAAAATGCCCGACCGGGTGATTCCGCAGATCGCCTGAAACGACTCCGACACGCAACCGCTCCGGGTTTGATTCGCATTGCCAGGCCGTGTAACGTGACGCTACCTGACTCGTCACCGTTTCTCCGTATCGACATGCTTCATTGAAGTGCGCCATGTCAAAGGTGTGTGCCATAAAATTCAATGTGAGTAACAGATTACTGTGCGCTTCGGCAAAATCAGGCTTGATTGCCACTGCACGGCGCAAACTGGCCTCCGCTTCCTCAAAGCGCCCCAACTCCTTGAGTGCATTGCCAAGATTGTTGTGTGCCTCGGCATAGTCGGGATTAAGTTCAACGGCACGGCGGTAACTTTCAGCTGATTCCTCAAGGCGATCGGATTCATGCAGGGCTGCACCGAGATTGTTGTGTGCCGCTGCAAAATCCGGTGTAAGCTCTACGGCACGGAGTAAGGCAGCCACCGCCTCTTCATTACGCCGCAACTCCTTAAGGGTGATGCCAAGATTATTGTAAGCGAATGCGTAATCCGGCTTGAGCTCCAAAGCCCGCCGTAAACTTGATTCCGCTTCGTGCAGATTCCCGCGCGCCTTTAAAACCACCCCCAGATTATTATAGGCTTCCACATAATCAGGCTTTAACGTAACCGCAGTGCGCAGACTGGTTTCGGCTTCACTGTGCCTGCCAAGATTGTTTAGAATGCTTCCAAGATTATTATGTGTCTCAGCATCAGCCGGCAAGAGCCGGACCGCTTTCTGCAGCGGTAGTAGTGCTTCTCTTTCACGCATCAGCGAATTGTAGATTGTTCCCAGGATTTTCCACCCCTCACCGTAGTCCGGAAAACGCTCCGTCATCTGGCGTGCGGGAAGCTCTGCCTCTGCAACGCGCCCTGCATTCAGAAGAAAAAACAGGGCGGTAACGTCTTCAGGGAGAGGTTGGGGACTTACCGTGAGCGGTGTGGATACTCGTCCTTTTTTCTTGGATTTCTTAGCCTTTTCTGCGTGCTCAGTTATCCGTATATCGTGTGACAATTTCGGTTTCAGTGACTGTTCCAGCGCATCAGCCGTATCTCCGCGCAACCCCCGCTTCATGGCATCAGCCAGTATCAGCCGCGCCGCCTCGTTCTGGCCGGCCCGCAGCAGTGCACTGACATAATTGAGCCAGTGAAGCTCCACTCCCGGGTTCATCTGCAGGGCCAGCTTGAGGCGGGGCAACTGCTCATACGCTTTGTTAATCTGTACCGTAACCTGCATCAGACCGGCATTGGCAACCTGTTGATGCGGGTCGTGCTCAAGAACGGCACGATACAAACGTTCGGCTTCCTTCAATCGGCCAGTCTGCTGGAATGTTTCGGCGAGGTGCAGAGCTTGTTTTGCGGAGTACGAAGCTGCTGAGAGTGCTGTGGAGGACATGGATTTATTGAAATGAAATGTTCAAGAAAAATGAGCTGTCGCCAGAACACGCAAAGCAGCTTCGTCCATCTGTTCCACGGTGGCCAGCGCCCAGAGATCATAGTTGGGGTGGACCCGGCGGCGCCCGGCAATGCTCGTAAAACCGGCCGCCTGCAGTGTCCCGTGCAGTACTTTCTGGGTAAATCCGCAGCGGTGTGCCATGAACAGGTTGCCCTGTGCCAGAGACGAACGATGACCGTATAAAATATCGAGCGGTGTAATTGGACCGGCTGGCGCCGTGTAGGCCGCTTCAGTGAGTTTGTCCTCGCTAATCAGGGCGCAGACCGACTGCAGGTCCGGACAGGAGAGGACAAGAAAACCGTCACTTTTCAGCACCCGCCTGAATTCGGCCAGGGCGACCGGCACTTCGTGCGGATAGAGATGTTCGATGTTGTGGCTTGAGAAAACCGCATCGACGGAGCCGGTTTGAACGGCAGACATGTCCAGCATTGTCCCGATGATGTCAGGTTTAGCGTTCTCGTCGATGTCCAGCCTCACTTCACGCCATTCCGGTAAATTGAATGCTGGCGTGGTGCGATCTTTATACTTGGAACCGCAGCCGACATGCAGAAATGTTTTTTCCACGGTAAATTTCCTTTGGTCTGGTAATTGGGATGACTCCGATCAGCACATGGTTCAGACGCCGGGATAATATCCTGATCCACCATGAATGGCAAACCATAAATCCGGTTTTCCATGACTCATCAGCCCGGATACAGGGACATCAGACCAACAGCTTTCCCGTGTCGATGATGATATTTTCACCACTTGTTGTGATGGCGGTCAAGGTCGGCTGGTAGAAAACGTAATCTTCGTGAAAAGGAGCGCTGATCGTACCTCCAAAGCCGGTGTTGTCACCGAGAGCAATGTGTATCGTACCGAGAATTTTTTCAGCCTCCAGCACGTTGTCGGGACGGCTGGCCTTGTCGTTAGTGCCGATGCCCAATTCGGCAATGTTGCGACAGGCGGCACTCTCGGTAAATTTCCCTTCCAGTCGGTCGCGATGAAGGTCACTCCCTTCGATGTTGACGACCCGACCATCTTCCACGGTCAGCCGAAGCGGTTCGTCAAGCTTGCGGGTCGGCCCCCACTCGATAATCATCACACCGTGGCTTTTGCCTTCCAGCGGTGCGAAATAGGCTTCACCAGCTGGCAGGTTGCCGAAACTGCCGTCAGCAGTCAGCAGCCCGTCATCCCCCTCTGCGTGACGCCCCTGTTTGCAGATCATCATGTCAGTACCGTTGGGAGTGGTTACCCGCAGCCATTCGGCCTCGTTGACGACCGCCACCAGCCGGGCAGTACGAGCCGCCAGCTCATTCCAGTCAACCGTCATGGATGTATGGAACATATCGGGATCGAAATGGGGCAGACTGGCGAAACGGCAGCCGGCTGCACAGGCCAGGGCGCGATAGCGGGTGTGGCTGGTGGAGTTGTTGGAAAGGGCGACAATAACGTCTGCAACAGCGTCTTTTCGCGTCAGTACAATTTCCCTGGCAGCCTGAATTTCTCCTGGTGAGGCTGCTTTGGCAAGCAGCTTCATCAACAGCCCTGCTGTTTCCAGTGCCGCTACGGTTTCTTTGCCGAAGGTTGCACACCACAGTTCCTGTGGCGGCTCCGCCCCTGAAGCAGGAGTGGAGGGGAAATCGACAAAACCGCTGCAGCTGTGCGTCTGTGCGGCAAATGCGGCTGCAGCCCGGGCGGTTGCGTGCAGTCGGGTGCGACGATCAAGATCGGAGTCCGACTGTTTTTCATCGGGGCGGATGGTGTCGCTAAACACCAGTACCCGCTCACCGGGACGGATGCCCATATTCGTCTCAAAGAGCGAACGGAATGCCGCATCAAGGCTTGCAGTTGAAGACATAGTATGGTGCTCCCGGATACAAATTTAGCTTATGCTTGCTACATGAAAAGAGTTTATAAGCGACTATACAAAATCTGCACTGAACGCGATGTAAGGTTTGTACACTTATGGTTTCAGCCATGATTTTGTTATACAATGTCTGCTATTTCGCTGCAATCATGTTTTTACTAAAAACGAGTACGGCCACCGGTTGTGGCTGGTAATTGTAAACCTGTTGTAACTTCAAAACCCCCGAAACAAGGCATTGTGTAAATACCGTTCAAAGCGTTTCAGCTTGCGAAAAATGGTCGTAATTTCGGGGTTTGCTAAAGTTTCTCTCCGCTTCAGCCGATGTGTTCCCCATGTGGAGTTCAACGTCGTGTATCGCTGGAGAGCGTAATGAAGGTTGAAGATCGGGTTTCTAATTACCTGGCGCTCATGAATACTGATTCCTCCAGGCAGGCAGTACGGTCGCCGCGCGGTGAACAGCCGAAAGGCTCTGTCGAGTCAGGTGCCTTTAGTGTTCAGATTTCTAAAGAGGCGTCACGGCAGGGTGAGGATGCGGCGCGACTTGAGCGGTTGGCCTCCATCAAGAAACAATTGGCCGAAGGCTCCTACAACATCAGCGGTAGAGATGTTGCAGAGAAGATTCTGAAGGTGGTTACCGGGTGAAATCCTCATACAGGTTTGAGCCATCCCCGCAGTACTGAAGTTGCACGTATTCCCGCTCATTCTTCCCCGATATACGTTCTTTGTTGACGAACTTCCTTTCGCAAAGTAGAGTGCGCCTGTGGCATCGAGGGACGTACCACAAATCACCACCCGCATGGAGATATGAAATGAAAACAACTATTCTCGTCCTGTTTATGATCCTCGCATGTGATGGTGCCGCTCTTGCCGCCGATGTCATGGAGTTGCCGACAACCAGGAACAGCATCAGCTTTCCCCACAAGAACCACCAGCTTACCCTCAAGGATTGCACCAAGTGTCACGAAAAAGCAGAAGGGGGTAAAATTGCTGATTTGGGGAAAGAGTGGGCTCACAAGCACTGCAGGGATTGCCACAATGAACTGATGAAAGGCCCGCAGGCCTGCAGAGACTGCCATAAGCGTATTGCTGTCAAGCCTTCGAAGTAGTTACGTAATCAACGCTCCCGTACAACTGGATCCCTCTCCCGCCGTGCAGCAGTAGCAATGCTGGGAGAGGCGGATTTTTTTTCCTGCCATGTCACCCCCTTCAATTTCCGCAATGGTTATCTCCCTGCCGTCTGCTGCAGTGACCGGCATTTCCAGTGCCTGGTTGAAATCACAATTATAAACTTTGCCTTGCCAGTCAATACTGAGCAGGGTGCGGCACATGATTGTTCCAGCCGTCTCGGAATTAAAGCGCTCCGCCAGAAGACGCAGATAGTCCAGATACGCCCCCCGGGCTTCGAGCTGCTCGCGGAAGCGACCGATTGGTGCATTGGTGATCGTGAAAAGGTTGTTGAACACGATTCCGTGTCGATCAAACAGTGCACATTTGTAAGCCGTCTCGAGCTCCGTCTGTAAACCAGGGACGAAATCCCCCCCCGGATTGTAAACCAGATTCAGCTCCATTTCTGTTCCGTAGCCGAGAGCGTTGAGGCGTTGCAACACCTGGATGCAACGCTGATAAACTCCGCTCCCTCGCTGCCGGTCCACATTCTCCTCCAGATAACAGGGAAGCGACCCCACAATGGTGAGCTGATTGTTTCTGCAGAACTCGGGTAGCCAGCCCCAGCCGTTTTCAGCCATAATCGCAAGATTGCTGCGCAGCATGCGCCGCACGGCACGACCGCTGCTCCGTTCGATGAGAAAGCGGAAATCCGGATTCATCTCCGGGCACCCTCCGGTGATGTCGAGGACAAGCCCCGGGTGCCGTGTCAAAAAACGGGCTATCTGCTCCATTACGGCAGTTCCCATCACCTTTGTGCCGCGGGTAGAGGCGCTGACATGGCAATGGGTACAGTTCAGGTTGCAGAGGTTACCAAGGTTAACCTGCAGTGTCCTCACTCCGTCAAATGTCTCATACTCCGGATTTACCGCCTGCAAACGCTCCTGGAACGATGTGACCATAATCAGTGTTCTACCCCCTTATGATTTCTGAAGGTCTTATACAGCGCCGGTGCAAGTGCAAATAATCCCAGCAGGGCGAACGAGCCGAGTACCCGCGGCGTAGCTATGCCTGCGAGCGAGTCGATGGTTGCCAGGCTGGCGCCGGCATTTACGAAGACGAAGCTGCCCGGAATGATCCCCAGCATGGTACCTATGAAAAACGTCCGCAGCGGTAGACGGGTCAGTCCAGCTGCCAGGTTGATCAGGAAGAAAGGAAAGAGGGGAACCAGGCGAAGAAACAGCAGATAGTTAAAGCCGCGTGCCTCAAGCTCACGATTCATCTTCTCCAGCCTGGCACCGAAATTGTTCAGCACCGCGTCCCGCAACAGGTAGCGGGTCGCCAGAAATGCCAGGGTAGCGCCGATGGTGGCAGCTATATTGACGTAAACCGTCCCCATGATCGGGCCAAAGATTGCTCCGGCTGCCAGTGACAGGATGGCTGCGCCGGGCAGGGAAAGCGCAGTCTGGATGATGTAGACCGCCATGAAACCGGCGACCGTGGCTGAACCGTGGGCGGCATAGTACCCAAGAAGCATTTCGCGATTGGCTTTAAGAGATGCAAGCGTCAGCAGGCGGTGCAGGTCGAAATAAAAGAAAAGGGCGGCAGCTGCAACCCCTGCGAAGACAATAACAGTTTTTTTGATGTTCATCTCCACCCGCCTCCGACCGTGTCAGCCGGCGCAGTATACGCTCTTTTTTAGATTTTCGGAGGAAAATTGAATGCTGGAAAACGGATGAGCGTCACTGCGGCCCGTACCAGCGGCGCACAACGAAAACATCTTTTGAACTTCTGTCATGCGGCCAGACATCGGCAGGGCGCCGAGTCCGCATAATTTCACGCAGGCGGTGTTTCAGAGGGGTCGTGGTTACTCCCCCGTTTCCCGGTTTTCCGCATTCCAGGCGGCTTTCAATAACCGTTTCTCGATCAAGCACAATTATGACGTGTCCTTTCCAGACGATCAGATCAAGCGGTTCGGCAATTGCTGCTATAGCGGCGGCGCTTTTGCCTGCCACGCTTACTGACCGACCATAGCTGATCAGCTGCTCCGTGTTACGCGGCGTCCACCCCCCGCTGGCGTGGTACAGCAATCCCGAACAGTCCAGGCCAGCCAGTGTCAGTCGCGGTAGATCGTCCCCGGTTGCCAGATGATAGTACCACTTCGCCAGTTCGGGAATCCCCCCCGGTATATTGCCTCCCCACACATAACCTTTGCCGATGACTCCTCGAAGCGCCGTAATGATCTCCGCGCGATCCGTCAGTGTTCGGCTGCGCGGAGGGGGAGCCTGATTGCGAAGTTCCACGGAACGGCTGTCGATAAAAAGCGGGATTGTATCCCGCACAGGATAATCATCAATTTGCACCCGGTACAGCGTGTCAGAGCCTCGTTTCAGCTCTCCAAGAATCGTCAGCGCCGTTCCCGGCAGGGCGATATACTCCAGCTCCCGCACCTGGCCGCAACGGTCTGTTTTCAGACTTCTTCCGTTCCCGCCGCCAAAAACCGCTCTGAAATCTGCGCTATTGAGAACCGGGGCCGGGGTGCGGACTACGCCAAATGCCGGCGGTCCGGCAATGAGCGCTTGTGGCACGGCCAGCAGAATCAGCAGTATGGCGACGAGGGTTTTCATTTCGCGTAGCGAACCGCCTGGCGAACCAGTTCCTTCTGGGCAAAGGTCAGGCGCGGTGCCGCAAGCAGGTCACGCAGGGTGGATGCGGGAAGCCCCGGCAGAAACAGGGTGAACCAGATAGACGGCGTGCGGGGGTTTTTTAGAATGGCCATACGGATATTGGGGCGGCTTTTCCAGCGACTGCTGCGGGCTACGATGGAAAGCGTTTCACCCGTTGCCTGGGCCGACGAAAGAAACTGATAGACCGAGCCCTCTTTAAGATGCGGATTTTCAAGGCAGGCATCCACCAGGTTCGGGATTCCTTCGCGAAGCAGCGCCTCTACGACGGCGGCTGTACCGCGGTGTGCCAGCGTAAGCTTGTTCCCCAGCGGTTGCAGGGGAATCTGCTGGATGATCTTCCGTTCGGCGGCAAGGTGGACATCGGAGGTGATGCCCGGCATCTGGCAAAGCTTGAGCAGGTCAAAAAGATGGATAAACGGCAGTAAAGCCAGAGCAATATGCGTCGGGGTCTCGGGGTGACTTACCAGGGCGAACTTAACCGGATAGGCATCAATCAGGTGTTTATGTGCATGAATGGCTGCCGGAATTGCTCCCAGCCCCCGACGCCCGAGGAGAGCCCGCAGATGATTATGGTCGATGAGCGGGTTCCGGAGTGCCAATC